>Ga0210394_10000367_pt1 | contig 100905 bp, 90 predicted proteins | sample IncBWC12MmetaG_FD_160121 | JGI IMG/M metagenome (GOLD analysis project Ga0210394, IMG submission 160121) | Forest soil microbial communities from Barre Woods Harvard Forest LTER site, Petersham, Massachusetts, United States - Inc-BW-C-12-M | ecosystem: Environmental > Terrestrial > Soil >...
TCTCGTCTTCGGAATCCTGCCCGCGCGCCCGAATGCGCCGTTCGAGTTCCGCGCGCGAAGGAGGCAAAACAAAAACGGCCACCGCGCCCGGAAGTTTGCGTTTCACCTGCAAAGCGCCCTGGACATCAATTTCCAGGACCAGATCTTTTTTCTCCGCTTGCGCTTTTTCCAGCCACTTGCGCGGAGTGCCGTACCAGTTCTTGCCGAACACCTGAGCGTATTCCAGGAATTCACCGCGTTCGACCATCTGCTGGAACTCAGCCTCAGTGACAAAATTGTACCACTTGCCGTCGCTCTCCGTCTTGCGCGGCGACCGAGTGGTACACGAAACAGACAGCAGGGTCCCGGGGACCGCCAGAATCTTCTCCACCAGAGTGGATTTTCCGGAACCCGAAGGGCCGGAGACAATCAGCACCAGCGGCTCGGATTGGCTCATTCGATGTTCTGCACTTGTTCGCGCAACTTTTCGATCTCGGATTTGATTTCAAGGCCGAGGCGCGTGATGTCCAGACCCTCGGCGTCGTTGCCCGGCGTTTTCGAAAGCAGGGTATTCGATTCGCGCTGCATTTCCTGGAGCAGGAAGTCTAGTTTCTTGCCGACGTCGGAAGCGCCCGCGAGCAGCAACTCGAATTGTTGCACGTGACTGCGCAGGCGCGCCAGTTCCTCGGAGACATCGCTGCGTTCGGCGGCGATGGAGGCCTCTTGCGCGAGACGCGCGGGATCGAGCGGGGTTTCGCCGAGCAGTTCCTGCAAGCGGGCGGCGAGACGCTTGGCGAAAGCGGGGCGAGCGCCTTCGGCGAGCGTTTCCAGATTCGCCGTGAGCGTCCTAATGTGGCGCAGGCGCGCGGACATTTCCTCGCGCAGGTGACTGGCTTCCTGTTCACGCATGCGATCGAGTTTATCGAGCGCTTCGCTGAGGCAGCGCGCGACGACGATTTCCAAGCGCTCGAGCTCGCCTTCGAGGGAGGCGGCGGCCGCGCCGATGACTCCGGGTAGGCGCAGGATGGAGGCGAGATCGGGTTCGGTTTGAATGCCGAATTCTTTGCGCAGCGAATTTACCGCTTGGAGGTAGGCGGCGGCGACATCGTGATTCACACCGACGGCGGCGGGACCGGCTAGCTCGTAATGCAACGTGAAATCCAGATGACCGCGGCGAACGCGTTCGCGCAGGATCTGGCGGATGCGTGGTTCGAGTGGCTCGAAGCCTTCGGGAATGCGCAGATGCAAATCCAGGAAGCGATGGTTTACGGCGCGGATGGTGACGCGCAAGCTCCACCCACTTTCGACGGCGCGCGCTTGCGCATAGCCCGTCATGGACTTCAGCCCGGTGGATTGCGGCTTCGGGGGATTCACGGAGATTGATTGTGAGCCGGTGCTGGTCATATTCACAAGGGGCCCGCCGCGCGCGACGCAGGTTCGGCATCACGAAATTGCATTTCGTACAAACGGGCGTAAAGACCGCGGCGCTCGAGCAATTCTTCGTGAGTACCGCGCTCGCGAATTGTGCCCCCTTCGAGGACAGCAATCAAGTCCGCGCGGCGAATGGTGGAGAGGCGATGGGCGATGACGAAGACGGTGCGACCGGTCATGAGATTGTTGAGCGCGCTTTGCACGAGCATTTCGGATTCGGAGTCCAGCTCGGAGGTGGCTTCGTCCAGGATGAGGATGGGCGCGTCTTTGAGCAAGGCGCGGGCGATCGCGAGGCGCTGGCGCTGGCCGCCGGAGAGGCGCTGGCCGCGGTCACCGATGAGAGTTTGGTATCCCTGGGGCATTTGCGTGATGAAATCGTGCGCCATGGCGGCTTTCGCGGCAGCGAGAACTTTTTCTTCGGGGAGATCGGGACGGCCGTAGCAGAGATTGCTCCAGATCGTATCGTTGAACAGAATGGTTTCTTGCGTGACGATGGCCATTTGGCCGCGCAGGGAGCGCAGGGTGACGTTGCGGAGATCGTGGCCGTCAATGCGCACCTCGCCGGAGGTGGGAGTGTAAAAGCGCGGGAGGAGATTGACGAGCGTGGTCTTTCCCGCGCCGCTGGAGCCGACGATGGCGACGACGGCGCCAGCGGGAACTTTCAGAGCGATGTTGGTCAGAGTGAGCGAATCGGCGTCGTCATATCCAAAGCTGGCGTTTTCGAATTCCACGGAATGCGAAAAGGGAGGCAGCGCTACGGCATCGGGTGCGTCGAGTTTTTCTTCGGGCAGGTCCAGCAGCTTGAAAACCTGGGAAGAGGTGCCCAGGGCTTGGACGAAGAGCTGATAGATGCTGCCGAGGCGCTTGATGGGTTCATAGGCTTTGAAGAGCGCGAAGGTGAAAGCGCCGAAGGAACCGATGGTCATGCGGCCGACTTTAATTTCGCCGCGCGCGTAGAGCAGGATCATGGCGATGACGACGGCGCCGAGCACGTCCATGATAGGTCCAGTCGCGGCCATGGCGCGAATCCAGCGCATGTTTTCGCGGAGCAAGTTCCGCGCAGCTTCGCGGAACTTGCGAATCTCGAAGCCTTCCATGCCGAAGGCTTTCACGACGCGATTGCCGCTGATGGTTTCCTGAAGGATTTGGCTGAGGTCGGCAAGGCGGGTGCGGCTGGTTTCGGTGGCGCGGCGGATGCGCCGCGTCAGCTTTGCGACCGGCCAAACGACCAGCGGAACCAGAACGGCAGAGCCGATGGCCATGCGCCAGTCAATTACCAGAAGCACGGCGACGAAAATGACCAGATTGAAAACCTGGCGAAAGAAATCAGCCAGATAGTCGGAGAAGGCGGTGCGCATCTGCTCGATATCGGCGATTACCGCGGACATGACGCGGCCGACGGGATGGTGATGGAAAAATCCCACGGGCTGCTGCACGATTTTGACGTACACGCTGTTGCGCAGATTGGTGACTCCGGCGAGGCCGACGTATTGGATCAAGGTGCTGCCGAAATATTCGGCGACGGCCTTTACCAGAAAGATGAAGAGCAGCGAGAGAGCGAATACGGACCAGACGTGGTGGACGCGTGCGGGAACGAAATCGTTCAGGTAAACGATGCGATCGGTGCCGGGAACCTGGAAGAGGACGAGTTTTTGCAGGGCTGACTGCGGGTTGAGGACCACGTCGAGAGCGGGCTTGATGGCGAAGGCGACGAGGCCTTCGGCGACACCCATGACGGCCACGAGCAGAATGCCAGCGGCGAGCGGCAGACTGTAAGGGGCGAGGTAGCGCAGGAGGCGCCGCAGCTCTTCGCCCTGGGTGAGGTTAGCGGGGGTGTTTATTTTCTCAGAATCCAAATGGCAGACCTTTGGCCGCATTCGCGCGGCCCTGCAGTTTCTAGAAAAGCGTCGTCAACCGTTTCCTCAGGGGCGAAAGCCCGTCGCAAGACCAAGGCTCTTGTCGGAGCTAAAGCTCCGACCCCCTAAAAAGCTGACTTTTTGCAAAAGCAGTTTACAGATTTAATTTGCGGACTTGTCAATGTCGCGATGCACGACTTTGGCCGAATAGCCTTTGCGCTTCAACTCGCGACGAATGACTTCGGCCAGCGCAACGGAACGATGCCGCCCCCCAGTGCAACCGAGCGCGACCGTGAGATAGCTCTTGCCTTCGGAAATATAGTGCGGAATCAGATATAACAACAAGCTTTCGATGCGGCGCAGGAATTCGCCCGTTTGCGCGAAGGAACGGATGTAGCGCGCGACCCGCGAATCCTTGCCGCTGAATGGACGGAGGCGCGGAACGAAATGCGGGTTGGGCAAAAAGCGTACGTCGAAGACCAAGTCCGCGTCAGCGGGAATTCCATAGCGAAAGCCGAAGCTGACCACGGAAACGAGCAGGGGACGCCGGCCCGGATTTTGGAAGCGGTCAATGATGAACTGGCGCAGCTCGTGAACGTTGAATTTCGTGGTGTCAATAACCACGTCGGCGAGGCGGCGAATGGGCGCCATGCGGCGGCGCTCGAGGCGAATGCCTTCGGCGATGGAATGATCCTGGCTGAGCGGGTGCGGGCGCCGCGTCTCACTGAACCGGCGGAGCAACGCTTCGTCGCTGGCCTCGACGAACACAAGAGTGGCGGCATGTTCGGAGGCGAGCTTGCGATAGATTCCGGGGAGCTTTTCGATTTGCTCGCCTTCGCGAGCGTCCACCAAAAGCGCGGCGCGTTCCACTTCGCTGCCACCTTCGACGTAGAGTTCGCTGAAGGTGGAAATCAAACCGACGGGCAGGTTATCAACGCAATAGAAACCGAGATCTTCGAAGGTATTTAGAACCGAACCTTTTCCGGAGCCGGAGAGGCCGGTGAGAATTACCAGTTGGCGGGCGTCGCGGCTGCGATTTCTGGGGGTGCGGCGGTGTCGCGTCACGGCGGGTTTTTAGCCCTTGACCCGTCGGCGATGAGTGCTGGGTATGCGCAGGTCTTCGCGATATTTCGCGACGGTGCGGCGGGTGACTTGAATGCCCTCTTCGCTGAGGCGTTTGGTGATTTGCTCGTCGGTGAGAGGGTGCGCGGTGTCTTCATCCTCAATCATTTTTTTGACGCGGCGCTTCAGTGAGAGCAGAGACATTTCGCTGCCCTGCGGACCGTTCACCGACTCGCTGAAGAAATAACGGAGTTCGAGGACGCCTTGCGGCGTGTGGACGTATTTATTGGCGACGGCGCGGCTGACGGTGGAAGGATGCACGCCGACTTCTTCGGCAACCTCCTTGATCATCATGGGCTTCAGGTGATCGGCGCCGTAATCGAGGAAATCGCCCTGGCGGCGCAGGATGGATTGGCAGACGCGCTGAATGGTGTGTTTGCGCTGCTCGATATTTTTCATCAGCTGGATGGCGGCGGTGAAGCGTTCCTTGACGTAATTGCGGACGTCGCGGTCGGCGGCATCGCGAGCGAGCAGGCGGCGATACATGGGGTTGAGGCGGAGCTGCGGCAAGTCGTCTTCATTCATGAGGGCTTGCCATTCGCCGTCAACCTTGCGGAACTGGACGTCTGGCTCGACGAGGCGCGGTTCGATATGGTTGTAACGCAGGCCGGGCTTGGGATCCAGCTGCTTGATGACGTCCACGGCGCGCTTCACGAGTTCGACGGGACGATTCAGCGCGCGGGCGACTTCCTTGAGCTGATTATTCTGCAGAAGCTTTAGGTGTTCGGCGATGATTTGCTGCGCGAGAGTGTTTTGCGGGTCAATCAGCTTGAGCTGCATCAGCAGGCATTCTTGCAAATCACGCGCGCCGACGCCGGGAGGATCGAATTCCTGCACCATGGCGAGGGCTTCTTCGACGTCTTCCATGGGATAGTTGCCGGACTGGGCGAGTTCGTCGAGCGTGGCGGTCAGGTAGCCGTTTTCATCGAGGTTGCCGACGATACTTTCGGCGATCTTGCGCACGATTTCGGTGCAGATACTGACGCTGAGCTGCCAGGCCAGGTGGTCCGCCAGATTCTGCGCGGAGGAAAGAAACTTGTCGAAGGACGGGCGTTCGATGTCTTCGCGTTCGCTGCTGGCGGCGCGTTCAGAGCCGGCGTCCAGATACTGGGTGAAGAAAGTGCCGAAATCGAATTCGTCGAAGGGATTCGCGGCTTCGGTTTCGGGCACTTTTTCGGTTTCTTTCTTGAGGAAGGCTTCGTCTGTGTAACTGTCAGTGGCGGCCGCGCCCTCTTCGGTAACTTCGTCGAGGACAGGATTGGCCATGATTTCCTGATTGATCATCTCGCGCAGCTCGAGGCGATTGAGCGCGAGCACGCTGACCATCTGCACGAGGCCTGGCGTGAGAATCTGCTTCTGGGCCACGCGCAAGCTGAGTTTGGGTGCGAGCCAGTTCATAGCAATCAGTTCAGCCGGAATCCTTCACCGAGATACACGCGGCGGACTTCGGAATCGTTCGAAAGCTCTTCCGGAGTCCCCGCTCTAAAAATTTTGCCGTCGTTAATGATGTAAGCGCGCGTGGTGACGGCCAAGGTGTCGCGCACGTTATGGTCCGTGATTAACACGCCAATACCCGCCGCGCTTAGATCGGCGATAATTTTCTGGATGTCCACCACCGTGAGCGGGTCAATGCCCGCGAACGGCTCATCCAGAAGCACGAACGACGGCGAAAGCACCAAAGAGCGCGCAATTTCCAGACGGCGGCGCTCCCCGCCCGACAAAACGTACGCCCGGCTGTAGCGCACACCCTCAAGACCCATCTGCGCCAGCAATTCTTCGACGCGGTCGCGGCGCTGTTCGGAGGTGAGCGGCAGAGTTTCGAGGACCGCGAGCAGGTTCTCTTCCACCGTCATTTTCCGAAAAACCGAAGGCTCTTGAGGAAGGTAGCTGATGCCGCTGCGGGCCCGGAGGTACATGGGTAGGTCCGTGATGTCCTCGCCGTCGAGAATTACACGCCCGTAGTCCGGACGCGCGAGGCCGACCAGGATATAGAACGTCGTGGTCTTTCCGGCGCCGTTCGGCCCGAGCAACCCAACCACTTCCCCCTGCTGAATCTCCAAGCTGATTTTATCGACGACCTTCCGCCCTCGATAAGACTTACTGAGCTCAGCGGCCTGGAGTTTCAACATGCCGGTTCATTTCTCAACCCGGTGCTTGGTCAGCGTGCGCGAACCATCTTGCGAATCGATTAAAATCGTATCATTCGCTACAAAGAAGGTCAACGAATGCCCGGTAGTTGTGTCGCTGGAGGCGTCAATAATGGTGGGCTGACCGCCCGAAAGGACGAATTTCCCGTCCGCAGCGGTGTATTCGGCTTGGTCGGCGGTGCCGCGGCGGTCGCCCTGGCGTACGGTGACTCCTCCCAGGGCGAGCGCGTGGTCGAGTTGGCGGCCCTCGGCGGGGTTCCCGGCTGGCGATGGAGCGGCTTTGGCGCTCGCTGAGGCGGGCTTGGCTGACGTTGCCGCTGCGGTCAGGAAAACGTCCAGGGAGCGGGATTGCATGGAGCCTTGCTGGGAGTCGGCGGTAACTCCGGATTCTAGATGGGCTTTGCCGGTGTCACCCCAGTAGGTGAGCATGGGGGCGCGAATCTGCCAGAGCGTAGGGCCGGACGGCGCGGTGGAGATTGCCTTGGTGGATGCGCCAGTCTTTGCAGGAGGCTGAGCGGGTGGCGGCCCGGCTTGAGGAAAATTTGCGACGACGTTGCCGGTGGCTTGGAGTTTTTTCTCGTCGCGCCAGATTTCGATCTGATTCGATTCGAGCACGGAATCGGCTTGCCACAATCGCGCGTGGCCGACGTAGGTGACGTGGCCTGACGTGGTGGAACCGGTGAGAGTGGCAGCGGAAATATGGCCGGGGCCGGAACCGAGGCTCATGGCGGAATTCTGCGCGCTGGGGAAGTAGGTGGAAAGCACGCCGCCGGAAGCGCGAATTTCGCCGGACTTCTGGTTGATCGCGACGTGGGCGGCGGTGGTGCGGCTCATCGAGTCGGTAAGCACCGGTGAACCGTCGAGCAGAATCAGTTCGGTGGAGCGGACGATGTTGGCGCGCTCCGCCGAGGCTTGGCGATCGGCTTGCTGGAAGTGGACCTCGCCGGTTTCATCGAGCTGCTGCCATTCGCCCTCGGGAGAAAATTTGGCGGCGAGCTCCGCGGCCCTGATGATTTGCGGCGGCGCGGAGCCGATCTTTCTGGAGACGGTGGCGCCGCCGTGGCCGAGCAGGGTGTCCAGGCGGCCGGTGGGCGCGAATTGGGCGACGAATCGTTTGGCGCGAAGAGTGGTGGTTTCGTCAGCTGTTTTGGTTTCGATTGTGCCGGGGGCGAGAGTGCTGACGGTCTTGATGACCTGCTGGCCGTCGCTGTGGCCGGGCCCAAAAGTGGCGAGCAGAGATTCGGTTTCGATGGCGCGCGATTCCGCGCCCAAGCGCGAATTCGCATTCACGTTGCCGGTGGCCGTCATTTCGTGCAGAAGATTGTGCTGCGGCGTCATGTTGAGCACGACGTTCGCGGCGGTGAAATGGTCGGTACTGCCGGCGGCTTCGCGGGAGCCTTCGACATCGCCATCGGCAACGATGCGTTCGAACCATCCGTCGGAATTCACGAAGAGATCAAATTGCGTGGCGGTCGCGGTGGATTTTCCGCGGTCGTCGGTAGAAGTGACTCGCGGATGGCCCGTGGCGACGGCGTGCCGAGCGCGGAACTCGGCATCGAGATCGATGGAGATTTTATCGGCGGACAGTGCCCGGCCGCCCTGGCGCACCTCTGCCGGAGCATCCAGCTCGACCATGCGGTCGTTGCGGCTGATTGCCATGCTGCCACCCGTGGCGGTGACGGGCAGTCCGCCACTTTTGTCGGATGCTGCCAAATCTAATTGCACGTTATGAGTGAGCCGGACAATTTCCTTCTGCGAACTGTAAACCATTCCATCGGCGTGGCCTTCGCCCTCCGGAAAGCGAAATTGCACCGGCGCGGTGGTGGTGGCGTCGCCGGATTCGCGATTGAAGGAGAGATTGCGCGTCGAGACTTGCAGACTCTTGTCGCCGGGCTTGCCGGAGGCGGGCGTGGCGCTCGCTAGTTCAATTTGCACGTCACCCTCGCAAACAACGTTTCCAGTGGAGGGCTCGTAGTTGCATTCGCGCGTGTGAATGTTGTCGTTGCGACTGCCGTCGTGGCCATAGATAGTGATCCAGACGTCCTGGAGCAGGGCGCGATTCTGGTCCCTATATTGGGTGGCGTGCGAAGCGCGGATGGTGAAGAGCGCGCGACCCTGGTCGGTGCCCACGTAGGAAAACTCGGCGGACCGCTGCTGCACCGTTGCGGGTATGGAAGGCGGCGCGTTCTGCCTGGCGCGGGCGGCGCGGATGGCGCGCTGGGCATAAACGCCAGCGACGACGAGCACGATGGCGGCCGCGGCCCATGCCGCCCAACGTGCGTAGCGCGCGGATTCTTGATTTCGCAGAGCAGTATCTCCCTGCTGCGGGGAATACTTTGTTAGACGACGAGTATAGGTGAGAGGTTTGCCGCTAGCAAACGGGGCATGGAGTTGGGTGGCGCAGCGGGCTTCGAGCGGTGTGTGATGTGTTCGCTCGGGAGACAATCGCGGCGCACAACAGGGACGAATCGGGGGAGAATGGAATATTCGATTTTAGGGTGGACGAACAGCGAGGCGCACACTGGCAGTTGTTGAGATCTCGGTCGGAGACGCGTTAAGAAGGTGTAAGACAAACGCAAGATCCGTGTATTAGCGATGGAAGCCGCCCGGACTTTGTGGGGTTTGTCTGGTGGCGAAACAGTCTGTGTGAACGCTGCCGAGGAGGAACTTCAGCGGCTAAAGCCGCAACCCACAAAGATTCCCGAGTCCTCACACGCACTGTAAAGCCACGACCTACAAAGATTACTCGGTGGGCGAAACAAACAATTAAGCCATGCTCGGAGATGCATTGCGAGATTACAGGGGTCGGTCATTGATATTCATGCGGAGAATTGCGGTTGTTTTTTTCTTGAGCGCGTTGCCGGTGTATTGCCAGAGCAACCGGGGTGAACTGCGGTTGAAGGTGATTGATCCTTCGGGTCTGGGCGTGAAGGCGACCTTGGTGATCGTCAGCGAGGCGAACCAGTATCGAAACACTCTGACGACCACTGAGCAGGGCACGGTGGATGTGCAGCGGCTGCCTTTTGGCGTGTACCGGCTGGAAATTGTGCAACGGGGGTTCTTGCCACTGTCTGAGACTGTGGAGATTCGTTCGGCGATTCCCATCGAGCATACGATTCAACTGAAGCTGCCGGCAGTGAATCAATCCGTGACTGTGACGGCGGCCGACACCTTGATTGATCCGGATCAAGCTGGGGCTGTGAGTCAGATTGGTTCCGATGCTATCGAACATCGAGTGAGTTCGCTGCCGGGGCGGTCGCTGCAGGACTTGGTGAATTCCCAGCCGGGGTGGCTGTATGAAGGAAATGCGGTGCTGCACCCGCGCGGGTCGGAATACCAGACGCAATTTGTGGTGGACGGAATTCCGCTGACGGATAACCGCTCGCCGAGTTTCGGGCCTGAGATTGAAGCGGACGATGTGCAATCGATGAGCATCTACACCGCGGGCATGCCGGCGGAATACGGGCGAAAAATGGGCGGCGTGGTGGAGGTGAACACGCTGCAGGATTCCGAGGCGGGATTTCACGGACAGGTGGTGCTTTCCGGCGGGAGTTTTGCTTCGGCTGGGGCGTTTGCGCAGGGGCAATATGTCTGGGGGAAAAATACTCTGGGCGCGAGCGCGAGCGGCAGCATGACGGACCATTATCTGAATCCCGTGGTGCCGCAAAATTTTTCGAATACGGGGACGCTGGGCGATTTTTCGCTGCATTACCAACGCACTCTAGGCGCGAACGATCGCGTGAGTTTCCTGGTGCGGCACGAAGTGTCGCGTTACGACATTCCCAACGAACTGGTGCAGCAGGCCGCGGGACAGAGGCAGACAGCGGATAACATCGAGACGATGGGGATCGTTTCCTACCAGCACACTTTTTCGACGCACGTACAGGCTGATTTGCGGGCCATGGTGCGGGACAACGCGAACGATTTCAATTCCAATGCGAATTCCACGCCGCTAGAGGTTTTTCAACACAACTGGTTTCGCGAGGGATATTTCAAGGGCACGCTGACGGCGGTGCACGGGCGGCAGGAATGGAAATTCGGCGTCGAGTCTGACAATACGTTTCTGCACGAGAATTTCAGTTACATCATCACCGATCCGACGCAATTCGCTCCAAGCACGCCGTTGACGTTCACCTTCCCGCTGCCGGGCCAGCCCAGCGCGGCGCGGCGTCCGGATCTGGAGCAGTCCGCGTTTGTGCAGGATTTGATTCATCTGGGGCCGTGGACGATCAGCGCGGGGCTGCGCTGGGATCATTACCAGCTGCTATTGAACCGGCAGGCGGTGGATCCGCGGTTTTCGATTGCCCGCTATTTTCCTGGCGCTGATCTGATGATGCATTTCTCCTACGACCGAGTGTTCCAGACGCCTTCGTTTGAAAATATTCTGCTATCGAGCTCGCAGGCGGCTCGGATGCTGAACCCGATCTCGCTGCAATTGCCGGTGGAACCTTCGGAAGGAAATTATTACGAAGCGGGGGTGAGCAAGGGCTTTTTCGGGAAAGTGAGGCTGGACGCGAATTATTTTCGGCGGCTCGTGAATAATTACGCCGACGACGATCAAATCGCAAACACCACGATCAGTTTTCCGATTGCGTTCCGGAAGGCCGTGATTTATGGGGCGGAAGCGAAATTGGATTTGCTGGATTGGCGCGGGTTTTCGGGATATCTAAGCTACACGTACACGGTGGGCAACGCCTGGTTTCCGGTAACGGGCGGACTTTTTCTGGGCAACGACGCGACGATACCGACCTCTGGCCATTTCCCGGATTCGCAGGATCAGCGGAACACGCTGCGCGGGCGGTTGCGTTACCAAATCACGCCGCGCTTCTGGATCGCCGGCGGAATTCAATACGACACGGGCCTGCCGTTCGATTTTCAGTGCCCGAGCGGCGAAACACTCCCTGAGTGCATCGCCGGGGTAGCCAGCACATACGGCCAAGAAGTCGTGAATCGCATTAACTTCAATCGCGGCCGGATTTACCCCGCCTTCCAGGTGAATGCATCGGTGGGCGCGGACATTTATACGTCGGATCGCATGAAGCTGCGATTTCAGGTGGATGGGCAGAACTTGACGAACGTGTTGAACGTGATTGATTTCGGCGGGCTTTTTTCCGGCAACGCGATTGGACCTGCGCGCAGTTACGCGCTGCGGCTCACGACCACCTTCTAGCGACGGGGTCTGCAGGAGTTACTTGTCTTGGGCCAGGAGGCCTACGCCGGAGGCGGCTACGCTGTCCCGTGTTGTGTTTTTTACGAGGTACATGGCTTCGTCGGCCAGGTGGAGGAGTTCAGCTTTGGTGCGAGAATCGCTGGGATAGGCGGCTACGCCTACGCTGGCGGTGACGTGGGCATTGATGCCGGTATCTTTCAGCCACACCGCTTCACGGATCAGCTTGTGGAGGCGGCGAGCTACGCCTAGCGCGTTTTCTTTTGATGTTTGCGGCAGCAGGACTACGAACTCGTCGCCGCCGTAGCGGAAGGCCAAGTCAATCAGGCGGCATTTATCTTTGATGGCCTGGCCGATTTCGGCCAGTAGCTTGGAGCCCATCAGGTGGCCGTGCGTATCGTTGACACTCTTGAAATGATCGAGGTCAATGAAAATCAGCGAGAATTCGAAAGCGTAACGGTGGGAGCGGTAGATTTCAGTGTCCAGCATGAAATTCAGATGACGCGCGTTGTAGAGGCTGGTGCAATCGTCAGTGATGGTGAGCTCGTGAATGCGCTGGACGTGGCGCGCGTTTTCGATGGCGATGGCGGCGTAGTCCGCAAGGGCTTCAAGCAGGGCGAGGTCGCGGGCGCTGAAACCTTCCGGGCCGATGCTGTTGATCAGTTCGATGACGCCCAGGCATTGATCGCGAAAACGCACGGGGACGGCGACGATGGAGCGTGTTTCCATCTTCGTTTTCGCATCCACTTGCCCGAAGAAACGCGAATCCTTGGCCGTGTCCCGAACCACTACCGCTTCCCCAGTCTGTGCGACCCAGCCCGCTAATCCCTGGCCGACCTTGATGCGAACATCCTTTAGCGATTCCGCGCCCTTACCGGTGGCGATCTGGAAGTAGAGTTCGTCCTTCTCCTGGTCCATCAAGAGGAGCGACCAGGTATCCGGGTGCAGGACTTCGTTGATTTTTTCCATGATGGTGCGCAGGACCTGGTCGAGTTGCAGGGAGGACGTGAGAGCCTTGCCCAATTCGTGAAATAGCGTGACCTCATTGGAGGTCTCGACGGAGATGTCCACACCGGGAGTTCTGCGTCTTTCGATGCCTTCAAAGGGCCGCGCGTCCGTGGCTCGCCGCATGGAGTCTTCGGTAACGCCTTTCGTCGGTTCGTTGGAGTCTGAGGTCAACGCTGACATTATAGTGAACGGTTTCGGTACACTGCAACGACGTTCGCGGCGCGGTTGACGAAAGGCCAATGGGGCACCCTTTGCACGGGTCATCGGCCAGCATTGACACTCCCATCAGCGACGCCTATATTTTCTGTGGTTGCGGATTCCAGCGGATGCCTTCAAAACCTTTCGGCGAACATCTCAAACGCGAGCGGGAAATGCGGGGCGTCACACTGGAAGAGATTTCAGCGGCTACGCGCATTGCCCCGCGTTTCCTGACCGCCTTGGAAAGCGAACAATGGGAGCTGCTGCCGGGCGGCGTATTCAATCGCGGTTTCATACGTTCGGTGGCGCGTTATCTGGGGCTGGACGAGGACAGCCTGGTGGCGGAATACGCGCTGGAAACCAGGGGGCGACCCGATCCAGGCGTGGTGGCGGACCCGCCGCAGGAGCCGGACCGCAATTGGGCGCGGATCTTCGTGGTGGTCGTGCTGGCGCTGCTGGTTCTGATGGGCGGTTGGGCGGCGATTCACTTTCTGGGACCGAAGATTGCGGCGCGGCTGCACAAACATTCTGGGGAACCGGTAAATTCCGCGCCGGAATCTGGCGACGCGCCGAGTTTCGCGGCGACGAGCCTGCAGACCTCTGCACAGGGTTACGCACAGAACTTCGCGCCTGACCCGGCTGCGGCGCCGCCATCGGACCCAGCGATTGCAGCGAACCCCGCGGCGTCTGTTGGCGGCGGGGGTGCGTTGCCATCTAGACGAGCGCCGGCGCTGGATTTAAAACTGGAAGCGGCGAAGGCTGCGGAGGTGAAAGTGGTGGCGGACGGCAAGCCTCTATTCGCGGGGCACATGGACGCGCGGCAGGTGTATCGGTTCACGGCGGTGGATTCTCTGGAAATATCTTCGAGCGAATCGAGCGCCATTTTGCTGGAGCTGAACGGCCAGATGGTCGCGGCGAGCGGCCAGGCCGGGCAACCTGGGTTCGTGACTCTCACGCAGAAAGATACGAAGGCCCTAGCAGGAAACCCCCATTAGCGCCGAACTGCGAGCTGCGATTCGTACAGGCCACGCTAGGCCGGAGCAAAAGCTGGCGCTGTGCGCGGGCAGTATTTCGCTTGCACCGGAAGATCGCGCCGAGCTGCTGGCCGTGCTGACTACGGACAAAGATCCCGCTGTCGCGGGGCGCGCGAAAAGCTGCCTGCTGACGCAGTCGCTGGAATCGCTGCAGGCGGCGCTGGTGCGTCCCGACGCGGACCTGAAACTTTTTGAATATTGCGCGGACAACCTCGGCGGCAGGCCGGAAGTGGCCGACCGCATGGCGGCAAACGCGGCGTGCCCAGCGGAATTTGTGACGCGCGTTTCCGCGGATTTAACCAGCGTGGGAATTCAGGCGCTGCTCGACAATCTCGACCGGCTCAGCTCGTATCCGGCGCTGGGAATCGCGCTGGCGTACTCCGAAGCGGCGACGCCCGAACAGAAGGAGCTGCTGGCGGAAATCGAGACGAATGCTTTTCTTGGAGAAAAAGTGATTGCCGAGGCTGTGGCTGAGGCCGAGCCAGAGGTGAAGAAGCGATTGTCGCTGTTGCAACGGATGGCCACGATGAATATCGTGCAGCGCATTCAGCTGGCTGTGAAAGGCGGGCGCGAGGAACGCATGCTGCTGATACGCGACCCGAACAAGATCGTGCAGCGCGGCGTGCTGCAATCGCCGCGGCTGACGGACCTGGAGATCGAAAGTTTTGCGGCCATGACGAATGTGTCGCAAGAAGTGCTGCGCATTATTTCGAAGAACCGGAACTTCATGAAGAGCTATATTGTCGTTAAGAACCTGACCAAGAACCCGAAATCTCCGTTGGATGTGAGCCTGCATCTGCTGCCGCACCTGACGCCCACCGACCTCAAACAGCTTGCCGCGAATAAAAACGTGCCGGAAACGTTGCGTTCGACGGCTTTGAAATTGCAGCGCCAACGTAATTCCGGGCGGCCCAGCTAGAGCGGAAGCCTTCCTACAAGAACGAAGCATCGAATGCGCGCGGCAGCAGCTTGCCGGATGTTTCCTGCTCTACTTTTCCTTTTAGATTGGCTAGCAGCACTGGCACATCACCGCAAAATTCCCAGATTATCTGGCGGCAGGCGCCGCAGGGCGGCGTCAGGCGATCCACATCGGTGACTACGGCTATGGCGTCGAAGCCACGCTCACCTTCGGAGACGGCTTTGAAGATGGCGACGCGTTCGGCGCAGCAGGTGAGGCCTAGCGTGGCGTTTTCGATATTGCAACCGGCGAAGATGCGTCCGGATTTCGCGCGCACTGCCGCGCCGACACGGAAATTGGAAATGGGGGCGCAGGCGTTCTGGAATGCCTGCGTTGCTGCGGTGAGCAGCGCGTCATATTCGCTCATTTATTTTTTCGCTTTCCTTTACTCTACTTTCCATTACTTCGAATCGGCGGCGATGCGCGGCAGTACGGCACCTAGCAGCGCGATGAACTGCCCTTTCACTCGTTCGCCAGTTTCCATTACTTCTTTGTGGTCGAGCACCTGGTCGAGAATGCCCGCGGCCATATTGGTGACGCAGGAAATTCCCAGCACGCGAATTCCCATGTGGCGCGCGGCTAGCGTTTCTGGAACCGTGGACATTCCGACCAAATCGGCTCCCATCGTACGCAAGTAACGAATTTCGGCGGGAGTTTCGTAGTTTGGACCGGCGAGCGCGGCGTACACGCCTTCGCAAACATTTATGCCGAGCCTGTTGGCTTCGGCGAGCGCGATTTCGCGATACGGCTTCCAGTAGGCTTGCGTCATGTCCGGAAAGCGCGGGCCGAAACGGTCGTCGTTGGCGCCGATCAGCGGATTAATGCCCTGCAGATTGAGGTGATCGCTGATGACGACCAGCGCGCCTTGATTGAATTCGAGATTGATGCCGCCGGCTGCGTTGGTGAGAATCGCGGAGCGAATACCGAGGCGGCCGAGAACGCGCATGGGGAACGCGACTTGCTGCGCGGTGTAGCCTTCGTAGAAATGGACGCGGCCCTGCATCGCGGCGACGGCGATATTTTCGACCTTGCCTATCACCAGGCGCCCGGCGTGGCCGACGGCCGTGGAACGCGGGAAGCTGGGAATTTTTTCGTAGGGGATGCGCGTGGCTTCTGGCAGTTCGTCGGCGAAGGCGCCGAGTCCGGAGCCGAGCACCAACGCGATTTTCGGGCGCAGCTTGGTTTTCGCGAGGATGAATTTCGCGGCGCGATCGGCGCGCGCGAACTCGGAATCGCGCGCTGAGGATTTTGTGCGCGCCGCGCTCATCGCATCATGATCCCGACGATGGAGGCGGACATGAGATTGGCCATGGTGCCGGTGAGCATGGCGCGAATGCCCAGGCGCGCGAGGTCTGCTTTTTTATTGGGTGCGAGGGCGCCGATGCCGCCGATTTGAATTCCGATGGAGCTGAAATTTGCGAAGCCGCAGAGGGCGAAGGTGGCGATCGTGAAGGAGCGCGGATCGAGCGCGTCCTTCATCGGGCCGAGTCGCTGAAATGCAACGAGCTCGTTCGTCACCATGCGCAGGCCCAGGAGATTTCCGACGGCGTGGCAGTCGTGCCAGGGGATTCCGATGACCCAGGCGATCGGGGAGAAAAGCCAGCCGAAAATTTGCTCGACGCTGGAGGGAAACCAGGTGACGCCGAGCGACGCGAGGCCGTTGTGCACCGCGCCGAATACGCCGTCGACTAGATAAATCAGCGCGATGAAAGTGATTAGCATGGCGCCGACGTTCAGAGCGAGGCTGAGGCCATCCACCGTGCCGCGGGAGAGCGCGCCGAGGGCGTTGGCGTCGCGTTCCAGGGGCGCGATTTCCACTTTGCCGGAAGTCACCGGAACTGCGGTTTCGGGCACCATCATTTTCGAAAGCAGAATGGTGCCGGGCGCGGTCATGATCACGGCGGCGAGCACGTGCTTGGCTTCGACGCCGTACGCGATGTAGGCGGCCATCATGCCGCCGGAAACGTGAGCCATGCCGCTGGTCATGATGGTCATCAATTCGGATTGCGTCACTTCCGGGAGAAATGGGCGGATCGTGAGCGGCGCTTCGGTCTGACCCATAAAGATACTGGCGGCCACGTTGAGCGATTCGGCACCGCTCGCACCCATCAGGCCGGTCATCACGCGCGCGGCTTGCTTGATGATGAATTGCATCACGCCGTAGTAATAGAGGAGCGCGAAAACGGCGGCGATGAAAATGATGGTGGGCAGCACCTGAAAGGCGAAGAAAAAGCCCATGGGCGAACCTTTTTTTCCCAGGTCGCCGAAAACAAATTGAGAGCCGAAAAAGGCGAAATCGAGCACCCAGTTTACGGCAGCGCCGGCTTTTTGGAAGATCCACTGGCCATAGGTCCAATTGATTACGAGATAGGCGAAGACGATTTGCAGGCCGAGGCCCCAGGCGACTGTTTTCCCGCGGATGGCGCGGCGATTGGTGGAAAACAGGAGTGCGAAACCCATCATGGTGAGTAGCCCCAATACGCCTACCAGGCGGTGCATGCGCAGGAGCCTCCTTTAAAACCGAATATGATCACAAGAATTCTTCCCCGGCGATGATTTTGCGGACCAGCGGCATGACGGGCGGAGCTTGGTCGCCGATTGCGAAACTTTCGGATAGGAGGCGCATGGCCGGCAGGAGGCGCGCATCCAAGTTGTAGTGCACGGTGCACAAATTTTCACCGGCTTTCACTGCATCGCCGATCTTTTTTTCGAGCACCAGGCCCACCGCAGGATCAACCAAGTCTTCCTTTTTTTCTCTTCCGCCGCCTAGGAGCATGCTGGCGACACCAACCTGCTCGCAATGAATCGCCCTGACGTAGCCTGCGCGGGGCGCGTCCACGCGCGCGATGTGCTTGGCATGCGGCAAGCGGCTGGGATCGTCAATCACGCGCGGATCGCCTCCCTGCAAGCGAATCACTTCGCGGAATGTATCACGCGCGCGGCCGGAAGCAATCATTTCCGCTGCGAGCGCGCGCCCTGACGCCACGGATTTCGAACTTCCACCGAGGACCAACATCCAGGCCGACAGCTCGAGGCACAGTTCGCGCAGATCGTCCGGGCCTTTGCCATCGAGGACAGCGATGCATTCTTCGACTTCCAGGGAGTTGCCGATTTTGCGGCCGAGCGGTTGCTCCATATCCGTGATCAGCGCGACGACTTTTTTGCCCATGCGCACGCCGGTTTCGACCATCAGCTCGGCGAGATATTCGGCATCGGCTTGCTTTTTCATGAACGCCCCGTCGCCAGTTTTTACGTCGAGCACTAGAGCGTCAATTCCTTCCGCCATTTTTTTACTCATGATGGAGGCTGTGATCAGGTAGGGGCTTTCAACCGTGGCGGTGACGTCGCGCAGGGCGTAGAGTTTTTTGTCGGCCGGGGCAATTTCGGGCGTTTGACCGATCAGGGCGCAATGGACGAGCGCCAGTGTGCAGCGGAATTGTTCGAGCTGCAGATTTACGTTGAAGCCGGGAATGGATTCCAGTTTATCGAGAGTGCCGCCGGTGTGGCCGAGGCCGCGGCCGCTGATCATCGGCACGTAGAGGCCAGCAGCGGCGACGATGGGGGCGATGACGAGAGAAGTTTTGTCGCCGACGCCACCGGTAGAGTGCTTATCCACTTTTGGCGCGGGGAGATCGGACCAATCGAGTACTTCGCCGGAATTGAGCATGGATTCGGTGAGCGCGGCTAGTTCGGCACGCGTCATGCCGCGCCAGAAGACGGCCATGAGGAAGGCGGCTATTTGATAATCCGGGACGCGGTCGTGGGTGGCGCCGTCAATCAGGAATGCGATTTCTTCGCGGGAAAGTTCCGCGGCGTCGCGTTTCTTGCGAATGATGTCAACAGCGCGCATGAAGGAGGATGCGCCACGCTAGCATCGCGCGTGCAGGGCGTCAATCGTTGTGCCGCGCGCGGAGTGTAATGTATTGGGAACCTTTCTAACGGCGATCTTCTGGCTGCCTACGATTATTGGCGTTGCACCGATGGCGCACCGAAGTGCGCCGCTACGACTGCAAATTCGCGGGGCGCTATGCGACGAACCGTCACGCTATAGCTGGTTATTTGCGCGGGTGGCGATATCGGCCATCATTTGCTGCATTTCGGCGTGGATGTGGCCGTTGCTGACCAGCAGATCGGGGCCGCCAGGACGATAGGGGCCACCCCGCAGGTCTGTGACTTTGCCGCCCGCTTCGGTGACGATCAGGATGCCGGCGGCGGTGTCCCACGATTTCAGGCCAAATTCCCAGAACGCTTCGAAGCGGCCGCAGGCTACCGAGCAGAGATCGAGCGCTGCCGAACCGTCGCGGCGGACGCCGTGCGAATTCAGCGTGAAATGCCAGTAGTAATGGATGTTCACGTTGTCGCCGCGCTTGTGCGTGGGGAAACCGGTGGCGACCAGGCTGACCGCCATCCGCTCAGCGCTGGAAACGTGGATGGCTTTCGCGTTTAGATAAGCCCCCTGACCTCGCGCGGCGGAAAAAAGTTCGTCTGCGACGGAATTGAACACCACGCCGAGCAGCGGCACGCCATCATCGAGCAGCGCGATGGAAACCGCAAAGCACGGGTAGCCGTGCGCGAAATTCGTGGTGCCATCGAGCGGGTCAACGTGCCATTCGTAACGTGAAGCGGCGGTCGCGCCGCTGGAGCCTTCTTCAGCGACGATGCGATGCTCTGGAAATTCGCGGCGCAAGCGACCCACGACGATCGCTTCGGAGCGCTTGTCGGTTTCGGTGACCAGATCCACGTCACCTTTATAGGTGATCTTCTGCGGGCGGCTGTGTTCAGCGAGCAGCACAGCGCCTGCTTCGCGCGCGGCAGCGATGGCGACATCGAGAAATCGATTCATCGGATTATTGCGCCACTCCGGTTGTGAAGTATTCCTTGCGATAACGCACGTTGTCTCCGGTGTTTACCGTGACTGTCAGGTGCCGGTCGCTTCCGGGCGGTGGCGTGGGATTGGGATAGTAGCCGAGCAGATATTGCGTGCGCAGCTCGCGATTGATGCGGTCGAAGATAGCGGCCAGCTCGCTGAGATTGGTCGGATAGTACATCGCGCCGCCGACACTATCGGTGATGGTGGCGATGGCGTGTTCGCCTGCAGTGTTCCATCCGGCATCGGATTTCATCGGACGCACTACGACAGTATAGAGCAACACGTTCGACGCAATCGCGGTGCGGCGCGTATCTTCAAATTTTGAGACGCTGGTGGTTTCGCCGGCGTCGGTGATGATCACCAGAGCGCGGCGGCGCTCCGCGCCCTGGCGGCGGACGGATTGCGAGCCCAGCACCACCGCGTCGTAGAGCGACGTGCCCATGTCCGGGCTCGTGTCCACGCGGCGCACCGCGCTATCGAGCTGCTTAAGGTCATCGGAAAAATTGGAGAGCTGCACAACATAGGCTCCAAACGAAAAGACGGCGAGGCGATCGCCGGGGCGGGTCACTTCCGCGATAAAATGCGCGGCAGCTTCGCGTTCGATTTTTAGTTCGATCGCCGCAGAGCCGCTGGCGTCGAGCATCAGGCCTAGATCGAGCGGGCGATTGGTTTGCGGTTCGAAGCGGACAATTTTCTGCGCGATTCCTTCTTCCGTGAGCTGGAACGCGCTTTGGGTCAGGCCGATGACCGGCTCGCCCTTGTCGTCCGTGACGCTGGCAAGAATGCTGACCAGATCCGTCTGCACGCGGATCGGGCCCTTTTGTCGCTGCTGTTGTTGCTGCGTCGGCGGCGGATTGGACGCTCTGGCATGCGCGAACGCGCAGAAACCCGCGAGCGCGAAGGTGCAAAGCGTAGAGATGGCTCGTTTCATCTAAGAGGTAGATTCTTCGGAGGCGGAATTGGCTTCCTGAGGGAACGATTCGCCTTCGGCCCAAACGGCGCCCCCGACGAAGAATTCTTTTTTCCAGATGGGCACGGTGCGCTTGAGAGTGTCAATGGCGTAGCGGCAGGCGTCGAAGGCCGCAGCGCGATGCGGCGCGCTGACGGCGATGAAGACGCTGGTGTCGCCGACCTCCAGGCGGCCGAGGCGGTGGACGATCGCGAAGCGGTGGATTCTAAACTGAGTGTGCATGTGCGCGCCAACTTCGCGCAGCTTTGCGTACGCCATTGGTTCGTAGGCTTCGTACTCGAGGTACAGCGTGCGTTGGCGTTTGAAATTGTTGCGGACGAAGCCGTCAAAGATCACCGCCGCGCCATCTTCAAAGGCTTTGAGGCTGAGCAATATTTCGCGCGGCTGGATGGGTTCGCGCACCAGAAGAATAATGTCATCGCTGATCGCGGTTTGTTGGCCACCGCTGACGGGCGGGAGAAATGCGACTTCGTCACCTGCTGCGAGCGAGGCGCGCCATTCGGCGTATTCTTGATTTACCGACGCGGCGACGGACGGACGAAATTCAGCGAGGCGGGGGAAACGCCGCGCGTAACGCTCGTAGAGGTCTTCGACGCGCGCGCCTTCGGATAGCTCGGCGTCCTCTTGCGAGACGCCGGCGATGTCTTTCAGCTGGCCGAAAAATAGAACGCGAACACGCATCTTACGTATTCTACCGTGGAGGCGCGTGCAACGCGAATTCGGGCGGAGTGTGTAGACGGCCAGCGGTGGTTGCGATGCAACCGACGGCGCACTGTAGTGCGCCGCTACAACTTCCAGAGCAAAGTCAACGACGCCCGCCTGAAAAGCACACGGCCGCTACGACTGCCAAGGCAAAGTCCGAGCCGCGGCTGGCGGAAATCAATCCAGGCTAACGAATTTTGGCTGCGCGATAGGCTTGCGGCGCCATGCCATGCCACCTTTGAAAGGCGTGATGGAACGCGGCGGGGTCGGAAAAGCCGAGGGCGTAGGCGGCTTCGGTGGCGGTGGCTTCGGACCCCAGCAGGAGGCAGCGCGAAAGATTGCGGCGAGCCTGCTCGACCAGAAGCCGGTGCGAGGAGGATTCCTGGCGCAATTTCCTTTGCAGCGTGCGGCGACTGAGGCCCAGGTGCCGCGAAGCGTCCTGCAGACCAAAATCTCCACTGCACAATCGCTGGCGAATGAAGCTGAGCACGCTCTGCGTGAGATTGGCGTTGCCGGGATCCGCTGCTAGTAGCTGATCGGCCGCTTCGGTGATCACTTGATGCGCCACGGGATTAGCGTCCCTCAGCGGGGTGCTTAGTGAGCCGCTATAAAGGAGCAGCGCGTTCGCCGGCATGCCGAAGCGCACGGGCGCACGGAAAATGCGGGCGTGTTCGGAAACGTCCTTGGGCTTGGCGTGTGCGAACCAGACCTCGCGCGGTTTCCATGCGGCGCCGTCTGAGAGACGGTTGAATCGCACCACCGTCGCCATGGACATCTCGACATCATGTCGCGGCTCGGGCAGCGGGCAGTTCGAATATTTCCACTGAAAATGTGCGACGGATCCTTCCACATCCAGTTTGAACGCGCCAACGTTCGTCCAAATTGGTAAATAGCGCTCCAAGGTGCGGAGCGCCTCACCGAGGGTCCGGCTACTGACGACCGAGTATCCGACGATGCCGTAAGAATTTTGTTCGACCTGTTCACCGACGTGGAGGCCAAAGGCAACGTCTTTGGTCATCCTCGCGGCCAACTCCGAAAGCAGCATCATGTCCGCATAGGGAATTCTCAGGAGCGGGTCGCGCAGCGCTTCGTGGTCGAGGCCAACGGCCTGGAGCAGATGCCCGACGTTGCCGCGCGGCGCCACCGCCTCAGCGATTTTGCGGACGGAACGAGCGAAAACTGTGGGGGATCTGGAAATGGGGCTGCTCCGTGGTGCTGCCTGGGTATCTGCCAGGGCCAAATTGCTCACAAAATTTTGGCGCAATCAATCATAGTCCAGGGCAGCGGGCCGGTGCTAGCCTCAGTCTCGATGAATGAGCGCGGGGCGGCGTTTCATTAGGATTCGTGTATCCACCAGTCGCGTTGTATGTCCGAGGGAGTAGCGAGTGCTACCCAACAGCTTTGCGGGGCCGCATGGCCTGCGCGCCAGATGGCGGCTATTGATCTATGCCGCGTTGGTGTTCGCGCTGGGTTATGGCGCGAACAAGATCGCAGACGCTTTGTTGCACGGAGAACAGCCTGACGCGAGTAGCCCAACGGTCGCGACCGTTACCCTTTCAGTGGCGTTGTGCGTGCTGTTGCTGGCGGCGTGGGTGATGGGGAAAATCGAAGGCCGCAGCCTCGCCGATTACGGTTTGCCTTGGCGGCGAGCGTTTTGCGCCGAGTTCTGGCTTGCGTGGGCTATCGGCTTCGTTTCTTTGACGCTGCTCCTTGGGGTCCTGCGGCTCGCGCGCGCCTACTCCCTGGGGCCTCAGCAGCTGCATGGCTTAGACATACTGAAATACGGCCTGCTGTGGACCGTGACGATGATTTTAGCGGCGACGGTTGAGGAATTTTTTTATCGCGGCTATCTGCAGTTTACGCTGACGAGCGGAATCGGCTTCTGGCCGGCGGCGGTGATCACCTCGACACTGATGGCCGCGGCGCACATGCTGAATCCCGGCTGGACGGTGCTCGGCCTGTGCACCGTTGGCGGCTTCGGGCTGATTGCTTGCTTTTTACTGCGGCGGACCGGCGACCTGTGGATGCCGATCGGCCTACACGCCGCATGGGACTGGGGCGAGACCTATTTCTACGGCGTGCCCGACAGTGGACAAATGGGCAACGGGCATTTATTCCAGGGCAGCTTCCACGGCCCCGCGTGGCTGACGGGGATGCCGTTCGGAGTGGAGGCGGGCTGGCCGAATGTGGCGCTGTTCCTGATCTGGTGGTTCTGGTTCGCCAAGTGGCTGCGCGAAGTGAAATACCCGAAGTCCGTCGCGCGAGAGGCACAGACCCGATGAATGTGCGGGCGATCGCTGTTCTCAGTGTCGCGATTTTCGCCGCTGCGATCATCGCGGCACCCGGCACGGGATCGGCGCGCGCCGAGCAAGATAAATCCGTCCCGCCCCTGCAGCAGCCGCTGCGCGTGGCCACGCGGCTGGTTCAGTTTGACGTGATCGTCCTCGACAAGCACGGCAGTCCTGTGACCGGGCTTACGAAAGACGATTTCGCGGTGTTCGATAACAAATCGCAACGGACGATTCAGCTGTTCTCTGTGGAAACGAGCCAGCTGTTGCCGGGTGCGACCGAGCCGCTGCCACCGAACACCTACAGCAACGGAATTCAAGCGGCCGACGTGCCCTCAAACCTCACGGTCATCCTGCTGGATGCGTTCAACAGCGGAAGCCTGGATCAGGCGTATATGCGCAGCCAGATTGCAAAACTTCTGGGCACACTGCGCGCGGAAGATCGCGTGGCGCTCTACACGCTCGGAGCGCGTTTGCGAGTGCTGCACGAATTCACGAGCGACGCCTCGAAACTGGCCGAATCACTGAAAAAGTATCTGGGCGAGCGAGCGCTGGATATGGACGTGGGCCAGTCCGAATCAATGAGTGTGTTGCACAAAAATCTGGAGGCGGTAGCGCAGGACGCGGGCATTGACGAGAACCAGGCGTTCGCGATGGATCACCGGCACCCGACGGCGGAGGCGCTGCGTATGATCGCCGAACACGTCGGCTCGCTGCCGGGACGAAAAAACCTGTTGTGGGTTTCGAGCAGTTTTCCGTTCAGTCTGGAAGCCAATAATCTGCAGCGCACGGCGGATGGGCAGAAAATTCCGTACGCGACGGACGTCGAACTGACGATGAGGGCGCTGACGGAGGCGAACGTGGCGGTTTATCCGGTGGACGCGCGCGGATTGATGACTGACCGCCCGGGCGAAGAACGGTCGGCTGCGAGCATGGAGCAAGACATGGAGAATTTCGGAGCCATGGAAATTCTGGCGCGGCGCACGGGCGGATTTGCGTTCTATAACACCAATGCGATCAAAGGCTCGATCCGGCAGGCCATTGACGAATCGCGCGTGACGTACCAGCTGGGATTTTATCCGGAGGATGCGAACTGGGACGGAAGCTTTCACAAATTGCAAGTGAAAGTGAATCGTCCGGACACGCATGTGCAGACGCGCGAAGGGTATTTCGCGCTGCCGGAGCCGAAGATAGCCGGCCAGACCTGGGCGGAGATGCTTTCAGAAATTGCGACCAGCCCGGTGGAGGCTACCGGAATTCGAATTCGCGCGCAGGTCACGCCGCCCTATGAGCCCGGTGAGAAAACACTGAGCCTGGTGCTTTCACTGGACACCGCGCAGTTTCAATTTGCACAGGGTGGCGGCGCTTGGAACGATGTGGTGAGCCTGGCCTACATTCAACTGGATGAAAAAAACCGTGTAATCGAAACGCATCCGCTGCGGCTTCCTCTGGCGATCGATTCCGAGACGTACGCGCAGTTGATGAAGCAAGGGATGATCCTCACCCGGGATGTGCAAGTGCTGCCCGGCGCCGCCGGAGTGCAAATAATTGTGCGCGACGGCGGCAGCGGAAAAATCGGCTCGGTGCGCATCCCGATCGCGCGATAGCGATGCGCAGCACGAGGGCTGACTGGGAGGACAGCCCTGACTATTTTTTATCTGCCACAGCGACGGCTGGCAGGAGCACATTGGTCTCGATGCCTGAGGCCTGGCCCTGACTGTGATACACGTGCTGGTTGGCTTTTACAAAGTCGGACGGTTTGGCGTCCGGTATATTCAGGAAGGTCTGGGGATTGCGATCTGTAAGCGGGAACCACGAGCTTTGGATTTGCACCATGATGCGATGGCCGCGGCGAAAAGTGTGATTCACGTCCTGCATCGCGAAGGCTACCGCTTCTACTTTGCCCGGCGAGAATGGTTCGGGATTTTCAAAACTGTGGCGGAATTTTCCGCGGAACGGTTCTCCGCGCACCAGTTGCTCATATCCACCCATGGTGAAGGGCGGCGCCGGCACATCCGTCAGCGGCTTGCCTTTCTCTTCCGGACGCGGCTCGTCTAATTTGCTTGGCGGATAATCCGGCGGATAAACATCAATCAGCTTCACGTCCCAATCGGAATCCGTGCCGCTGGTGGAAACAAACAGCCGCGGGGACACCGGCCCCACAATCGTCACATCCTGTTGCAGAACCTCGGTCTGATAGGTGAGCACGTCGGTCCTGGCTGCGGCGAAGCGCTGGTCCGATACCATGTATTCCTGAGGCACCGTCTCTGCCACATAGTTTACGAACGGCACGGGCTTGGCCGGATCGCTCACGTATTCGTCGAACGCGGCCGCTTCCGCTTGCGGCGGCTCAAACGACAAAACGCCGTTGGGGTGGAAATAAAGTGTCTTCGTCTCCGTGTTTTTTGGCGGCCATGCGGCATACTGTCGCCACACGTTTGTGCCGGTCTCGAACACGTAGGCTTTCGGCAATTTCGCGTTGCCGTTCCCTTTCAAGTGCTGCTCGAAAAACGGAAACAAAATGTTCTTGCGATAATAGTCCGCCGTGTTTGCCGCAAAACTCACGCGACCCAAGTGGTCCCCATTGAGACGCGCCCATCCGCCATGCACCCAAGGGCCCACCACCAGCGCGTTGAAGATCTCCGGGTCGTCCCGGTCGATCGCATGAAACAAGGTGAAGGGCCCTTGCAAGTCTTCGGCGTCAAACCAGCCGCCGACTGTGAGCACGGCGCAGTGAATGTTCTTGGTATGCGCGGCGAGATTGCGTGACTTCCAGTAGTCGTCGTAGGTATCGTGATGCACCTGATCGAGCCAGAGCGCTTGCTGGCCACCCAGCAGCTTGCCCAGGTTTTCCAGAGTGCCTGCGTTCAGAAAAAACTCGTAGCCATCCGGCGTGCCGAAATCAAAAGGTACGCGGACTTTCGGCGGCAGTTGCGGATTGGCTTGCGGCTGGAAATAAGCATAAAACCCGAAATTCGCGGCTAGCATGAACGCACCGCCATGGTAGGCGTCGTCTCCCTTGAACAGATCTGTCATGGGCGCCTGCGGCGACGCGGCTTTTAGTGCCGGATGTGAGTCAATCATGCTGGCCGACGTGAAAAATCCCGGGTACGAAATGCCCCAGATGCCGGCCTTGCCGTTGTTGTTTGGTACGTTTTTCAGAAGCCATTCGATGGTGTCGTATAAATCGCTGCTGTCGTCCACGTCTTTGTTGGATTTTTTATTGTCAATGTGCGGGCGCATTTCGATGAACGTACCTTCCGACATGTAGCGCCCGCGCACATCTTGCATCACGAAAATGTAGCCGGCTTTGTCGAAGTCCGGCGACGGTCCCAATTGCGCGCGATATTGATCGACGCCGTAGGGCGCCACGCTGTACGGTGTGCGGTTGATCAGAAACGGATACGCTTGCGAGCCATCTTTCGGGACGTACACGGCGGTGAACAAGCGGACGCCGTCGCGCATGGGAAGCCGGTATTCGTATTTCGTGTAGTGCTCTTTGACATCGAATTCCGGCGAATCCGGCTTCGTCTGCGCGAGCACACCGCCCGCGGCCAACAGTGCACCCACAACTAGAATGGCGATTCTTCGACCCAACATTGTTTCCCTCCAACGCGACGCACGGATCAGGTTTTTCCGTTCCCAGACAATGCTCATGCCTCAGGCAGCGAACTTTTCGACCGTACCTAACGGAAAATCGTCTGGCCGAGTAGAGTTGAGGAAACCTGCATTGCGCGGACATCTTAGGGTGCGTCAGATGGCAAGTCAACGGAGATAAACCGACGGAGATAAACCGACACGGAGATAAACCGGAAATAGACCGCCTGACAAAATCGTTAAGCGGAAACTGACGCACCGTGCGCGCTCATTGATTGCGTACGCGTGAATGCCGCCGACTATTGGGCGGTGGGCGACGAGGCTAGGCGAGCGATTTCGTCGAGGCGGGCGGAGGCGCGGTGGAGGGCTGCGGTGAGGGCGGCGGATTCGCGGGTGAAGGTGGGGGCGTCTTGGCGATCGAGGGCTTCGTTTGCGCCGGGGAGGACTTCTGCTGCGTATCCGGCGTAGGTCCCTGGGGCGTAGATGGTGTGCTTGTACCAAGTGCGGCCTGCGAGGCCTTCTGGCGCTAGCAGCGCTTGTTCGACGCTGACGAGTTCGCGATTTATTTCATTTTGCTTCGCGGCGTTGGGCGAGGCGTTCGACAATTGTTGCAACGCTTGCGCTGCGCGAGCGGCGGAGGCTGTGAGCTGCGCGGCGGCGACCGAAACTGCTGGCAGTTCCGTGACACCGACTCCCTGCTTGGCGGCGCGCGTGGCTAGGTCGTTTGCGGCGCGCGAGATTTCCGCGGCGTAGGCGGAGTAATCGAACGGAAGCATGTCGGATTCGTCGAGGCGCAGCGCCAAAGTGCCCAGGATTTTCGCCAACGCGACGTGAAATTCGAACGTGGGATCGCCGAACTTTTTCATCCAGTAGAAGTCGTCGTACATCGAGTGGTACACGCCGTAGTCGCCGATGAATCCGGCATCGAGCGAAGGAATTCCCGCGTGGTCGAAGAACGGGCAGAAATCCGAGCCCGCGCCCAAGGCCTCGATGGGAGCTTCGCCTGTAGCTGTGAGCTTTGCGTTCGGGCGCGCGATGCCGTTGGGCTCTTCCTGCTGGCGCGTGGCGCGATCCAGCCAGACGTTGTAAACGCTGCGCACGTCGCGCGGGTCCTGCACTTCGCGCGTAACTTCGCGCACCAGCTCCTTGAGCGACGGCGTGGCGGACGCTGTGAAGTTTGGTCCGGCGACGCCTACGTCTGTGTTCAAGTACGCGACCGCTTTGGCCTGCAATTCGGCGCGATTTGCTTCCACCCATTCGGTCGAGCCCATCAGGCCGGGCTCCTCGCCGTCCCATTCGCACATCACGATGGTGCGCCGCGGCTTCCAGCCGGCGCGGACCAGTTCACCGAAAGCGCGCGCGGTTTCGAGCATGGTCGCGGTGCCGCTGCCGGGATCCACTGCGCCGTAAACCCAGGCGTCGTGATGATTGCCGAGGATGACCCATTCGCCGTCGTTTGTGCCGCGCAGTTTCGCGATGACGTCGTAAAGCGTGCGCTGCTGATAGTCCATCACCACTTTCATGTGTGTGACGGCCGCGCCGGGTCCCACGTGATACGTGAACGGCAAACCGCCCTGCCATTGACGCGGGACGTGCGGGCCGCCCAGATTCGAGAGAATCGCGCCGGCGTCCTGCGAATTGATGGGCATGGTGGGAATGTGCGGAAGATTCGCGGCGTCGGCGGGCGCGAGGCGCTTGGCATTCGCGGTTGCTGGTACGCCCGGTGTGAGCGGGTCACCCGGATAGATCTGCGTGTATTCCACAGAGCCACGCTGGATGCCGCTCATCGGGCGCCACGGACCGTTCGGAAACACATCGCCTGCGACGTAGCCGTCGTCTTCGGGATCGGAATAAATTATGAGGCCGAGGGCTTTGTGCTCTTCGGCAAGCTTCGTTTTGATGCCGCGATAGCAGCCGCCGTAGCGGGCAATCGCGATTTTTCCGGCGACGCTGATTCCCAGCTTATCGAGCTCGCGGTAATCCGCCTGCATCCCGTAATTCACATAGACGACCGGCGCGGCGATGTCTCCGGAAGGCGAGAAGGCGTTAAATCCGGCGACGATGTTCTTATTCGAGGTGTCGGGATCCACCTGGAAGGACTGCTCGGGAGTAGCCAGAGTTTTTTTCTCGGGCGCGGTTAGCTCGAGCCGCACTTCACGGGGCTGCGCGAGCCACACGCTGTAGGTGACGATTTCGGCATCGAAACCGTAGCTGCGATACTGGTCGCGTAACCATTCCGCCACGCGGTGGCTGGCTTCGGTGCCGGCCATGTGCGGTTCGCTGGTGATGTGCCGCAAATTACTTTCTGCGCGCGCGGGATCAGGAATCGCGCGCATCTGCTGCTCGAGGGCGCGTTCGGCGGCAACACGCGCGGGCGCGAATCCGCGGATGCCGGGATTATCCTGCGTGCCACGGGAAATAGCGGCGGGAAACACGAAGATGCTGGCCAGGATGATTGCGGTACGAAGTCGCCGGGTTGTGACAGCCATTCACACCTCGTTGCAGAATTGCAAATTCTATACTACATGGGTGCGCGCGTCGGCGATTGGTTGTGAAATATTTGGCGCGAGGGGTCAACGTCAGGCGCGGGGTGGGGGAATATACGCGGCCGCTTTGGGTGCGCTTGACGGCGCTCGTGGCGCGCCGTAGGTTAGTTCAAGTGGCAGCATGACGCGACTGGTTCACGGGGATGTTTGATGAAAGTTCTGATATCAGGTGGCTCAGGGCTGGTGGGAGCCGCGCTTACGAGCGCGCTGCGTGCCGACGGCCACACCGTCTGCTGTCTGGTGCGTCCGGGCGGCAAAGCACTGGCTGGCGACGTGCAGTGGAATCCTTTGAGTGCACTGGTGGACGTGCCAGCGATGGAAGGTTTCGACGCCATAGTGAATCTGAATGGCGCGAGCATCGCGGGCGGGCGCTGGACGTCCAAGCGCAAGACGATACTGCGCAGCAGCCGGGTGGATTCGACGCGTGTGCTCGTGGATGCGCTATCGCACCTGAAGCAGCAACCGCACGTTTTCGTTTGCGCTTCGGCGACGGGTTACTACGGAAACCGCGGCGACGAAGTGCTGACCGAATCGAGCGACTATGGCAACGATTTCCTGGCCATCTTGTGCCGCGCGTGGGAAGGTGAAGCGGCGCGGGCGGCGAGCTTAGGAATCCGCACGGTGATCGCGCGCTTCGGAATTATTCTGTCCGCGGAGGGCGGCGCGTTGCCGCGCATGTTGACGCCCTTCAAATTCGGCGCGGGCGGGCGGCTGGGTAGTGGGAAGCAGTGGATGTCCTGGATCGTGTTGGAAGACGCGGTGAGGGTGCTGCGCGCGGCGATTGATGATTCGCGGTGGAACGGGGCGGTGAATGTGGTGTCGCCGGAGCCGGTGCGCAACAGCGATTTCACGCGGGTGCTGGCGAGCGTGCTACATCGACCGGGGATTTTTCCGGCGCCGGCGTTGGCACTGCGGCTGGCGCTGGGCGAAATGGCGGATGCGCTGCTGCTGGCCAGCCAGCGCGTGCAGCCCGATCGCTTGCTGCAGTACGGTTACGCGTTTCGCTACGAACATTTAGAGCAGGCGCTGCACGCGGTGCTGGCGAAGGCGTAGCGCCGCCAATCTCCGCGGTGCCGCGCTGCGACCCTACGAGTGTAGTGCAATCTTGCGCGACCTGCTTCCACGTTTGCTGCGCTCGAACGGCACAATTTCTAATTCACTTCACGACGTTCAGAGTGACCTCTACCTTGAAAACGTGCCCCGTGAGAGGATCCGTTGCTACGGTTCCTTCGGCAGGTTGCCCTTCGCGCAGAAACATTCCCACGTCTCCGCGATATTGCCGCACAAGCGGCTGAGTGGTGGGAGGCGCTTCTCCGTCTGACCATTCCTTGCCGACGATCTTGCCATCCTGACCGCGGGCGGTAACGTACAATGAAGAGCGGTCCACCTTTAAATCCACTTGATATTTCGCGTCATCAGCACGCGCTACCCGAGCATCAATGCTGGTACCCACATCGATATATTGTATCTGGGTGGCGCCGGTTTTCGAATCGGCGGTCGTCACCGGAACCTTGACCCCAATCCGCAGGGTCGAATACGCGCCGCTGGGTTTGCCGCCCGCTACTAGGAGCGGCATAGAGTAGGAGAGATTGGCGATTTTTTTCGCGCCGTCATATTCAGACAGAACGATCTGCAACTTAACTGGCGTTGACGGTTCGGCCGTCGCAATTTCCGGAGCGTCCGCTGCTTTGGTTCCCTGAGCGCAAACCAGGAGCGGCGCGCACATAAAAAGCAATGCGCAGGTGACGAGCGATCGTGAAAATTTCATCAAGAACCTCCGATGATCCATTTATTGCGGCTTTCTATAGATGAAGACGCCGGTCAGGCGGCTTTCGTTCAGAATGGAATCGAGTTTGCAGGTTTTTCCGTGGCGTCGTCTAGTGCAGGAATTTCCATCGGCGGTATTTCGATGAGTTTCACTTCCAGCGGCTTCTCATACTCGTGTTGAGCGGCCAGTAGCTGATTGACATCCACTCGACCTGCAACAATTGCCGCGCTCAATTGCGCTGCTGCAGAGAGTTGGCCCTTCGGCACGATGATTTCGGGCAGCGCTGTGGTGCGCGGGGGCGCCTGAGTGGTCCGCCCGGGACCGTGCTTGCCTTCGGTTCGCTGCGCGTGTTGCGGACTCGCAGGAGACGCCGTCGCCGCTTCGCGTAGCGCGGAATTAGCAGCCACCGCGGAGGCGACGCTGGGGTTGGGCAAGCTGCGCATAGGACTCTGAGTGACCATGATCGCCAGAACTGCGGCGAGCGCGAGGGCGCCTGCGATGACCGGAGCCCATGCTCTCCACGGGGAACGGAGCGATTGAGATTCCTGCGCTATTCGGCGCCGCAGATTCGTTGCGAAGTGCGGCGACGGCTCGCCCGCAACGAGCGCTTCGACGCCGCGATCCACGCACTCGCGTACCTCTCGTGCGTGAATGAGCGCTTCGCGGCACCTATCACAGTCCATAGCGTGTGCGAGCAGCTCGGGCTCAGGTTCGGCGCGAAGCTCGCCGAGCGCCGCGTCGGTTATCCAACCGGAGTATTTTTCACAAGACATTGCAAACTCTCCGCCAACTTCTTTCGCGCCAGAAACAGTCGCGATTTCACGGTACCCTCGGGCAGACCGGCCAGCTCCGCGACTTCGCGCGTGTTATAACCTTCGATGGCCGCCAGGACCATCACCATCCGGAGTTTTTCTGGAAGTGCGTCGAGCGCCTGTGCTACTTGCCGTTCGAATTCGCGCGACGCGACCAAATTTTCGGCGCTGACTTCCGGCTGGGCGCTTAAAGTTGCGCGCATTGCGTCGTGCTCATAGCGCTCGCGCCGATTCTTCGCGCGGATGCGATCGAGCGCCAGCCGAAATGCCACGCGCACGAGCCAGCCGCGGAACCGTTCGCGGTCGCGCAGGCGATAGAAATTGTGATAGGCGCGCAGCATGGCTTCCTGCGCTACATCTTCGGCTTCCGTCGGATTGTGCAGTACGCCCAGCGCGACGCGATAGGCCAGCTTGGGACAATCCGCCAGGCGCTGCTCGAATTCGCGCGCGAGCGATTCGTCCTGGCTCACCTCGCTTCCCGGAAAACTGGCTGCCAATGCATCCATCACTGCCTCATTCAGCCAGACGCCGGTGGTGGGATTTCGGTTCACTGGTTTTCAAGCAAGGTTGCACGAGACGAGTTACAAGTCCAGGCGTTCCAGCAGTGATGACAGGTTGGATGTGTCCACGGTGAGTTCGGGGCGGTTTGTGGCGAAATCTGCGACTTCATCGAGCGCTTGAAACAGGCGCATCTTGGCGACGGCGTACTCTTCGGTGCCGGTCAGGGCGCGGCCGGTTTGCTTGGTCCATTGGTCGAGGGCGTCGCGGCGAACGAAGATGCGGACGGGGAACATTGTTTTGCGGTCTGCCGAGACGTAATAGATGAATTCGTTGCCCTTGGCTCCATCGCGCTGCGCGGGGTGCACGTCTTGAAATTGATATTGGTAAACGTAGCCGTTCTCGGCCGAGTAGCTCTTGATGCGCCGGACGGTCTCGGGCTTGGACATGGCCGCATTATTCGGCGAGGGCGGGCCAGTGTCAACCACGCCGCTGCTTCCGATATGCCCGCCGGTGAAGGTTAGGGGCGCGCGCAAGCCTGCCCGCCTCGCAGTGACGCACCACATCGCGCCACGCCGCCGCAAAAAAAAGCGGCTCCCCGGGAGGTGCGGGAGCCGCTTCTTGCGCTGCGGGTACGATAACTGTTACTGCGTCGGCAGAATTTCCTGCGAGAACCCGATGGTGTTGACCGAGCGCAACGACGGAGTGCGCGGCGGCAAACACGCCGGGCCCAGCGTAAAGTTCGTGTCAAAGCTGTAGTCACGCGGGCTGGGCGGGCTGTAAACACCGGTTCCCTTATACGTGCCGACCGCTTGACGGTTGTAATAGAAGCTAACCATGGACCCTCGGTAGTGGCAGATCAGACCCCAGTTCTCCAGGAAACGGAGGAAATTGTGCACTCCGCCGTCTGTTCCAAAGTCCTGCGCCTGTCCGGCGATCGAGGGGAATGGAATGCCCTTGCCTGAAATAACCGCAGCGCGGTATGCCGTCGGCGCGGCAGCTCGATTGTTTATGTTGAACGGAAAAGCGAAGGAGTTCACGTCGTTCCAGTTGTTGGAGAGAAATGTCACAGCGTCGCCTTCGACGGCTGCCGCGACGCTAACGCCGCCCCAAGTTCCGTCGTCCACCGGCGCGTTGTAATCGCCCTGGATGTAAACCGGGTTTTCCGCAACGATGCTGAGACCGTCGGTTCCGCTGCAGGTGACTCCGATATTCAACGAGGCGCCGTCTACGATTTTCAGTGCGCGACGGAAGAAAACCGGAGGATTTTCGCGGGCCTCCTGCGCGTTGCCGTACGTAACATCCGGACGATTGGGATTGGCAGGCGCGCAATTGGTGTTCGCAAACAGCCCGCCGGAGTAGGTGATGCCTGCGGGTTTGTAGGCGACACCTAGCAGGTTTCCGGTGATGGAGTTCGCGCCGGTCCACAGGTTGGGGCCCGCCGTGGGCGTCATGCCGGGTAGGTTCGCAATGGGTAGCATGTAGTTCGTCGGCAGGATCGTGGCGGGAGCCATTTCGGCGCCGCCATACTTTCGAAGGACAGCGTCGCCTTCGAAATCTTCACCGGGATCGATGACGAAGTTCGAGCAGCCGTTCGCCGGGTCGCTCGGATTTATGATGTCGTTATATCCAAAAGACCCGGTTTTGGTGTTAGAGACATCGGTATCCACCCTTTCGCCGCGGCGGTCTGAGAAATAAAGGGTGTAGCCCGTGTTGTTATCCAGGCCCAGCGCAGCCTGATTTGCGGTGAACCAAGTCACCAGGTTCTTGGCATCCAGCTCGACGTAGTTCATCACGCCTTCCGCGGCGATGAACGGAGCGGAGGTGGAAGCGGCGGGGGCGCGGTCAACACCCTCACGCGTGTCGTACAGCACATTCGGCCAGTAATCGTAGGACGGACTGGAGAGGGTCTGTGTTCCGCATGGATTTCCGACGCTCGCGGTGGAAGGGTTATCTCGCACGCGCGCCAAACGGATGATGGCGTTGCCGCTGGGGTCGGCGCAGGAAACGGGTACGACTCCTCCGCCGCTCGGACCCTGGGCAGCAACTTGACCTGCTGGCAGATTCAAGAGATTGGGGGAGACGACGAGGGCGTTATACGTCGGATTGATGTTCTTCCCAGTGAGGCCCATCGCCAGTATCTGCTTGGTGACGTCAACCCAGGTGCCACCAGGATTCACCTGATATTCGATCTTGATGCATCCTGTGATTGTAGGATATCCACCCGCCATCCAGTATCCGGGTTCGGGTAGAGTGGAGGAGTTGCTACTAGGAGTGTAGGTGCCCGCTGTGTTTCCAGACGTCGGCAGCGGATAGTTGCCCGCGTACCAAAGGGGGGCTGTAGTAAATCCGAACGGCGACGCTGGCGCAGTGGGAGTAAACGCCAAGGTTGCGAGGTCGATCGGATCCGGGGCACTGGTGACCGTGTCCAAGCTCATCATATCGGCGTTATGGCATGCGGCCGAAGAACCCGGCACGGTGGTGGCGAGCGGATAGTCGTCAAGCAAGATTCGCAGCGTCGCTTGGGAGAACAGCCGCTGGGCAAACGTGGCCGGCGTCAAAGCGAGCTCACCAGGAACGGGGCGGCGAATCAGCGAAATCGGCGTGATTCCACCCAACGCGGTGGAAGTGAGACTCAACACCGGCACGCCGTTCTGAAGTTGACCCATATAGGCCGGCACAACCGTTCCGGTCCATGTGGGATTGTTCAGGGTAGTGCTGACGGCGCCGTAGACGCTGTTGCCAGTAACGCTGCCTTCGCCGATCCCCAACTGGCGCCAGGAAGCGTTCGTGTAGGGAGCGCCGCCGGGTTCACCGGCCATCGTGGGATCTGGAGCGAGAGCAATGGATACGTCTCCACCGTAAGCGGCGCCCGCGCCAGCGACCACAAAGCCATTTTCCAGATTGGTGCGGATCACTTGGCCGACCACGGTTACTTTGTCACCCATGAAAAGAGGACCTTGATTGGGCGCAAGCCACAGATTTCCGTTGGTATGCGTGCGGCCGCCGAAACCAAACGAAGGACCGTTGAAGAACGACAAATCCGAATCAGAATAAATGCCAAACTGGAAGACGGGGATGGCGACCACCTGCACTTGCCTGGTCAGTTTCACTTCCGCGCCCGACGAGGAATTCTGCGCCGCCACCGTCATGGTGAACGGCGTGATCAAGCCCTGCATCCCGGCGTAGGGACTCGGCGGCAAAATCGTGGCGTTGCTCGTCGCGGGATTTCCGGCTCCGTCCGGAATGAAAGTGAGGTTGTAGGTGGAAGCGCCTGCGGAATTCACATAAGTTACGCCGGTGAGCCCGGTCGGGGGAGCGGCGGTGATCGTTGCTACGTTCGCCGCGGTCATCGAACCCGAAGTAGCAAACTGTTGGGCCACGTCGGTGGTCATTTTTTCCATGCCGGCTTCAGCGCCGTAGAAGGCCAGCTCGCGGCTGGAGTTATTGCCACCCAGGCGCTGGTCCGTCATCACCATCCAGCCCAAGCCCACTACGATGGCTGAAACCAGCAGCAGAACAAACAGCGAGGTTATCAGTGCGACGCCCTTTTCTGGTTCCGTTCTCACAGCGGATCTCCTTGAAAATCTACAAACCCCGATGTCTTGTGACTTGCGATAGCTACTATGGGGCCGTGGACGAGGCCGACGTATTGAACTGGTTGGTGAACGAAAGGCTGCGAATGCTCACCTGCGTGCTCAGATTGCTTCTCAGGAACTCCGGCGTCGTTTGCGGCGTATAGGCATATTCGGACCTGCCTGCCAGGAAAACGTTCACCGCGCGTATCTGCGCGGGCGTATCCGGAAAAATCGGTTCGGCGGCATTCCCAGGACCGTCGGTGTAGGTGCCGGCGGCATCCGTGGAACTGGTGATATCGTAGCTGAAACCCAGGTTCTCGATATCGTCGGCGATCGCCTGTGGCGGATTCGCCGGCGCGCCCGCGGGATAATTCGGATAATTTACCTGGCGAATCAATTGCGGGTCCGTCGCGCTGGCCACGTTGATGTAGTAAGTGACCATCCAAACGCGTGTAATTGTGGTCGGTGGAAACACTCCCGGGGTGGTAGCCAGGCTCGCTACCGTTCCGTTCGCCAAGCCTGTTTGATTGAGGCCGGCGGGATCGCCGGCTCCGAAAGCGATGGTTTGGCCGGCGACGCCAGTCACATATTCCAGCGCGGTTCCGTTCTGGTTGTGAAACATGATCAGATTACCGGTGGTAATGGGATTCGTGACTCCCGGCATCGTGAAACAGGCCGGCGCGAGCGAAACCGATGCGCCGGTGGGGGATATCGTTCCAGCGCAAACCGGAACGGATGGCGCGGCTTGAAAGACCGGATAGCTGTAGAGGTAGTTTCCCGCCGTATCCACCAGAACGTTGTCCGCATAGATAATGTTGATGATGTCGGTCTGAATTCCGGTGAGCGCTGCGTTGGTTGCAGGATTGATGGACGTGGCCAACGACCCGGCCTGGGACCCTGGAGTGATCGCCGGCAGGGCGATGTAGCCTGTCGGAAATGTGGTTGCGGTGCCGGGGCGATTCACCGCCGAGGCAGCGGTATAGGGAATACTGATGCCACCCTGAGGAATTCCCTCGCCCGCCTGCATCAGGTCGCGGACCATGAAATGCATTCCGGCGCGCAGGTTCTCTTGCGTGTTGGCCTCATAGGCGACCATGGTGGTCACGTGCTCCGCCTGCATCAGCGCATCCGTGGCGATGGCCACGACGGAAACGACGATGCTCATCGAGACCATCAACTCAATCAGCGTAAATCCTCTTTGCAGCTTCATCCTTGCTCCTTGCGGTGCTAGAAGGCTGAAACGTAGGTGGTCAAACTGTAGGCGCGCTGAAAGCGGCCTGTCGTATAGTTCACGGTGATCACTACCTGATTCAGGCTGTTGGTGTAACCCGCCACCGGAGTGATGGCGATGGTGCGGGTAAAGTTTCCCAGCGCTTGCTTCACGTCGTCGGGGGTGCCCAATTTGCCGTCAGGTCCGGGATAAACGATGTAAGCCGGCGTTCCGCCTGAATCGGCAACCGAACCGACAAGCCCGTCGGCTCCGGGAACCAGCAACGGCTGCGGCCCGACCAGGAAGAGTCCACCGGGATTGCCCACGGTGTTGTTGGAAAGCTGCGCGAACGTTGCGTTGTTCGTATATTTCGCAGTGTAGATTGCTTCGGCGGCTTCTTCCGCCTTCTGCTGCGCGATGAAAGCATCCTGAGAGCCCTGCATGTAGGCCAGCGAGTCCGCCAACATCGCCGCCAAGCCGAGAACGCCCACACCCAGAACTACCAGTGAGATCATCGTCTCTAAAAGCGTGAAGCCCTTCGCCGCTTGCCGTTTTCTGACTTGCCACATTTTCTTGAGCTCCTTCAGAACCTAGCCCATATCGCACCCGTTCCCTTCCAGCCGCGTATCCGGCCGGTGCCGCCGAGAACAGTAACTGCCCGCGCCGTCGAGTTTTTGCCGGGTTGACCCATGAACACCGTTCCGTTAATCGGCTGGAACGTCGCTCCATCCACCAATTCGCCATCGCTTTGGAACAGCATTCCGCTGAGTGGTCCGCCTGCGAGACCCTCGAATACCACCGGCGCCGAATTGCCGAAGCCGTCTGGCGTGTCCGGCGTTCCGGCGAACACGTAATACTGCGCTGGGGATTCGATGGGCACGGTACTCAGAACCGGATTCACTGCTCCGGCGCCGGCCGTCAGATCGTTTCTTACCTGCATTACAACTTGATATTGGGTGATTCCGCCTACGACGGCGGTGGGAAAGGTGACTTGCACGTAGCGGCGGTTGGTGACCGAATACTCGCGCGCCTGCCGCAATTGATCGATCACTTCACGCATCGCGGCGTCGAAACGCGCGTCCTGCAAAGTCGGCGAGTAGGCGATCAGCGCCATCGCCGAGATGATCAGGATCAGCATGACTACGGCGCTCATTTCAATCAGCGAAAACCCCCGCTCGCTGTTGTCTTCGCGCATGTCGCGGTTCGCCTTCGTTTCGCGTTCTTTCACGCTTGCACCCTCGAATCGCCCTGGAGGTAGCTGGCGAGGCACAGAACTGGGTAGTTACATTGCAGTTCCCAGGCCATGTCGGGGGGAGACCTAAACCTATATGGCAGAGCTAGTCAGCGGGGGGAGCAAGAATTCACGATCTCCATTTCAACCTGGGCGGGGTAGAAACGTTACATTTCTGGTGGCGGCCTACCACAACGCAAACGGGGGAAATTCACCCGAAGGTGACGAGCGCGAACTAGCGAAGCACCGAAATCGAGCGCCGAAATGATGCCGCGGCCGCCGCGCTGTGCTCGCTATCAATTGCGGCTGCGCAGCTTCGAAAGCAAGCGCAGAATTTCCAGATACAGCCAAATCAGCGTGACCATCAATCCGAACGCCGCATACCACTCCATGTATTTCGGCGCTCCCGCGGCCACACCGCTTTCGATAAAATCGAAATCCAGCACCAGATTCAGCGCCGCCACAACCACCACGAATGCGCTAAAGGCGATCCCGATTGGACCGGAGCCGTTAATGGTGGTGAAGTGGACGCCGAAAAATCCCAGCACGATAGTCGCGAGATAGAAAATCATGATTCCACCCGTAGCCGCCACCACGCCCAGCCGGAACTTCTCGGTGACCGGAATCAGCCCCGAGCGATAGGCGAGCAGCAGGATCGCGAGCGTTCCGAACGTCAGGCTCACCGCTTGAATGGCGATGCCGTGAAAGCGCACGTCGTACATGGCGGAGATTCCGCCCAGCAGTAAACCTTCGAGCAGCGCGTATATCGGCGCGGTCACCGGCGCCCAGGTTTTCTTGAAAATCGTTACCAGCGCAAAAATAAATCCGCCGATACCACCGATTGCCAGCAGGGGCAACACCGCTTCGGGATTCTGCGAATGCGTGTAAATATTCCACGTCCAGGCCGCCGTCGCGATCACGCAGATCAGCAGCAGGCCCGTCTTGTTGACGGTTCCCTGCAGCGTCATCGCCTCGCCCAGCCCGATGCCCTCTCCTTGAAATGCTTTGGCGTTCAGAGCCGGGTTCGATGTCCTCATTAAATCCGCCACTATGACTCTCCTTTATGCTGCTCAGTCCAAATTTATCGCGAATGCGGAAGTGCGGCCGCTGCTTATTATTTCCAAGCGCTAAAGCAATTTTACCTCATATCGGGTTTCTTCGCGCGCGGGGGACGGTGCGCAAGCAGGGACGCGGATAAAAAATCCCTTGAATCAGGCCGTAATTGGTAGCGCTAACGGGAATCGAACCCGTATTTCAGCCTTGAAAGGGCCGCGTGCTAACCGTTGCACCATAGCGCCACAGAGGAAGTGCTGCCAGACGTGCTTAGATTATCAGAGATACGGGCGGAATTCACAAGCGCGCAATCCTCAGACGGTGGGCCAATTTCAGTCCGCGCGGCTGGTCAAGCGCCTGGCCAAAGCAGGCGGGAAAACTTTCGGGCAATTGTGCTAGCCTCCTTGAATCAGGACAGCGGCGCGCTGATTTCATCACTGGGCCAAGCGGTTCGGGGGTAAGAGTACATGACCTACGTTGAATCGAACTTGGTTCCCGGGGAAACGGTAATTTACCAGACGCGGCTGCATTGGATCGTGATGCTCGGGCACATTTTCATTGGGTGCGTGCTGCTTGGCCTGCCGGGAGTGCTGCTGCTTTATTACGCATTCAGCCAACACGGAATGGACATCAATGCGTTGCACTTGACCGAAGGTGGCGGAGTGGCGCTGCTCGTTTGCGGCGCCGTCGTGATTCTGACGGGCATGGTGCGCCGCGGCGCAACAGAAATGGCGGTGACCAATCGGCGCGTGGTGATCAAGACGGGCCTGATGAGCCGCAAGACCATCGAAATGCTGCTGAATAAAGTGGAGAGCATCGAAGTGAGCGAAACGACGTGCGGCCGAATGCTCGGTTATGGAACGATTGTAATGATCGGCACGGGCGGAACTTCCGACCCATTTCACCAAGTCGCACATCCGCTGGAATTTCGCAACCAAGTGCAGCAACAGATCGAGAAGCTGCGCTGAGAATTGTGTAACGCCGCGTGCGACGGGCGGGCGTTAGGCTGCATCTTCCGCTAAAAGTGTCTCTGCGGGTTTCTTCGCGGGCGTGGTGGTGATCACTATCACACTGATCAGCACCAGAAAAGTTCCCAGGATCGTGCGCGCGGTTAGCGCTTCGCCGCCTAGAAAATATCCTACCAGCACGGCGACAATCGGATTCACGTACGCGTAAGTGCCGACTTTTGTTGGCGATTCATGATGAATCAGCCAGACGTACGCCGTGAAACCGATGATCGAGCCCGCGACGATCAGGTAGAGCAGCGCGAGCCACGCACCGCGCGAAACGGCCCACGGATGAAAATTTCGAAATTCACCCAGCGCGCCCGCGGCGATTGCGAGAAAAATTCCGCCCGCGAGCATTTGCGCTCCGGAGCTCATCACTTTGGAACTGGGCAGCGGCAGTTTGCGCGCCAACACGGACGCTACCGACCAGCTGATGGAAGCGACAATCAGCGCCATCGCGCCCCGCTTATCAATCGGCGCCCCGCCCAGATTCAGCGCGCGGCTCAACAGCACTCCCACTCCGCCGATGCCGATCAAAAGCGCCAGGCTCAAGCGCGCCGTAAGACGCTGCGTGCGCAGGAAAATAATTTCAGACAGCGCCATAAATACCGGAATGGTCGCCAGCATGACGGCGGCGATGCCGGAAGGCACACGCTGCTCAGCCCAGAACAGCAGCCCATAATCGAAAAGGAAAATTACCATTCCGAGTATGGATGCCGACCGCCATTCGCGCGCGTTCGGTGAGGGTTCGCCGCGCGCGAGCACCCAGCCAAAAAGCACCAGCCCCGCAACCGAAAAGCGCATCGCCGCCAGAACCAGCGGCGGAACTTCGCGGACTCCTACACGAATCGCGAGAAATGTGGATCCCCACACAAAATAAATAATCGCAAAGGCTAATAGGGTCTTCCACGTCGGGCGATGGTCCGTGTGTTCCATACAAGGTTCCTACGGACAATCTACCAATTTCTCGGTGTGATTGCTCGCACGCGCCAGCGCACCGCGACGCCGCAAACAGGCCACATTGTCACCATGACGTGTCAATCGGGGAGCTGACGCATGGGTACGGTGAATGTCGGGCTGATCGAGTCATCTGGCATAATCCACTTTGGTCGGCTGATGTTTAGTGGAGCACCGAATGAAAAGGATTCTCGCGGTATTGATGGCAATGATGACCACGATGTCTTTCGCACCCCGCGCAACATTCAATCCTGAGAACGGCGGACACATTGTGCTGCCGAACGAAAAGCTAATGTCGTGCAAATCCTCGAGTTGCTCACAGCTATGGTCAGACGCAGGTCCGAACGATATATATCCAAGACAGGTGATGGTCGATTTTTTCGGCAGTAGGGGCAGTGAGAGTTGCGTACGAGGCTCAGCGGCCATCTATGAAAAATCCGTATCCCTCGACGACTTAAAAGCGGCGATCGATCAGCGCTGGGGCAAATGGAAATACGCCGACAATGCAAAACTTTGGCGCGTGGAGCCGCAGAAGTTCGCGATTCAACTAGGAGTCACCGCAGACCGAAGGAAGGGAGCGACACGCGCTGAAAAGCGCGCGTATGCCTTCAGCCAAGCCTTCGGATACGGTGAGAGAAGCAATGCCGCTGCGGCGGGGATGCCTGAAGTAATCTTCATTGCGTTTGTCGGGTCGCAGTGCAACTCCGAATAATTCGCTTGGGACGTTTGGGAGCAAGCGCCTCGCTAGCGCCATCCTTCGCGTTCGCGCAGCGACGTGATGTGCGCCACGTGATGTTTTCCGTGCCACGCGTACAGCGCGAGCGAATCGTCCAGCGAAAGCGGCTTCTCATGGTCCGGATGGCGGAACTTGCGCGACCACTCCGCCGGCCCCAGCGAGCGCAGCAGCAGCACCCAGCGTTTGTGCAAATTTTCCAGCAAGGCGAGCGACGGTTCGATGGCCGCCGTTCTGGCGTCTCCCAGTTCGGCCCACTTTGCTTCGTCGTAGGGCTTGATCAATGGCAGCTCTTCGGTGAGCGCGAGTTTGAATCGCGTGTAGGCGTTCATGTGGCTGTCCGGAACGTGATGCACGACTTGGCGCACCGTCCATCCCTCGGGACGGTAGCGCGTATCCAGTTGCTCGGGCTTCAATCCCTTGAGGGCGTCGCTAAGCCGCGCGGGCGTTGCGGCAATCGCTTCAATGTATTCGCGACGCTGAGTGTCCGTCAGCGCCACCGTCGGACGTTGAAACTTTCCGATGGGAAATCGTAGATCCGGTCCCATGCTGATGCCTCCCGGCCGGCAGATTCAATCCGCCGAGTTCAATCGCGAAGACAAAAATCTACCACGCCGGCGCAATTTGGCGGATTGGATGCGGGGATTCGCGCATTCGATTCGATGGACAATTTGGACTGCTTCGAGATCAGCTGTGGAAGTGCGCGGGAAAGTACGCACGAAAGTTTGTGCAGACGAGGCCTGAGCAGAAACTGGATTACTGGCTATCTTGAAATTCCTCGTGCCAGGCCATTTGAATCGCTTCGAGCTTTCCTTCGTTCGATAATTTCGGATCGCCGGTAAAGCCCGGAAGTTCGACAATCCATTTGTGCATGTCGGTGAAGCGCACGGTCAGTGGGTCCACGCCGGGATGTTTTTCCGCCAGCTGGATGCCGATTTCCTCGGCGTTGTCCCAATCAAACGTGTTCGGCATTCTATCCCGCTTCTCCATACAGAATTTTCCGTCGGGCGCAGGCTGCCGCAGCGCAGCCGCTCGGACTACTGATGCTCGGCTTCCTTCGCGTAATTCTTGTTCCACTCCGGAATCTCCACCACGATGTCCTTGCTTCCGTCCGGCACGCACTGGCAACCGAGGCGCGACTTCGGCGTCACACCCGGCGCCTCGTCCAACTGGTCCAGCTCCGCGTCGGTGGCTTCGTTGCAACTTTCCAGACCCTCGTGTACGATCACGTGGCACGTGGAGCACGCACACACGCCGCCGCAGGCGTGGTCCAGGCCCATGTGGTAGCCCTGCGAAATGTCCAGGATGCTGCCCGGCAAGCCGTCGTGGCCGTAGGGAATTTTGTCGGGATCAATTTCGACGGTCTTCCCTTCCCTGACAAACGTCACCTTATATTTCTTCGTCGCGGGCGCGAACTTTGTTTCTTCAATATATGGATTCTTGCCGCCCATGCTGTGCTGCTCCTCCCTCAACGCGCTCATCACAAAATCAGAACGGTCGAGCGCCCAACTCCAAAACGGTCATCGCGAGCCAGCTATGCTCGCGCGCAAGTCTATACGTCGTCCAGTCGCTTGCCTTCGAACGCGGTCTGCAGCGCGCCATTCATCAGCACTTCGGCCAGATGCGCCGTAGCCGCGTTGATTTCGTCAATCCGGGTGCGCATCAATTTGTAATCGCCGCCCGCGAGCGCCGCGCGCAAATGCGCTTCCGAATCCGCGACTGCTTTTCGCTCCGCAGCTGAAATTTCCCGCGAGCGCGGGTCCGCCAGCGCTTTGTCGGTCGCCGCTAGGATCGTCTCCGCTTCGGTGCGTGCTTCGATCACCTGGCGCTCGGCAAAATCCTGCTCGGCATATTCGATGGATTCCTCGAGCATGCGTTCGATCTCAGTATCGGAAAGGCCGTAGCTCGGCTGCACCTCGACGGTATGCTGCTCGCTGGTGCGCAGATCGCGCGCCGCCACTTGCAGAATGCCGTTGGCGTCAATCAGAAATTTCACTTCGATGCGCGCCAGGCCCGCGGGCCCGGGCGGAGTTTTCAGCTGGAAGCGCGCGAGCGAGCGGCAATCCTTGGCCAGTTCGCGTTCGCCTTGCAGCACGTGGACGTCAATGGCCGTCTGATTCTCGACTCCCGTGGTGAAAAGTTCCTGCGCGCTGGCGGGAATCGTGGAATTGCGCGGAATAATTTTGGCGATGACGCCGCCCATGGTCTCAATGCCCAATGAAAGCGGCGTCACGTCCAGCAGCAGCATGGTCTTCACGCCGGTCTCGAGAATGTCCGCTTGCACGGCCGCGCCCAGCGCCACTACTTCGTCGGGGTCGAGCTCGCAATGCGGCGCGCGCTGGAAGTAATCGCCCACCGTCTTGCGCACCAGTGGAATACGCGTCGAGCCGCCTACCAGCACTACTTCGTCCATTTCTTGCGGCGCGAGTTTGGCATCGGCCAGCGCCATTTTCACGGGCGCCATGGTGCGCGCAATGATCGGACGAATCAGCTCCTCGAATTCTGCGCGGGTGATTTCGCGGACGTACATGCCTTTGGATTCCAGCGGATATTGCACGATGGTTCTTTGCGCCGAGGAAAGCTCGTGTTTGGCGCGAATCAGGCTCTTGCGCAGCGTCTGGATGGCTTCGCCGCGATGATCGAACTCCACGCCAAATTTTTCCCGGATTTCGCGGCGCGCCAGGTCCAGCAGCGCGTTGTCAATATCGTCGCCGCCCAGGTGCGTATCGCCGTTGGTCGCGAGCACCTGATAGATGTCGCCTTCGTTGGTGCTGATCAATTTCAAGAGCGAAATGTCAAAGGTGCCGCCGCCGAAATCGTACACAGCGACGTGCCCGCGCTTTTGTTTGTGCAAGCCGTAAGCGAGCGCGGCAGCGGTCGGCTCGTTCACCAGGCGCAACACTTCGAGACCCGCGAGGCGGCCGGCATCTTTGGTGGCTTGGCGTTGCGCGTCGTTGAAATACGCCGGCACGGTGATCACCGCGCGATCCACAGGCTCATTGAAATAAGCTTCGGCCCAGGATTTCAGTTCGCGCAGAATGTACGCGGAAATTTCCGGCGCGGTAAAACTTTTGTCGCCCAGCCGGACGCGGATCACGTTGTCGCTGCCGGGATCAATACGAAAAGGAAAAATCTTGAGTTCGTCCTGCACGTCGGCAACGCCGCGGCCCATCAGGCGTTTTACAGAATAAATGGTGCGCTCCGGCTGCGTCAGCAGCTTCGCACGCGCCGGTTCGCCCACAATCACCTTACCGTCGCGATCCACACTCACAACCGACGGGCACAAAGTCGAGCCGTACGGCCCCGGAATACACTTCGGCGACCCTGTTTGCGCGTCAAGATACGCGATCAGGCTGAATGTGGTACCCAGGTCAATTCCAACTACGCGTCCCATCGCTCGTTAGCTCCCAAGTTCTTTCGCCACGCCCGCCACTAGATTCCGAATGTACGCACGGCGATTCAGCGTTTCGTTCATGCGCGCGAGCAAAGCTTGCTTCTTCGATTCATCGCCGCCGAAATCAACCGCGGCGTCCCACTCGCGGCCGAGCGCGGCAAGTTCCGTATCCACGTCGTCAAGACCTTCCTGAAAATTTTGCTGCGCCGCTTCCAGCCGGCCCTGCAAGGCCGCCACGTCGCCTCCCGCAGCCCGCGCGTCGCGCAGCTCATCGAGCGACTCGTTCAATTCGAAAACTTCCTCGAGCAATTCGGGCGGCGCCTGCTGCCTAGTGGTGCCTTCCTTGCGCACGCCGAGGTGTTCAAGCAAGTATTCGACGCGCGCGATCGGATCGCGCAACGTGCGATACGCATCGTTCAACTGCGAGGAGCGTTCCAGCGACAAATTCCGTTCGAACTCGCTCGCGCGCACAAAATTATCCGGATGCAGCTTCCAGCTGAGCATATGAAACTGGCCTTCGAGCGAGGCTGGTTCGATGGTCAGCTTCTGTGGCAGTCCGAAAAACGCGAAGTAACTGGCGCCCGCCGGCAGCGGCTGCACTTTTCCGCAAGCCGCGCAAAAATGCGCGCCGGTGACTGCGGCGCGGCAATTCCAGCAGCTGGTGACCGGTATGCCCTCGGTCTGCGCATCTTGGGATCGTATGACGCTCATGGGTCTGGTCTCGTCCGGGCGCACCCCCGAGGGAAGAAGAGCGCGATTGGCACTGGAGAGAAACGCCTCAGGTCAACGCGAAACGCATACCACTTACATTCTGCTACCCAGCTCAGGCAGTGAACGAACTACCGCACCCGCAACTCCGCGCCGCCTGGGGATTCTGGAAGACGAAGCCCTGCTTCATCAGGTCCTCGTGATAATCCAGCGTGGTGTCGTGAAGATAGAGATAACTCTTCGGGTCCACAAAAATGCGCGCGCCGTTTTCTTCGAACACTTTGTCGCGATTGCGCGCCTCGGTATCCAGACGCATCGCGTAGCTGAGCCCTGAACATCCGCCCCCCTGCACGCCCACGCGGAGTCCGCCGGACTCGGCCGGGACGCCTTCTTTTTGCAGCAGCTCGCGAATTTTTACAGCAGCTTTTTCGGATACATGAATCATGGTCGTTGTCCCGTTTACGTCCAAAACCGCGCACGAATCGCCATGCGCGGCGCGGCAGCAAACAGATTGCGGGTTAGTTGTGCGCTGACGCGGTTTCCGCGGGCTTCAAGTCCGCTTCGCCCTGCTTCTTCTTCCAATCGCCCAAGGCGGCCTTGATGGCGTCTTCGGCCAGCACGGAACAGTGAATCTTCACCGGCGGCAGCGCCAGTTCACGGACAATGTCCGTGTTCTTGATGGCCAGCGCTTCCTCGACTGTCTTGCCCTTCACCCATTCGGTGGCCAGGGAAGAACTCGCAATCGCCGAACCGCAACCGAAGGTCTTGAACTTGGCCTCTTCGATCACGCGCGTTTGCGGATTCACTTTCATTTGCAGCTTCATCACGTCGCCGCATTCCGGCGCGCCCACCAGACCTGTACCCACGTTCGGATCGGCCTTATCCAACGAGCCGACGTTGCGCGGGTGATTGTAATGCTCAATTACTTTATCGCTATACGCCATTAGTTGATTCTCCTCTTCATGGTAACGCTGCTATCCAGCCCTTCTTCTGCAATCACTCGATCCGACAAAGTCACGTGCGCGATGGATGCCGAGCGTCCGGCGCAAACTTCCTCCAGCGTCCGCACCACCACTTCCTCGCGCAATTTCAGAAACTCCAAAAACCCTGCCAATTCTTCCAGGTCACGAAAGCGCCGCGAGTTGCACGCGCCGCCATCTACGTTAGGAGCGAAAAATACGTCAAATACCGGGGTGCTGCCGCTGAACGTTCGATGTACGCCGACTGTGCCTTCGTAGATCACGTTCCCCCCTTTAAGACGATTTTTATTCCGCTGCCACCTGCCACTTCATTTTGCTGACGTCCACTCCCTCTTTAGCCATTTCGTACAGAGGTGAAAGTTCACGCAAGCGCGATACGGTTTCGACGACGCGATCCGCAACGTAATCCACTTCTTCTTCCGTGTTGAAGCGTCCCAGGCCGAAACGAATGGAAGTGTGCGCCAGATCCTCGCCCACGCCCAGGGCCTTCAGCACGTAGCTGGGTTCCAAAGTCGCCGAAGTGCAAGCCGAGCCGCTGGACACCGCGATGTCGTTGATGCCCATCAGCAGCGATTCGCCTTCGACGTACGCGAAGCTGATATTGATATTGTGCGGCAGACGGTGCTCCATCGAACCGTTGATGAACGTCTCATCCAGCCGCGACATGATGGACTCTCTCAGACGTTCGCGGAGCTTGAACAGCTGCTCGCTTTCCTGCGCCATTTCCTGACCGCAGAGTTCGCAAGCCTTGCCCAGACCGACGATTCCCGGCACATTCAGCGTGCCGGAACGCATGCCGCGTTCGTGCCCGCCGCCATCAATCTGCGCGGCGAGTTGCACGCGGGGATTCTTGCGGCGCACGTACAACGCGCCTACGCCCTTCGGCCCGTAAATTTTGTGCGCGGAGATGGACATCAAATCAATTCCGTCCTTCTGCACGTCCACCGGAATCTTGCCCACGGCCTGCACGCCATCCACGTGGAAGAAGACGCCCTTCTCTTTCGCGATTTTGCCGATTTCCGCGATGGGCTGCACTACGCCGATCTCGTTATTCGCGTACATGATCGAAATCAGAATTGTTTTCGGACTGATCGCCTTGCGCAGCTCGTCCAGGCTGATACGGCCGTCCTTATGCACGGCCAGGTAGGTCACTTCGTAGCCGTTTTTCTCCAGGCGCTTACAAGTATCCAGCGTCGCCTTGTGCTCGGTGACCTGCGTGATGATGTGATTGCCCTTCTCGCGATACATTTCGGCGACGCCCTTGATCGCCAGGTTCGTGGATTCGGTGGCGCCGCTGGTGAACACAATCTCTTTGGGCGTGGCGTTGATCAGCTTGGCGATTTGGCCGCGCGCATTTTCCACCGCCTCTTCCGCCTTCCAGCCGTATTCATGGTTGCGGCTGGCCGCGTTGCCGTACTTGTCCGTAAAATAAGGAACCATGGCCTCAACGACGCGCGGATCCACCTGCGTGGTCGCGTGATTATCAAAATAAATCGGAAGCTTGATCGCCATTCTCTGTCTCCTCAATCCCCGTTCAGTGTTTGTTGCCGCCAGCCCATGTAACGCTGCCGCAAAGCTTGTTTCGATCTTTCTCTGACGATGCGATCAGCATCGTCATCCTGAGGCCGACGCCTTGGCTGCAAGCCGGCCGGAGGAACTCTCCCGCACTTCCGCGCGCCGTCCCCTCAGACTCGCAACTCAACCATCTCCGAAAGCGGCGCCGCATCCGCCATCTGCGAAATCGTGACCTTGCCAAGTACTTCCAGAATGCTGTCATTCACTCGGCGCAGCGGTTCGCGAATCGAGCAGGTCGTCGTCACGTCGCACGCTCCCCGCGAAGTCACGCAGGAAGTAATGAACAGCGGCCCGTCGATCGCCTTGATCACATCCAGCGCCGAGATCAGCGAAGCATCGCGTCCCAGCGTGTAGCCGCCGCCCGCACCGTGCCGCGCTGCGACCAGCCCTACCTTCGCCAGTTTCTGCAGCACTTTGGCCATCAGCGGCGTGGACATCTTATACAGCTCGGCGATGTCTCCCGCACTGCATGACCCGCGCCCGTTGTGCATCGCCAAATGTTTCAGCGCGATCAAACCGTAGTCTGCCTTCTTCGATAGCTTCATCATAGATGCATATGCGACTGATACGGTCGCATATAGATTCTAAGCTCTCCCAGCAGGCAAAGTCAAGCCACGCCTGTTGCCACAACTCCAGCCAGCGCAATACGTTACACAACGACCATTTTAGTCGTACTGGTCAACGCCCAAGGGTCAAACGGGGCAAATACCGCCCCGAACGGCAGCTTGCGCGCGTTAAACGGCTCGAGCGAGAGCGCGCCGGGCCGCCGATTTTTCAGCAAGGGCGTCCGGGCGAACCGCAGGGGCACAGCCAAGCATGACCTCTGTATCGATTCCGCGTGCATTGACTTACTGCGCCACCGCCATGCCCGGATTTTTCTGGCCGCAGCAAAGGAATTTCTAGGTTAGAATCGCGTATCGAATGGATTCCGGCGCCTCCAGACCCGTCACTGCGATCTATCCCGGTTCGTTTGATCCGGTTACTAATGGCCATCTGGACCTGATTACCCGCGCGTCCAATATATTTGACAAGCTGGTCGTCGCCGTCGCGCACAATATGGAGAAGGATCCGCTGTTCACCGAAAAAGAGCGCGTGGAGATGCTGGAGACCGCGACGTTTAAGTGGGTGAACGTGGAGATTGATGTGTTCGACGGCCTGCTGATGGACTACGCGCGTGCGAAAAAGGCCAGTGTGATCGTGCGCGGCATCCGCGCCGTCTCCGACTACGAGTTCGAACTGCAGATGGCCATGATGAACCGCAAAATCGAGCCGGACATCGAAACGGTCTTCATGCTGCCGGCCGAGCAGTACAGCTATCTAAGTTCGCGGCTGGTGAAAGAACTGGCGCGGTTCGGCGGTTCTACCAAGGATTTTGTTCCGCCGCTGGTGCAGGAGCGGCTGAGCGCCAAATTTAAGTAACCGGTTTAAGCGGGAGTCGCGCGGCGCTGTTAACCGCGCGGAATTTTCGCGGCACCTACGAACTGGGGAGCGTGTGATGGGACTGGCCACGGAAAAGAAAATGGATAAAACCGTTCAGCTTGCGGATCGCGTGAATCGCATCAGTGTTTCGCCGACGATGGTGGTGCTGCAGGAAGCCGAGAAACTGAAGGCGCAGGGAATTGACGTCGCGGACTTCGGACCCGGCGAGCCGGATTTCCCCACGCCCGAACACATCAAGCGCGCCATCGTCCAGGCGCTCGAGGAAAATCGCACGAAATACACACCTGTGGCGGGCATCGCTCCGTTGCGTCAGGCCATTTGCGATTGGCACGCCGCGCAATTGGGATCTGCCTATCAGCCTTCGGAGTGCGTCGTCAGCGTCGGCGGCAAGCACGCAATTTTCAACGCGATTTGCTCGCTGATCAATCCAGGTGACGAAGTAATTATCGGCGCGCCCTATTGGGTCAGCTATCCGGACATGGTCAAGTATGCCGGCGGAACGCCCGTCCTCGCCGAGACCCTCGCGAACGACGCCTTCATCTTGCGCGCGTCCGAGGTGGAGCAGGCGTGCACGCCGAAGACCAGGATCGTTATCGCCAACTCTCCGAACAATCCCACCGGCTCGGTGATTCCGCCGATCGAATTCGCCCGCTTGCAGGATTTTTGCAACCGGCGCGATATCTGGCTGCTCTCCGACGAATGTTATTCGCATTTCGTTTACAAGGACGCCAAGCCGTTTTCCGCCGCCAGCATTCCCGGCCCCAAAGATCGTTTGATCGTCGCCGGCTCGTTCTCGAAAACGTTTGCCATGACGGGCTTGCGCCTCGGGTACATTCTCGCGCCTAAGCCGCTGGTGGATGCGATCGCCAAGCTGCAGAGCCAGTCCACTTCGAATCCCACTTCGATCATTCAGTATGCCGGGCTGGCGGCCATGCGCGGTTCGATGGATTCGGTGACGGCCATGCTTGAGGAATATGCGCGCCGCCGTGAACACATTCTCGCGGGCCTGCGCGCGATTCCGGGAGTCACCTGCACGCCGCCGATGGGCGCGTTCTACGTGTTTCCAAATGTCGCGGCGCATTTCAACCCGCAAATGCCGGACACTTCGGCCGTCGCCAAGCAACTGCTGGAGCGCGAACACGTCGCGGTCACTCCCGGCGAAGCGTTCGGCGCGCCAGGATTCCTGCGCCTCTCCTACGCCACCTCGATGGAGCGGATCGACGAAGGTCTGCGCCGGTTGGCGCGCTTCTTCGGTAAGGCGGCGTGATTCCGGGCAACGCCTCTCTGTGCCCCGTGCGGCTGGAGCCGGTTTTCAGCGCGCGTCCGTGGGGCGCGCGTAATCTCGCGCCGCTGTTTCCCGAAAAATCGCATCTGACCGAGCCCTTGGGCGAAGCCTGGATGAGTGGTGTGGAATGCCGTTTCGCGTCGGGACCTTTTGCCGGCCAGAAACTCGGCGATGTGTGGCGCACTTTGCCATCGGGATGGACCGGAACGAAGATCAGCGGCTCTGACGGCTCGTTTCCTCTGCTCGTAAAATTTATTTTCGCGGAAGAAAAACTTTCCGTGCAGGTTCATCCTGATGATGAATACGCCGCACGTCACGAACAGGCCGCCGGAGGCCGCGGCAAGACGGAATTGTGGTACGCGATCCGTGCGCGGCCCGGTGCCGAAGTGCTGGCGGGCCTGAAACCCAGCGTCACACCTGAAATATTCAAACGCGCCATCGAGGATGGTTCTGCTGAGGATTGTCTGCAGCACGTTCTGCTGCACGCGGGAGAAGCCATTTTTGTTCCTGCGGGCACCGCGCACACCATTGGCGCGGGTTTGGTGCTCTGCGAAATTCAGGAATATTCCGATCTCACTTATCGCGTGTTTGATTATAACCGCCGCGACGCGCAGGGCCGTTCGCGCGAGTTGCACATCGAAAAAGCATTGCGGGTGATCCGCTTCGGCGAACAGCTGGGCGGAAAAATCGAACCGGCGCGGATCGCACGCGGCGGAGTCACCGAAACGTTTTTTATCGCCTGCCGCTTTTTCGCGGTGGAAAGATGGGAATTCGTGGAAAAAGTGGCCGCCGCCACCACGCCGGAACATTTCGACCTGCTGACTTTTCTGGAAGGCCGCGGCGCGATCCTGTGGGGCGGCGAATCCCTGGAATACCGGCCGGCGCAAACCTGGCTGCTTCCTGCGGCGCTCGGTGCATATCATTTGGCGCCGGGCGCGCGGACATCGCTGCTCCGCGCCTACGTTCCCGTGCCCTTCGACGAATTCGCGCGCAAGCTGGCCGCTCAAGGCGTCAGCGAATCCGGGTTGGCGCGTTTGGTGTATCCGTGAAAAAACGAGCCGCCGCAAAACCCGAATCGCTTCCCGTGTGCGCCGTGCTGCTGGCCGGCGGACGCGGCACTCGTTTCTGGCCGCGCAGCCGCACCCGCATGCCCAAGCAACTGCTGAACATCACCGGCGGCGAGACCATGCTGCGCGAAACCGTCTCGCGCCTGGAACCGATTTTTGGGTTGCGCGATTTCTGGGTCGTCACGAACATCGAGCAAGCTGCGGCGGTCCGCAAGCAGCTGCCGCGCATGCCCGCCGCGCACATTCTTGCCGAACCGGTTGGCCGCAACACCACCGCGGCCATCGCCCTCGCCGCCGTTCACCTTTTACACAACCACCAGGACGCGGTGATGACCGTCCTGCCGTCGGACAGCTACGTCGCAGACGCCGCGCATTATCGCCAGCTCGTGCGCGCCGCGCTGGACCTGGCGCGCGCCCCGGGTAATCTGGTGGTTTTCGGCGTTCCGCCTACGCGCCCTGAAACAGGCTACGGCTATATTGAAGCCGGGTCGCCGGCCGCGCGCATTCGCGGCATCCGGGCTTTGCGCGTGCGCCGCTTCACAGAAAAGCCCGCGCTGCCGGCGGCGCGAGGCTACGTCGCCTCCGGGAGATATTTCTGGAACGCTGGAATATTTTTTTGGCGCGTCTCCACGTTCCTGGAATGCTTGTGCCGCTTTCTTCCCGCTACGCACTCCGCGCTCATGCGGCTCGCCGAAACCATCGGCACGCGCAAATACCGCGCGGCCCTGCGGCGAATTTATCCCACGCTCGAAAATATTTCCGTGGACTATGCCATCATGGAGCCCGCCGCTCGCGCCGGCGACGCCACGCGCGTCTCGGTGATCCCCGCCAAAGTCGGCTGGAGTGATATCGGGTCATGGAGCGCGGTATACGATTTGCTTGCATCGCAGCGCGCCGCGAACGTTTCCACCGGCCCGTCGTTCGCACTGGAGGCGAGCGGAAATTATTTCTGGGCCCCCGGAAAATTTATCGCCGCCATCGGCGTGCACGATCTCGTGGTGGTGGAAACAGACGACGCCATCCTGGTCTGCCCGCGCGAGCGCGCACAAGACGTCGGCCAAATCGTCAGATGGCTCGAACGGCAGAAGCTCGCCCGCCTTCTTTAGCGCAGGTCAGATTGGCGCTCGCGGTGAGCTGCTTTTTTGTCCGACGCTGCTTCCCGCAGGAAATTCCTTCGCTTATACTGGCCTACCGTGAGCGACATACAATTTGGCACCGACGGCTGGCGCGGCATCATCGCCGAAGATTTCACATTCGAGCACGTGCGCACGGTAGCGCAGGCAATCGCCCGCTACGTGGTACGCGCCGAAAAGCCAGGCGTCGGCATCCTGGTCGGATACGATACGCGCTTCGGCTCCGAACGTTTCGCGCAAACCGCCGCCGAGACGATTTCCGCGGCTGGCATTCCCGTCTGGCTCGCCGCCGAAGCCGCGCCCACGCCCGCGATCTCCTTGCTCGTGAAACTGCGCGGCGCCGCCGGCGGAATTCAGATCACCGCCAGCCACAATCCCTATCAATGGAACGGCGTGAAATATAAAGCCAGTTACGGCAGCTCCGCTTCGCCGGCAATCGTCGCGCAAATAGAGTCGGAGCTCGCGCAAGTCCTGCGCGAAGGCGTTCCAGCTCTTCCGCCGCGCAAGGACCTGCTTCATTCGCTCGATGTGCGCGCGCCGTATCTGGAGACTCTCGACGCTCTGGTCGATTGGGATCGCCTGCGCGGCGCCAAATTCCGCTTCGTCATTGACCCCATGCATGGCGCGGGGCGCGGCCTGCTGTGCGACCTTTTCCGCCGCCACGCAATCGCCTGCGAAGAAATTCGCGGCACGCGCGATCCGCTTTTCGGCGGCGTAAATCCCGAGCCCATCGAACCGCACATCGCGGCTCTGCAACGCGCCGTGGTGCAAGGTAAATTCGACGCAGGCTTCGCGCTCGATGGCGACGCCGATCGCATCGGCGCGGTGGACCGTGACGGCGCCTTCATCAACCCGCACCAGATTTTCGCGATACTGCTGTGGCACCTCGCCGGCACGCGCAAGCTTGCAGGCGCGGTGGCCAAAACTTTTTCCACCACCAAAATGATCGACAAAATCGCCGCCAAATTCGGCCGCCAGGTTTGGGAAACTCCCGTCGGTTTCAAATACATCTGCGACCGCATGCTGGAAAGCGACATCCTGCTCGGCGGCGAAGAAAGCGGCGGGATCGGAACCAAGCTGTACTTGCCCGAGCGCGACGCCACCGTCAGCGCGCTGCTGCTCGCGGAAGTCATGGCCTGGCACGGCAAAAGCCTCGGCGAACTTGTCGCGCTGCTGCACGCGGAATTCGGCGAACACCATTACGGCCGCGTGGACTTGCACGTGAAAAAAGGCCAAAAGGAAAAAGCCATCGGCCATTTTTCCGCCGACAAGCTCCAGCGTCTGCTCGATTGGCCCATCACGCGCCGCGAAAATCTCGACGGGATCAAAGTGTACCTGGACGACATCGGCTGGCTGATGCTGCGCGCATCCGGAACCGAAAACATGCTGCGGATTTATTCCGAGACCACGCGTCCGGAAACCACCAAGCGCGTTCTCGATACTGTTGTGGCGCTCGTGCCGAAATTGTAACAATGATACAACGGGCCCTGCGGGGCGGTGGCCCGTTGCAAACGCAAAAAGGAGAATGGCGATGGAATCGGTAAATCTGAATGAAAAACTGTCCCGTGTAAAGGAATACTGGAGTCCCACGATCATCGGCGAACTCAACGATACCTACGTAAAAATCGTGAAATTCACCGGCGAATTCGTCTGGCACCACCACGACGACGAGGACGAAATGTTTCTGGTTGTCCGAGGCTGCCTGCGCATGCGCTTTCGCGATCGCGAAGTCGCCGTGCTGCCGGGTGAGTTCATCATCGTCCCCAAGGGCGTCGAACACATGCCCGTAGCGGAGGAAGAAGTTCACGTTGTGCTGATCGAACCGAAATCAACTCTCAACACGGGGAACGTCCGCAACGAACGCACCCGCGCCGAACTGCAACGCCTCTAGACCGAAACAATTTTTCAGCCGTTACAGGAGCGTCACCTGCCGCGCCAAGCAACCGTGGTTTATTTCCGGAACGCAAGGGCAGAAAGCGCTATCATTCATCACGCTCGCGCCCATGGCTGAGCCAGAAAGCGGAACTGCATGAATCGCCGACTCTACACGCTCGATGTTTTCACCAGCAAACGCTTCGCCGGGAATCCGCTGGCGGTCGTCACCGATGGCGACGGAATTCCCGCTGCGAAGATGCAATCCATCGCGCGCGAGATGAATCTTTCGGAAACTGTTTTCATCCAGCGGCCCACGAATAATCGCGCGCTCGCGCGCCTGCGCATCTTCACCACCACGCGCGAACTACCGCTGGCTGGTCATCCCGTAATCGGCGCGTGGTTTTTGCTGGCGGAACTCGGCGTCGTCCCCGCCTCCGAGGGAAGCGTGCACATCCTGCAGCAGACCGGAGCCGGAATTCTTCCCGTCGAGTTGGCTTTTCACAACGGCCGCCCCGTCCGCGTCACCATGACGCAGCGGCCGGCGCGATTCACGCGCGCGCCATTCTCGCGCGCTGCGCTGGCTGCGGCGCTCGGCTTGAGGCCCAGCGACCTTGCGCCATCCCTGCCCATCGAATTCGTCTCCACCGGAATTTCCAACCTGATGGTTCCGGTGAGCCGCCGCGCGGTGCTTGGGAAAATCCAGATGAACATGCCCGCTCTCGCGCACCTGGTGTCACCGCACGGCACCATGGCGTATTGCTTCGCGCTAAGTGGCCGCGGACGCGCCTACGCACGCGGCATGGTTCCCTGGGGAACGATTGAAGATCCTGCGACGGGCTCCGCCGGCGGCTCACTCGGCGCGTACCTCGTGCATCACGGCCAACTAAAGCCCGGAGAACAATTGCAAATCACCCAAGGCGTGGAAATGGGCCGCCCCAGCGAAATTCACGTGGAAGTGGGCGCGGATAAGGGAAAACTTACGCCGAGAGTCAGCGGCTCTGCAGTTCGAATCTTCGAAGGCCACATCGAAGCGTAGTCAATCTCTACTTCTTCGCGGGACGCGGTTCCTCGACGCTCTTGCTCGCAGCGTCAAGGATCCCATTCAAGAATGCGGGAGAATCCGCCGAGGAAAATTTCTTCGCGAGTTCCAGCGCTTCGTCAATCACCACTTTCACCGGCGCGGTGCCGAAGCGTAATTCGTAAATCGCCAGCCGCAGGATGCTGCGGTCCACCGTCGCCAGGCGGTCGAGCTTCCAGTTTTCGGAAAGCCTCTCAACCGTCTTGTCGCTCGCCTCCGCCGCCGATACCGCGCCTTCAAACAATTGATTGGCGAATTTTCGCGTGGAATCCGCCGCGCGGGCCTGCTCCCAGAAATGTTGCTGCAGCAACGAAGGCTTGCGCCGCGTCATATCCCACTCGAAAAGCATTTGCAGTGCGAACTCGCGTGACTTGCGGCGCAGCGTCATGCTAACGGCGCCGCCCGCGACGCGATGCGCTTTTCGAACTACCGCTCGTCGCGGCGCCAGACTTGCCGGCAATCTTGCGCACCAACTGCGCCATCTCGATCGCCGCCAGCCCTGCCTCGTATCCTTTGTTGCCGGATTTCAGGCCCGCGCGGTCAATCGCCTGCTCTAGCGTGTCGCAGGTCAGCACGCAAAAAATCAGCGGCACGCCGGTATCAAGCTGCGCGAGTTGGATGCCGCGCGCTGTTTCGGAAACCACCACGTCGTAGTGCGACGTCTCGCCGCGCAAAACGCAGCCGATGCAAATAATCGAATCGAATCGCCCGCTCGCCGCCAGTTTTTTCGCAACGATGGGAAGTTCAAATGATCCGGGAACGCGCACGATCTGAATCTGCGCTTCGGTGGCGCCGGCTTGCTGCAGCGCATCGAGAGCTCCGGCAAGCAGCCTGTCGGTAACAAAATTGTTGAACTGGCTGGCGGCCACGCCAATTCGCAGCCCCGCCGCACTCAGTCCGCCCCGCACATTCGACGGCTTCAACTTTTCCGCCATTCTTTAGCGCCCCTCGAATTTCGGCGGCCGTTTTTCCAGGAACGCGCGCGTGCCCTCGCGCATGTCCTGCGTCGCGCAGCACAATCCGAAAAGCGTGGCTTCCAGATACAAGCCTTCTTCCTGCGGCATTTCCATTCCGTGCTCTACGGCTTCCATGGCAAACTTCACGGCCAACGGCGCGTTCGCAATGATTTTCTTGGCTATCGCTTCCGCCGTAGTCAGTAGTTCGCTGGACTCCACCACGCGATTCACCAGTCCGACGCGCAAGGCTTCTTCCGCCGAAATCATTTCGCCCGTCAGAATCAATTCGTGGGCCACGCCTTTGCCACACAATCGCGGCAACCGCTGCGAGCCGCCGTAACCGGGAATAATTCCCAGCTTTACTTCCGGCTGTCCCAGTTTCGCGTTGCGGCTGGCGATGCGCAGCGTGCAAGCCAGAGCCAGCTCGCATCCGCCGCCCAGCGCGAATCCATTGATCGCGGCGATCGCGGGTTTCCCCAGTGTCTCCAGCCGGTGAATAATTTCCTGGCCGTACAACGTAAATTCCCGGCCGTTCACAGGAGTTTGCTGCGACAGCTCGTTGATGTCCGCTCCGGCGATGAAAGCTTTCTCGCCCGCGCCGGTGAGTATCAGCACGCGGATCTCGTCGTCCGCGCGCACCGTCTTCAGACAATCACCCAGCTCGTCCATGGTCTTGCGGTTCAGCGCGTTCAGCACATTGGGACGGTTGAAGGTGATGCGCGCAATTTTCTCGCTCACCTCGAACAGTAAATTATCGTAAGCCATATCTTCCTTGCCGTAAGTTTCCGAATTTCCGCACTGGTATGGTACCCGAATCGGCCGCGCTTTGCCCCGTTGTGCCACCGCGCTCAAGAAACCGATTCGACAATCACCGCGATGCCCTGCCCGCCGCCGATACAGGCGCTGGCGACGCCATAGCGCGCGCCGCGCCGCCGCAATTCCAGCAACAGACTAAGGATCAGCCGCGTTCCGGTAGCCGCCAGAGGATGCCCCAGGGCGATCGCGCCGCCATTTACATTGGTTTTCTCGCGAGTCAGCCCCAGCTTTTTTTCCACGGCCAGGTATTGCGCCGCGAACGCTTCGTTCACTTCCACCAGATCCATTTGCTCGAGTTTCAAGCCCGACAGCGCCAGCGCCTTCTGAATTGCCGGCACCGGCCCGATCCCCATGATCTGCGGCGGCACCCCCGCCGTCGCCCAACCAACGATACGTCCCAGCGGTTTCCAGCCGCGCTCTTTTGCGATTTTCGCGTGCGTCACCACTACCGCCGCCGCGCCGTCCACGATTCCGCTGGCGTTCCCGGCGGTCACGATGCCGTCCTTGCGAAAAGCCGGCTGCAGCGATTCCAGCACTTCGATGGTTGTTTCCGGACGCCGGTGATCGTCCTCCGTCACCATTGTCGTCTTCTTCCCCTTTTTCACTTCCACCGGCACGATCTCTTCCTTGAAATATCCCGCGCGAAATGCCGCTTCCGCGGCCTGCTGGCTGCGCAGTGCGTATTCATCGGACGCGCGGCGCGTAATTCCCTGCTCGGCCGCCAGATTTTCCGCCGTTTCAGACATGCTGAATCCGCAATACGTGTCGAAGAGCCCGGACAGTAGCGAATCTTCCAGCTTGCCTTCGCCCAACCGGAATCCGGCGCGCGCCCCGCGAATCACGTGCGGGCATTGCGACATGTTTTCCATCCCGCCGGCCAGCACCACGCGCGCTTCGCCGAGCAAAATTCGCTGCGCTGCTTGCGTGATGGATTCCATGCCCGAGCCGCACAGACGATTCACCGTCACCGCCGGCGCTTCAATCGGCAAACCGGCTTTCAATCCCACGTGACGCGCGCCATACAGCGCGTCGGCACTGGTTTGCATCACGTTTCCGAAAATTACGTGGTCGAAATCCGCCGGCTCCGTGCCGGCGCGGCGAATCGCTTCTTTGCTGGCGGCCGCGCCGAGTTCAATCGCCGTGGTATTACCGAACGCGCCCATGTAGCGGGCCATCGGCGTGCGTGCTCCGTGCAAAATCACAGCATCCGTAATGAACATTGGTCCTCGGGGTAATTCAGAATTAGGGCGTGGAAAGCGCTACGAGCGTGTCGCCGCCGCGTTGCCGCGCGTCATCCAGCCCGGCTTCGGCGCGATTGATCCATTCGGTGACGCGATCTTCGGTTTCATCGCCAGGGCGCGAAGAGGCTTCGGCCACGACAGCGCTGATCGTCAAATCCGGCGTGCCCCAGGATGGCCGCACCGACGCAGCCAGTTGCCGCAGTTTTTCCCCCAGCGCCCGCGCATTATCGAATGACGTATCCGGCAGAATAAATGCCAGCGACCAGGCCGTATATTTCACAGCTACATCCGTTTGGCGAATCGCGGATGAAAGAGCGCGCGCCAGTTGTTCGATGTAATGATCCACCGCCGCGTCTCCGTGCTGGCGCAGCAGATCGCCGCCGCGGTCCACGTGCACCACGATCAGGGAAATCGCGGTGTTCTGCGCTCGCGCGCGGTTGGATTCCACCAGCAAGCAGTCAAGGTAGGCTCCGCGATTCAGCAGACCGGTCTTTTCGTCCGCCACTGCGAGCGAACGCACCAGTGAACGCAATCGCGTGTGATTCACGGACATCACCAATTGGTCGCCCACGGCCTGCAGGAAATAACTTTCGTTCGGCTTCCATTTTCGCCCGCGCGCATCGCCGATCAGCAACGCCCCGGAAGGCGCCTGCGTTTCCTTATCCGTCAGCATCACGCCCAGGGCCGATTCCAGCCCCAATTCGCGCAAGGACGGCAAGCTCGATGCCTGCAATTCCACTCCGCCCATAGAATCGGGCGTCACCTGCGTCACCATTCCCACGATGCTGGAAATTTTTTGCGAGCCTAACGCGGCGAATCCCGGCGCGGCATATTCCGCCGTTGCTTGCGCCCCTTCTCCCGGAGCGCCCACCGCCACCAGGCAGCGGCTGGCGCGAAGATGCTTCCCGATTTCCGCCGCCGTAGTCACCAGCACTTCGCGCGGCGTTGGCTGCCGGTACATCAAGCGATTAATTTCCGCGATCGCCGCCAGATCCCGGTGCGTTTCAGCGGCCGTGGGCGCGGACGCGGTTCCGTAGGCCTCCAGTTGCTGCGCCGGCTGCAGTGGCGGAGCAATTTCCACAGGTGCGGGCGCGGGAGACGCGGGTCGGGGCGCAGGCTTTCGGCCCCCACCCTTCGGCCACCAGTTCGCGCGTTCGTAGAGTGCGCGCAGGCGCTCGTTGCCGTCTTCTTCGCCGGGAAAAAGCTCTGCGATGCGTTCCAGTCTTTCCACTGCCTTGCTCTGCAACGAATACTGCAAGAAAATCTCTACCTGCACCACCAGATCTTCCAGCGCCTGTTGCGCGCGCTCTTCCTCGGGCATCGCACCGGAGTTTTCCGATAGCTCGCGTCCCGCGCCGGTAAAACCTTCGGTGCGCGTCGATACCGTCGCCGCCTTCGCCGCGCGCGCCATAATATTCTGCAGAAAGCCTGGATCAGCTTTGCCTTCCAATTTTGCGATACGCTCGTGATTCCGGTAATCGTATGGATCAATATCCACCAGCCGGTCGAGCGTTTCGCAGGCTTCTTTCAGCCGGCCCGCGCCCAGATACAAATCAAACAGACTCAATAGCGAATCGAAATATTTCGTCTCGCGGTTCAGTTCCTCGTACAGCTTAGCCACCACTTCGGCCAGCGGCAGCGACTGCGGATAGCTCGTCACCAGCCGGTCCAAGTTGGCCGCTAGCTCCACTTCCCGGCGCAGCGAGCGCATGGTTTCTTTCGTCTGCACCAGCAGCGCCGCTGCTTTGGGGTCCTGGCCCGCGCGGATATAGGCGGCAGCCAATTCGAATAATTTTACGAAGCCTTCCGGCTTTATCGAGTAATAGGCCTGGAACACGTCCCGCGCGGCGTCCAGGTTCCCGTAGCGCAGTAGCGCTTCGCCATATAGCGCCTGAAAAGCAGCATCGGGCTCGGTCGCAGCGAAGGGCTTGAGCAGCATCACCGCGCCTTCGGCGTCGCCCTTCCGCAGCTTTGCTTCCGCAAATAGCAGCGCGCCAACCCGGTCCTGCGGCGCCAGCAGCTGTGCCCGCCCGAAATATTCCAGTGCCTGGTCCAGCGCGCCCACCGACAGCGTCAATTGCCCCGCCCGCACGTAACTGCGCGCCGCCATGTCCGCGTGGCGCAGCTTCTCCGCCATTTCAGCCAGGACGATATGCCGCTGCGGATTTTCCGGATCCAGCACCGCCATGCTTTCGTAGCAGGCCAGCGCTTCGATGCTGCGTTGTTCCTTGGCGTAAACTTCCGCGGCATTTCCGAATTGTTCGATGGCTTCCAAAGTGCGGTTTTGTTTCTGCAGCAAGGTTGCAAAACGCATCAAACGGTCAACGGGCTGCGGAAACGTGCGCAGAAAACGAATGAATACCGCGGAAGCCTTGGCGCCATCGCCGGTTTCGACCAGGCGGTCGAACTGAATGCCGTAGTATTCGGCGGCTCGCTCCGGCTCGTTCAAGCGCGTATAAATGTCGGCCAGTGACTGCAGCGCTTCGTGATGCGCGGGAGCTTCTTCGAGCACCGCCTGGTACTCGCTGACGGCTTCGCGAAGCTTGTTCTTCTCCAGGCTCTTGCGCGCCCGGTCGAGATGTTTGTTAATGTCCTGTGCCATGGGAAACGGCGCGTTCCTCGGGTTTTGCGGGCTTGCTGGGGAAGTCCGCCCGCGAGCTCTGCCGCGACATCGTCACGGGTCCCGATTTTTTCGCGCGGGTCGAACTTCCACTATATACCGGACGCCAACCCGCCCCCAAAACGAATTCAGCCCAGCGTGCTCAGAAGCACCACAAAAGACGGAGATTCGGAGCGGACCGATCGAGGGTTCACCAGATGGGTACATCCGGTCGGAGAGCCGCCACGGGGACTGCCTTATGCTTACGCCCGCGCACCCGCGCGTGCCTGGCTCGGTAATTCCTTCACCTTTTCGCGCATGGATTTCAGCGACAGCCCGCTGCGCACCAGGCCTGCAAATCCCAGGAAAATAAACGGAATGGTCAGCGCCAGGAACGCGAAAAACGAAAAACTTGTCGCCGTCGTCTTTTCCACCTGAAACACGCTCAACCCCAGCACGCAGAAAAACTGATAAGACCCCACGTTGGCTGGCGCGTTCGGCAGCGACACGCCCAAGTTGATGATCAGAAGCACCACGATCGCCGCCAGAAACGGCAGCTGCAATCCGTAGGCCTTCATCATCGCCCACAGCCCCAGCACCTGGCAGGCCGGCATCAGCAGCGATGCGAACACCGCCGCATAAAAAGTCGGCGCTGTGCCCATGGCGTGCAAACCCAGCAGCGCGCGCATCAATTTTCCAGGCAGACGCCGCTGTCCGGAGTAGCAATCAGGATCCTGTGAAAGTTTTACTTCCAGGTAGTAGATGACGATCACCACGACCCCCAGCAACACCAGGGTGATGATTCCCAGCGTATCGGCCACCCTGCGGAACCGCTGCGGCAAATCCACCAGCAGTGAAACCACCGCCAGCGACGCCGTCGCAATCACCAGATCCACCAGCCGCTCGACGCCCACCGATCCCAGCACTCGTCCGAGCCTGATGTCCTCGGCATCCGACACGATGTAGCTGCGCAGCAATTCGCCCGGCCGCAGCGGAAACACCAGGTTGGCGAACAGTCCCGCGTATACCGCGCGGATCGTGTGCGTCAGCTTCACTTTCCCGAACGGGCTGAGCAGCCATTTCCAGCGCAACGCCTGCACTCCGTAGCTCAGCACGTCGAAGCCCATGCCGATCGCCACCCACTTCCAATCCACGCGAGACAGCTCGCGCACCGCTTGCATGAAATGAAAATCGTGCAGCACCCAAATCAGGCAGGCGGTCGCCAGCGTATAGCCGAGAATCCTCAGCACTCTGGACTTTTTTTGTACGACGACGATCTGGGCCGTGGTGTTCAATGAGCAGCTTCCGCCGCGCGTGTGTAGTGGAACTTGAAGTGTCGTTGCATCTGCAGATTCAACCGCAAATCTCCCGTCGCGGCCGTTTTTCGGCCGCCTGTTGACTCAAATGGCAAGATCTGGCAACCGCTAAACCGGCTACAGCCTACGATATCAGCTTTCCACAGGCAATCCGAGACTACCGGCGAAGGTGCTGGTACATCACCGGCCCGGGCGACCCCGGTCAGGGCAGCCGCCGACCCCGTCGCACGTCTTTCACTTTCAACCCTAAGCCTCGCGCTGAACTCCTGATTTCCGCTTTCCAATTTCGATTTTCCGTCTTTGTGTGGCAAACTCGATGGTTTGAAGGGCGCGACGCCCGCGCGCAGAGCGAGCTTCGCTCCAGCCTGCGCCGCGCGCTCGCACAGAGAGACATGGATCCCCAGTACATCCGCAATTTCTGCATCATCGCGCACATTGACCACGGCAAATCCACGCTGGCCGACCGCTTGCTGGAACTTACCGGCGCGCTCACCCAACGCGAAATGCATTCGCAGGTGCTCGATTCCATGGACCTCGAGCGCGAACGCGGCATCACCATCAAAGCCAAAAGCATTCGCCTGCATTACACCGCGCGCGACGGCCACGAATACCGCCTGAACCTGATTGATACCCCCGGCCACGTGGATTTTTCCTACGAAGTTTCCCGCGCGCTTTCCGCCTGCGAAGGCGCGCTGCTCGTCGTGGACGCGAGCCAGGGCGTCGAAGCGCAAACTGTGGCGAACGCCTTCCTCGCCTCACGCCACAATCTCACCATTATCCCGGTGATTAATAAAATTGACTTGCCCGCCGCGCGCATTGATTTCGCGAAGGAGCAAATCGAAAACGTTCTGGCGATTCCCGCCGATGAAGCTCTGCCCATCAGCGCAAAAAGCGGTCTGGGTGTCGAAGAAGTTCTGGAAGCCATCGTGCGCCTGGTTCCTGCGCCGAAAGGTTCTGAAGACGCGCCTCTGCGCGCGCTGATTTTCGATTCCTGGTTTGATTCCTATCGCGGCGCTGTGGTGCTGGTGCGCGTGATGGAAGGCCGCCTCACGCCGCACATGAAGATTCGGCTCACGTCAAGCAACGAAGTCTACGAGGTGGAAAATCTCGGCGTGCTTACGCCGAAACCGGTTGTGCTGCAGGAACTCGCCGCGGGAGACGTCGGCTTCATCATCGCCAACATAAAACGCGTGGCCGATGCGCGTGTGGGTGACACTGTCGTCGAAGACGGCCATCCCGAGCCGCCTCTGCCCGGTTTCGAAGCCATCAAGCCGATGGTCTTCGCCGGGCTTTTCCCGGTAAACGCCAGCGATTACGAAATGCTGCGCGACGCCCTGGGGAAATTGCAGCTCAACGACGCCGCGTTCTTCTACGAGCCGGAAAATTCCGTCGCCCTCGGGTTCGGCTTTCGCTGCGGCTTTCTCGGCCTGTTGCACATGGAAATCGTCCAGGAACGCCTCGAGCGCGAATTCAATATCGGCCTGATCACCACCGCGCCCAGCGTGCAATACCGCATCACCACCACCGCGAACGAAGTGATGGAAGTGGATAACCCCACCAAATTTCCGCCGCCCGCTTCGATTCAGAAAATCGAAGAGCCCATGCTCACCTCCATGATCATCACTTCGGAAGAATCCGTCGGCGGCGTGCTGCAACTGTGCGAAGAGAAACGGGGCGCGCAAAAGAAGTTCGAATACCTTTCGCCCACGCGCATCATGCTCACTTACGAAATGCCGCTCAACGAAATCGTTCTCGATTTTTACGACCGCCTGAAAAGCGTTTCGCGCGGCTACGCTTCGCTCGACTATCATTTGTCCGGCTATCACGAATCGGACCTGGTGAAGCTTGACGTGCTCGTGGGCGGCGAGCCAGTGGACGCGCTCACCGTGATCTGCCACCGCGACCAATCCTACGAACGCGGCCGCGACCTAGTCTCGCGCTTGCGCAAACTCATCCCGCGCCAGATGTTCGAAATCGCCATACAGGCCGCCATCGGCAGCCGCGTCATCGCCCGCGAAACGATCAGCCCCATCCGCAAAAACGTGATCGCCAAATGCTACGGCGGCGACATTTCCCGCAAACGCAAACTCCTCGAAAAACAAAAAGAAGGCAAAAAACGCATGAAACGCGTCGGCCGCGTGGACATCCCCCAGGAAGCCTTCCTCGCAGTTTTAAAGGTTTCCGGCGGTGCTGCGGACGAGGAGTGAGATATCAGAGTCGCACCTCTGCGAACGATCCTGACTATCACCGCGCTGCTGGCTGCGGTGGAGAGCGGCAACGGTGCGTGGTCCGCTCCTCAAGAGGATCCAAGCGCACAGCGCGCGGAAGCGAGAAGGCGGCTATACGACGGAGTCCAGGCTTTTAAAGATGGACAAATTGATCAGGCTGTTACCGATTTCCAGGACTCCAAGGATCTCGATCCCTCGCTTGTGAATGCTCGGCTCTATCTGGCGACGGCGCTCTCTGCGCTATATATTCCAGGAAACACCTCTGCCGAAAACGCCCAGCACGGCAACCAAGCGCTTCAGGAATTCAAGGACATTCTGGAAGCGCACCCCGACAATCTGTCAGCGATCGATGGCGCTGGCTCAATTCTATACAATTTAGCAGGCACGCCATTTGACCCGGAGAAGATGGAAAAGTCGAAGGCTTATCATCAGAAACACAGCGAACTGAGACCGGGGGATCCCGAGCCGTATTATTGGGTCGGCGTCATCGACTGGTCTTTAGCATTCCGCGGCAATCGCGAAATGCGCGAGGATTTCAACAGGATCGCAAAAAAGCCCGTCAAGAATACGGATCCGACGCCTCCTACACTCGCCGCGCAGTTTCGGCACAGATATGGCGGGATCGTCGACGAAGGAATTGCAAATTTGAAGAAAGCGATGGACCTTCGTCCCGATTACGACGATGCAATGGCGTATCTCAATCTTCTCTATCGCCAGAAGGCAGACACGGAAGTGACGCTTGACGAGCAGAAACTTGACATAAGAATCGCCGACGACTTGGTTGATCAGGTGAAAGCTATCAAGGCGAGAAAAATGAATCCGTCCCAAAGCTCTCAGCAATGAATTCGTCAGGCGTTTTTCTTGGTGCGGACGGTAGCACCAACTTCACCGCGCGCCACTCGCACTGAAATATCTTCGCCTAACGCCACCTGATCGGGTGAACGCAGCACCTTTCCCGCTGCGTCATACGCAATCGCGTAGCCGCGCTCCAGAATCTTCAGTGGGCTGCGCTCATCGAGCGTTAGCGCGGCAGATTGCAATAATCGTCGCTTCGCGATCAGTACGCGATCAATGCGTACCTGCAGGTCGGTGGAATCCCGTTCCAATCTCCGCCGCAAATGGCCGACCCGCGCACGCAAATCGAGCGCCGCAAACCGCACTTGCGCGATCGCGAATCCGCGCCGTTTGCGCGCCACGACGCGCTCCAGCGCAGCCCGCAGCAAACCGTGCTGCTGCTCGATGCGCCGCGCCAGCACGGCCGCGCGCCCGCGCAGATCGAACGATGCAATATGCGCGTTCGCCTCCGTCAGCCGCTGCCGAGCCATCGCCAAACGCAGCCGCAAACCAATCGCCAGCGAGTTCGCCATTTCATCCAGCTGCTGCCGCCGGTTGCGCAACACCAGCTCCAGCTGCCGGAATCCGCGATGCGTCTGCAAATCGCGCACGCGATGCCGCCACTGCGAAAGCCGGTAGCGCATGTGGTGCGCAATTTGCCGCTGATATTCCGCGATGTGCCGCTCGAATTCCTCTCGCGACTTCACCACGATTTCCGCGGCCGCCGAAGGAGTAGGCGCGCGCAAATCCGCCACAAAATCCGCAATCGTGAAATCCGTTTCGTGCCCCACACCCGTAATCACCGGAATCAGCGACGCGAAAATCGCCCGCGCCAGAATTTCCTCGTTGAACGCCCACAAATCTTCCAGCGACCCGCCGCCGCGCGTCAGAATCAGCACATCCACTGTTTTCGCCTGGTTGAAATACCGCAGCGCCTCCACGATTTCCGCCGCTGCTCCCGCACCCTGCACCTTAACCGGATACAGGCTCACTTGTGCGTTGGGAAATCGGCGCTTCAGCACGCGCAGAACGTCGCGAATGGCCGCGCCGGTCGGGGACGTCACCACCCCGATGCAGCGCGGAAGCACCGGCAGCGGTTTCTTGCGCGCCGCAGCGAATAATCCTTCTCGTTCCAGCTTCTTCTTGAGCTCCTCGAACGCCAGCTGCAACGCGCCTAATCCCACCGGCTCGATTAGCGTCACGTAAATCTGATATTCGCCGCGCGCGTCATACACGCTCAGCGCGCCGCGCACGGTGATGTGCAGCCCATCCTCCGGCTTGAATTTCATCCCGCGCATCTGGTCGCGGAAACACACGCAGCGAATTTGCGACTTCGCATCCTTCAGCGTGAAATAACAATGCCCGGACTGCGCCAGGTGGCAGTTCGAAACCTCGCCCTCCACCCACACCTCTGGCAGCGCCGACTCCAACAGCTCGCGGATGCGTGCCGTCAGCTCGCTGACCTTCCACATCCGCCGCTCCGGCATCAGATTGAATAGTGAAGTCTGGCTCATGTCTCTATCTGCGGAAATGATTCACAACCCACAGGAGCAAACTCAAGACCACGCTCAACAGAACGCAAGTCATCACCGGAAAATACAAACTTCCACTGCGCCCCCGATACACAATATCGCCCGGCAAACGTCCCAGCCGAAACGGCAGTCTTCCGCTGAAGAGGAGCAGCGCGCCCACACCGGCCAACACGATTCCCAGCACAAGCAGAAGCTTTCCGGTTTCGCGTAATGCATCCATGGCAGCGCGCGCAGCGCTCCATTCTACTCCGAACGATTGATCAGGCGCCGCTGTTGCGCGCAAACGTAATTTCACACACAAGCATCTCGCCAGAGAAGACCCGAGAGGAGCACCACCGACGAGAAAAGTAATCCTGCTGCTCTGCGCCGCCGCTGGCTGCGCCCCAGCTGGTCGCGATTTCAACACCGAGTCGGCCTGGTAGGGGCGGTTCGTGAACCGCCTGCCTAAATCGCGGCGCGCCCAATCAGCCTAGACTAGCTCCGAACCAGAAAAGAAATAGCCAATTTCGTACGCGGCGGTATCCTGCGCATCCGATCCGTGCGTGCAATTAAACTGAATGCTCTCGCCCAACTCCTTGCGTATGGTGCCGGCAGCGGCCTTCGCCGGATCCGTCGCGCCCATCGTCTCGCGCCATTTCGCAATCCCATTTTCAGCCTCAAGCACCATCACCACCGTCTTGCCCGAGCTCATGAAATCCGTCAGCTCGCCGAAAAATCCCCGGTCGCGATGCACCGCGTAAAATCCCTCGGCCTGCTTCTTCGTCAAACGCAGCGACTTGATCGCGATGATCTTGAATTTCGCCGCATGCACGCGGCTAAGGATGTCGGCGGTAAGCCCACGCCCCACTGCGTCCGGCTTAACAATTGCCAAAGTTCTCTCGACGGCCATTCGCTTGATCTCCCAAAATTAAAATGATGCGCGCACTCGCAACACGCTACGCGACGCCCTACTTCTTTTTCTTTCCAGGCTTCTTCGCTTTTGCGGCAGCCGGCTTTTTCTTCGCGACCGGTTTCGTCTTCGATTTACCCAACGCCGCCGCCATCGTGTGACCGATCTCCGCCGGACTCTGCACCGTGAGAATCCCGGCCGCGCGCATCGCTTTATATTTTTCCGCCGCAGTTCCCTGCCCGCCGCTGATGATCGCCCCGGCATGTCCCATCCGCCGTCCCGGAGGCGCGGTCTGTCCCGCGATGAATCCCACCACCGGTTTGCGCACATGCTTCTTGATGTATTCCGCCGCCACTTCCTCGGCATTGCCGCCGATTTCGCCGATCAGAACGATTGCATGCGTATCGCGATCTTCATTGAACATCTTGATCGCATCCAGAAAACTCGTGCCGATGATCGGATCGCCGCCAATCCCGATGCAAGTGGATTGCCCGATCCCCAGATGCGTCAGCTGATCCACGGCCTCGTACGTCAAGGTTCCACTGCGGCTCACCACGCCTACGTGCCCCTGCTTGTGAATCGAGCCCGGCATAATTCCGATTTTGCATTTCCCCGGCGAAATAATTCCCGGACAATTCGGCCCAATCAATCGCGTCCGCGAATTCTTCAGTGCCGCCGCCACGCGCACCATGTCCAACGTCGGGACGCCTTCGGTGATACAAATCACCAGCGGCAAGCCCGCGTCCATGGCTTCCAGAATCGCATCCGCGGCAAACGGCGGCGGCACAAAGATTACCGACACGTTGGCCTTCGTCGCCTGCACCGCCTCCGTCACGGTATTGCATACCGGCACGCCCAGGTGCGTGGTCCCACCCTTCCCCGGCGTCACGCCCGCCACCACTTTCGTCCCGTAATCCAGCATCTGCTGCGCGTGAAAACTTCCTTCCCGCCCCGTGATTCCCTGCACGATCAGCCGCGTATCCTTGTCAACCAGCACGCTCATCGTGCCCCTCCTGCAAGTTTCACCACTTTTTCAGCTCCGTCTTTCATTCCCTCCGCCACCGCGAAATTGAATCCGGAGTCACGCAAAATTTCCTTACCCTGTTTCACGTTGGTGCCTTCCATGCGCACCACCACCGGCACCTTGAACTTCAATTCTTTCGCCGCGTTCACCACGCCGCTGGCCAGCACATCGCAACGCAAAATCCCACCGAAAATATTCACGAACACGGCGCGTACGTTCGGATCGCTCAGCAAAATCCGAAACGCGTTCTTCACCTGCTCTTCGGAAGCGCCGCCGCCAACATCCAGAAAATTCGCCGGACTGCCGCCGCTCAATTTGATGATGTCCATGGTCGCCATCGCCAAACCAGCGCCGTTCACCATGCAGGCAATATCGCCATCCAGCTTGATGTAATTCAATTTGAACTTGGAAGCTTCCACTTCTAGCGGCGTTTCCTCTTCCAGGTCGCGCAAATCCTTGAATTCCGGATGCCGGTACAGCGCATTGTCATCAAAAGTTACTTTCGCATCCAGCGCCACCAATTTCCCGTCGCCAGTCACCACGCACGGATTGATTTCGATCATCGAAGCATCCGTCTCGATAAACGCGCGATACAGTGCCTGAAAAAACGGCACGGCGACTCCAGCTTGTTCCGGCGTCAAGCCCAACCCAAACGCCAGCTTGCGCGCCTGATATGGCTGAAATCCGGTGGCCGGATCAATCGCCTCGCGCAAAATCGCTTCCGGATGATCTTTCGCAACTTCCTCAATTTCCATCCCGCCCGCCGCGCTAGCCATGAAAATCGGCGCGCCCAACGCGCGATCCACCAAAATCCCCAGATAAAGTTCGCGCTTGATGTCCAAACCCTCTTCGATCAACAAGCGCCGCACGATGCGTCCTTCTTCTCCCGTCTGCGGCGTCACCAATTTCATTCCCAAAATCTGCCCCGCCAGCGTCGCGGCATCGTCAGGAGATTTCGCCAGTTTCACGCCGCCGGCCTTCCCGCGCCCGCCCGCATGAATCTGCGCCTTCACCACGACCACGGATGTTCCCAGCCGCTGCGCCACCGCCCGGGCTTCATCCTTCTTAAAAACCACTTCTCCGCGCGGTACCGGGACCCCAAATTTCGCAAGGATACCCTTGGCCTGATATTCGTGGATCTTCATTCCAGCTCCATCGGCTTCCTGAAGGTCGCCTTGAATAGCGGTGATTTCCAGATATAATGCAAAGAACGGAGTTTACCTGTTACCGCAAAAGCAGGCAAGCGAGGTGCAGTTGCAATGCCGACCGGTTTGCTCAGCTTGAACGGCATTGTTCAAATCCTTCTTGGGATCAAGCTTTTCAGATCTGGATGCAGTGGCATCAAGTCCGCTCCCGGACCCCAACTGTGGGAACCTTCTCGCAATCCTTCGCCGCCCGAGAAGATGGAATCGAATCAACAAACAATCTCGATCGGATTGGGGGCGGCATTGATAGCATTAGGAATATTGAATTTGTCGGTGGGCCTCCTTCGCCTTTTTCATGGAAAATACTAGCCGTTTCAGGGCCAGGCTGTTTTGTGCTTGCCTACCTGCGGTGCCGCAGCCAGATTTCATTATTGAAGGGCCCGCCATCGCCGGTAGAATCTCCAGAATCGCAAAGCCGAGTGACAAGCGATGATTCACGAAGCACTCGACAAACTAATCCAAGGCGAAGACCTCTCGCGCGCCGAAGCGCAAGCCGCGATGGAGCAAATCCTTTCCGGCCACGCCAGCACCGAGCAGATTGCGGCCCTGCTGATCGCTCTGCGCATAAAAGGCGAAACCGTGGACGAAGTGGTCGGCTTCGCCCTGGCCATGCGCCGACACGCCACGCCAATTTTTCCCGCCGGCCGCAAACATCCCGACGCAGTGATCGTAGACACCTGCGGCACCGGCGGCGACGCGCGCGGCACGTTCAACATTTCCACCGCGGTCGCTTTCGTCGTCGCCGGCGCCGGCGTGCGCGTCGCCAAACACGGCAACCGCTCGACCGGCTCGCGCTGCGGCTCCGCCGACGTGCTCGAAGCCCTCGGCGCGAAAATCGAACTCCCGCCCGAACGCGTCGCCGAATCCATCGAGAAAATAGGCATCGGCTTTCTCTACGCTCCCGCGATGCACACCGCCACGCGTTACGCCATACCCGCGCGCCGCGAGCTGCGCGTGCGCACCGTTTTTAATCTGCTCGGCCCGCTCACCAATCCCGCCCGAGCCTCCGCACAAATCGTCGGCGTGTACGATGCAAGTCTCACCGAACTGGTGGCGCAGGCCCTAGGCGAATTGGGCGTGCAGCGCGCGCTCGTCGTTCACGGCGCCGATGGCCTGGATGAAATTTCCATCAGCGGTGAAACTTCCATCGCCGAATTGCGCGATGGCGGAGTGCGCAGCTACACCGTCGCGCCCGAAGATTTTGGCCTGCGCCGCGCGCCACTCGAAGCGATTCGCGGCGGCGATGCCGCGCACAATGCCGAAATCATTCACAAAGTTCTGGGCAGAGCGTCTCACCCCCACGAACACGGCCCGCACCGCGACATCGTGCTGGCAAATGCAGCCGGAGCGCTGTTCGTCGCAGGCCGCGCCCCGGATTTTCTCGATGGCCTGCGCCTCGCCACAGACTCCATTGACTCCGGCGCAGCCCGCGCCAAGCTCGAAGCTTTGGTCGCGTTTTCACAATCCGCCGCAGGCCATCACAACCAATCCGCATCCTGATTGGAATTCCCTACGACTTACTGTGAGTTGTGAGTCCCTAACGCAGACGGGTCAGGCGACACCGAAGAATCAAGATCAAGCAGCAAGCGACCCGCGGCACGGCTCGCCGGCGGATAGCAATTGCCATCCGAACTGTAGGTCGCGCCACAGTGCGCGGTAAAATTCCGCCGTCGCGGCGATTGCGCAAACTGCCAAACGCGCGCCCCGGCAAACCCGCTCTGCGACGGCTGCGGTGGATTTTTCAAATACGCGCAGCCCGGCGATGGAGGACACGCGTCGTTGTAGATGAAGTAGGCCGTCACCGGCGCGCGCTTGTGAATATCGTCCGCCGTCGTGATGGTTTGGCCCTTTTCTTCTTTCACTTCAATTCCCGAGCAGTAAACTCCGGCTAGGAAACCACTTGAAGCCACCCGCCCACTCCAGCCCCGAATGTAATTGATTTGTGTCGGCAGCATTCGGCCGCCCTCTTCCATATCCAAAAAAATCACGATGCCGTTGCCGACAGAAAATCCCTCACGCTGCGCCGCCGCGACCGCAAGCTCCGCATCACGCGCGCCCGAATCGCCAGGATCGACCGGCGGCTGCAGTTCCTTTGCTAAACGCCCGTTGAAAAGCAGTAAGAAGCCAAATCCATCTTTCAGGAGCTCAGCCCGCTTCCCGATCCAGGAATTCGTCTTCGCGCCAGGCGGCGCGTTCAGCCAATAGCCGGAAAAGGTGAAAGTTCGTCGCAGCGCGGGCAGCGCGTCATCGCCGGGATAGTCGTTCGCGTCAAAACCGAGGTAGGTTTGCGGCGGAGGGTTTCCTGCTTGCGTGCGAGACGCCGCATTCGGACCCGCCGCCCGCGGAAACAGTAGGACGGCCGCGATTGCGACGCAGAGCACAAGAATTTCGGCGACCGCAGCCCGCTTACTTCGCGTCACGTGCACATCGCACCGTCGCACCGAATCAAATACTCAAAAAATTCTTCAGCAAATCAAATCCCGCGCCGGTCAGCACCGATTCCGGGTGAAATTGCACCCCTTCCACGCGCAATTTGCGATGGCGAAAACCCATGATCGTCCCATCTTCGGTCTCCGCCGATATTTCCAGCTCGCGCGGCAGCGATTTGCGTTCGACGATCAACGAATGGTAACGCGTGGCGATGAACGATTGCGGCAACCCGTGAAAAATGGTCCGCCCGTCATGTTCGATCTCGCTGGTTTTTCCGTGCATCAGCTTCGGAGCGCGAATCACGCGCCCGCCAAACGCCGCGCCAATCGCCTGGTGCCCCAGGCACACGCCCAAAATCGGAATCTTCCCCGCAAATCGCTGGATCAACGGCACACTAATACCCGCTTCCTTCGGCGTGCACGGCCCCGGCGAAATTACGATGCGCTCCGGCGCCATCTTCTCGATTTCATCCAAGGTGATCTCGTCGTTGCGGCGCACAGCGAGCTGCTGCCCCATCTGGCCAAGGTACTGCGCCAGGTTGTAAGTAAACGAATCGTAGTTGTCGAGCAGCAGAATCATCTCGCGTTCATTCTCTCAGGTCTCGCGTATCCCCAAGGTTAAGCACAATTCGCAGCGCCGGAGTCGCGCCGGCTCTTTGCCTTTTCGCGATCATCGTGAAAATTGTCGCTACGCATTGCTATTCTGCGCGGCTTCCGTTCCTGCCGCGATGCGCGATTTCCAGCGCCGTCACCAGCGCGCGCGCCTTGCTCACCGTTTCCTGGTATTCGCGTTCCGGCACGGAATCCGCCACCACTCCGCCGCCCGCCTGAATGTAAGCGCGGCCGCCCTTCGCCACCATCGTGCGCAGCGCGATGCACGAATCAATGTTACCGGAGAAATCCAGATACATCACCGCTCCGGCGTAAATGCCGCGCCGCGTCGGTTCCAGCTCATCAATAATTTGCATCGCACGAATTTTTGGCGCACCCGAAAGCGTGCCCGCCGGAAAACAAGCCAGCAACGCGTCAAAGCAATCCACGTCCGCCCGCAATTGCCCGCGCAGGCTGGAAACCAGATGCATCACGTGCGAATAGCGCTCCACAAACATCAGCCGCTCGACCTTCACCGAGCCGTATTCGCACACCCGGCCCAGATCGTTGCGGCCCAAATCCACCAGCATGATGTGCTCGGCGCGCTCCTTCGGGTCCGCAAGTAGTTTTGCTTCCAGCGCGCGATCTTCCGCTTCGTTGCGCCCGCGCGGCACCGTCCCGGCGATCGGACGATAGGAAACGTTGCGCCCCTGCACCTTCACCAGCATCTCTGGCGAACTGCCCACCACCGCAAGTTCGTCGAGCTTCAAATAATAAAGATACGGCGAAGGATTCACCACCCGCAGCGCGCGATAAATCTCGAACGGATCGGCGTCAGTGCGCGCCGAAAATCGCTGGCTGGGGACCACCTGGAAAATGTCGCCCGCGCGAATGTAGCTTTTGGCCTTGCGCACCGCGGCCATGTACTGCGCTTTCGTAAAATTTGATTCGATGCGCAGCGCTCCACCCCGCCGCGTGCGGCGCTGCCGCGGCAGCGGACTTTCCAATTTGCGCCGCGTGCGGCGAATTTCGCGCACGGCGGCGTTGTACTTTTCACGCAGAGATCTCGGACCTTCCGTGAAAACATTGCGAATCACCCACACGCGATGTCGCACGTGATCGAACGCCACCAGGCCCAGGTAGAACATCATCACGCTGTCATCCAAATTCAAATCGTCCCGCCCGCTCGCCGGAATCCGCTCGACCAGCCGCACCATGTCGTACGCGAAATATCCGATTGCTCCGCCAATCAGCGGCGGCAGGCCCGGCACGCGCACCGGCTGATAGCGCTCCGTGAGCTGCCGCAAATACGCAATGGGATCAGCCTCAAAATTTTTGCGCTTGCCGCCCGTCTCTAGGCTGCATTTCCGTCCGCGCGAGCGAAAAACCTCCTGCGGATTTGCGCCCGCAAACGTGTAGCGCGCGATATTCTCACCGCCTTCCACGCTTTCCAGCAGAAACGAATATTCCCGATTGTGCGCCAGGCGCAGATGCGCGCCCACCGGCGTCAACAAATCGGCCGTGAACGTCTCATACACCGGAACCAGGTTCCCGTGGCGCGCCAGTTTCACGAATGTTTTGAAGTCCGGCTGAATCATCGTCTGACCATTTTCGCTTCGTGCGTCAGAGCGCGCAAGACGGCGCGGCGCATCGCCGCCACCGGCGCGCGCTCGCCCGTCCATATTTCCCACTGGCCGGTTCCCTGCGCCACGAACATCTCCACGCCCGAAACCGTTTCGATGCCGCGCAGCGCCGCGAGTTGCATCAGCTTCGTAACCCGCGGCCGGTAAATCAGATCGAACACCAGCCTGCAATTCAGCTCGCGCGCCGCGAGCGGCGAGCGGCCGACAGCTGGATGCATGCCTATTGGCGTCGCGTTCACGATTGCGTCAAAAAATTCTCGCTGCAAGCGCGGACGCTCCACCACTTCGCCCCCCACCGCGCGCGCCAGCGCTTGCGCTTGCTTCGCGCGACGCGCACAAACACAAACCGAAGCTCCCGATTGCGCCAGCGCGAAGGCCACCGCGCGCGCCGCGCCTCCCGCGCCGAATATCAACGTTCGGCTGCCGCGCAACGGGATGCGGAGTTCGAGCGCGCGCAGCACGCCCACATAATCGGTGTTGCAGCCGTACAATGTTCCGCCGCCGCGCACCACCACGGTATTCACTGCGCCAATTGCCGCGGCCATCGCGTCGCAATCGTCCAGATGCCGCAGAATCGCCTGCTTGTGCGGCAACGTGACGCTGAACCCTGCGATTCCCAGCGGCTCGACGCTGCGCAGAAAATCCCTTAGATCGCGCACCGGAAACGGCAGGAACACCGCCTCCATCCGGCGTGCCTGAAATCCCGCGTTCTGCAGCACCGGCGACAACGAGTGACCGATCGGATTGCCGATCACCCCGTACACGCGCGACTTGCGACCCAATTGGTCCGCGCGATACAAGCCTATCATTTCCTGCAATGTCACTTGGCCGGGCGCGGTCGCGTACTCCACCGGCGCATACGCGAGCGCGCTTCCTTCGCGCAGCGCGAGTACCCGCGCCGGTAGAGCAACGTCGCCCATCGGCACGGCAATGGTACTTTTTCGGCCGTGCGCCAGCCGCAGTACCTCGATGCTGCGGCCCAGCGAGTCGCATTTCACTGCAATTTTGATCGCGTCAGGGTTCCCGCGATCCAAATCAGCCGCGATCCCGCGCAAATTTTTGGGCGAGCGCTGAAAAAAATGCGCGGACGCGATCCGGCGCCCTTCGCCAAGGAGCACTTCCAGCAATTCCGGCGGACACCGCGAAGAACTTTCGACTTCCAGATCGTACCAGGCGCAACCCGAGCGCAGCGCCGCGGCCAAGTGCACCAGCTGCCGCGCAATCGTTCCGCGAAATTTCCCGCCTGCCTGACGCCGTCGGCAAGTCGCGATCAACGTGGCGCGAGGGCGCGTCTTTGCAAGTCGCGCCAGAAACCGGTCCATTTCGTCGGCGTCGGAAAGCCAATCCAGCCGCAATTCCACGGTCCGCGTAACTCGCAATGCACGCGCGAGCTGGTTCCACATCCCGAGCGCGTCCGTCGCAGCTGCCACCGCGCAGATTTTGTCTTTTGCGATCATGAAGAATGTCTTGGGTTGGGCCGGATTCGGATCACTGACGCGGGCGTCTGTTCTCGCGAATTCTGAGGTACCCTGGCCTATCGTACAGGTACTACAGGGCTTGTACCATGTGGTGCACAATGTGTAAAGCGCCTCAGACCATTGTCTTGACGGGTTCCAGTACGTCCATTACAGTCCGTATATCGGGCTAATTGTGGGTCAGCGCCTGTTCCGCGGCGCACGATATTCAAAGGAGCAAGCATTATGCGTGGGAAAATTGTCCTTGCCAGTGTGATTTTAAGCCTTTCGGGCGTTGCCGCTTCGGCGCAGAGCTCCGCCGGTTCTGCCCCTATCTATAAGGACATCTATTGCTCCGGGACCATCACCAACGAGTCCGTCCCGCAAGACTCCTACGTGATCACGGGCGAAGGCTCCAATTACAAGATTACCTGGGAGGACGGCGACTATGTGTACCTCAACAAAGGCGCCAGCCAGGGTGTGAAAGTCGGCGACGAACTTTCGGTGATCCGTCCGGTCGTGGACCCCACCGAAGTCGAATGGTCCAAGTGGCAGTTCGCGATCATCCGCAAGCTGGGCACCTGGTGGGAGGACGAGGCTCGCGTGCGAGTGGTTGTCGCGCAGCCTGACACCTCTGTCGCGCAGGTCGAACACTCCTGCAATTACGTGCAGCGCGGTGATATCCTCCTGCCATTCAAGGAGCGCCCCACGCCTCCTCTCAAATCCGAGACCAGTTTCGACCGCTTCGCGCCTTTCAGCGGCAAAGTCACCGCGATGGTTATGATTGGCAAGTCCTTCCAGGTGGAATTGGGCACCAACGACGTATTCTTCGTGAACCTCGGCAGCCAGCAGGGCGTGCGCGTGGGCGACTATTTCCGCATATTCCGCTACACCGGCACCGAGCATGAACTCGCCTACGAAACCAAGCGCGCCGCATTCGATAACGACAAGGAAGCCACGGTGTACGGCCGCATTTACGGATTCGGCAGCGTCCCCGCCAAATGGAAATGGGATAACACTCCGCGCGAGGTCATCGGCGAGGGCATCGTGCTCCGGACCGGCACCAATTCCGCGACGGTCTTGACCACCTACAGCTTGCGCGAGTTCTTCGTCGGCGATTACGTCGAGCTCGAGTAAGCCGCAGCGCGGGCGCTACCCTATTATTCATGCGCTGCATTAATACGCTGCGTCAGCCAAACTGCGCTTTCCGCGGCGGCAAAGCAAAAGCCGCTTCGCTGAACACTTCGGCGGTAAAGGCCTGCACTCGCGTCGCTGGGTCTTTCCAGGCAGCGCGTTCCAGACCGGCCTTCACGCACGTTTCTTCCAAGAAGCGTTGCGCTCCCCAGTTGAATTGACTGGCCACTTGCGGCAGCAGCACTCCGCGCAGCCTGCCTTGGCTCACGACCAGCCCATGCTTGCCCGCTACGATCGCATCCAGCGTCACGTCCTGAAACGCCGCAAGAACCGAAACTTCGATCTCAATCTCGCTCACTTCTGCCAACCCAACAGGCTCGAAGCGCGAATCGTCCAGCGCAGCAGCCCGCGCGCAGTGCGCCACTACCGCAGCGAGCGCTGCGCGGCCTAGCAGCTGGCCGACGCAGCCGCGCAGGCGCCCGCGGCGATGCAGTGTGACGAATGCGCCTGCCGGCTGCTCCAAAATCCCTTCGGCGGGAAATTCCTGCAAGGGAGGCTTGCCTTCAACACCGAGAGTCAGGGCGCTCCGGGCGATCTGCAGCAGCAACTGCTTCTCGCGCTCAGCGAGTGAGGACATCCTGTGGCTTTTCTTCCGGCTTCACGAGCAACGCGCCCCGGCGGCGCTGCTGCACGCGAAAATTAATTTGCGTCCAGAACATTTGGAAGTAATGCCCTGCCGACGCCACTGCGCTCACCACCACCATCCACAGCAGCACGGTCCCAACCAGTTTCAACGCCGGATGATTCGCAGTGAGAATCACAGTACATCCCGCCAGCACCTGCAAAATCATTTTCACTTTTCCCAGCGGCGACGCCGGAATGATCAACCCTTCCACCGACGCAATCTCGCGCAGCCCCATCACCATGAATTCGCGTCCGATGATGATCACCACCATCCACGCCTGCATCAATCCCATTTCCACCAGCGAAATAAAAGCGGCGGAAATCAGCAGCTTGTCCGCGATCGGATCCAGCAGAATTCCGAGCGTGGTGATTTCCTTGCGCGAACGAGCCAGGTAGCCGTCCATCATGTCGGTAGCCGCGGCCATGAGCAAAATCAGCACACCCAGCACTTCGAAATGTATGGGCAATCCCCAGAAATCAAAATTGGGTTGGCGGGTGAGCAGCACAACAACCAGCAGCGGCACGAAAAAGATCCGCAGGGTCGTCAGGCTGTTGGGCAGATTCATGAAGTCCCCGGGGAAAAACCCTCGGCTCGCGGGCCAACGAGCATTCGAAAGGTCACTTCACTATAGTCCCGCATTCCGGGCGAGTCAACGGCGGCAGCACAGTCCGCTCCGAAATTTGCGCCTTTGCGGGAAATACGTACGTGTTGCCTACAAAGGCAAATCCCTATGCTAGTGACGTTTAGAGAACATCCCGCCCCAGACCTGTGCATATTCCACAAGCGCGTAACAATTACCGCCGGGCGCAAAATCGCGCGGTAGTTTGGCCTGGGTGTCGCCATAACCGCTGTATTTGCATCGCGATACAAGTCGGGTACCAATCTATGGGATTTAAAATGTTGATTTTGCTGGGCTTTTTCACCGTTCAGGGGGCTTCTTTATCCACAGTGATATCCACAGGAGCGTTGTGGATCGTGTGGATTACCCGGTGCATAACTTGTGGTTTCAGGCGCGGCGTTTCGCGCGATTTGCGGGGTCTTGGTGGGCGAGATGCGCCGAAATGCACGCACGAAACATGCTCTTTTCGACCGATCAGAATGGGAGCCCTCCGTTTGTTTTCATTTGGTTGCGACGATTTCTAATCGCGGAGAAGCCGATTAGAAACGGTGTGATTCCTGAGTGGTGATGGTTGATTAGTGAGTCGTGCTTGGTCATCCGCGATTCCTGACTTGTGATTCGTGCGACGTCCCCCCGGGACACGTGCCTGGAGGCTTCTTTGCCTGTGTTAGCGGCTGCCTGCAGGTGGGCGCGGAGGTTCTTGCGACCGCTTCGCGCGGGAGTGGAAGTCACGCACAGCGGGTTTTGCAACGTAGTGAGCGCAAAGCGATTGTCGCGCGCTTTTCGAAAACGCCGCATCTTTTTTACCCCCATTCCAAGGTAACACTCCGCAGAGGAGAACACAGCTGTACGTTGGGATGGAAGTGGGACAGGACGATTGGCAACTGCCGAAATGATCACCCATGCTGAACTTTGCCGGGTGGGCGGGGCGTTAAGAGCCGAGTCAGAAATTCGCAGTTGAGAGTTGGCAGTTAAAAGTCAAAAGTTAAGACTGGTTTGTCGCGCGCTGTGACCCGCTGCCGTGGCGCGCAGCGCTGGAAATCTGGTGCGCGGCGCAGAGTGAAAGGGGGTGCGTTATAAGGTAATCTTACGTCCACAAAGCGGGAACCAAGCAGGTGCGAGGGGCGTCTGAGCAAGCACATGAAACGCAGGCAATCTCGATCGGGCGCAGCGGGCATTTGCCGCCTGCGCTCACGGGGATACTGACGATGGCGCCCCTACTGCTGTGGCTGGTGATGGTTCTTTGCCTGCTGATTACGGCGGTGAAGTACCTGATGGGCGTGATCCTGAAAGTATCGTTCCCCAGCACGAAAATCAAAAAAGACTACAGCTACCAGCCGAGCGTAAGCGTCTTGATGCCGTGCTTCAACGAAGGGAAAACCGTTTACGAAACGATCGAAAGCATCAGCAAGAGCAATTATCCGAGCGAGAAATTCGAAGTGATCGCCCAGGATGACTGTTCGGTGGACGACAGCTACCAGTGGATACTGAAAGCGCAGCGGGATTTCACGGGCATACGGATTTCGGCGGGACGCAACGAAGCGAACAGCGGAAAAGCGCGCACGGTTTGCAACGCGATGCAGCACTCGACGGCGGAAGTGATCATTTCCATCGATTCGGACTGCATCTTTCATCCTGAGGCGATCCGCGAATTGACGGCTTGCTTCGCCGAGCCGCATATCGGGTCGGTGGGAGGGCGAGTCGGCGTGCGCAATCCGAACGACGGAGTGATCACGGCGATTCAGGCGATCCTGTATTATTCGGCTTTTCAGCTTTACAAGATTCCGGAAAATTGGACGCGCAGCGTGTGCTGCATCAGCGGGTGCTTGTTCGCCATCCGGCGGGAACTGCTGTTGGAAATCGAACCGGCGATCCGCGCGCGGAATTGGTTTGGCATCCCGGTGAATCAAGGCGAGGACCGCTTCCTGACGCACCAGACTCTGCTTCGCGGATACGGAACGTATATCGATAACGACGCGCTGTGCTGGACGACCGTGCCGAACACGCTTTCGGTGCTTTTCAAGCAACAGCTGCGGTGGCGGCGGAGCATCGTGCGGGATTTTTTCTATACGCTGAAAACGCTGCCGCAGCATGTCTGGAAATTGCATCCGAACACCGTGCTGACCCTGGTGCTGACACCCCTGGGAGCGATTGTGGCGCTGCTGGTGGTGGTGACGATGCTGACGGCGGATCCGCTTTCCTGGGCCGGACCCGTGCCGCTGATCACCGCGCTGGGAGTGGGAGCGGTGTTGAGTTGGGTGATCAAAAAATACAGCGCGAAAGAGACGCTGGCGCATCCGCTGGCTTTTGGCGCCTACGTGGCGTGGTCGCTGGTGAGCAGCTTGCTGCTGACGCCGCTTGCCCTGTGCACCATGGATTCGGCGGACTGGGGCACGCGGACAAAGCAAGAACCCGAGGTGCCTCTTGGCAACACCACCGCTTAAGGTAACGGCGCGAGTGGCGGACGCGAAGAAATGGCCGTCGCTGCAATCGCTGCAATATAAATTGGTGCTGACGCTGTACCGCGTGTTCGCTGTCGTAATCCTGTACGCCGTGCTCGCGGGAATTCTGGCCTATGCGTTCGTGATGGGCTTCTATGCGATTAACACGTCGTGGGCCGCGCCGATCATTCTTTCCGCGGTGGATGAAAAGAGCCTGGACTTCCGCGAGAAGCTGGTCACCAGCCAGCAGACGATCGAAGATCTGAAGGTGGATTCCGCGAAATTGCAAAGCGGCATTGAGGAAATGACGAAGCACCGCGCGGCGCTGCTGGCGCTGGAACCGGAACTGCAAACAGCCATCGCGCGGGAGCAGAAACACAACCTGGCCACCGGACCGGCACTTGCGGCGCTCGACCAGCAGAAACAAACCGACAATGTGAAAACACAAGCGGTGCTGGCGCAATTGAACGAGGTCGAAGCGAACATCCAAAAGGACCTGGTGGCGGGGCTGATCACCAAAGGCGACGCCGCGACGCAGCTGGCGGCGCTGAATCAGGCGCAAGGAGCCGCAACAGACAGCAAGATTGCGGAAGTCTTGCTCACCGACAGCGTGCTGGACAAGACCACGAACGGAACCAACTCGCTCGATGTGCTGGAAAAGCAAGCGGAGTTGCGCTCCGAGGCGGCCCAGCTGGACGTCGCAATCAACGTGTCGCAAAAACAACTGCAGGAAGAGGCGCGCCAAATCGACCGCCTGAAACAAGCAATCAGCACCGCGAAACAGAGTCCCTACTACTTGAACGCGGCGGGTGGACAGCGGTTGTACTTCGCATTTGTGCCCTATGACAACCAGGCCGCCGCCGTGGCCGGCGCTGCGATCTACGATTGCCTGCTTAACATGATCGGCTGCCGGAAAGTAGGCAGCGTGAATCAGATCTTTCCCGGCGAAGAAGCCGCCATCCATCCGATCTTCAAGACCGCGATTCGTGGTTACCTGATCCAGATGAACCTGGAGAGCTCCGAATCCGCGAAATCGAAAACAGTGTTTCTGGGCCGCAGGCCGCTGATTTTCTAAGGAGAACAAGAATGTTCCTGATCAAGTGGTATCTCATGGCCGGCGTAGCTTTGCTCGTTCCGGCCACACTCACGGCACAAAGCGCGGCGCCGAATTTGATGCAGAGCGCCGGACCGAGCGGCACCTCCGCGGTGGACGAAATGTCCGGCGCGAACGCGGACGAGCGGGCCTACTGCACCTACGTGACGGAGCAGGCGCTTGCGCAGCGGGACTTTCTGCGAACTCCGACCGCCACTTCCGGAATCACGCAGCCGGACAACGGGTTGCCCATGCAATTTGTCGGCGGCGCGACCCTGGGACTATCCGACCTAAGAAAAGCCAGCCTGACCGTTGCTGCCGCGCGCAAGAATTGCGAACTCTACCGCAGGACGACGGATACCCAGCAGGATATCCAGTACGCGCTGCCCAGCCTGGAACAGGAGGCCCTGCACAACAGGCTCTCGCTGATCGATAACGCCACGAAATCACTCGCGTCGTTGCTGGATAGGACTTCCAAAATGCTCGAAGCGCAAAACGCCACTCGGCTGATGCTCTTTTCGCTGCAGACCACGCAAATCAAATTGAACGGCGATCGCGCCGACACGCAGTCCAAAATCTCGGCGATTTATATTCCACCGCTGCGCGACCGCCCGCTGAAAGCGCTGGTCGCGGAAAAGCAGACTAGCGAAGCCGATGAACAAAAATCCCTTGCCAAGCTTAGCCGGCAAAACAATTGGGACGTGGCGCTCACGGTCGGCCTGCATCAACAGTTGAATCCGCTGGCCCACGGAGTGCAGCCCTACGGCGAAGTGGCGGTCAACTACAATCTCGCCAGCCACGCGGTCAACAAGCATCTGGATCGCAGCGTCGAAGCACACGACGCCTGGAAAGCTGTTCAGGAAGGCGACGTGGTCCGCAGCATGGCCGAGCTTCGCCAGCAAATGGAAGCCAGTATTTCGGCGCAGCAGTCGAAGCTCAGGACCCTGCAGGAGGAAAGCGCGGAGATCGACAAAAATCTACAGCTGATCGGCGAGCCGGACACCTCGGCAGCGCTCGACTTCCACAACCAACTCGCCGCCGCGCGCCTGCTGCTGGACGTAGAGTCCGGCGACGCCACCTTTCGCTTGGCCCTCCTGCAGGAATATCTCGTCAAGAATTTCTGATTCCTTTCTCGTTGCTGCTTGGCCATGTCGGCGGGCGAGTGGCACGCCTTTCCACACCGTCCAAGCGTACGCCTCGCGATTCTGCGGATGCCGCATGCTTTGTTTTTTGAATCGTGCGGGTTTTGAGAGTTAAGGTCGCAGGTTGAAAGCTAACAGTTAGGAGTTGAAAGTCAAAAGCGACGAGCCGAGGTCAGAAATCGCGGCGCGCGGAACTGGGTATGTACTATCATCCGGCGCACACGGAATACCACCAGCCGACGCACGGCCAGATCGCGCCTCGATGTGGCCCAACCGTGAATTGGGGAGGAATGCCGATGAATCCGATGCGCATTGCTTTGGCGGCGTTGGGTGCCTTCGTTGCGTATTTTGTGGTGGGGGGAGTTATGTTTGTGTCGATGCCGTGGCTGAAGACGGAGTTCATGAAGTATCCGGCGGTGTACCGGCAGCAAGAAGGACAGATGAAACACATGCCGGTGGCAATGGCGGCGACGTTCGTGGCGATCGTGGTGCTGGCGGTGCTTTACGCGATGATTTATCACGGCGGATCGGCAGTGGTGGAAGGTGCGTGGGTCGGCGCGCAGTTCGGGGCGCTGATTGGAGTGTTCGCGATTGGGACGTTTACGGTGCACAACTACGTGAACTTGAATATCGGGTGGAAGCTGACGGTGGAGCAGTCGGTGGCTTATTTTATTGAATGGATGGTGGTGGGGATTGTGATTGGGGTGATTTATCGACCGGCGTGAGGGCTGGCGCGGTGAGAGTTGAGAGTTAACAGTTGAAAGTTGAACGTGAGAGGCGCGCGGCGCGATTCAGTTCGCGGTGGGGCGGGCGCAGACGAAGACGATTTGCGAGATGGCTGGGGGTTCGAGGAATTCGGCGCGGAGGGTCCGGGGGGCGTGACGCGCGGCTTCGTGAGCCAGGCGCGCGATTTGGTCGGGGTTGAGCGCGATGGAGTAGAGGTCGCCGCGGCGCGTGTAGGAATATTCGCGGTAACGCGGATGGGCTTCTGCGGCGAAATTCATCAGCCGTTGCCAGAAGGTGGGCGCGTGGCGCAGGGCGCGTGCGATTTTGTGCAGCGGGCTGGCCTTCGCGGCTGCGTCTCGCTCGATGCGCAGCGAATGGCGTGGGGGCGAGCCGCTCGATTCCAGGATTACTTCGACGCAATCGGCGGCGCGGAAGGGGCGCGTAGGGTCGGCGTCGGGATATTTGGCGAGAATTTCCGCGAGAGCCGCGGCGTCGGGGTCAAATCCTTGCCACCAGTAGCGGAAGGAATGGAAGACGATCGTGCCGGCGCGCAAAATCTGCTGCACGCGCGCGGAATCTTTTCCGGCAACTTGCACGATCATGTCCACCAGCTCCGGGGCGCGGAAGGTCTGGCGGACCAGCGGACGCATGCTGAGGTATTCGGCTTCTTCTTCGGTGTATTTTACGGCGATGGTTTCGGGCAGCGGCACAGCACCAGCCTGGGTGAGACGTCGCGGCCGTCATCGGCTTGCGGCGTCGCGGCGCTCTCGCATTTTGGCGTCGCAACGGCAGACCGGCGGCTTCGTTGCAGCGAAATTATCTCAGGGTTTTCCCGCGGATTTTTCCGTCAGGCGTTCACGAACTTTGTCGCTGAGCAATTTGCCGTCAATGGATTTGCCTTCGAGCTTGGCGCGCGCGGCTTTTACCACCGCGCCCATTTGTTTGAGTGAGTCCGCGCCGGATTCGGAGATGGCTTCCTCGACGGCGCGATGCATATCGGTGTCGCTGGGAGCGGCGGGCAAATATTTTTCGATGATGGCGATTTCCTTCGCTTCCTTGTCCGCCAGATCCTTGCGGCCGCCTTGGGTGAACTGTTCGACGGATTCCTTGCGCTGCTTGATGAGAGTTTGAAGAATTTGCAGCGATTCGAGATCGTCGAGCGGGCGCATTTTGTCGATTTCTTTGAGCTTCAGAGCGCTTTTGACCATGCGCAGTACGCTGAGGCGGAGTTCGTCCTTTTCTTTCATGGCCGCGGTAAGGTCGCTCTGGATTTTTTCGATGTATCCCATTCGTTGTCCCCCGAAGTGCAGCCAGAATACCACACGGAATATGGCGCGCGGCCGTATTTGCATTTGCCGCGCGTGATTTGCATCTGCTGGATGCGCATAACGGATTTGACTCTGCTGCGGGCTGCCATTACGCTCCTAAAATGAAAATCGTGGTTGCGGATAAAATCAGCGAACGTGGAATTGAACTGTTGCGCGAAACGGGCTGGGAGATTGTGTTGCCGACGGCTGCGGCGCTGGCGAGCGAGATTGTGAATGCCGACGGATTGATCGTGCGCAGCGCGACGAAGGTGACGAGCGCTCTGCTGGATCGCGCGGAGAAGTTGCGCGTGGTGGGGCGCGCGGGCGTGGGCGTGGACAATGTGGACATGGACGCGGCGACACACCGCGGCGTGCTGGTGATGAACACTCCCGGCGGGAACGCGGTGAGCGTGGCAGAACACACTTTCGCACTGCTGTTGGCGCTGGCGCGCGGGGTGGCGCAATCGAATGCGGCGATTCACGCGGGACGTTGGGAGAAGACTTCGTCGGGAATGGAATTGCGCGGTAAGACGCTGGGACTGGTGGGGCTGGGACGCGTGGGGTCGGAAGTGGCGCGACGGGCACGCGCGCTGGAGATGAAAGTGCTGGCGTACGATCCTTATGTGACGCCGGCTGCTGCGCGCGAACTGGACGTCGAGCTGATTTCGTTTGAGGATTTGCTGAAGCGCTCGGACGTGGTTTCGCTGCACACGGCGCTGAGCGCGACGACTGAGAAAATCATTAACGCGGCGGCGCTGGCGCAGATGAAGAAGGGCGCGCGGCTGATCAATTGCGCGCGCGGCGAATTAATTGACGAAGCGGCGCTGGCCGAGGCCTTGCGCTCGGGGCATTTGTCCGGCGCGGCGGTGGATACGTTTGCGCAGGAGCCGCCGAAAGATTCTCCGTTGATTGGATTGCCAAATCTGATCGCGACACCGCACATTGCCGGCTCGACGGCGGAGGCGCAGGAAGAAGTGGGGACACTCATCGCACTGCAAGTGCGCGACTATCTTACGGAAGGCCTGATTCGCAATGCGGTGAATATGCCGGCGCTTTCGGCGGAGCAATATCGCCGCTTGCGGCCGTACCTGGAACTGGGCGAGCGGCTGGGCGCTTTTGTGGCGCAGGCCGCGACTTCGGCGAGTTTTAGCCGGATACGCATTCGCTACGCTGGAGAGCCGGCCGAGCTTGGTTCGCATGTAATACGCAGCGCGGTGCTGATCGGAATACTGAATTCGGTGCTCGATGAAAAAGTGAATTTGGTGAATGCGTCGCAGGCGGCCGCGGCGCGCGGGCTGATTGTGGAAGAGACGACGCGGCGGCGTGAACGCGGATTTCCGAACACGCTGGAAGTGGCGGTGGAAAATGGGGGTCATGCGCTGACCGTGGAGGGCACCGTGGCGCAGGATGGTTCGCCGCGAATTCTGCTGCTGGATGGGATTGAACTGGAAGCGCCGCTCGAGGGCACGTTGCTGCTGACGCGCAATCGTGACGTCCCGGGCGTGATCGGGAAAATCGGGACGGCGCTGGGGAATTTGGGCGTGAACATCGCGACGTTTGCACTGGGACGGCGGCAGCCGGTGCATGGCGCGGAAGCGGTGGCGCTGGTGCGGCTGGATGGGGTGGTGGATTCTTCCGTGGTGCAAACGATTCGCGCGATTCCTTCCATCACCGAAGCGAAATTGGTGCGGCTGGCGGAAGCGGCCAAACTAAATTCGCAGACGGCGTAGTTGCCGCTTCGTATTTTTTTATGCTCGAGACAGCGCGGATGCGACTCTTGCCGTGGCAGCCGGACGACTGGCTGCTATTGCGTTCGATCGCGACCGATCCTCAGGTGATGCGCTACATTTCGGACGGCAAACCTTGGCCGGACGAGCGCGTTCGCGAATTTGTTGGGCGGCAAGTTGCGCACTTCGATCGGCTCGGCTATTGCCTCTGGAAACTTCTGCATAAAGAAACGCCGGAGATGATAGGATTTTGCGGCTTGCAACCGCTGGACGGCACGCCGGAAACTGAAATCGGCTGGTGGCTGGCGCGGGCGTGCTGGGGACAAGGCTTGGCGACGGAGGCGGCGCGCGCGGCGCTGCAGCATGGATTTGAGCGCGCGGGACTCGCGAGAATTGTGGCGGTCGCGCTGGCCGCGAATCGTGCTTCGATTCACGTGATGGAAAAGCTGGGGATGAAGTACGAACGGGAAATGATTCACCGCGGATTCCAGGTGGTCCTGTACGCGGTGAATCGTCCGGGGTGATGATGCGGGGGATTTTACGGCACCGGCCGCAGCCCGAGCTTGCAAGCTGGCGCGGGCGCGTTTCATTTCAGCGGAGGGCGCTGCCGATGTTCGCGGGAACTGCGCTCCGGCATGGAAGCTGTGCTATTCTAGCTTGGTTCGCGCGAGAGTTTTGTGGCGCTTGCGCGCACACGGTCGGGGCGTAGCGCAGCCTGGCTAGCGCGCCTGGTTCGGGACCAGGAGGTCGAAGGTTCAAATCCTTTCGCCCCGACCATTATTTCCCCTCTCGATTCATAACGTTACGCTGCGTTTTGCTGCACGACGGCAAGCTCTAAACTAGGTACATTAGGTACAACATCGGGGGTCTGAGGCGAAATCTCAAATCCCAAGCCGATTTTATCTGCCACTTCTCTTCTGTATTCCACATCCTCGCGGAGCTTCGAGTAACCGTCTGTCACGGACTCGTCCGCGTGGCCGAGCCAGAAACGAATGAGATCTTCTGGCGTTCGGTTTTTGCGGAGCCACGTCGTACGGAAACGCCGGAAGGCATGAAAGCCCGCTTTCGGTTGCCCCAACTTTTTCAAGGCGGGGTGCAAGCCACGTCTCAAGAGATTCGTCTGTGAGAAAGAATTCCCGTTCTTGTTGTTGAACAGGTAGCCGGAAGTACGCTTTCCCACATACTTCTTGAGCATCTCTGCTAGAGCAGGACAGATGTCCACGTCTCTGCGCCCGCCCTCGGTCTTGAGGAAGTCCTCTAACTTACCTCTGCGGACTTTCTGGCGAACGTATAGAGTTCTGAAGTCGTCCGAGATGTGCTTATCGACTTCAAGCCCCAATGCTTCTCCAGCGCGGAGCCCCGTTCCACCAAGCAGGGCACAAAACATCTGCTTGTACCCTTTGGAAGACGCGAGAATCCCGGTGATTACTTCGCTGGTGAAGTGGGGCGTGTTCTGCTTGCTCTTGTCCACCACTGGCATATCGACGAATTCGTGGTTCCATTTGCGAGGGAAGATCTGCTCGCCTTCCTCGTTAACGGCAGAAGCCACGACCGACTTGACGACCTGCGAGTAGGTGTTGACCGTCTTAGGTGAGAGGCCTCCCTTGACCATTCTTTCAACCAGCCCCTTGAGAGCTAGATTCCCCACCGAAGACAGGGGAACATCTCCAAGGTTCGGAAGAATCCATATATCAAGGGCACCTTGCCACCATTCAACGGTTGCGGGAGCAATGGGCTTGCGCTTTCGTTGTTGCACGTGCTCGATCCACCATGCCGCTTGTTCACGAAACGTCACACCAAGGGAAACACCCTCCGCTTTGGCAAGGTGCTCTGGTGTATCTGCTCCGCTCGCGGCAATGATTTCTCTTGCTTTCCTTTCCCGCTCGGGTTTCGTCAGGCGTCCAGGACCAGAGATCGGGCATACCTTTTCGCTTGCATGCATTCGTTCCTCTCGGCCCGGTACGTCCTGCCAAAACCTGACCACGTAGTATTTACCTCTCACTTCAATATAACCACTTTGACCAGATCGGCGGCTCATGCTCTTGCCTCTTTTCCGCTTTTCTGGCGTCGCTTTCGCGACTGTATCAACGACATCGGCTGACAGCAAGTGTCTGTTCGATTCCATCGTGGCTGCTCAAAATCTGTCAAATTGCGGCATGTGATTCCGGCGCTTTGCTAGTGGCTAGGCTCGCGATTGCCCTCGTTCGCAGGAGCTGTCCCCGCACTGCGCGAAGATGTCTGGGAATTGAGTTCAGCTTGGGCCTTGGCAACTGTGCGCTGGGCATAGTCGTCGGGGTCGTACTTTTCGTGCGCCCGGAACTCGGCAATGTCGCGCATGACCTCTTCGGGCGGGAGTCCCCGTGCCAGGGCGCGTTTAGCGTAAGCCCAGTCTCGCTCTGATTGGCTCAATTCACGAGGGCCTGACGCTGCGGTGCGCTCACGAGACGGATTCCATCTTCCTGGGCCAGAATCCACTGGGTCGGTGCGAAGTCTAAAATCTCGTGTGTGATAGGTGCGGTCTGTATGGGCGTGGACCACTACTTGAAAGTCCTCCTCGTACTTTTTGTTCGCGAAACCCGGAAGACGGAGCACTCTTGTCGAATCGGTTGCTGCGGGATCGCCATCGAATTCCCGCGCCAAGGCGTGCAGGAATGCTTCGGCTTGCTCTTGAGTGACTCCCTCGACCTTCCATATCACCTGAAATTTGTCGGGCGACGTGCTCAGGACGTAGCTTGGGGTCGGGACAAGATCCGACTGCTGGATGGCCGCGAGGGATTTGCTGCCGTCGTGGTCGAGGTCGATATAGAGATGCTTGATCGCTTGTATGTCATCCTTCGTTCGCGTGCGGGCTTCGGGTTTCAGCGGATTCATGCCGAGGTAGATGTCCGAGCCGTCTCGCTCATTCTTGTAGCGTAGCCAGTCCTGAAATTGCGGGGCCGCGATTCTTACAGCCGTGCTGATGCGCTGAAGAGTATCTCCGCGCCTTCGATTCCGCACTAGCACTGCCAAGCGGTCCGAGGGATCAAAATTCGCGCGAACGTAGTTTGGCGCGGTGATTTCGTTCTTGTCTGGGTTCTCAGTATTCATGGCTTTTCTCCCTGATGCACATACATAGCGCAGTAGTCGAAAAGGTCGGCGTCCGGGTCGTAACTGTTGATTTCGAGGACTTCGGAGATGTACCGGCGTCCCGGTCTGCGCTCAAGCTGGATCACGACATTTAGTGAGTCAGCGATGTTCGTCTTGATGGCGCGATACGGCAGGTCCACGCCGCTCTGGAGCACGCAACTTGTGAATCGAGCGAGGCCCTGTTTGGCCGAGTTGGCGTGAATGGTTGAAAGCGTGCCAGAGTGCCCTGTGTTCAGAAGTTGCAATAGATCGAAGGCTTCGCCGCCGCGAATCTCGCCGAGGATTATCCGGTCGGGACGGTGCCGAAGAGCTGCCTTGAGAAGATCCCGGATCGCCACTGCCGGCAGGCCATTCTGAGCCTGCCGCGCTTCGAATCGGACGAGGTTCGGCTGGGCCAACTGAATCTCTGCGGTGTCCTCAATCAGAAGGACCCGATCATCCTGAGGTATGAATTTTCCGAGGATGTTGAGCATCGTCGTTTTGCCGGTCCCGGTTCCGCCGCTAATGAGGATGTTTTTCCGAGCGAGGACATACTCCTTGAGTCGATCTGCTAGATTGCCGTCGAGTGTTCCGGCTCTGATCAGATCGTCCATTTCAAAATGGCGTGTATTGAACTTACGGATGGTCAATGTGACCCCGCTCAAACTGCACGGTGGGATGACGGCGGCAACGCGGCTTCCGTCGGGCAGGCGCGAATCGAGAATGGGCTTCGATTCCGAGATGTCATCACCCAAGCGGCGGGCAATGTTTTTCACAGCAACCATGAGGGATTTCTCGCCTAGAGACACGTCTTGTACTTGCCGAAGCATTCCTGCACGCTCAATGAAGATTCGGTCCGGGCCGTTCACCATGACCTCGCTGATCGAATCGTCGAGGATGAGGTGCTCGATTGGTTTCAGGAACGGAAGGATTATTTCGAATCCGTTCATCACAGCTCTCCATCAGCGACTTGCTTGAAATAGGATTTGTTGGCGTCGTTGTAGTAGGGCTTCAGGTAGCAGAATGTCGGCGGCATTGGATTGAAGCCGTCGTATGCGATGGCAACGGACTGCGCGTTCTTTAGTTCGGTGAAGGTCTTCATGTCGAAACGGAAGTCGGAGTGGGGGTAATAACTCTTCGAGGCCGTAATATTGGCCTTGTGTGAGATGGCCTTGCCGGTGAGCAGGCTTACACTCGCATCGTGCCCGCTCTCGGAAAGGTTGTAGCTAACCTTGAGTTGGTCTTCCCGACCGCAGAGCTCGCTTGCCGTGCGAGCCGAGAAGTCGTCTGAGAGAGCCAGAAATATCTTCGTGCGGAAGGTCTGAACCAGCGTTCGCCAAGTCTCTCCTGGGAGCGCCGATTTCAGAGAGCTGATGCTCTGAGTAGCGATGATGGGGATGCACTTGGGTTGACGGGACAGACTGAAGAACTTCTCGTCGCCGGTCGGTTCGTTCTCTCCGACCGTGGCGAAGTGCTGGTATTCGTCGCACATGAAGAGGACCTGACGGAAGTGCTTTTCCTTATTGGCTTCGATGATGGGCACACGATTCAAAACGGCCCGCTCGAAATCGAGCTTCATCATGACGCCGAGGGCCTTCGCTAGACCGGGATTCATTCCGATAGGGAAATTCAGGCAGCAGACCTTTCCGCTTTCTATGAGCCAACTGAATGACGGCAGAGGTTTGCCAAAGCGGTAGTCGGCGTTGGCCTTCGGGTCGTAGCACTCCGGCGGCGGGCAGAAGCTTCTTTTTACCGCTGGGTTGTCGTCGAACAGTGACAGGAAAACCGAGATGCCTTCGACGATAGAGGTTCGCAGTTTCGGCTCGATGCGCCGCCAATCGTTGTAGAACCAGCGCTTGACGGCTTGCAGTTGTTCGAGCCGGTCAGGATCGGCCTTATCGAAGCCTGATTCGCTGAGGTAATCGCAATCGATGGATTTGCTCTGCAGAAACCGCCGTGCTCCAGGAGTGTCTTTGGCTCTGTACATCTCGATGGGTTCATCGAGAGCGAACTCGAAGAGTTTCAAGTCGTCGAAGTGTGCTCTGTAGTCAGTCGCGGAAACGAGGAGGAAATAGCGTTCTTCGAGCCGCCTTTCCGCATCCTGAATCTTCTTCTCCAAAATGTCCGGGGAGATGGCGGACTCATAGACATCGAACAAGGTCACGTAGTCGAAGGCAACCTTGTGCAGAAGAATGATGAATTTGACAAGGTTTGTGTACGCCTGCTGCCAGAAGGGTTCCTTGCCCTTCCCGAATAAATTGTTCAGGAGCGACGCAATGCTGTAGGCCAGGGCATAGGCGTCGAGGTCGTTGTGAAGCGGGTTGTAACGGTATTGCGAGTCGAGACTAATCTCGATGTAGTCGTCCTCTCTGCCGTGCCGAGCTAGAATCTCTCTGATCCTGTGGCAGAAGTCGCCTTTCACTTCGAGAACGAGACCGCCAATCCTCTTTTCTTTGTCTCCAGCACAATAGGCAAAAATCTGCTCCGCGAAAGGGTACATGCAGCAACTCGTTTTTCCGGTCCCTACGGCTCCGAAAATGGCTATTCCGGTGAACAGTCCGCGCTCGGGTACGACCAGCCAGTGAGGGGCAGCTGCCGGTACAGTCTTGCGGGGGTTGTGAACCTCGCCCAACACGATAGACAGATCAGGACGCTCGCGCGGATCGGGGTAGGCCGGCAAGCGTCCCGGCCTAATGCGTTGCGGAATCTTGAGCGCGAAGATGTAAAGACCTGAGAGCAAGACCGAGTAGCCGATGTAGGGAGTGGTGTAGAGGAAAACGACGTAGGAATACTTGAATCCGAGGAACACGGGCCGCGCCCAGACAAACATCAACTCGAAGAACAGGTTTCCCTCGGGGAAAGGCATCTTTATATAGAGGACCATCCCTGTCGCCGCTGCCAGGAGGCAGGCAACAAAGTTCTTCGAGTTGAGAATCCGTTGGATCATGCTGTTTTCCGAATGGCCCCGGCGTCACTGAGGGGCTTGCTCTGCGCGGTGATTTTCTGCTCCGCCCGCCACTTTCTGTATTCCGGGTCCCTCCAAAGAATCTTTTTCAGGACAGAGTTCGCCACATGGTCGGGCGTGCATTCGACGAATCGGGCGTAGTCGTCCAGCAGCTCGTTCGTTGGCTGTTCTAGCTTGATCGAACGGCTGACCAGCTCTGGTGGTTTCTTGATGTAGGCCATTTTCCTTTCCTCCTGTGGTTCAGTTTCTTGCTCGAAATCCTGGACGCGGCCACATGTGTCACGCGCTGCGCGTGACTGAGGCGGGAGCGACCCCACGAATTCCAGTGACGCACCGTGCGTCAAAGGGTGGGGTCGCTCCCGCCTCATCCGAATTTGGCCGCGTCCTTCCGGGCTTTCTCGTCACGGGGTATCTCTCTTGTTTCTCTTGAGTTCGCTTCAGCCAAGGGCTGAAGCGCGAAATCTTTGCTCCTGAAGCCTGGTACTGAAGAGCGCTTCAGCGTCTTCCATGCAGCACCATCGTCGCGGCGATTGCCTCTGACGAGGAACGTTTGAAAGCCTGCCTTTCGGTTAGGAGTGGCTGCTTGAAACTGTCGGCGCACATCATCGTCGGTGAGTTTTCCCGAGCACCAAGCCGCGTGAAGAGAATCGAAGCGGTCGCCTTGAAACCGGCGTGTTGCATCGTTCAACCACTCGATCTCGTTGTTCGAGAAGAGCGCGTACTTCTTCAGGTCCCACGCTTTCCGAAGACGGAAGTACCGCAGAACATCCGCCGCAATCTCTGTTGAAATCGGTGCCTTTACCACCGAGGAGAAGCATTTCTCCGCATCGGCAAAATGGACCGAGGAATTCGATATCAACAAGAAGTGGAATTCGTTCAGTTCTTGGAAGAGCGGACGATAGGCATTCAGGTGGTTCGCAAAGCCCGCGACACTGGGGTAGCCGGGGTCTACGTACGACAACGTGACCACAGGGGAGAAAGGGGCGCGTGACGAGTCAAGGAAGAGGGGGTATTTGTCGACAAAATATCGGAGTGTTGGCTCGCAGCTCGAACTGCCTTCGTAAGTCTTGGTGGGAAGAGAAGTCTTTGGAAGCCCAAGCTCCTTGCAGAAATACCCAACCTTCTGCTCTTCCGTTTCAAGGTAATCATACTGTTGGTTAGCGATGACGAAATCGAGCAGCACGAGCCGGGTCCTAATGAATTCGACCGAGTGTCGGCGGCGGTTACGAAGATTTTCCTTTCCGATTTCAGCATATAGCTTCTTCGAAAAGAGGTGATAGACACCGCCAGTGTCTTGGTATTCGCGCCAGGTTGCATGGCCCCGGCTTTCGAGCTTCTTCGAGAGCTGATCCGTTCGGTAGCCCCAACTGGCGCCGGTCAGGTCCAGGAACTGGCGCGGAACGAAGTACCCAGAATGCGTTGCCACGATATAGAGAAAACGGGCTTCGTCCGCGGTATAGCCGAGAGCTTTGATGGCAGCGATATCGTGCTCTGCGATCTTCATAGGTTGAGAATCTCCGCCGTCAGTTCGCGATGGTCGAGCACACGCCGCAATCGGTCGGCGTCGCTGCGCGAAGCGTAGAGGGAGAACCCCGCACGGACTTTCTCGGCCAAGTGGCCTGGGCGGTAGTGCTCGGTCGCAAGTTCGAGGTCCACGCGGGCTATTTCTCCCTCGCGTGTCTCGTACTCAATGCGGAGGTCGGGGACGGGAATTTTCTCGCCCACAACTTGGAGGGCGTGACGAGATGCGATTTCTTGTCTGGATTCAGTCCCGAACGTCGCAAAATCCCGGTTGAGCTTCTTCTTCAGTTCAAAATCGAGAACGACGCGGAGATTCTTTCCTCCTTGGTCGAGGATTCTGCTCGCCTCTTTCTGATAAAGCCGGTAGATGTCCGCGTCGTGGTTCGTTTCCTTCGGCTTGACGAAGCCGTAATAAGTGGACTGGCCATCGGAAGCGAAGCGGTTTGCGCGGAGCAATCTGTGCCCTTCCTTCGTCAGGGTCAGCATCTCGCGGCGGCTCGCTTCCGGTCCTTCAAATGCCTCTTGCCGGACGAGGCCCTGCTGCGCGAGATTCCGAATGTCGTGCTCCATTTCTTCCCGATGATCCTGATAGGCATGTGTCGCGAGGTCTTCGGTGGCAATCACACGGAACTTCCCCAACTCGCTGAGGGTATGTACTTCAGACTCGCGCAACCGGTACGCCCGATCCCGCTCATAAAACACGGTGCGCAGGTCCTGGGACCGCGCACTGTCGGGGCGAGCGTCGCGCGGGGTCGCAGTGTCCCGATCAATCTGAGGGTTTCCGCCTGGGCTGTGGCGTGGCTCGGGGTGCTTCGTTTCCGGTTCAGGAGTTCGCCCACGGGAGGCAGATTCGTCCGTTCGAAGATCTTCAAATTCACCGGGCGTGAAATCACGGGACATTTCAGTGCTCTTCATCCTCCATCGGGGGCGGTACCGGCGAGTGGCCCGCCGTGACCTGTTTCGTGCCTTAGGAGGCTGGAGCGGATGGCAACGCGTGTGACAGGAGAGAAGTTGGCGACTGGCGCAGCCGTGTGCTAGCGCAGGCCGACTCAGAGACTAAATGGAAGGCGACATCTATGGTGGCTTATTACCCTCTCTATTGACAGCGCGGAGGCGACAGAAATTATCTCCGCCTCTTTAGCGCGCCCGTGCGGGGAGATTCTCAAATACCTTCTGCGCCTCCTCGCGGGTAATCACGGTGTCGTACAGCCCAATTTCCTCTTCGCCGTGCTTGTTAATGCCGGTGTAGCTGAGGCTGGCATCCTCATAGCGCTTGAATTTGTAGACGGCGTCGTTCATCAGCGCGCTGTTGAACAGTCCCAGGCTGACAAGCAACTCGAAATCCTTTAGGGTCAAGCCCGTGACCTTTTTGAATAGGCCGGGCTCGAGCTGCGTGATCACATCTTTCAGAGACCGCTCGCGATAGTCGGTTAAGTACATGAAGATTGGGACGCGTGTCGCGAACTTGATGAGCTTCTCTTGAATTTGTTTCCGCAATGTCTTGTATTCTTTCTCCTGTTGAGTTAGCTCCTTCCTCTCCTTGTCGGATAGCTCCTCGTCATTGGCTTCCTTGCGGGCCTTCTTCACGGCCTCCGATTTGTTGATGATGGTCTCGATCTCTTGATTGAGATTGCGAAAAGCCTCGATGCTCATGAGGGCATCCATGGCCTTCTTGTTATTCATCAGGCGGCGCAAAGTGTCGTTGTCCACGTTGACCAGTAACGCGCTCTCCCAGCGCCGCGCCAGGAGGGTGGCGGTTGTGCCGCTCATCGCCATCTCCAGAATCCCGGCAGCGTCAATTTGCTTCATGGAACTGCCGTCGTATGCGAGCACAGGCAGAAAGCTAATGAACTCCGCCACCTTCTGTTCCGGGTTTGTCTCGTCGAGGTTCAACCGACAACTGTAATCTGCAATCTGCCGCAACGCTCTGTCTGGAGCAAAATCGAAGACGTAACACTCTTCTTTGATGATCTGTTCTTTATTGGGCGAGTCGCCGTCCGGGTTCCGCACGGTCCAAGGCGATTGAACACGGAATGCTGCCTGAAAGTATGTTTCTGGGCTGGATGAGTTGCGAAGCATGAAAATGCCAGTCCATGGTTTCACAGTCACGCCTGTCGTGAGTTTGCCGCAGGAAAGAGTTATAGTCTTCGACCTCAGCGGCTCGTCCATGGCGTCCAACACCGGAGGCAGAGCCGCAACGCCGATGCCGGCGGCGTTCCCCGCCGCGACGACAATTTTGTAATCGTGATAGAAGCCGTTCTGCTTTTTCGCCAGCAGGTTGTTCATTGCGTAGCAGGAAGCCACGCTGGGAAGGAACCAGAACGTGTGTGAAAGCACGCTCAGAAGCCGAGCGTCTGAGTAGGGCATCGGCGGTTTATGCACACCTAGTTTTAAGTTATCAACAGTGGTCGGCAGAAACGACCCGCGAATTAGGTCCAGCCACTTCTGAACTTCGTCCTCATACTTGAACGTCGCCTTTTCGCCAACTCCCTCGGCTGAGAAGAACACGTTCAAGTCGAACTCGTTGAACTCGCCCTGCATCGCGATTTCCCGGATTGCGTCTGGGAGTTGATAGGTCATGAGCACCATGCGGGGCAATGCGGCGTACGGATTGTTGGCACCCTTCCAATCCCGCTTCGACCGTTGCTCATCGGAATAAGTCCAGTTGTAGATCTGCTCTTCGATGAACTCGCCGGAGGCAATCGCTCGGAAGGGGGTACCGGATAGATAAAGATAAGCATCCGTTGTGATCGGCATCATTTCTTCGTCAAAATCCTCGATGCCTTCGCCTTTCCCGAATTCAACCTCCTTCTTGTCCTCGGCTTCGAAGAGCTCTTTAGCATTCTCCCGCCATGCCCCGTAATGGTATTCGTCGAGGATCACGCAGTCCCAATTCGTGGAGTGCACCCATTCGTTTTTCGTCTTGATGCCGCCGGTGTTTGGGTTACGCCCCAGGTAATTTTGAAACGAGCCAAAACAGACAAAGGGTTTCTTTTTGTCGGCGTTCGCGTACGACAAACCCCCAGGTGAAATGAACTGCCAGCCTTTGAAGTCCACGTGAGTCTTCAAGTCTTCTTCCCAGGCGCTTTGCACTGCCGGCTTGAAAGTCAGGACAAGAACTTTTCGCCATCCCATTCTCTTTGCCAACTGATACGCTGCGAAGGTCTTTCCAAAACGCATCTTCGCATTCCATAGAAAGTGCGGTGGCTTGTTCCGGTTGACCTTTTCTTCGCGCCAACTGGCAAAGTAGGCGGCGGTTTTTTCGACAGCCGCTTTCTGCTCTGGCCGCATTGCAAAGTCAAGTGACCGGTTCTCCTCGTTCAGTTGGCCGTCCCGCACGGCGATGATCGCCGCCTTGACTTTATCCACCGCGCATCGAAACCACTCACCGTCAGGATTCTTCACTCCATTGAGTCGGAGCATCCGATGTACATCGTGGTCAGTAAATACCGTTCCGTCATTCCGCATGGCGGGCTCTTCCAGGACGATTCGGTAAGGGAGCTTGCCGGGACGTAGCGTCGGATACTGCTGCGCAACGCGACTCTGCGTATCCACGGTTGTATAACCGACTTTCAGCAGGCCCGCATACTGCGGGTTCGTATCCTCGTAAGCGTAGACAGTTGGGCGCGATGCAGGGCGCGGAGGGAAGAAACCGTCACTCATTGTCTTCTTCCATCGGGCGAACAACCTTGTCGATGAACGCGATCTCGCTAGCGGAAATGCCATATTTCGCGTAGAGGTCCTCGTCCGTCCACCGCTTTGTCCACTTCTGAGTTGGCACGAAGGAGTAAACCTTGCGCGTGACATGTTGGGATGGTTTGTGCAGAAGAATTAGTAGGCGAGTTAGCTGACAGCTGAGGTAGGACAACACGCTTTCAGCTTGATTCTTGGAGTCGAACGGTCCGATGCAGAGGTAGGTTTCTGAAGAAATGGTGCCCGGTGCTCCGAGGAACGGCGTGCTTATGATCCTGTGCGGATAGGTGTCCTTATTCCCAGTCCCGGGCGCAGCATAGCCCGCAAAAACTTTCCACTTGTCGATAAGTTCAGTGCCGGTCGTGATGGATTTCCTAGGCGTGTATCCCGTTCCGCCGTTTTGATAGACCAGCAGGTCACCGGCGCGCTTTGTCGGCTTGCCATTGAAGGTCGTGTCTAGCCCGAAGGGCTTTCTGGAGCTAACCAACTGATCGAAACGTTTGCTTTCAGGGAGCGCAAGCGAGCCGGTTTTTCCGTTCTCAGCGACGACGACCTTCTTGAGAATCGACAGGCCCTCATTGAAACGAATGAATACGTCAACACCCTTTTCAAGAAGCGGACGGCTGGCGGTCGAGGTCGGCCAGTCCTTGTAACGAGTGGTGACTTGGCAGGGTCCGGGATTGTCGCGGTCCCAGAGGAAATAGCAAACGCCACCCTTGAGACCAATACCCGGAA
>Ga0210394_10000368_pt1 | contig 100657 bp, 72 predicted proteins | sample IncBWC12MmetaG_FD_160121 | JGI IMG/M metagenome (GOLD analysis project Ga0210394, IMG submission 160121) | Forest soil microbial communities from Barre Woods Harvard Forest LTER site, Petersham, Massachusetts, United States - Inc-BW-C-12-M | ecosystem: Environmental > Terrestrial > Soil >...
TTAAGGGACTAGCATGGCCCCTTGATGATTGTGAACTCGAAGAGATGCAAAGGAACGAATCAGAGTGCCATCGTTGACAAGGATTGTACCGAGTGTCCATCTTGTGAGGCTTGCGGATACCAGGGTTCTCGGCAGTGTAGCCATTGCGGCGGTGCCGGTGGGTTGTTTCAACGGCGCTGAAGCTAACGCGCCATTTTCTGAAGAGTGTACAGAATAAGCTTGCGGTCTTGCTCGTTCGCTTTGCCCAACAGACGGCGAAGCTTGTTCAGAAACTTCTCGTCCTTGCCTGAACTACCCCACGCAATGTCGTCGGAGGACTTCCGGGTGAGAAGATTGGGCACTTTGGGCGGCTGCCCGCCGTCGTAGAAGAGTTGGTACATGGGAATTTCAAGGGCACGCGCCAGCTTTTCCAACGTCTCGATGGCGGGAACAGTGTGCCCATTCTCGACGCGGGAGATGTAGCAACGAAGTAAGCCGGTACGCTTTTCAATGTCGCCCTGGGAGAGGTTCTTTTGTTCGCGAAGTTCTCGGAGTCTGTCGCCTATGACCATGCCGGGGATTATTCCACCAAGGCGAGGGGAAGGCAAGCAGGGTAAGAATGAGCCCGGGCTAAGGGGTTAACTCCTCCCGGCCCCAACCATCGCCCACCAGTCTCGCCCTGTGGGTATGGGCTAAGCAGAAGGGCGAACAGTCGGCTGGTTGATATAGCTGATTGAAATAGCGAGTGGATCCCTCTAGCCGGCAGGGGCATCTTCAGAAGCACAGCCCTTGGAGGATTCTATGTCTGGGGCAAGTTTGGAGTCCGTTGGTACTGAGCCGCGCACTTGTATGCAGGTTGCGTGTCCATACTGCCGGACGAAAATGACTGTGAATGTCGGGTCAACGACCGACACCAGTAAGAACTCGGTTCAATGTTAGGCTGTAACAAAACGTTCGTCGCAATCGCGCCCGGCCCTGTTGTTGGCGGACCTTTTACATTAAGTGATTAGTTTGAGCACAGAATTCCTTGACCGATTAGCGAGCCAACTCAAAATTGGCAAGGACCCTGCTTCCCGCCGCGCCATCGAACGGATTTTGGACGTTATTAAGAAGAGCTATGAGAACGGCCAATATCAAAGCCCAACGGAAGCGGAGAGAGATTTCAGACAGTTGGTTGAACGCAAAAAAAATGGCAAGTAACTCTCACCAGCCCCGAGGTACAGCCTCCTTCGCACACAGTTCTGCCATCACGCAGAATCAAGAAATAAATGCCGTCAATGAAACGGCACGCCGCAGCGAGCGCCCCCTGAAGTCGCCCAGTACTTTCTAAGGGGCCTCGACGCCCATCGATTCGAGCAATGCGGCGTCCTGATTTGTCAAAGCTAGTTCGCTGAGCTGAATTTCTTTAGCGGCCGCGCCCAATTCACCAAGGCATTCATCCAAGCGCTCGAGCAGCATCACGTACGCGGCGCACCCGTCACTGCCGGTCCGCCGACAGTGGGCAACGTTCCATTGCGAGTCAGACTGGGATGATTTCACAAGAGACCGCGCCCGGCTCGCGGCCCGCTTTTCTTTGTTGTTGCTTTGGCTTCTTCGTCCGCAATGGAGGCAGCGTGAGCGGCTGATGCAATTGAAGCGAAAAAATTTCCTGCCTCTGACGTTTCTCTGCTCATTGAATTTGCGTCTGCTTAGGTACCCTGACCGCAGTCATCCAGAAGCGGTTGATGGTCCTCATCAGCGTCTCGAACTCGCTCAGTTGCACTGGCTTGCACAGATAGCAGTTCGCTTGAAGTTGATAGCTCTTAACGATATCCGCTTCAAAGTCTGAAACAGTCAATACAATTACCGGAATCGTTTTCAGTTTGGCATCTGCCTTGATGCAAGCCAGGACTTCCCGTCCATCCATTTTTGGCAGGTTTAGGTCTAGCAAGATGAGGTCTGGACGAGGAGAGCCGACGTAGTTTCCCTCACGGTTTAGAAAGGCCATGGCCTCCACACCGTCGGAAACGACAAGCAAATGGATGGAATCATTGACGCCAAGCAAGACTTCCCGCATCAATCGTACGTCCCCCGCGCTATCTTCTACCAGAAGAACTTCGATGGCCATATTTTCCTGTTTTTCGTTCATTGGCACTAAAGCTAGATGCAGCCTTGGCGTAGACGGCGGTCCTTGAGCGCAGTCGGCTGTTAGGCAATGTTCACGTTCTCCCTGCTACCGCTCGGAATTGCTCTGTCGGCCCAGCGCGTAGGCAGTGGCCTGCGAAAGCGAACAGATTTGCAGTATGACCGTCCGCGCTTGTTCATCGGACATAGCCGCGATGTTTACGGCAGCTTTAGGCTCATCAGTCTTGACTATCGAGCTTATGATGGTTAGGTAGTCGTCTTTCAAAGAGCCGTCCGGAAAATCGTCGTGCCAAATGCTTCCGAACTCAGTGTCGTACACCCCCCTCAACTTCTCTCGGGGTGCGCAGGAACTGTTGGCCAAATAACGAACTGCCCTGCGAAGCTGCTCAGCGCAACGTGCTAGATGTTCTTTCACTATAGCCTTATCTTTGGTACAAACCCGCTTGACCTGTGGGCGCGCAGACTGCCAAGGGAACTAAGAACCCTAGTGGTAACAGTCTCACGGTGCGGGTCATCGGGATAGACTTATCTGAAGTTGTCCGATATTGGACAGTTTTTGCGACATGGGTTGGAGTAGCGTGCCAGAGTGAAAAAGAAGGAACTCACGCCGGAACAGGTGGTCTCCGTCCCCTGTCCCACGTGTGGTGTCGCTGCCGGGGAACGTTGCGTGCTGCATTCAGGTTCTCCGCGCACAGAACCACACGTAGACCGGAAGCTCGTCGCGATTGATGCCATCCAAGGGGAGTGATTTCCCGCCGCCACGTTCACTCGACACGGACTGGTGCAAGGGTGAAGCTAATCAGTTCACGCGAACGATGGCCGACTCGTCTTGACCAGGCGTCACCTCAATGACACACGGGAATTGATCGCTGCCTTTCAAGTCCTTGACGATGTCCGCCCGCCGTTGGGTTAGGTCGGCAACATTCTCAGCGACTTGCAGTGATGCCCGCACATAGGCTCCGAGGCACAGCGCGCTCTCTCTCGCTGACTCGCAACCTCAACTTCAGAATCAGGATTTGACGCGGCAGTTGACGCAGAAACAAATCGACAACTATCAAACACCCGCACAGCGATAGGCGTTGGCGGTAACGCAGGCGGGTGCCCTCGAGCGCGTCCGGAACGAGAACGCTCCGCCGACTGATCTCGCGGCGCCGATGAACGACGCCAACTATGGACACTACAGCCGCTCGTTCAATCAACAGACTGGCCAGTGGGAAGTTAAGCCCACGATGGTCACTCGCCAAGTCCCCAATCCATCTCTCGATCCATACAAAGTATTTGTGTGCTTGATTCTTGATAGAGGTTTAGGAAACCTACGCTCTATCCATCTGAGCTACAGCCCCACTTAAAACATTGTACCCATAAACTGTACCCAATTTTGTACCCAACTAACCCTAAATGGGTACAGCTCCGCCAGCTTATGCCGCATTTCCCTAGCAAGCTGTTGATTCTCCGTATTTTAGTTCACCTGCTCCGATGGTGATGACGCCCAGCTGAGAAGCCAACTCCAGGTCGCCGCCAAAGGAGACTAATTCGGCGAGCCGCCAGGCGGCGCAGGCTGCGTTGTATCCGGTCCCAATCCCGGAGCGACCTTGCCGATCCGCAACCTCTTGAAAATCGTCGGCCAGTATTCCTTCAACAGGTTGTTCCCTGCGCTGAATGCGATTCGAATGCCGTAGCGCTCAAACGTTTTTCCCGCCGTACGTTCCGAATCCGGAAGATAGGTATTCGCCAGTCCCTCGGCCGCCAAAGGCCCCAAGGTTCCCGGCCAGTTAAACGCTTCCTTTCCCCCATCCGTTCGAATCACTACCGCGCGGCGCAGCGCGTACCCGGCTCGCGCTCGAAACCCTCCGTTCAATTTCACAAAGTATCGCGGATCTTCGTGCAGTACCGCCGGCAGCAAAAACGTGCCAAAAAAATGGCTCGAAGACCCGCTGGCCATCGACGACCCGAATCGCTTTCCGAATCCCTCACCGCCCTGTCCATAACCCGCTAGGGTGCCGCGCGCCTCGCTGATTCCTGCTGCGGCTGCGGAACTCAGAATTTGCGGAGGCGATATGCTTTTGTCCAGGAACAGCTCAAATTTCTGAAGCGAACTAAGCGATCCTGGCGTGGTCGCCAACTCTGGATAAAAAAACGATTTCTTCGTGATCAGACCCATCGGGGTCTGCCAGGTGTTTTTGTCAGGCTTCTGGGCCGCGCCGGTCTGATCCTGCTTCTGGGCCGCGCCGGTCTGATCCTGCTTCGGGGCTGGCGCATCAGGCAGATTCGCGCGGTTGTCCTGCGCCACCGTCGCCCGGCCGATCAATAGGAACGCCGCTACTGCCATCAAAACCTGGATTTGTTTGATCATCGAGCCCATCTTATCATGTGTCTTCTGATGCTCGTCTCCAACTCAATCGCCACATCTATTTTTTGGTCCGGGCGTCTCCGTAGTTCTTCGAACGCCCGACGACGGGCACTCGACTAGGGCGCTTTCTCTTAGTTTCGGATTGCTTTGCGCCGCCAGCCTTCACGCTGGCCTCTTTGGGGCGCGAGATAGGGACTCTAAAGCTCTAGATTTTGCCGTTCTTAACCGTAAAGCCTGGGCGTTTTTGGGCCGGGGATATAAGGCTCTCATTTTGCTTTTCCTGCGGTTCTGTCATAAACCTGCTCGTCCCGAAAAAGGACCTATGGGCGGGCAGCCCAAGAGTAAAGCTCCTTCGCTGAAGTAGGGCGGTACCTCAAGGGCGAGGATTCCTACGGAGCCGGGTTTTGGTCCCTTTAGGGCGAGGAGGGTGTCAAAATATCTTAGCTAATGGTCGTAAGTCCGCCGCAGTCACTCTGGCGCCACGAACGCCTTTTAATTATTGGTTTTCGGCTCGGTAGCTGCTTCTTCCTGTAGCTCTTCAGCCTTGTGCCAGCTGGCGTTGGGGTCGTATATTTTCATACCTTTGGCGAGCACCTCGGTCTTCTTCCCGAGATCCTTCTGATACACTTCTCCATCCTCGCCAACCATAAATGTCATCACGCCCGACGAGCCGTATTCCGCGGGGTACGCCACGAAAGCGAACCCCTCGGTCATTTTGCCGCCGGTGATGTAGTTCTTCGCGCCGCCTGGCCCATTTTTCCCCTGCAGAGCTAGTATATGAAAATAGTAACCGCGAAAAGGAGTCGGAGGGCCCTCTCGTCTTCTGCCATCGCCATCAACAACCGCCGAAGCCAGCAGCGGCCCGATGGGGCTCTGGGGCTCGCCCTCGCCAGCTTTCCAGTACAGCCCATTGTGTTGCCCCTCATCGCTGTAGATTTTCACCGCGTACTCGCCGTGCTGCGTCGAGTGATATTCCTTTTCCACTGCCACCAGCTCCTCGCAAACACGAATTGTTGATATCTCATTCTCACCAATTCTCCGGAACAAAATTTCCTGCTTGCCTGCCTCGGTGTCGAAGTACCACGCGTGGCCCCGGTTCACCAGCGGTATCGGCGTGGGCCAATTCTCCGGGCCGATATACAGCGAAGTCGTTCCGTCCGGTTCTTTCACCAGACGGTGCATTTCCTCATATTTCCGCGCGAAATTCGCGCGGCTCTCGGCGTCTTCGGTTTCGTCTCCCGACGAGACGATTTGCTTTCCGTCTGGCCCGAGGATCTCTAGCATCGCTTTTTCGTTGCCGCTGCGGACCGCCGCGAAAAGTGCGCTGCTCGCGCCCTCCGCCGATGGAAAGGTTTTCTGACCCTGTTGCTGCGCCATGGAGCGCGCGGGTAAACACGCCGTCAGAAGGACGGCGACTGCTGCCAATTTAAGAGGTGCGGCCCAATGGGACCTGCCAAAGTTTAGCTTTGTCTGTTGCATATCCCTTTTCTCCAATTCTAAATTTTACGGCTTGCCAAAACGATCTTTGAACACAACATATCTTGTACTAGTGAGGCCTTCCGCCACCGCCACCGTGAGATCCGCCTCCGCCGCGCGCTCCTCCGCCGCCCACGCTGGCGCTTCCGCGCGACGAATAGCTGCGCGATTGTCCGCCACGGTTGTAGCCGCTGAAGGCGCTCGAACGCGTCCCACTCTGGCCGCGTGGTTGCGCGTATCCGCGTGCCGCTTGACTGTTTCCGTTGAAAGCCCTGGCCGTTGCTCCAGAATGGTTGTTCACTGCGCCGCGCCCGGCGTTGGCAGGTCTGTTTCCCGCGTTTGCGCTCGCACGATTTCCACCACGCTCGCCATTAAATCCGCCGCGGCCGCCGTTTGCTCCCCCGCGAGTCCCTCCTCGGTAGAAATTGCTCCTGTTGTAAAACGTATTGCTCCGAGAATAGTATCTGCCGCGGTTATACATCGCGTATCCACCCCGCCAATTAAATCCCCAATTGTTCCAACCCCATCCATACCCGCCGTAAAAACCGATTCCGAATCCCAGTCCAAACGAAAGATACGGCCCGCCATACCAAATCCCGGGATATTGGTACCACCCCGGCCACGGCCCTAGGGGACCTCCGTAAACCAGCCAGGGATCATACGCGGGGACATAAACGACGTCCGGCTGAGCAGGCTGAATCTCGACCGTCGAGTCTTGCGCAGTTACGGTTTGCTGCGGCGTACTCTTAAGATTGCCCGCCTGTTGCGCTCGCCGGCGCATTACCTGAACCGCATCCATCACATCCTGTTGCTGGTTGTAATAGGCATCGCCCAGAGACGAGGTCCACGACAGGTTCTTGTCCATATTTCCAAGCACCGATGGAAATGCCGCGAGCGCCTTCACGCTCGCGTCCCATGGCTGTTGGTCTACTTCTTGCCCCAACGCTTCGCCCTTCAAGTCAAGATGCGCTTGCACCCATCGGTCGGCCTCCACAACCTGCTCAGGAAACGTGGATGCCGCCAAAATCTGCGCCACTAGCGAATCCGGATAGAGCGCGATCGGCGCTACCAACTGCTGTATCTGCTCGGGTGTCTGTGGCGTATGTTGCGGCGCCTGTGTGTCCTCCGACTGGATCTGAGCCTGCGGCGGCGCTTGCGCATCTTGGTAGGCCGCCAGGTTCCCAGGCCCATTCGCGAACAACACTCCGAATGACAACCCGGAAACCAAAATCCGCTTAGCCCATCGAGGCCTGCAAAACCCTGCGGCGCGCGCAAAAATGTTCATGTTCTTGAGTCTCTTCTGCATGGCTTGAGGCCTCCGGTGGATGTAGATGATCGAAACGCGATTTAAGTTGACGAAAAGATTCTTTTCATCATCCAGCCAGTCCAGCCCTATCTGTCGGGTGGGTGCAAATAGTTCAGGGACATTTGATTAGCCTGCGGCCGCCCGATCCTTAGCGTCTTCAGGTTTTCGTCGTCGACGATTTTCGCCCTAGCTCGAACGGCCAGGTCCTGTACTGGAATGGGAGTGCAAACATCATCACCGCAGTAGGCTACCAACAGCCTCCGAGAGCAGGCTGTACAAAAAGGAACACTGCCTTGACCAACGAGGCGGAAGGCGACGCTTCAGTCCCCAAGGCACTTCATGGGCGGCAATCCTTTCTGCAGTCTCCGGCCGCACCTGGTGACGGCGGCTTAGCCGCAGTAGCCGACCCAGCATTTCGCAGCGACGCAGCGGCGCTCATTTCCATCAATCCACAGTCAAAATGCAGAGGTGGTATCCTCTCACTGTTCCTCTCCCCCGGAAAAATCCCAATAACGCGAGGATGCTCCACGTGTTAACACTGCCAAATGAAAACACCGCGAACACCCTGCAAGTGAATGGGGTTGAACTCTATTACGAGACGCAGGGCGCCGGAGAACCGCTCCTGCTCTTGCATGGCGGCAGCGGCTCGCACGAGGATTGGGTCTACGCCGGGCGCGATGAGTTCTCGCGCGAATATACTCTCATCATGCCGGACGCTCGCGGTCACGGCCGCTCGACAAATCCCACCAAGGCTATCACCCACCGCCAATGCGCCCTCGACACGTTGGCCCTGCTCGACCATCTCGGGATTCGCAAATGCAAGGCCATCGGCCTGAGCATGGGCGGCAATATCCTTCTCCACATGGCTACGCTTCAGCCCGACCGCATCGAAGCTATGGTGGTCGTCAGCGCCACCATGTATTTTCCGGAACAAGCGCGCGCCATCATGCGCCAGGTTCCCATTGACGACCAGCCGCCAAAGGAATGGGACACCATGCGCAAGCGTCACAAACACGGCGACGGGCAGATCATGGCCATTTGGGAATGGCTGCGCGGAATGGCCGACAGCCACGATGACATGAATTTCACACCACCCGCCCTGTCCAGAATTACGGCCTCCACCTTAATCGTGTACGGCGATCGCGATTTCCTCTATCCCGTTGAAATCGCGGTCGATATGTATCGCGCCATTCCCCAGTCCGCCCTTTGGGTTGTGCCCAAAGGCGGACACGGACCCGCCTTCCTCGACGCCGCACCCTTGTTCGTCAAAACTTCCCTCGCGTTTCTACGCAGCTAGATTCATCGGCAACCAGATCTACTCGGTCGAAGGAGCCGACGCCGTCATCCAGTCAGCCTGTTATGGGTCGATTACCGCCAGTTCCGCAATGTAATCTTTCGGCTCTGAGTCTTTTATGCTTATGCCCTTAGTCGCTCCGCCGAGGGTGACCGCGACTTTAATTTTCCCTTGGAAACTCTTGGGAGTAGTTTCGGCCTTGAATCTGACAACAGTCACGCCTCTTTCCAGTGACACGGTCCGGGTCGGCTTTTCGTATTTCAATTCATCGTTTGGAGGATCAGATGAATATGTCCCCACTTCGATTATGGCTTCTGGGTTCAGAGGGGCCTGTCCCCCGAGCAGGATCTGGGTGATTACGGTTGCCGTGTTGGGGTTTTGCGTCCTATTGATCGTGGATGGCTCGATTGTGACCGAAGTGACTTGAACGTAAGACTCGGAAACGGGCGTGGGTGCCTGAGGGTAGCTGGGTGCCGTTCGGGCGTCTCGCGTCAAAAGGAGACATCCCATCACGGTAACAATAAGCAAAGAAGGGCCAACGAATTTCTTCTCCATTTGTTGCTTCCTTTCCTCTGGCGGTCAACCGCCTGGATTATATTGCATCCCGCTCATCTTGACTCCAGCGAGTCAGCACCGACTCACACGCGATCCCTTAGCACAGAATCCTCGGCCGCCTTCCGCCGTGCTATCATCACTCACACTCCGTCACCCAGCCCTGCCGAATTGGAGACTGTCATGAAACGCACCCTTCGCATCGTTGCTATCGTAGTCGTGGTTTTGATCGTTCTTGTGGTCATCGTTCCTTTTCTGATTCCCGTCGACAAGTTCCGCCCCAGCATCGAGGAAAAAGCATCGCAAGCGCTTGGTCGCAAGGTTGAGCTCGGCAACCTTAGTCTTTCTCTCATCAGCGGCTCGCTCTCCGCCGAAAGTATTTCTATTGGCGACGATCCCAAGTTCAGCTCATCACCGTTCCTCACCGCCAAATCCCTGAAAGTCGGCGTCGAGATCATGCCTCTCATCTTCAGCAAGACTCTCAACGTCACCGGCATCACCGTCGAGAGTCCCCAAGTCGTTCTTCTTCACAATCCCGCCGGCCAGTGGAACTATTCCACTCTCGGCGGCGCTGCTGCCAAGTCTCAACAAAGCCAGGCATCCACTTCACCCGCCGATCTTTCCGTCCAGAAATTTTCGCTCAAGGATGGCCGCATTGTCGTCGGTTCCACGGCCGGCCAAAAACGCAGCACCTACGATCACGTGAACGTCGTGGCCTCCAACTTTTCCATGACCTCCAAGTTTCCCGTCACTGTCACTGCCGACCTTCCTGCCGGCGGGAAATTCAAGCTCGACGGAACCGCCGGCGCCATCGACCAGACGGACGCTTCCCTCACTCCCATCGATGCCAAGCTCGAAGTCACCGCTCTCGATCTCGCCTCTACCGGCTTTGTCGATTCGAGCGCCGGTCTCGGCGGCCTTCTCGATCTCAGCGCCAATCTCTCTTCGCAAAATGGCGAAGCAGAAACCAAGGGCAACGCGAAAATCTCCAAGGCTCTTTTCATTGCCGGTGGCTCCTCGGCTGGCGTTCCTGTCACCGTAGATTTCAATACCAAATACAATCTCCGCAAGAGCACCGGTGTGCTCGATCCCTCGACGCTCAAGATAGGCAGTGCCGCCGCGCATCTCAACGGCACGTATGAAACCGCCGGGGAAGCCACGGTCGTAAACATCAAACTCGACGCCAAGGATATGCCCGCGAAAGATCTCGAAGCTTTTCTCCCTGCGCTCGGCATCATTCTTCCAAAAGGAACTTCACTTCAGGCGGGCACGCTCAATGCGGATCTGAATCTCACTGGCCCTCTGAGCAAGCTAGTTACGACCGGCGACGTCGGTCTCTTCAACGGAAAGCTCGCGGGCTTCGATCTCGGCTCGAGGATGAGCTCGATCGCCTCGCTCGCGGGTATCAAGAGCGGCAAGGATCTGGACATTCAAAAACTCACTACCAATCTCCGCATGGCTCCCGATGGTCTGAAGGCAGAAAATTTCGTCGCCGTTCTTCCTTCGGTCGGCAATCTTTCCGGGGCAGGCACAGTCGACTCCAAGAACAATCTTGATTTCAAAATGGCCGCCATGCTCACGAGCACTCTCGGCGACGTGGGAAGCCCTGTTTCTGACGTTAGTGGACTTCTTGGCAAAGCGACGGGGGGAGGAGGCGGCTGTAAGACCGGGACAACGGTTCCCTTCCTGATTCACGGCACAACCACGGACCCGAAATTCATCCCGGATGTCGGCGGACTAGCCGCCGGCATGCTCAAATCGCAGCTAGGCTGTGCCGCTGGTCTCGGCTCTGGCGCCGGAAAAGACGTCGGCAAAGCTCCAGCCGATGCCATCAACAGCCTCGGCGGCCTCTTCAAAAAGAAAAAACCACCACAGTAGGTGGCCGCGGTGGCCCGAGTGTTCGTTTGGAATTCATAGCGCAGCGCCTCTATGGGGTCGACGCGCATCGCCCGCCGCGCGGGAATCCAGCACGCCGCGAGAGCCACGAGGGTCATCAAAATAGCGACGGCCGCAAATGTCAGAGGGTCAGATGCGCTAACGCCGAAGAGCAAGCTGGCGATAAGCCGAGCCGCAGCCAGCGCCCCGCCAATTCCCATGGCCACTCCTGTGCGAACAATTTCTCACCTTAGGAGGCCATCGTCCAGAACTCACTCGTACCGGAGTGCCTCCATCGGATCAACGCGCATCGCTCGCCGCGTTGGAATGTAGCTGGCAAGAAGCGCCACAGCTGCTAATAGGATTGTGACCACGGCGTAAGTGAGCGGGTCGGTTCGAGCAAGACCGAGCAACAATTTGGCCATCGCACGGGCAAGTAAGATCGCGAGGACAATACCGACGAACAGACCGGCGAGGACCGGTCTCAAGCTTTGTCCGGAAATCAACTTGAGGATGTCGCTTCGCCCGGCGCCGATGGCCATGCGAATCCCGACCTCATGGGTCCGCAGGCAGACTAGGAAAGAAACCACACCATATACACCCACTAGGGCAAGTGCGAGTCCCACGATTCCCAGCACGCCTGCCAGAGAGGCCGCCAGACGAAAGACAAATGTTCCGCCGAGCCCGTCGACAACTTGGCGCATGGTGCGCGAATCAATAACGGGCATGTGGGGATCGATGGCGCGGAGTTGTTCGTTCACAGTATTACCGAGGGACTCCACAGGCAGGGAGGACCGCACCTGAAGCGAACGGAAAGAGGTGAAGTTCTGGGAGAGTGGCAGATAGAAGTAGGGTTGCGGATCCGGGCTGAGAAAGAAATACTGACCATCTCGAGCGACGCCCACGACCGAGATATAGGGGCCGGTAGAACTCGTGAAACTGAAGCGCTGGCCAAGGGGGTTTTCGCCGGGCCACAGTGTGTTGGCCAGAGTCTGATTGACAATTGCCACGGGCGGCGCGGTGTCGCTGTCTGCGTCGGCAAAGAGACGGCCTTGTAAAAGAGGGATACGCATAGTTTCGAAGTAAGAAGGGTCGACGAGGTTGAAAGCAGTGTCCCGAGGCTGCTGGGGGCGGGGAAGAGGATGGCCTTGGACATAAAGATGAGCAGTATGGCCGGGAAACATCAGTGGGACCGCGAAACCCAGGCTGGCTGACTCAATTCCGGGAAGGGAGCGGACGCGGTTCTGAAGCTCCCGATAGAAGAGGTTCGTGCGATTTTCGTCGTAACCGATTTGGTGAGGATCGAGCATTACATTGAGGACCCCATCGGGTTCAAAGCCGAGATTCATATGCTCGGCATAGCGTAGGCTGCCGAGGAGAAGGCTGGCAATGATCAGCAACACGAGCGAACCGGCAACTTGCAATACGACGAAAACGCCGCGGGCTCCCTGGCGACCTGCGAGAAGAGAATCCTTTGGTGAGGAAGCACGGAGAGCGGCGCTGGGGTCGGTACGGCCGGAGGCCATAGCAGGCCAGAGGCCCACGAAAACTGCCGTGAGAAATACTGCCGTCAACGTGCAGAGGAACACTCTCCAGTCAAAACGCGAATCCAGCCTATAGGCAAAATTCGCCGTCGATGTGACGGAACGAAGCAGAGAGCCACTCACGCGGAGGGCGCAGATGCCCATGAGCATTCCCGCGGCCCCGCCGAGAAAAGCGAGCAGCAGACTTTCACTTAGCACCTGGCGGATGAGGCGCGATGGACTTCCGCCCAAGGCAATTCTAATTGCCATTTCACGCTGGCGCGAGGCCCCACGCACGAGAAGGAGATTCGCCACATTCAGGCAGGCAATCACGAGCACAAGAGCTGGCAGCCCGAGAAACAATCCGACGATGGAAGGCACGAAGCTAGCAACGAAGGGCGCGGGGCGAGCGAATTTCTCCCGAATCACTCGAACGCGGAGTCCATTGGCGCTATCAGGATATTGTACGGCGAGGCGAGCGGTAACCAGGTCTATGAGACTTTGAGCTTTTGCGACACTGACTCCGGGCCGAAACCTCCCAAGCAAGGTGAGTTCACGCTCGCGACGGTCCGTCCAAAAGGTATTGGAAGCGCCGGTCTTCAGCGCGCCCAGCGGCAAATAGCCATCGAGATCGAAAGCAAAGAGCGTGCCATGAAAGTCCTTGGGCGTGACGCCTACGACGGTTGCGGGTCGGCCATTAACGAGAACTTGCTTACCCACACAACCTTGATCGCCGGCGAAATTCTTTTGCCAATATGAGTACCCGAGGACGACCATGAGGGGATCGCCTGGTTTATCGCCTTCGCCCGAGATTAGCAGTCGGCCGATGAACGGATGAATACGAAGAGCGGAAAAATAATTGTCCGTTACGGCGGCGTAAGCAAATTCATTGGCTTTGTCTTTGACGCTAAGCCCCCCTATGCCGAGCTCATAGGCAAAGAGCTCCGAAAAAGAATTTGCTTGCTTCTGGAAATCGAGAAAATCGGGATAGGAAAAATTGGAAGCAGTGGCGTCGTTTTTTTGCTGCGCGGCCAGAATCATTATTTGCTCAGGGTCTGGCACCGGCAACGGGCGAAGCAGCCAGCCGTTTAATACGCTGAAGATGGCCGTGTTGACACCGATGCCGAGGGCCAGCGTTAGGACGACAACGCAAGTGAAGCCAGGACTCTTGCGCAATATTCTAGCGGCGAAGCGAAGGTCCGCGAAAAAGCTCTCGATGGAAGGCCAGCGCCAGGCTTCGCGGCTGTCGCGTTCAACGAGCGTGACGTTGCCAAACTCGCGGCGGGCGGCGGCCGTGGCTTCTCTTCTGGGGATCCCGTTGGCGACGAGTTCCTCGATTTTTTCTTCGAGGTGTTCGCGGATCTCGTCGGAGAGGTCGTTGTAGAGGCGGCGCCGCAAGAACAATTGTTTCAGCCGGTTCATGATTTGACCTGCATTAAGGGGCGGGCCATGCGTTCGAGCATTCGGTCATACCTTTCATTCGTAGCGCAACGCCACCATCGGATCGACCTCTGTCGCGCGGCGCGCGGGGAGCCAGGTAGCAAGCAACGCGATGGCGATCAGCAAGAGAGAGACGCCGGCGAATGAGACGGGGTCCAGGGGACTGAGTCCGAAGAGCGTGGCCGAAAGCGCGCGCGAGATGCCAGCCGAAACGACAATCCCGATCACAACGCCAGAGAGAATGGGCCGGAAACCTTCGCTCATTACGAGGCGCAATACTTGGACAGTTTGCGCGCCGAGAGCCATGCGGACGCCGATTTCCCGAGTTCGCTGAGCCACGCTGTAGCTGACCATACCGTAGACGCCGAGGCACGCCAGCAGCAGGCCTAGCGCGCCGACAATACTCGCAAGAACACCGCCGATGCGGGATACCACGAAGTAGGGATCCATGGAAACCATCGTGTGTAACGGGGCAGCCAGGACCGGAAGATTGGCGTCCACGCTGCGAAACTCACGCCCGATCGCCGGAAGCAGTGCCGTTGGATTTCCATCCGCGCGCACCAGCAGAGTGCTGGTCCATTGGCGAGATTGGGAGAGCGGAAGGTAGAGATACGATTCATCGAGCTTGCGCAGATCCATGCTACGAACATCCCGCGCGATGCCGATCACCTCGCTGCTCGCTACGAATGGATCGCTCTCGCCGGGGAAGGACGTGCCTCCTTTTTCCGAGCCGATGCTAAGGAGTTTGCCGATCGGATCTTCGCCGGGCCAGAAACGACGAGCCGTAGCCTCGCTGATCACGACGAGAGGCGCCTGTCCATCGGCCTCGCGAGGCGTGAAGGTGCGGCCGCGAACGATGGGAATGCCGAGAGTGTCAAAATAATTTGGCGTGACGTAACTATAGCCGGCGGTGGGTGTTTCACTGACTCCAGTAGTGGGAGGGAGAGACGTTGGGCCCGCGCGCGCAACAGGCACCCAGCGAATGCCGCCGCCGATAGGGCCGCGAGAAGCCTGCGAGACCGAGCGCACGCCGGGAAGGGTGGCGATACGTTGGATGAGGTCGCGATTGAGCTGGAGCAACCGCGACTGCGAGTAGTGCAAGTTCTTTGGATTGTACATCTCGAGCAAGGCCACACTCTGCGCATCGTAACCCGGGTCGATCTTCAGAGCGCGTTCCGAGCCGCGGAGCAGCAGAGCGGAAGTAATCAGCAGGACCAGGCAAGCTGCTATCTGTCCGGCGATGAGTAGGCCGCGTAGTCGCGAGCGGCTTAGATGGTGTCCGAAGGCACTGCCCGCTTCTTTGAGAGCAGAGTTAACGTCGGCCTTGGAGGCCTCGAAAGCGGGAGCAAGGCCAAAGGCAATTCCAGCCGCGCAGGAAACAAACAGGGTAAAGGCGAAAATGCGAATGTCGGGAGTGACCTCGAGGGCGATGGTGCCCCCGAACGACGGGAGAGCCGCAGCAATCTCGATGACCAAAAGATGGAGCGCCCAGCCTGCCAGAGGCAGTGCAAGGGCTCCGGCGAGAATTCCGAGAAGGATGCTTTCGGTCAGCAACTGGCGAAGTAATCGCGGTCTACCCGCTCCGAGCGCCAGCCGAACGGCAATTTCTTTGCGGCGTACGACAGCGCGCGCAAGCAACAGGCTTGCGACGTTGGCGCAAGCGATGATGAGCAGCAAAGCGACAGCCGACAGGGCGGCGATGACCACGGGCCACGCATCAGAATCAAGCGCGGCGAGGTTGTTGCGACCGGACACAACGCTCACAGTCATGTTGCGTTCAGCTTCGGGGTACCGAGTGCTCAATTGTCCCGCGAGAACGCCGAATTCCGCCTGCGCATCCGACAGCGTAGCTCCTGGTTTCAAACGTCCTATGGGAAAGCCGGCAATCACGAGGCGGTTTTCTAAGTCTTCGCGGGTCGCTGCGCCCAACACAATTTCTGCCGGGATGGGTACCCAAAGATCGGGAACAAAGGAAGCCGTAGCAAGGTAATCGACGGGTGTAACACCGATGACCGTAAAGGGGACGCCATTGAGATGCAGGACCGAACCTACGATTTTGGGGTCGGAGTGAAATTGACGCTGCCAGACATTTCCGCTCATCAAGGCAACCAGCGGGGAGTTAAGTCGGTCGTCTTCAGGCAAGAGGATCCGGCCCAAAACAGGAGTTGCGCCCAGCATTGAGAAGTAGTTGCCGGAAACAAAAAAGCACATGATGGGCCGAGCGCTGCCCTGAAGCAATTGTGGGAGTTGGAAGCCGACGGCTCCGGCGATGCGGGGCGCGGCTTCCAGACTCGTCGCAGATAGGTCAGAAGAAGTCACAGCCATGCCCGTGGCAAACAGGGAGAGATCAGAGAAGGATCTGCTGTTGTCGCGATAATAGACGTAATCGGGATAAGAAAACCTTCCACGAGGTTCGCCGGGAGTCGTGCGAAAGACGGATGCCAGACTGTCAGGGTCCTTCACCGGGCGAGGTCGCAAGAAAAGAGCGTCGAAGGCCGTGAACACGGTGGTGTTCACGGCGATGCCAAGGGCGAGGGTTAGGACCGCTACCGAAGTGAATCCGGGATTCTTGCGCAAGACGCGGACACCGTAACGAATATCCGAGAAAAGGCCCTCAAGGGAGGGCCAGCGCCAGACGGCGTGGCTGTCCTCTTCGATCAGCGTGATGTTGCCGAACTCTCGAAGAGCGGCATGTCCTGCTTCTTTCCTCGACATGCCGCTCGCGACGAGTTCTTCGATCTTCTCTTCGAGGTGTTGGTGCATCTCGTCCGAGAGGTCGTTGTAGAGGCGGCGACGCGAGAGAAGTTGTTGTAGCCAGATCATGATTCACTCCGCGTTAAAACTGGTGCAGGACCTCGAGACATGCAGGTAGAGATGTCATTCGTACCTCAGTGCCACCATTGGATCGACACGTGAAGCGCGGCGGGCCGGTAAAAAACTGGCTATCAGCGCGATGGCTACCAACAGGACGGTGGCTCCGGCGAAAGTGAGCGGGTCGTTCGGTTCGAGGCCAAAGAGAAGAGAACTGGCGGTTTGAACGGCGGCCAGGGCTAGCACGATGCCTACGGCGGCGCCCAGCGCCAGGAGCACGAGAGTCTGACGCACGATGATGGCTACAACATTTCGGGGGATGGCGCCGAGAGCCATTCGAATGCCGATTTCATTGCGGCGCATTGCCACGATGTAGGAAATGATGCCGTAGAGTCCGACAACCGCGAGGAGCACGGCGAGCAGGCCGAAGAACCCGGATAGCATGGCTATCAGACGCTCCTGCACCAGGCCGTCGCGGATCTCTTTCTGAAAATCAGAGAATTCCGTGATGACGTCCGGGTGTTTTTCGGCGATCAGGCGCTTGGCGGCGGCAGCCACCGCTGCGGAATTGAGATTCGAGTGAATCATGACGCTGGTCCACGGGCCCTGATTCGGGAATTGCGAAGCCGGGGCGAAGGTCATGGGCGGGGTCTGGCCGCGCAGATCGTTATAGCGAGTATCGGGGATAACGCCGACGATTTCGTAAATGGTGGAGGGATAGTCTGGCTCGGGGCTGGTGCGAAGAGACTGGCCGATAGGGTTGGCCCCGGATAAATAGCGGCGAACGAAGGTCTCGTTCACAAGAGCCACGCGCTCGGAAGTTGCCGTGTCTTGCGGGGTGAAGTTGCGGCCCCTGATAATTGGAATGCCCATGGTTTCGAAGTAGCCCGGACTAGCCCAGGCGAATTTCGACGAGCCTTCGGTAGGGCCGACGTGAATGCCGTGCTCCCAACTGCTTCCGAGCAAGGGGACATTCGTGATGGTGGCGGCGTTCAGAACTCCAGGCACGGATTGCACTTCAGCGAGCAATTCGCGCTGGAAATCCGACCAACGATCGCGGGGCAGATTCGATTGCCAGAATCCGAAGAACGCACAGGTGATGCCGCTTTCGCGCATGCCTGGATCGAAAGTCATCAGGTTGCGAAAGCTGCGTATGAAAAGGAGCGCGCCTACGAGCAGAACGAGGGAGACGGAGACTTGCGTCACGACGAGCACGCGTTGCAGGGAGAAACGCTCGCGGCCCCCAATTGTGCCGCGGCCACCCGACTTCATTGCGGAGATGGGCTCGACGCGAGTGGCGCGCAGTGCGGGCGCGACTCCGAAGAGCACGCAGGTCGTCGCGGCGATGCCAGCCGCGAAGAGCAGCACACGCCAATCCATCACGGTTTGCAAATTAGCTTCAGCGCCTTCGGTCGAAAAAGACCAAACGAGCAATCGACTGAGGAACTGAGCGAGAGCGATGCCGAGCGTGGCGCCGCTTGCGGCCAGCAGCAGGCTTTCCGTCAGCAATTGCTGCAGGAGACGGCTGCGCGAGGCTCCCAGAGCGCGCCGAACGGCCATCTCGCGCTGGCGAATGCTGGCGCGAGCGAGCATCAGGTTTGCGAGGTTGGTGCAAGCGATGAGCAGCACGAGTCCCGCGATGCCGAGCAGAAGCAAAAGGGAACGGCTATATTCGCGCAGGGAACTGACACCGGTCGAAGCAGGGAAGGCCGCGAGGCGGAAGTGTTTGTAAGTTTCGGTGCTGTGTGGGTCGCGGCCTTGGGGAGCAGTCTGTTCGAAAATACCGGGGCTAAGAGCGTCCATTTCTCGAGAGGCGTGTTGGACTGTTTCGCCGGGCTTGAGACGGCCCATCACCGAGACTTCGAAGACGTCTCGCCTTAACTCTTCTTTTGGCTGGCAATATGGAATGGCGATATCAAAGGTCTCGCCTACCACCATTCCAAAGAAACCGGGCGGAGTGACGCCGACGATTTCAACAAGTTCGTTATCGACTACGAGTTTGGTGGTGGAGGAAAGGTCGCGGCCGCCCAGTTCGCTGAGCCAATAGGGGTAACTGACTACGGCGCGGGTCATCGGACACGGACCTTCATCTTCTGGAAGCAACAACCGGCCGCGGAAGGGACGGAGCCCCAAAACGCGAAAGAAATCGCCAGTCACGCGAAGCTCGTGGAAGTGGCGCATCTCGCTGCCGCGGCCCACATATCGCAGGTTGACGCTCCAAGCAAACACGCCGGAAAAAGAGTGCTGCTGGTCGCGGATTTGCTGCCACAGGGGACGCGTCAATTCTCCAAATTGCTGATTGAGGCCCATGCCCTGGTGGCCGGAGTCCGAAATGCGGACTTCGGCGAGTTCCTGTGGGTCTTCTACAGGCAGGCTGCGTAAGCGAATGGCGTCGAGCAACATGAAGATGGCGGTGTTGGCGCCGACGCCGAGGCCCAGGGTGACAATGGCGGTGGCCGCGAAGACAGGAGCTTTCCGGAGGGTGCGCAGGGTGTAGCGAACATCGGCGAGGAACCCTTCCATGGTCGGCCAGCGCCAGACCGCGTGGCTGTCGTTTTCGATCAGAGATACGTTGCCGAATTCGCGGCGAGCGGCATACGCTGCTTCTTTGCTGGACATACCGCCCGCGACCAATTCCTCGATCTTTTCCTTGAGGTGTTGCTCAATTTCGTCGGAGACGTCGCTGTACAGACGGCCACGCGAGAAGAGTTGTTTCAGCCAGTTCATGAGTCACCCGGTGCTAAAAGGCATTCCATCGCTTTGGAGGATTCGTTCATCGGTGTCATTCGTACCTTAGGGCCATCAGGGGGTCGACGCGCACGGCGCGGCGCGCGGGAATCCAGCACGCCAGGCAGCCGACCAATAGCATCAGTGCGATAGCAGCGGCGAAGGTTGCGGGATCGGTGGGAGTTACGCCGTACAGTTCGCTGGCGATGGCGCGGGTTGCTCCGAGCGCCCCGGCCGTTCCGATCGCAGCGCCCAATGCGACAAGAGTCAGCCCCTGCCGCAGGACCATCCGCAGGATATCGGGGCGCGCAGCGCCCAGCGCCATGCGCACGCCAATTTCCTGCGTGCGGCGGGCCACGGAGTACGAGACAACGCCGTAGACTCCCAGCAGCGCGACCGCCAAACCTACAGTGGCAAAGACTCCCAGCAGGGCCGTGTGCAGGCGCTGGTCGCCCACGGAGTCGGCGATGGTTCGCGTCAGCGTCATCACGTGCGTCAAAGGCTGATCGGGAAAGCTAGCCCAGATTTGGCGGCTGATGGTGTCCGCCAGTGCATCGGGATTCGTACGCGTCCGAACGACGAGGTGATGCGAACCGACGCCCCATTGGAATAGCGCGAGAAAATATTCCGGTTGCGCTTCTTGCTGAATGTCCAGATCGCGCACGTTGGACACCACGCCGACAATTTCATTCCATTCCGGATTTGCCTTTTCGTCTTTGGAAATGCTGATTCGTTTTCCGACGACGTCCAGCGTGTCCCAGAATTTTTGGGCCATTGCTTCATTTACGAGGGCGACTTTGTGTGACTGACGCGCGTCGTGTTCCTCAAACTCCCGCCCGCGCAGGAGAGAAATTCCGAGCATGCGGAAATATCCGGGCGAAAGATAGCGAGAGACGATTCCTTCCGAGATCTCGGCTTTCTCAGAAGACACGCCTTCGAGCTTGATACCGGCATGGGAAAACTCCAGACCGTTGAGGACGCCGTGGTCGGATGCGGCCACATCCTGCACGCCGGGCAAGCGGCGCACGTCGGCCATAATCTGTTTCATGCCGGCGATCTGGCTAGCCGCGTGTCGATCCGCGTCTTTTTCATCCCAGTTTGGTGGTTGAGGCAAATCAAGGGTCAATAGATGGTCGGTGCGGAAGCCGGGATTTTGGTAGAGCAAATGCGCCAGCGTCTGGACCATGAGGGTTGAGCCAGCAAGCAGAATAAAGGCCAGAGCGACCTCGATGACGACGAGCGCACTCCCGAAACGCGATGGTCTTCGGGCGCCTGCGCCTGTGCCTTGTTTGAAGAGTTCGTTGGGCGACATGCGCGCGGCGCGCCGCGCAGGCGCCAAACCGACGATCAAGCCCGAAAGCAGAGAGCTGGCGAGCGCGAACCAAAGCAGCGTCCAGTCCAAGGAGACTTCATTCAGGCGCACTGTGTCTGGGGGCGCGATGGCGCAAAAAATTTGTACGCCGCCTACTGCCAGCCCCATTCCGGCCAAGCCCCCCAGCACTGCCAGTAGGCAACTCTCCACCAGTACTTGCCGCCGCAGTCTTCCAGGCGAGGCGCCCAGAGCGGCACGCATGGCCATCTCGCGGTGTCTGGCCCAGCCACGCGCGAGCAGCAAACTCGTTAGGTTCGCGCAAGCGATGAGCAGCACCAGGGTTGCTGCTGCCAGCAGAACCACGTAACTCTGGCGAGCATCTTGCACTCGGTTGTCGAGGAGCGTTTCGGCGGTGATCTTGTAGTCGCCGGCGAGATCGGGTCTATCCTTGGCGAGCTGCTGCTCTAACCGCGGAACGGTGGTAGCGAGCTCGGCTCGCAGCGTTGCCAGCCTCGCTTCCTTTCGCAGTTTTGCCAGCACGTCAAAAGTAAAGAACGTGGGGTTCTGTTCTATATCCGAAGTCAGAGAGATGGGCACCCACACGTCGGCGCGTTCTGGATATGCGAATCCTTTGGCCGCCACACCGACCACGGTGTAGACCTTATTATCCAGAATCAACCGGCGCCCAACCACGGCCGGATCTTTTGCAAAGTGCGTGCGCCAGAGTGCTTGGCTGATGACCGCCACGCGATCCTCTGCCGCCTTTTGGTCTTGGTCGGACAACAGGCGCCCCAGCTCTGCACGACCGCCTAACTCCTCAAAGAATCCGCTGGAGACTCCCGCTGCGCTCAGCATCGCGGGTTGATTGGTTCCGGTCAGCGTGCGATCTGTTTCCCAACATGCAGCCGCCTCTTCGATGGAGCCAGCCGCGCGAATCGCCTGAAAAGCCGGCCAGGAAAGGCCGAGCGTAAAGTTTGGAAACATCGCCGTTTTGGTATGCAACGTCAGAATGCGCGATGAGTCTTTATATGGCAGCGGGCGCAGAATCACCGCGTTCACGATGCTGAAAATGGCAGTGTTAGCCCCGATGCCGAGGGCAAGTGTTAAGACGGCGATGAATGTGAAGCCTGGATTTTTCCGGAGGATACGGAGGGCGTAGCGAACGTCGGCGAAGAAACTTTCGAGGGAGGGCCACTGCCAGACTTCGCGGCTGTCTTCTTCGATGAGAGTGACATTTCCAAAATCCCGGCGGGCGGCGGCGGTGGCGTCTTCCTTGGACATGCCGGCGGCGACGAGTTCTTCAATCTTTTCCCCGAGGTGTTGCTGCAGCTCCTCGGAGAGGGCGTGATAGAGGTGGCGACGCGAGAACCATGGCTTTAGCCAGTTCATGATTCACCTCGGGCCAAGACTCGGGTGATGCCTTCCAGCATCTTTTCGAAACTCGAAACTTGGCGCTCGAGATGTCTGGCGCCCGCGGCTGTCAATTTGTAAATGCGAACGCGGCGGTTGGTGGAGGAGATGCTCCATTCGGCTTTGACCAGGTCTTCCTTGAGGAGGCGCTGCAGAGCGGGATAGAGGGAGCCTTCTTCGATTTGCAGGAGATCGTTGGAGGTTCGCTTGATGTGCTGGACCAGGGCATAGCCGTGGAGCGGTTGCCGCTTGAGCGTGCGGAGAATCATCATTTCGAGGGCGCCAGGGAAGAGGTCGCGTTGTTCGGGTTTTTTCAAGGCGGGCTCCAGGGTTCTTGGAAGGCTATGTACTGCAAGGCCTAGAGTAAAATAGTGTAGTTGAATTTTGGTGTCAAGAGCTTTTTACCGGGGGAAGGGTGCAGCGAGGAAAGGAATGCTATGTAGGCAAGAGCCGCGCTGCAGGTTTCCGACTAGTTCGTGGACCTCGCTTGCGAGGAGTAGCCGCGGCTCTTGGGTAGTGCTGGATTATTCATAGCGCAAAGCCACTGTGGGCTCGACGCGGGCAGCGCGAACGGCGGGAATATAGCTGGCTAGCGTGAGGACGGCGAAAAGCAGAATACAAGCGAAGGACATCGATAGCGGGTCGTAGATTTTGACGCCGTATAACATACCTGTGTGTTCGCCCGGCACGAGATACAGAACGCCGCGCAGGACACGGCCGAGGGCGAGGGACACAACGACGCCAGAAAGCAAACCGACGAAGCCCATGACGAAGGAGCGCTTGAGAGCGTGACGCAAGATGCCGGCCGGAGTGGCGCCAAGAACGAGGCGAATGCCGAATTCCCGCGTACGCTGCTGAACGAAGTAGGCGACGGTGCCAAAAATTCCGACGGAGACCAGTGTTAAGCCAACGATTGCGAGACACGCTACTAACAGCAAATCGAATCGAGCGCCGCCGAGGGAGGAGCTAATGAGATCATCCATGGTATGCACGTCGAAAACGGGCTGATCCTTGTCGAGAGCGTAGGCTGTTTCGCGAATCGCTCCGAGCAGGGCACCGCGTGGAAGGTTGGATGAAATGACAATGTCAGCCGCGGACGACGGATGTTGGGAGAAGGGGAAATAAATGACGTCGAATGGGACCTCGTTGGCACCGAATACTTGTGCGTTTTCCGAGACGCCGACGATCTGGGACGGCGCCTCGGCCGGAACGCCGCGGCGCTCGTCGGGAACAAACTCGAGAACTTTTCCGAGCGGATCCTCGGAGCCGAACAGCGTGTGCGCGGTGTTGCGACTAATAATGGCGACGCGCGGAGAAGTCCCGCTGTCTTGAGGCGCGAAGGCCCGGCCGGCGAGAAGATGCATGTGCAGGAAGCCGAAGAAGTTTGGGGCCACTGCGTACGTAAGCACGCCGGTGCCGTGCTTGCGGCGAGGCGGCCGTCCGGCTACGTTCAGGGATGCCGAGAGCGTGTGGCCGTCGAGCGGAATACCGGTGCCAACAGTGACGGCTTGCACGCCGGGAAGTGTGCCGAGTTGATCCGTCAAGCTGCGGAAATAACGGTGCTGTTGCTCGGGCTGGGCGTAGCTTTCTCCACGCAGGGATACGCGGAAGGAAAGCGCGCCGGGAGCGTCGAAACCGCGAGGCGCCTGTTCGAGACGGACAAAGCTTCTGAGAAACAGTCCCGCGCCAAAGAGCAGCACGAGCGCGAGGGCTACTTCGATGATAACCAGGCTGCTGCGAGTTCTGTTCTGGCTGCGCCCGGAGGAGAGGGCGCTGGCGCCTTGACGAAGGGCGTTGTTGAGATCCACGCGAGAACTGAGGAGCGCGGGTACGACACCCGTGAGGAGCGCGGAGAAAATGGAGACGGCGAGAGCGAAGAGGAGCACGCGCGCATCGAGCGCGATGTGTGAATTACGCGGAAGCGTGTCTTGCGGAATGAAGGCGGCGAAGGCTGCCGCACCCCAGAGGCCAAGGAGAGTTCCAGCCGCGCCGCCAGCCAGAGACAAAATGAGGCTCTCGACGAGCGATTGACGAATGAGCGTGCCGCGTCCCGCGCCGAGAGCTGCGCGGAGAGTGAATTCGCGCTGGCGGCCCAGGCCGCGGGCAAGCAGCAGGCCTGCGTTGTTGACGCAGGCGATCAAAAGGACCAGCAGGACAGCACCCGCGAAAAAGAAGAGTGAGCGCGCGGCGAAGCCCGTCCACGTTTCGCGTAGGTTGGTGACCGAAGCGGTGGATTCTGCCTGGCCGCCGCCGGATTTTGGGATTGTTTCGAGAATCCCGGCGAGCTCCGCGCGGGCCTGCTCCGGGCTGACTCCGGGAGCGAGCCTTGCGATGACATAAGTGTTGCGGAGCGCTTGCTCAGACGGCTCCATCGCGAGCGGCACGAAGATGGCAGGCTCATCGATGTACTCGAAATGAAGACCTGGAGAAGCGACGCCGACGACGATATAAGGCTGGCCGTCGAGGACGATAGGCTTTCCGATCACGGAGTTGTCCGAGGCAAAACGAGTCTGCCAGAGCGCGTCGGTGAGTATGGCGACGCGGTCGCGGCCGGGTGTTTCTTCCTCGGGGAGAAAACCGCGGCCGGTTTCGAGCGGGACTTCGAGCGTATCCCAGAGGCTGGACGTGACCGGCATCACCTGGACGCGCTCCGAAGTGCCTCCGGCGGTTAAATTCCGGTTCGCCGGATAATCGTAAGCACCGAGATTTGTGAAGGAATGACTGCGCTCGCGCCAGGTTTTGTATACGCTGCTGCTGAGGACGCCCCACTGCCGCAGATTTTCGCGAAGGACAACGTGAGCATCGACCAGGCGCTCGGAATCGGGGAATGGCAGCGGGCGCCAGAGCTGCGATTCGAGAACGCTGAAGATGGCCGTGTTCGCACCAATGCCGATAGCAAGGGTCAGAACGGCGACGGTGGTGAAGCCGGGATTTTTGCGCAGGACGCGCAGGCCGTAGCGCAGATCACGCAAGAGTGATTCGATGATGGGCAGGCTTTTGCGGTCGCGATAGATTTCTTTGGTTTGCTCAATGCCGCCGAGTCTGAGGAGCGCCTGGCGGCGGGCTTCTTGCGGAGTCATGCCAGACCGAAGGTTGTCGTCGATGTGCATTTGAAGATGACTTTCCATTTCGGCGACGAGTTCGCGTTCGCGGCGCGGCTTGCGGAAGAGTTCAGCGAATCGAGTGATCAACGCGCGTAGGTACCTCATTGGCGCTCCTCGTCCTGCTTGACTAAAGGCCAATTCTCGAACTCGTAGAAGTCATTCATAACGTAGCGCCACCATGGGGTCGAGGCGCATGGCGCGGCGCGCGGGAATCCAGCACGCGAGTAGCGTGATGGAGGAGAGCAGCGCGGCTACCGAGAGATAGGTGAGCGGATCGCTGGGACTCACGCCGACCAGCATGTTGGACATGACCCGCGTAAGGCCCCAGGCTCCGGCCAGGCCGAAGAGCAAGCCCGCGGCAACGAGTTGCGCGCCATGCCTGAGGAGGAGAGCCAGAACCTGCCGCCGGCTGGCCCCAAGAGCCATGCGGATGCCGAGCTCCTGCGTGCGCTGCGTGGCCGCGTAGGAAACGACGCCGTAGACGCCGACGACGGCGAGAAGCAATCCGAGCAGGCCCATGACGGCGGCCAGCGAGGCTCCGAGGCGAAAGAGGAAATATCCCAGCGCGCCACCGAGCGATTCCTTCATCGTTTGGATTTCTTCGATGGGTGCGTGGGCATCGATAGCGAGGATTTCGCGCTGCACCAAGGGCATGAGCGATTCGGAGGGGACCGAGGAACGAATTTGCAGCACGCGCTCCGCAGTGAAGCTTTGCGCCAGTGGGACATAAAAATACGGTTCGGGATCTTCGGCGAGAGTGCGGTACTTGCCGTCGCGCGCGACGCCGACCACATCGATGAAGGGGCCGGCATCACCGGTCATGCTGAAGCGCTTGCCAATGGGGCTTTCGCCGGGCCAAAAATGTTTGGCCATCGTTTCGTTGACGATGGCGACGGGCGGCGCTGTTTCACCGTCAGCCTCTAGGAATGCGCGGCCCAGGAGGAGTCGAACCCGCAGTGTTTCAAAATAAGCTGAATCAACGCTGTTGAAGAGAATCGCCGGCGCCTGCTGGCCCGGCGGCACGGGGCGCCCTTCGATATAGACGGATTGTTTTCCGCGGATATATCCGATGGGCACGGAAGAGGCCAGGCTGGCGGATTGTACGCCGGGAAGCGCACGGATTCTAGTTTCGAGGGAACGATAAAACTCCGTGGTCTGCGTTTCGCTGTAATTGTTGATCGAAGGATCCAGCCTGACGTTTAGCAGCCGGTTCGGATCGAAGCCTAAATCCATGTTCTCGACGGCGCGCAGGCTGCGGACAAAGAGTCCGGCGACGATCAACAACATCAGAGAGCCGGCGACTTGCGCGGCCATCAGATCGCCGCGAACTTTGTGACGAGCGGCGCCGCCCGCATCCGCGCGGCCGCCTTGATGCAAGACGCTGTTCACATCAGCGCGAGTGGCGCGAAGTGCAGGCGACAGGCCGGCGAAAATCGCCGTGAACACTACCGCCGTGAGCGCGTAAGCAAAGACTCGCCAATCAAAACCGAAGCCGAGTTGAAGAGGGAAGCCTGAGAGGTGAATGGAGCCGACGAGACGGCTTAGCCATGCGCCGAGCAGCACACCTGCCGAACCGCCAAGCAAAGCGGTGAGCATTGTTTCCGTGAGCATCTGCCGCACGAGGCGGGAGCGCGCGCCACCAAGAGCGGCACGAATGGCCATCTCGCGCTGTCGAACAGAAGCGCGGGCCATGAGAATGTTTGCAATGTTCGTGCAGGCGAGCAACAGAACGAGCGCGCCGAGGATCAGAAACAATCCGGAAAAGATGATGAAGGCATTGTTGGCGTAGGGGATTGGGCGCGAGAGGCGCTCGTCCATCACCCGCACGCGGATGTCTTTGTCCGTCGCGGGATATTGCTCGGCGAGGCGGTGCGAGATTACGTCGAACCTGCTTTGCGCTTGCGCGAGAGTCACACCGGGCTTGAGCCTGCCGAGAGACAGCATCATGTGTATGGACCGGCTGTTCCAAAGACTGTTGCCGGACTGGTCGGGGTACAGTGTGCTGAGAGGGAGGTAGGCGTCCATTTCAAAAATGGAGAACTGCCCGCGGAATTCCTTTGGCGCGACGCCGACAATCGTTGCGGGCTTGCCGCCCAGCCGCACTTGCTTGCCAAGCACTCCTGGATCACCGCCGAATCTTTTCTGCCAGAAGGAATAACCGAGGACGAGCATCGCGGGCTCGCCGGGTCTTTCGCCCTCTCCGGGGAGGATGAGCCGGCCTAGGCTGGGTCTTAGACCGAGCGCGGAAAAATAGTTGCTGCTCACTCCGCTGACGGCGAGCGTATCGCTGTGACCATCGGCGGTGAAGTTCGGACGGCCCAGCGCCTGGCCGAAGACTTCGCAGAACGGTTCTGTCTGCTTGCGGAACTCCACGAATTGCGGATAGGAAAAGCCGAGCGCTCCCAGTGGGGCGCCGCTCCCTTGGATCACCAGCGCGGCAATTTGTTCCGGCGCAGGCACGGGCAGACGCTCGAGGAGGACGCCATTCACTAAACCGAAAATGGCGGTATTCGCGCCGACGCCGAGGGCCAGGGTGAGCACGACGACTACTGTGACGCCGGGATTCTTGCGCAACATGCGGGCGGCGAAGCGGACATCCTGGAGAAATGTTTCGAGCATCGGCAAGCCCTTTCGATCTCGACAGGCTTCTTTGGTCTGTTCTATGCCGCCGAGCTTGATCAGTGCTTGGCGCCGTGCCTCTTCCGCGCTCATGCCGGAGCGCACATTGTCGTCGATGTGCAGCTGGAGATGGCTCTCCATTTCCTCGGCAAGCTCACGGTCGCTGGCTTCTTTTTGAAAGAGCTCGGCCATTTGGACGAACCATGCGCTTATGCGACTCACGACTGAGCCTTTCGACCAAAATTGAGACGATCTATATTGGGATCCTGCAAGTCCGATTGCCTTTCATCGAATCATTCATACCGCAGCGCGACGATCGGATCGACGGATGCCGCGCGGCGCGCCGGGATGGCGCTGGCGATGAGTGCGACCAGCGTCACGCCCAACAATGCCTCTAGGAACGACCGGGAATCGCCAGGCATGACGCCGAAAAGCATCGAGCGCATGAGTTGGGCGCCAGCGATGGCCAGGGGAACGCCAGCGGCAACGCCCGCCACGCTGATCAGCAAGCTTTCCCGCAAAACCATCCAGAGAACTGCTATCCGCTGGGCTCCGAGCGCCATGCGCACGCCGATCTCGGATGTGCGGCGGCTCACGCGATAAGCCAGTGTGCCGTAGAGGCCCGTGGCCACCAGGAGCACGGCGAGCAGACCGAAGAACATGGAGAGCCGGGCGAACAGCCGCGGCTGCGAAAAAGATACGTCGAATTGCGCGCGCTGGGTCATGGGCTTCTGCATCGGAAGGTTGGGATCGAGGTCGTGGAGGACGGCGCGAACGCTCGATATAAGCGATTCGGGGTTTCCGGTGGTGTGCAACTCGACCTGCATATCGGAAACAAAGCTGCGTTGCCAAAACGGGAAGTACAGCATGGGCCGGGGTTTTTCATCGACGCCCGTGTATTTGCTGTCGGCAGCGACTCCTACGATTGTGAAGCTGCTGTCGGGCTTGACGCCCCCGGCGGAGTGACCCAGCGGGTCGCTTTTCGAAAAAAAACGCTTCACGAAAGTTTCGTTGACGACCACGACTTTCGGCGCGGTACGGCTGTCGGAGTCCAAGATATCGCGGCCTTCGAGGATCGGAATTCCCAGCGTGTGGAGATAGTCGGGGCCGACGTCGTTCGCGCGCATGCCGATATCCGCAAAGTCGCCTGTGGGAACGACCCCATCGATGGCGAAGACGTTGTTGTTGCTCCAGCCGGAACCGAGGCGATTCTCCAGCAAGGTTGCCGACTCAACGCCGGGGACGACGCGCAGGCGGTCGAGGAGAATATGGTAGAAGCGGGCTTTTTCGTCGTCGGAGTGGGTGGTCAGCGGGCTTGTGCCGAAGACGAGAAGTCCGTCGGTGCGGAGGCCGAGTGGCAGAGTTTCGTAATTACGAAGAGAACGAACCAGGAGCCCAGCACCCACCAGCAAGATCAAGCAGAGCGCCATTTGAACGGCGACGACGAACTTGCCAGCCCATGAACTTCTTTTGGTACGTTGCGCGGCGGCATTGGAACTCTTGACGACTGAACCGGCTTGGACGCTGACCGCGCTGCGCAACGGGGCGAGACCGAATACAACTGCGCAAGCAAATGAAATTGCCAGAGTGAAGAGCAGCACGTTGGAATCGAGCGAGAAAGGAACTTCCAAGCTCGACCAAGCGGCCAGAGCGCGGCTCGCGGAAATCGCAAACATCCAGCCCAGACCCGCGCCCACAGTTACGAGCAAGAGACTCTCCGCGAGCAACTGGCGCAAAAGGCGGCCGGGCCCGGCACCCAGCGCCACGCGCATGGTAAATTCGCGCTGTCGCGCGGAGTTCCGCGCGACAAGGAGCATGGCTACGTTGGCGCAGGCGATCACCAAAACCAATCCGACCATGGCCATGAGAATCTCGATGGGCTGCTCGTACTGGTCGCGAAGACCCTGAATCCCCTTTGCTGGGGACAGCTCCAGGACGGGTTTGCGGTTTTTGGGATCCGGCGTGCCCAGTCCGATCAAAGCGGCGCGCTGAAAGAGGGGATCCAAGTTCCGAAGAGCTTCGGCGGCGGTCACCTCGGGCGCGAGGCGGCCGATCAATCGCAGACACCACCACGTGGGTGTGCCGTACAGCGTGTTCAGCGACGCCGGATTGCCCCATGCATTCAGTTCGGGACGATTCTGCAAGGGGATCCAGAAGTCTGTCGAGGCTCCGGGCTCGACGCCATAAAATCCTTGCGCAGTCACGCCGATAACCGTGAACGGCAATCCCTTGACATAAATGGTCTGACCGAGGACCGCAGGATTGCGGGCGAAGCGCCCGGTCCAATAGGAATAGCTGAGCACCGCGAGTGGCGCGTGTGCGGTTTCGTCTTCAAGCGTGAAGCCGCGGCCGCGGGCGAAGGCCGTGCCGAGGCCAGAGAAAAAGTTGCCGCTCACCATATCCGCTTCGGCCTCTTCAGGATCCTCGCCCACGCGAACGGCCACTTTGCCAATCGCGAGAGGCACGTAGGCCATCAAATCCGAAAAGGCCGCATGTTCTTTGCGAAGCTGTTCGAAGACCGGATCCGAGAAGGAAGTATCGCCGTCGCCGGTGTTGCTTGCGCCAGGCGGCTGGTCGTTTGGCAGACGCAAGAACATCAATTGCTCCGGGTGAGGCAGGGGCAGATTGCGAAGAAGAACGCTGTTCATGACGCTGAAGACGGCGGTGTTGCCGCCGATGCCGAGGGCCAGCGTTAAGGCCGCGACAAGAGTGAACCCGGGATTCTTGCGAAGCAAGCGCAAGGCGTGGCGGCAGTCTTCGAATGTCGTTTCGAGAATGGGGAGACCGCGACGCTCGCGGTAGTTTTCTTTGGTTTGTTCGACACCGCCGAGTTTCATGATGGCCTCCCGTCGGGCTTGTGCTGGCGACATGCCTCGGCGCAAATTGTCTTCGATGTGCAGCTGGAGATGGCTCTCCAGTTCATCGGCCAGCTCCCTCTCGCGGGGCGCTCTTAGAAACAGCCCTGCAAATCGTAAGAACCAGGCGCGCAGCCTTCTCATCACTGCACTTTTCCTTAAAGGTCTAATGCCAAGAACGAGAATCTCTAACTTCTGGCCGCTGGCATCTGTTCCTACTCATACCGCAAAGCCACCATCGGATCGACGCGTGACGCTCGGCGTGCTGGAATGTAGCACGCCAGCAGCGCGACAGCGCCGATCAGAGCCGGCACGATGACGAACAGCCAGCCTCCCAATACGTGAAAATCGTAAAGGGCCGCCTCGAATAGGCGCGGAAGCGGGAATGCGCCAAGCATGCCGATGGCGGCTCCGATCGCGGCGAGCCTCAATCCATCGAGAAGAACCATGCGCAGGATGTTTTTCTTTTCCGCTCCCAGCGCCACGCGAATGCCAATTTCCTGGCTGCGTTGTCCGACGGTGAAAGCGACCAGGCCGTAGATTCCGATGCCTGCCAGAACCAGCGCGAGAACGGCAAAGACCATCATCAGCTCGCTGAAAATGAGGTCGGGTGCGGTCTCGTTCCCCAAAAGGTCGGGCATGTTGATGACGCTGCCGATAGGCTGGTCTCGGTCGAGGGACCAGACCGCTTCGCGCAGCCCCGGCGCGAGCGAATTTGCGTCGTTTACAGCGCGCACCACGACGGACATTTCTGCTGCCGGGTGCTGCGAAAATGGTTCGTAGACTTCTGGATCGTCTGCGTAATTGAGCGGCCAGCTTTTGACGTCATGAACGATTCCAACGATCTGGCGCCATTGCGTTGCGACGGCGTCGCTGGAGTCGATGCGAATCTGTTTTCCAAGCGCATCGCCCTGGGGGAAGAAGCGCGCGACAAATTTTTCCGTAACAACCGCGACAGGTTGTGAGTTTGGGCCGTCGCTTTCTGCAAAAACGCGCCCGGCGATCACCGAGGCCTGAATGGTCTCGAAGTAGTGAGCGCTTACGACGTAGTAGCGGGCACGCGGGCGATCGGCAGGAGAGAGATTCTCCTGGCCCTTCAGGAGAAAGCTCATAAAACCGGCGCCGGCGGCGGGCAAGTTGGAAGTGATTGCTGCGGAAGTTGCGCCCGGCATGGCTTCGAGACGCGCGGCGAGCTCGCTGTAGAACTCGATTTGTTTCGCCGGCTCTTTGTAGTGCGATTCGGGAAGAGTAATCTGCGCGGTAAGCAGGTGTTGAGGCTGGAAGCCGAGACTTCGATGAAGCCCTTCTAGAAATCCCTTGATGAGGATGCCGGCGCCGGTAAGCAGCATGACGGCCATCGCTACTTCAGCGGCGACCAGCAAGCTGCGGCCGCGGCTCTTCTTTTTTCCCGCAGAAACTTTGGTGCTGTCGTTTTTCAAAGTGGGGAACACGTCCACGGCCCAAGCGCGCAAGGCGGGCGCGAGCCCAAAGAGAAGAGCGGACAGCACGGCGATAGCTGATGTGTATGAGAGCACGCGCCAGTCAATCTGCATGTCCAGCATTTTGATAGCTTCGTTAAACGACAAGACCTTGTGCAGAAGCTGCGTGCCGCCAAGCGCAAGTCCCAGTCCAGCGATGGTTCCGAGCAGGGCAATCAGCAATGCTTCGGTCATCAACTGGCGCAAGACGCGCGCTCTCCCCGCGCCGATAGCAATGCGGATGGCCATTTCCTTGCCGCGGCTCGTGGCGCGAGCAAGAAGAAGGCCCGCGATGTTGGCGCAGGCAATCAAGAGAACGAATCCGACGGCGGAGAGAAGAATGACGAAGGCGGCGTTGGCATTGAAGTCGTGGATTATGTACTCCTGGAGAGTCAGGCAGCTTGTGTCCCGGCCGGTTTCGGTGTCCGGGAACAACTGAACGGCGAGAGAGCCGAGAGTGCGTAGGTCGGACTGCGCTTGATCGAGAGTCACGCCGGGCTTGCTACGCGCGAAAAGATATAGAGTTCGAGTTTGCCTTGCTGCCGCACCCTGCTGAGATTCGTCGAGGACCAGGGGAAGCCAGACCTGCGACCGGAAAGACATGATCTGAAAGCGCCGCGGGAGCACGCCGATGACGGTATGTTCCGCTCCGTTGAGGCGAATGGTTTTGCCGACGACATTGGGATCGGATCCGAACTTTCGTTCCCAAAAGCGGTAGTCCAACAGAACGACTCGATCATGCCCCGCCTGATCATCGCCATTTGCAAATGCGCGGCCGAGTACCGGAGCGACACCGATCACAGAAAAGTAGTTCGCGGTCGCGCGGTTCGCACTAATGCGCTCCGGCTCGTCTTTTCCCGTAAGGCTTACGCTGATGTAGGGCTCTAGGGCCGCCAGGTCGGAGAAAACTCGATTCTCGCGCTTCCAGGTGAAGTAGTTCGGCGCGGACACCGGATTCACGTTTGCGCCAGGACCACGGGCCGCGGTGGTCCCGTAAACAACCAGCACACGGTCGGAATCGTAAACGGGTGGGCGCTGGTAGAGGATCGCGCTGACGAAACTGAAGATTGTGGCATTGGCGGCGATCCCCAGGGCGAGGGTGAGAACGGCCACTAGGGTAAATCCCGGATTTTTGTGCAGCAGGCGCGCTCCGAAGCGCAAGTCCTGGAAGAAGACTTCGAGCAAGGGTAGACCACGGCGCTCGCGATAGTTTTCCTTCGTTTGTTCAACGCCACCGAGCTTCATGATGGCCTCCCTCCGAGCTTGCGTCTGCGACATGCCTCGGCGCAGATTGTCATCGATGTGCAGTTGAAGGTGGCTGTCGATCTCGGCAGAGAATTCCTGCTCGCGCCGCCCTTTGCCGAACAGTTCACCCACCCTGGAAAGCCATGCTCGCAGCTGCCTCATGAGATTTCTCCGCAATACCGACTACGACCGCTCTTCCCCGGGCGCCAGGAAGCGCGCTAGAATCGCGGTCGTCTGTTCCCATTCCCGCTCTTCCTTATTCAATTGCTTGCGGCCCGCGCGGGTAAGCTTGTAGTACTTCGCCTTGCGATTGTTGTCCGAGAATCCCCATTCGGAGCTGATGTACCCTTCCTGCTCGAGCTTCAGCAACGCCGGGTACAAAGTTCCGTAATTCACGGCCAGCAGATCGCCGCTGGTCTGTTCTATGCGCCGCGCAATGCCGTAGCCATGCAGCGGCCCCATCGCCTGCAGCGTCTTCAGCACCATCAGCGCCAGAGTGCCTTGCCACACATCCCTTTTTTCGGCCGCCTTATCGCCCATCGCTCTCCTCTTGGTTCCTATGGGAAACCCATACCAAAGATGCCACAGGCCCTATGGGAAGGCAATAGAAGAAACGAGGTTGCCCCGCATTTTGTTTCCGGAATTTTCAAGATTTTCTTGCTCTCCCGGGAACCTGGCCACATCCTTAATTCCTGATCCTTTTCCCTGGATCCTCCCCTAGATCCTTCCCCTTCGCCTTCTTGACTCTTCTGCAACTTCTGACTAGCCTCATGCGTCCGGAAAAATGACGGTCTGGGGCTCGTGGTTCTAAGCGTTTCCCACAAAGGAGCTTCGATGCGTTCTGTCCTCGCGCGCCAGTGCCTCAGGGCACTCGCGTTTGCCGTAACTCTCCTCGCGCTTCTCGGTGCCGCGCCCCAAATTGGCGCGCAGGGCGGCGAGCCGCAGTACTTCGCGATTCGCGGAGCCAAAATCGTGCCGGTATCGGGGCCTCCTCTGGAAAACGCCACGGTGGTTATGGCCCATGGCGTTATCAAGGCGATTGGCAAAGACATCGCCATCCCTCCGGACGCTTGGATCATCGAGGGCAAGGGGCTAGTGGTTTATCCTGGGCTGTTTGATTCGTTCACGGATGTGGGCTTGCCAGTCGCAACCCCCGCTCCCGGCGGCGCCAACGAAGGTGCAGGCGGAGGTCGTCGGGCCCCTCCTACTGGGGAAATCTCTCGCGGCCCTGAAGACCGTCCGGGGACCACGCCGTGGCGGAGCGCCGCCGATGAACTCACCCTGAGCGACAAGCGCATCGAATCGTGGCGCAACGGCGGCTTCACGACGGTAGTTTCTGCTCCCAAAGGAGGAATGTTTCCGGGGCAAGCCGCGGTTCTCGATCTAGCGGGCGAGCGCGCCAGCGAGATGGTCGTGAAAACTCCGGTTGCTTTTCCCGTGTCCTTCGAACCCAGAGGTGGATTTGGAAATTTCCCGGGCTCGCTGATGGGCGCTCTGGCCTACGCTCACCAGGTTTGGATTGACACGGATTGGAGCGCCAGGGCCCAGGCCGCGTATGAGAAGAATCCCCGGGGCGTAGCGCGGCCGCGCTACGACCGCACGGAAGCCGTACTCGGCCAGGCGGTTGAAGAGCACATGCTGGTGCTGATTCCCGCGAATAATTCCGTGCAATTCCGGCGCGCCATCGAACTTATGGATCTCTGGCAGCTGGACCACGGCGACCATGTGGACGCGGTGATTTACGGCGGCCAAATGGGATATGAAGTCGCCGGCGAAATCGGCGCACGGAAACAGAAAATACCTGTCCTTGTCAATCTGAAATGGCCGGAAAGAGAAAAAGACGCCGACCCGGACGAGAAGCCATCGCTCCGGACCCTGCGCTTTCGTGACAAAGCGCCTTCCTCGCCCGCAGCGCTCGCCAAGGCTGGCATACCGTTTGCGTTTTACTCGGGCGGAATCACGGCACCGAAAGACATTCTCAAAGCCGCGAAGAAATCCATCGAAGCGGGTCTTGCGCCTGAGGCCGCGTTGCGCGCGCTCACGCTTACGCCCGCAGAGATCTACCGTGTTGCCGACCGGATGGGCTCCATCGAGACGGGAAAGATCGCTAACCTCGTCGTGACAGACGGCGATCTCTTTGACGAAAAAACCAAAATCAAGATGGTCTTTGTGGACGGGAAAAGGTTCGAGTCGCGCGAACCGGAAAAGCCCAAGGATCCTCCCAAAGGAGACATGACCGGGAAGTGGAAGCTCGCCTATACCACGCCAGACGGGCCGGAAGAATCCACGCTGGATCTTGATATGGCGAGCGACGGCACCCTCACGGGAACCACGACCAGCAAGCACGGCACCGCCAGCATCATTAGCGGCTACCTCAGCGTCGACAAATTCAGCTTTACCATCAACATTCCGATTGAAGGAAATCCGACCGACGTTGTGTTCACCGGCACCTTTGACGGCAGCACGCTGAAAGGCAATATCGACGTGATGGGCTTCTCCATCGAATTCAAGGGCATCAAGCCATCCTCGCAGGCCGCAGCCACTAGCGGTTCGGTCATCGAGGGCCGAGCGAGAAGTGATTCGTCTGTCGCCGGGGGTGCACAATGAGGATTGCATCTTTCGAGATTCTAAAGCCTTGGCGCACCGCAGTGGTTTGCCTGTTGTGCTTGTTCGCGCTTCCATGTTTGACACCCGCCGCCGCTCCGCCCGATGCGCCACCGGTGATTTTGATCCAGAACGCCACCATCCTCACGGTTTCGCACGGCACCATCGAGCACGGCTCCATCCTTATTAAGGATGGCAAAATCGCGGAAGTCGGGACGTCCATCAAGGCGCCGAAAGATGCCCAGGTGTTCGACGCCGCGGGACAGTTCGTCATCCCGGGCATCATCGATTGCCATTCACACATCGCCGTCGACGGCAGTGTGAACGAAGGAAGCGTTTCCGTCTCCTCGATAGTAAACATCGCGGATGTCCTCAATCCCGATGACATCGATATTTATCGCGATCTCGCCGGTGGTGTCACCGTCGCCAACGTTTTGCACGGCTCGGCAAACTCCATCGGCGGCCAGACCGTGGTCATCAAGCTCCGCTGGGGCCTACCCGCATCAAAGCTGCCATTCGAAGGCGCGGTCCCCGGCATCAAATTCGCGCTCGGCGAGAACCCCAAGCGCTCCAACTTCAGCATTCCCGGCGCGACCCCGCGCTATCCCACCACGCGAATGGGCGTCGAAGAGACGATACGAACTGCGTTTGCCGAAGCCCGCGACTACAAGAAAACCTGGGACGACTACGATAAGCGCGTCTCGGGCGGTGATAAGAACGCGATCCCGCCACGCCGCGATCTTCGTCTCGACCCACTCGTCGAAGTGCTCGAAGGCAAGCGCTACGTCCATGCGCATTGCTACCGTGAAGATGAAATTCTGATGTTGCTTCGCGTGGCAAAGGAATTTGGCTTCAAAGTACGCACTCTCCAGCATGTGCTGGAAGGCTACAAAGTGGCTGACGAAATCGCGGCAGCCGGAACCGGGGCTTCCACGTTTTCCGATTGGTGGGCTTACAAAGTGGAAGCCTATGATGCGATTCCTTACAACGCAGCGATTATGACGCGCCGGGGCGTCATTGTTTCCGTCAATTCCGATGACGCGGAAGAAGCTACGCACCTCAATCAGGAAGCGGCCAAGACCATGAAGTATGGCGGCCTCACCCACGAAGAAGCCCTCAAGCTGGTTACACTGAATCCCGCGATACAGCTGGGCATCGACAAGCGCGTCGGCTCGATCGACGTCGGCAAGGACGCCGACCTGGTCGTCTACAACCACGATCCGCTCAGTGCTTATGCTGTCGTTCAGGAGACCCTGATCGACGGCCGGGTATACTTCGACCGCAAGCGCGATATCTCTGAACGCGAAGCCCGCGAAAAAGAGAAGAAAGCGCTGATGGAAAAGGAAAAAAAAGCGGAAGAGAAAAAGAAAGCGGAAGAGAAAAAACCGGGAGCCGCAGGGGAAGGCGGCAAAAAGGCCGGCGCCAGGCCGGACGAGAAAAAGCCGGAAGAAAAGAATCCTGGAGACAAGCCCAAGGCGCCGCAAACGGTTGCCGTTTCCGGAGGTGCTAGGTGAAGAGCATCAAACAGATGTTGCGCATCGCGCCAATGATGGCCGCCGCTTGCTGCTTTTGCCTGAGCGCTTACGGGCAATCGCAACCGCCTTCCACCTACGCTCTAACGCATGCAAAAATTTTCACGCTTGCCGGCTCGCCGATCGAAGACGGCACGCTGGTCATTAAAGACGGCAAAATCGCCGCCGTTGGCGCAAACGTGGAAGTTCCCGCAGGCGCGGAAGTCATCGACGTTAAAGGCTTGCAAATTTATCCTGGCCTATTCGATCCCATCACCCAGATGGGTCTCAGCGAAGTCTCCGCCGTGAACGCCACCGTCGATTCCACCGAAACGGGCGCTTACAACCCGGACGTGGTTGCGGCGACGGCGGTATCTCCGTCCAGCGAACATATTCCGGTAACCCGCGCCGCGGGTATTACCGAAGTCCTCGCCGTGCCCGACAGCGGCGGATTTGATTCCAGCGGCGCACGCGGCGTGATCGGCGGCCAGGCCTCCGCGATCCACCTTTCTGGATGGACGATTAACGACATGCTCATCAAGAAGAGCGTGGCCATGGTCATCTCTTGGCCCGTGATCGAGACTCGTACATTCGATTTCGCTACGTTTTCGCGAAAGGAAAAACCATTCACCGAAGCCAAACAGGACTACGAAAAGCAGGTGAACGAACTAACAGACTATCTGGATCGCGCCCGGCACTATGCGCAAGCCATGGGGCACGGCGGCCCCTCCGATTACCAGCGCGACTTAAAGCTGGAAGCGCTCGCTCCGGTGGTCCGCGGGCAGCTGCCTGTGCTGGTGTTTGCAAATCGCGTCCGCGACATCCGCAACGCCGTCGAATTTTGCGACAAGCAAAAGCTGAAGATGATTCTTGCGGGCGGCGAGGAAGCCTACAAGGTGAAGGACCTGCTGCGCTCCAAGGGCATTCCTGTAATCTTGCGACCAACGCTAAGCCTGCCGATTGACGAAGACGATGCCTATGACCGACTGCTCTCCCAACCCGCCGAACTTGCTGCCGCCGGTGTAAGGTTCGCCTTCGGCAGCTTTGACAATTCGTTCGCGCGCCGCCTCGGCCAGCAAGCCGCGAACGCGGTTGCGTATGGTTTGCCGTACGACGAAGCCCTTAAGGCCGTCACGGTCTATCCGGCGGAGATTTTTGGCGTGGCCGACCAGCTGGGCACCCTGGAGACCGGCAAAATCGCTAACATCATCGTCACCAACGGCGACCCTCTCGAATTATCGACCGAAGTCAAGTTCCTCTTCATCAAAGGGCAGCGTACCTCCCTGGACAACAGGCACCAGCGGCTCTACGAGAAGTACTTGAACCGGCCAAAAGCCGCGAACTGATGCTCCGGCCTCACGGATAAAAGATAAATCGCGCGCCGTCCAGCATCATGTGTGGGAACGATGGCGCTCGGAAGCTCGTCCTTTGCTGCCCGCTCCGCTGGCCTTGCGCGAGCTGTGTTTCCCTCGGTAACCATTGCGCGAAGTGGCCGTCTGAGCGTATAGGATAGGTTTGCCTCCGGGGGAGTCCATGCTCAATCTGTTGCAGGATGTTCGCTATACTTTCCGGCTGCTTGCTAAAAGCCCCATGTTCACGGTTATTGCGGTGCTCACCTTGGCGCTTGGCATCGGTGCGAATACTGCCATCTTCAGCGTCGTCAATGCCGTGCTCTTGCGCCCGCTGCCGTTTAGGGACCCCTCCCGGCTGGTTTTGGTGATCGAAAAAAGCAAGTACCCCACGATCACCGTCTCGTACGAGAACTACCTCGATTGGCGCGACCAGAGCCGTTCCTTTGACTCCATGGAAGCCTTTTACGGGACCAACATGACTCTCACCGGGAAGGGCGAACCTGAGCGCCTGGTCGCGCGCATGGTCACTGCCGGATTTTTCCCTTTGCTCGGCGTCTCTCCCCGAATTGGCCGGAACTTCACACTGGAGGAAGACCGGGCGGGGGGCACGCCGGTGGCGATTCTGAGTTACGCCCTCTGGCAGAGACGGTTTGGGGGGGCCAAGAATGTGCTTGGCCAGACCATTGATGTGGACGCGCAGCCGTACACCATCGTGGGTGTCCTCCCACCCGGCTTCCAGTTCTTTCAGCTCGCCGACGTGTATTTGCCCTTCCATCCATGGGCTAGGACTCTGCCGGATGATCGCAACTGGCATCCGGGAATCCTCCCGGTCGCGCGGCTGAAACCTGGGGTGACCAGGGAACAGGCGCGCACCGAGATGCGCACGATTTCCAAGCGGCTTGAGGAGCAATACCCGGTTTATAACACGGGCTGCAGCTCGGACGTGATTCTCGCGCACGACCAGCTCGTCCAGAGCTCGCGGCCCGCGCTAATACTCCTGCTCGGCGCTGTGAGTTTCGTGCTTCTGATTGCCTGCGTGAACGTGGCCAACCTGCTGCTCGCTCGATCCGCTTCCCGCGCCCGGGAAATTGCCATCCGCACAGCCATGGGAGCCGGCCGCATGCGCATGCTGCGGCAACTGATGACAGAAAGCGTTCTTCTTTCGGTGCTGGGCGGAGGATTCGGTTTGCTCTTGGCCTGGAGCGCTCTCGGGCCACTCCTGAAAATTTCTGCAGGCAGCCTTCCGCAAACCGCGGCGGTAGGTTTGGACGGCTGGGTACTCGCCTTCACCGCGGGAATCGCTATTTTCACCGGACTTCTCTTTGGCATCTTCCCGGCGTTGCGCGCGGCCAAACTGGATCTGCGGGAGTCCTTGAATGAGGGTTCACGGGGATCCACGGCTGGACCGGGACATCACCGGCTTGGCAACGCCCTGGTCTCCTTGGAAATTGGCTTAGCCATGTTGCTCCTTGTCGGCGCCGGGCTGCTATTGCGCAGCTTCTCGCGGTTAGAAGATGTACCACCTGGATTCCAAGCTGATCATTTGCTCGTTGCCGATATTCCCGTCTCTCAGGCCGTTTATGCTAAACCAGAGCAGCGCTTTGAGTTCTACGACCGCCTGGTTGAAGGAGCCCGGACGCTGCCCGGGGTCCGCGCGGCGGGAGCGGCGTCGTTTTTGCCCGTGAGTGGCGGCGGCTCGGTTATCCATTTCAACATCACCGGGCGCCCGCCAAAATCGGCGAGCGACTTCACTGCGGCAGGTTACCGCGCCATAACCCCGAGCTATTTCGAAACTCTGGGGGTCCCTCTGCTCCAGGGCCGCTTGATCGCCGCTGCGGATACCGAGAAAGCTCCAGCGGTTGTCGTGATCAATGGGAGTATGGCCCGCCTCTATTTCCCTAACGAGAATCCCCTCGGCAAGCACATGCAGCTCGGCGCCACCCCGGAAAAAGACATCCCAACGATGGAGATCGTCGGAGTGGTGGGCGATGTCCGCCCCGGCCTGGGCATCGATCCGCAGGCGGAGATGTACCTTCCGTACCGGCAGGCAGATCAGCTCCTGCCGGTCTTTCAGCTTTCTATCGTGATGCGCACGACAGGCGATCCCTTGCTCCAGACCGTGGCGCTGCGCAGCGCGCTTGCGCAAATCGATCCCGACGAACCCCTCGTCAAAGTCCGCACCATGGAAGAAAACATGGCCACAACGGTGGCGGAGCCGCGTTTTCGTGCGTGGCTTATCGGAGTCTTTGCGCTGCTCGCCTTGGTGCTCGCCGCTGTGGGCGTCTATGGCGTGATGTCCTACACCGTCACACAGCGCACCAGCGAAATCGGCGTTCGCGTCACCATGGGTGCGCAACCGCAAGATGTATTTCGCATCATCGTTGGCGAAGGGTTGCGGCTCGCTCTTCTGGGCGTGGGAATCGGTCTTGTAACGGCTCTGGCCCTGACGCGCCTGCTTCGAAGCTTTCTATTCGGCATCAGCGCTTACGATCCGCTCACATTTATTGGGGTTTCCGTGCTCCTCACGATCGTTGCGGTCGCGGCATCCTATTTCCCGGCGCGCCGCGCAACCCTCGTCGATCCTTTGGTGGCACTGCGCTACGAATAGCGCGCTGCTTCTTCTAAGCCCGTTCCCGCTTTTCACTAGTGATGGTCAGGGATTCGATAATTGCTCATGGCGTTTAGCGTGGGGCCATCCCATTTGCTGGGCCAAGCATTGGCGAAATTCCATCTCACGGCTGCCGTTCCGTCCGCGGCCAGCAAAACAACCGAGCCAGATTTTCTCTGCAACTAACCGTTTATGACCGCGAGGTGCCAGTTATACAGGTCTCGCGAGGTAGTCACTCCCCACTTCAGAACGATATCGCGGTAGGACACCTTACCTGGGATTTTCCGGACCGTTACTGGTTCCGAGCCTTCGCGAGAATCCACAACCTCGATGAGTGACCCCAGTCCGGTGCATTCCATGAATGCCGGCTGCTGATTCCATCGATCTCCGCGAGAAACCGGGAAATTTGTCAGTGGATCCATTCGTTGCAAGCCAGCCATTGGTCCTCCCTCTGCTATTTCCGTTTGGAGCCTGATGGGCTGAGACTACCGCACTTTCGCTCGGAACTCCCAGCAGTCGCCGCGCCCCCTTTAATTTCAAATTTCCTCCATTTTGTTGTAATTCTTGACGCCGAGCCGCGTCTAGAGAGATTAGAGAGATCCCTATGCGACGACTAACATACCGAAGCCTGCTAGCACTATCCCTGGCCTGCCCGTCTGCTTTTGCTCAGGCACCGGACCCTGGTAAGATCGCCGATCAATACGTAAAAGCGGCCGGCGGAGGCAAAGCCCTCTCCAAGATCCAAACCATGACGCTGGAAGGCTCGTTCAGCAACGCCATGGACGGAAAATCGGGCACTTACACGTTCGATACCAAGTTGCCGAACCGCTACTACTCGGAATTGGTGGTCGGCGACAAAAACGTAATCGAGGCATACAACGGCAAATCGGCGTGGCAGCAGACTGCGGCGGGAGAACTCGGTACACTTCTGGGACAGGAAGGCCTCGAACTCGAAGCCGCTTCGAGCTATTACAACTCGCATTTCTTGAATCCGAAAAAAAACAAATTGGCGCTGGCGTTTGTAGGTCACGCCCAAGTGGGCGGAAAGGATGCGCTGCAAGTCGAAGTAACCGCCCCGACGGGCATGAAACGGGAGGTGTTCTTCGATCCCCAGACGCACCTGATCGTGAAGGAGGCGGGGCCGCTCGGTGGCGTGAAGGAAGAAATCTTCTACGATGACTACCGCGCGGTCGACGGCGTTAAGTTACCCTACAAGATCGAGCTGCATCGCGGCAGCGACGTCTACGCCGTCACTATTACGCGTGCGGCGATCAACGCGACGGTCGGCGAGCGGGTCTTTGACTTCCCCGTGAAATCGCAGGTGAAGCTCCCGGACCTCAAGGCCTTGTTCAAGGAGATCGACGACAACCAAAAAGCCATCGACAAACTGAAAGAAAACTATGCAGGCACGCGCGTGGAAGAAGAAACGGACTTTGAAAAAGATGGCAAGGTCAAAAAAACGGAAATGAAGGAATACACGTTTTTCTATTTGAACGGCCAAGAGATTTCCACTCTGGTCAAGAAAGATAACAAGGCGCTTAGCGGCGAGGAACAAAAGAAAGAAAACGAGAAAACCGAGAAAGAAATTCAGGACATCCAGAAGCGCGAATCCAAGAAAGAAGCCAAAGACGAAAAAGCCAAAGAAGAAGGAAAGAAGGAAAAGAACGATGACGACGTCGGCGTCGAATCTTTCTTGCGCACATGCCAGTTCGTGAATCCCCGGCGCGAGCGCTTCCGTGGCCAAGACGTGCTGGTCTTCGATTTCGAGCCCAACCCGGAGTATAAAGCGCGCAATCTGGTGGAAAAGATCGTCCAAAAACTCGCCGGAGTGATTTGGATCGACGAAAAAGCGCACGATGTGGCACGTCTCGAAGCTTACTTCGTCGGCGACTTCAAATTTGCTGGCGGTTTGCTCGCCAACTTGCAGAAGGGAACGAGTTTCATTTTCGAACAGGCCTACCTCAACAACGAAGTGTGGCTGCCGACATACGAAGAAGCTCATGCGGCGGTCCGCGTGTTGCTCGTAAAAGGCTTTAAGGTCAACGCCGTCACGCGATATTCCGATTACAAAAAATTCAACGTCGAGACTCTGGCCACCGTTGCAAAGCCCAAGGGCGCGGAAGAAGTGGCACCCACCAAACCAAAGGACCCGCCGCCCGCGCCTCCGCAGCTCTAACCGCACTTGCCACGGATTTGTGAGGCTCTGATTCTCGAGCAGTGCGCAGAACCTCCCTCCCCGCGGCGTCCCAACTGCCGGCAGCCGCTCATCTACTGGCAGCCACGCGCCAGAGTGATAGGATGGGCCCGGAGTTTTGGGAGCCCCCATGCGACGAAACATCTTCAAGATCTTTTTGTTGACACTCGCGGCCATCGTTGCTTCGCCGCAGCCTCGTGTTTCTGCCCAAACGAAACCAGTTGATAACGCGAATTCTGCCGCGTTGCGCGTCGGAATAGTAGGACTGGTCCACGGCCACGTCGGCGGATTTCTTCAGCAGAACCAGCACCGCTCGGACATTCAAATCGTGGGCGTCGCCGAGGAAGACAGCAAACTCGCCGCGTTCTATGAATCGAAGTTTGCCCTCGCGCACAACATCTTCTTTCCTAACGTCGATGAGATGCTAGAGAAAGCGAAGCCGCAAGCCGTGCTCGTCTACACAAACACATACGACCATCGCAGCGTCGTGGAGGCCTGCGCCCGCCATGGTGTCCCGGTGATGATGGAGAAGCCGCTGGCCGTGAGTATGGAGGACGCCCGCGCGATCGAAGCCGCGGCTCAGCGGGGAAAGATCCAAGTCCTGGTGAACTACGAAACGACCTGGTACCGCAGCAATCGAGCGGCGTACGATCTCGTGCATGAAAAGGCCATCGGCGCCCTACGAAAAGTTGTCGTCCATGATGGACATTCCGGCCCGAAAGAAATCGGCGTGGAATCCTGGTTCCTCGCCTGGCTCACCGATCCGAAGCTAAACGGCGCGGGGGCCCTCTTCGATTTCGGCTGCTATGGCGCCGACCTGATGACCTGGCTCATGGACAACCGCAGGCCCGACACGGTGACCGCCGTCACGCAGCGCATCAAGCCGGAGATCTATTCCCGGGTAGATGACGAGGCCACCATCGTCCTGACCTATCCCAAAGCCCAGGCGATTCTCCAGGCTTCCTGGAACTGGCCGTTCTCTCGGAAAGATATGGAAGTCTACGGTCAAATCGGATACGCAATCACGGTGGAGCGCAATGCTGTGCGCGTCCGCTTACCGGGGCAAGACGAAAAACTGCACGACGCCAAGCCCCTCGATCCCCGCGAAAGCGATTCGGTGAACTACCTCAAAGCAGTCATTCAGGATGGAATGCCGCCACAAGGTCTCTCTTCGCTCGAAACAAACATGATCGTCACGGAGATTTTGGACGCCGCGCGCCAATCCGCCGCCACCGGGCAGACGGTTCACCTTCGAGAAGCACGTTGAATAAGGGAGGGATAAAGCCGACCACCGGCAGCGGCTGGGAATCGTCGAATCGGTGCGGTTCTTATTCCGCGTACACGCGGCAGTCGAGAACGTCGCGGACTTTTTGCGCCAGCGCGCCCGGCGTAAAAGGCTTCTGCAAGAAAGATAAACCCGCCTCCAGCACCCCGCCCTGCGCCAGTACGTTGTCAGTGTAACCAGACATGTACAGCACCCGCGTTCTCGGATTCCGCGCCGTAATCCGCCGAGCTAGCTCCCGCCCGCTGGTCCCCGGCATAATAATGTCCGTCAACAAAAGATGAATTTTCCCTCTGTACTTTTCGCTCAACTGCTCGGCTTCCTTCGTACTCTTCGCCGCCACTACCAAATAGCCTTTCGCGGAAAGAATCCGGCTGGCCAGCTCGCGCACAGCTTCTTCGTCTTCGACCAGCAAAATAGTTTCGCTACCCGCGCCCGCCGCGGGAATTTCCACCGCATCCGGCTTGGCCTCCACTTGCTCTGCGACGCGCGGCAGATATACTTTGAAGGTAGTTCCTCTGCCGGGTTCGCTGTACACCCAGATGTATCCCCCGCTCTGCTTCACGATGCCATAAACAGTCGACAGGCCAAGTCCCGTTCCCCGGCCACTCTCCTTCGTCGTATAAAACGGCTCGAAGATATGCGCCACGGTCTCGGGACCCATGCCCATCCCGCTGTCTGAGACCGCCAGCATGACATAAGGCCCCGGCTTGACGGCGACATGATCGCGCGCATAGAAAGTATCCAAATCCACGTTCACTGTTTCCACCGTCAAGCGTCCGCCCTTCGGCATGGCGTCGCGTGCGTTCACCACAAGATTCATAATCACTTGTTCGACCTGAGCCGGATCAGCTTTCACGTGTCCCACGTTTGCCCCGCAGCGCGTCACCATCTCGATGTGTTCCCCCATCAACCGGCCCAAGAGTTTGTCCAGCCCCAGCACAATGGCGTTCAGATCGATAACCTTCGGCTGCAGAACTTGCCGCCGGCTGAAAGCCAGCAATTGGCGGATGAGCATCGAAGCCCGTTCCGCCGCATTCTCAATCTGCTGAACATCCGCCCGCAACTCCGGCTGAATCCCCGCCCTTTGCACCGCCAGCTCTGCATAGCCCTTGATGATCGTCAAAAGATTGTTGAAGTCGTGCGCGATACCACCCGCGAGCCGGCCAACGGCTTCCATTCTTCGCGACTGCTGCAATTGATTTTCCAGCAACTTCCGCTCCGTAATGTCGACGATGATGCCTTCCAACACCGGATGGCTGTAACTTCCGGAACCCACCACCGCGGTGTCGCTAACCCAGATCACCGCGCCATCTTTGCGCACAATCCGGTATTCCGCCTGAAATCGCTCACCGCGCAAGCTGGCTGCTTCCGCGGCCTCAACAACAGAGAGATCTTCCGGTGGAATGTGACGCGTCCAGTCGCTGGAGCTGACCAGCCATTCCTCCTGCGAGTAGCCCGTTATGGCCTCGACCTGGGGACTGACATAGTGCCATTGGCCGTGGATACCAAGTTCCGCGATATAACTGATCGCGGCGACCTGTTCCACAAGCGTGCGATATTTGTTTTCAGCGTCGACACGCGCCTGCTCCGCTTCCTTTCGCGCAGTGATATCGTGGCCGATGCATGCGGTAACCCCGTTGGCCAAAGAAGTTATCGCCATTTCCACGGGTATGGCCGTTCCGTCGCGCCGCCGCAGGCTGATTTGCCCGGACCATTTGCCCTCCGCCTCGAGGGTCTTGCTCACCGGCTCTTGGATCAACTGGACATCGCGCGGGTCGTAAATCTTCTGCCAGTGAACGCCCAGCATGGACTCTGGACTTTCGTGGCCCATCATGCGGGCAAACGCCGCGTTCACATAAACGTGTTCTCCGCTCTCCCCGATGATGGAGATTCCGTCCGCCGTGGAATCCATAGCCAGAGCCTGCCGGCGCACTATCTCGGCGGTTTTTACCTCGCGGTATGCGCTGATGCCGACGCGCAATGCGAAGCAAAGAATGGAAACTCCCAAGAGCGAAAACCGCAGAATGCGCCATTCGGAAGGGAATTGCGCCACCTGCACCAAAACAATCAGCGGCGCCAACACGAAGAACGCGTTGGTCATGATGACTCCGCTGAAAGTTTTCCGGCCGCGTGGCCACGCGGTTTGCTTGGCCTCGGGTGGTTGCCAACGTGCCGCCCAGAACGCACCCCAAAGAAACGGTAGCGTCCAGCACAGGTCAGCAAGCGTTCCGGTGGGTGTCGCCTTGGTGTAGTGAAGGTATGCAGACAAGGCGGAGCTGGCAGTAAAGATGGAAAAATAGAGCGCAAAACCCGTATACAGATTACGAATCTCGGGAGCTCGCGCCCGGGCAATTTGAATACAGGCGAGTGCAATGATGGCTAGCTCTTCACCAAACTCCATCCAAAGCTGACGTGCGGAGATGCTCTGTTGCTGGAGCTGCGGCGACGGTACGTAGTAGAGCCCAAGAAACACAAAGAAGAAAACAATCGCGACCTGTACGAAATCCAGGAGAAACTCGGGTTCAAAGCGCGCCGAATCCTTGTCTTGATCGAGGAACAGTACCATCGCAAAGAAGATTCCCTGCACGCTGAAAAAGAAACGCACGGCGGAATCCGCCGCCGGTTTGGTGTGCAGTACGAGTTCGTAGTACATCCACCCGAGGTTCGCCACGCCCCAAGCGGCCATGCCGCAGCCCACCAGCGCCCAGAACGGCCGAGCCATCCCGCGCCCGCGCCGCGAAGCACCAAAACACATCACTGCAGCCAGAACACTTGCCGATACTTCGAGCAGATTTGCGAGAAATGTGCCGGCGGGCGACACCCCTAGAATCAACGCTTGCGCCAGGTGAGCGCCGACAATCGTGGCCGCAAGAATGAGGAGCTTTCTGGACATTCCTGCTCGTTCCCTAAGAGTTGAAACCGGATGATCCTGGATTCCAAGTTTAACCGAATGAATAGAGAGAAGCGGCGAGGTTGCGGGGTGCGTGCCTTGGCATGCAACGGGCCAACGAGCCCCGAAAATCGCCGGGAAGCTAGGTTTACTCAGCAGTCTGGCTGCGGTAGACTCGCCGAGAAGTTCTGGCACTCCACCCGGCGGTTCATTTTGAATCTTTTGAAAAAAACGTTAGAAGTTCCGCTCAGCAAGGAAGCAGCCTGGAGCACCCCCCGAGCATCTAAAACACATGACCACCGTTCGGCTTAGTCCAAGTATTACCCCGCGCGAGATTTTGAGCGCTTGGGGAAAAATCTTAAGCGGCAAAGCGCCCATGCTCTCCATCGAAATCACGCGCGAATGCCCGCTCAGTTGTCCCGGCTGCTACGCCTATGGCGATGCGCACCTCGGCGGCGGCAAACTTCTCACCGACCTGAAGGATTTTCGCGGCGACGCCCTGGTCCATGGCGTGCTCGATTTGGTGCGCAAAAACCAGCCCATGCACGTCTCTCTAGTGGGTGGCGAGCCGCTCGTCCGGCATCGTGAACTGAGTGCCATTCTGCCCGCTCTCAGCGCCATGAAGGTCTTCTCTCTGGTGGTAACCAGCGGCATAATCCCAATTCCCATGGAATGGATGGATCTGCCCCGCGTTCGCGTGGCCATCTCCGTCGACGGCCTGCCCGAGCACCACGACATCCGCCGCAAACCCGCTACCTACGAGCGCCTGCTAAAAAATATCGATGGCCGCAGAGTGAATATCCACTGGGTGATCACGCGTCCGATGTTCGAGCGCCCCAGCTATCTGGAAGAATACGTCTCATTTTGGAATGCCCGGCCTGAGGTCGATCACATTTGGGTGAGCCTGTACACGCCTCAGATCGGCGAAGAAAGTGCAGAAAAGCTGACTCCCGAAGACCGGCAAAAAGTAGCCCGTACCTTGCCGTCCTTGGCGCGGAAATATCCCAAGTTTTTGATGAACGATGGCGTCGCCCGGGCCTTCCTCCACCCTCCGGAGAAGCCCGCCGACTGCCTGTTTGCCAAAATGTCTGCGAACTATTCCGCCGATTTGGAGACGCGCGTCGAGCCTTGCGTCTTCGGCGGTTCTCCCAACTGCGCCGAGTGCGGATGTGCCGCCAGCAGCGGCTTGCACTGGATTCGCACCGTCAAGGTCGCCGGTCCTCTCCGCGTCGGACACTTTGTAGGCGGTTCGGTCGGCATTGGCTCGCTCGTCAACCGTCTGCGCCGCGGCGAAGGTGGGCCATCGCGGTGGGGCTCCGGCGGTCCTCAGACTGGCGACAAGCCTGAACTGGTTCAGATCGCGATGTAGTGCGCGCTACTAAAAATCCTCGCTGACCTGATCCAGTTCCTCGATCCCCAGAATTCCGTTGAACCAGACACTTCGTGGATTTCCGCTGGCGTTCTTGCGGTAGTACAAAATTCCGATATCTTTGATTGGCGCTGCTGTCGGCAGCACAAGCGCCAGTTTCTTAGCGGTTTTCGAATGGATAACGGTCCTGCGATTGCACCGCTACGGCAACTCTCCGGCGCAACGCGATGGTGTCGACCGGTGCACGCTTGCCGAAACGCTTCAGAACCGCCATCTGCGTCGTTAGCATATCTCCTTCATGAACCGCCGCGATGGCGCGCTTGGCTTCGTGCTCGACGCGCTCGGCGGCCTCAGCGATAAAAACACAAGCGGCGTCGATCATGGTTTGTGATGCGGATTCACCCTTGGCTGCGGCCGCCTTCTGCGCGCGAAGCAAGCAAGACTCCATAGCATAAACTTCCATCACCACATTCGAAAGGGCCCCGATGAGTTCCTGCTCTTCGCCGAGTTTATCGCGGAATTTCTGGACCGCACCGCCGGCCGCCTGCAGAAACATTTTCTTGGCATTGGCCACCACGCGGGCTTCCTCCGCTAGCACGCCTTCTGGCGCTTGTTCAAAAGATGGCCCAGCGAGAATTTCGTCCGCCAGCTTCATCGCCGCGGGGATCAGCGCAAGCTGCCCGCCCATCGCGCGCTTCATCAGCATCTGGATGATCAGCATGCGGTTGATTTCATTGGTGCCCTCAAAAATTCGGTTGATGCGCGAATCGCGGTACGCGCGGCACACCGGGTAGTCTTCATGAAAGCCATACCCGCCGAAAATCTGCACGCCTTCATCGACGACATAGTCCAACATCTCGCTTCCATACACCTTGGCGATGGAGCTCTCGATGGCGTACTCTTCGAGTACTTTCATGGTGTTCTGGATTTTGTCTCCCGACCCCGAGGCCGCAACCATCGCCGCCTCGATGTTTCCAGCCGAGCGGTAGACCATCGATTCCACGCCGAAAATCTGAATGGCCATTTCCGCCAGCTTTTCCTTCATCAACCCGAAATCGCCGATCTGCTTGCCGAACGCCTTCCTCTCCTTAGAATACTTGGAAGAATTCTGCAACACATGCTTTGACCCGCCAACACAGGACGCCCCGAGCGTGAACCTGCCCGCGTTCAATATGTTGAACGCCACGATGTGCCCGCGGCCGATGTCATGAAGCACGTTTTCCTTGGGCACCCTGCAATTCTCGAGGAAGATCGGCGTCGTCGAGCTGCCGTGAATGCCCATCTTGTGCTCTTCGTTCCCCGGTTTGAATCCAGGGAAGGTCCGCTCAACGATGAACGCTGTGAACTTTTCCCCGTTGACCTTCGCGAACACGATGTAAACATCTGCGAATCCGCCGTTGGTGATCCACATTTTCTGGCCGTTCAGGATGTAATGCGTGCCTTCCGCATTCAACTCCGCGCGGGTCAGGGAGTTCTGCGAGTCCGACCCGGCTTGCGGCTCGGAAAGACAATAAGCGCCGATCCATTCGCCCGTCGCCAGTTTCGGCAGATACTTTTTCTTCTGCTCCTCGTTTCCGAAATACACGATGGGCAGCGTTCCGATGCCCGCGTGCGCGCCGTGGGTTACCGCGAATCCGCCATAAATCGAAAGTTTTTCTGTGAGCACGGTCGCGGCGATTTTGTCGAGGCCCGCACCGCCATACTGCTCCGGAATTCCGCCGCTCAGCAAGCCAACCTCCCCGGCCTTTTTAATTAGCTCGGGCATCAGGCCGGGCTTCTTGTTCTCCAGCTCTTTCACCAGGGGCAGAACTTCCTTGACAACAAATTCCTCCGCGGTCTGGCCGATCAGCTTCTGGTCATCGGTAAGATCCGCGGGCGTGAAAACCTCCTGCGGAAGAGCTGTCTCGAGAAGAAAACTGCCGCCCTTGGCGGCGGGTTTGGTGGTAATCGTTAGGGTGGCCATCATGGTCTCCTTGTGGCTTGCTCTCGTACTCGCGCGACTATCCTGGATTTTGGTCACACGCCTCAAACGTGGGCGTCTCGAATGCCAGTGGATGGTGGTCCGAAGCTTTGTGAGACAAGCCATTTTACTCCTGCGAACGGTTCGAGGTAAACACCGTTAACCGGGCCACGTAAGGGCGCCAGCGGCAGCCGTAGGGTGCCGGTAAAGTCCGCGCTTGAATAGACCACAAAATAGTTCTTGACAAAATAATTGGTCTGTTCAAAACTGCGCTCGCGTTTTTCGCGAGAGGCTCCTCCAAGGCATGCGCATCACCCGTAGCGGCGATTGGAAAATCCCCAGCACGCGCCCCCCGAACCTCTCCGCGGCCACTGGCAGCTGTAGTCTCGATCTCGTCCGCGAACCTGCGCAGGCCGCCATCTTGCTCCATCATCCCCTTCGGCTGAAGATTCTCGCCGCCCTCCTCGAGCCCGATTCCGCGACGGCCGTCGCCAGGCGCATGAAACTGCCCCGGCAGACCGTGAACTATCATGTCCGCGAACTGGCGCGAGCTCGCCTGCTGGTGCGCACTGGCCGCCGTCGTTGCCGGCATCTCTTCGAACAATGCTATGTGGCAACGGCCCGCGGCTACGTGCTTTCTCCGGAATTACTGGGCAAACTCGCCGCCGACCCCGCCCAAGTGGCGGACACCTTCTCGGCGAATTATCTGCTGGGGCTCGCGTCCAAGCTGCAATCTGAACTGGCGCGTTCTGTGCAGCTGGCGGCCGCAGCAGGGGAGCATCTCGCAACACTTTCGATCAACACGGAGTTGCGATTTACGTCCCCCGAACAGCGAGCCGTGTTCACCGAGGAATTGCAGCGCACCCTTGTCGACGTGGCCGCTCGGCACAGTTCCCCCTTTGCCAAAGCCGATGGCTCGCCTGCCGAAGGCCGGCCGTTTCGATTGGTCGTCGGTTGCTATCCGATTCCCCCAAGGAAGGATCAAGAACCCCGGTCGCATACCGGGAACGATCCAGGAAGCGCGTCCTGACCGACAAACCGGAAAACAAGCCGATTGAGCCCCTTGGACGGATTATACGAGCCGAGATCCGCACCAGAGCCAAGCCCGAGCAGGCCTACGATGCCTGGGCCGGCCCGGAGAAAATTGCCCCCTGGTTTCCCGACCGCGCCGAAGGCCGGGCCGAGCCCGGCGCGACTATCACCTGGATCTTCGACAAGTTTGATTACCGCATTCCCTATGAAGTGCTGATCGCCCAGCCCGCCCGGAAATTTGCAGGCCCCGTTCGAAGGAGAAGCGCTCGTCTACCGCACGGAATTCTCAGCCGGTGGCACCACCCTAAAGCTGCGCAACGTCACCGGCGTTGTCAGTCCTGGAAAACTCGTCAGCGAGGAGTACATCGCCACTAGAGACGCGCCGGAATCCTTGCTAGTAACTGTCGAAGCGCAAAAAAACGCTGACCTCCCCGCGCATGTGCCACCACCGAGGAGCCACGTTATTTCGCGGCAGCCCCGCCCGAATCTTTAAACGTGATCAGCACAAACTTCGACTTCGTTCCCAGCAAATCCACCACCTTGCGCGAAGTCCCCGCAGGCAACCACAACACGTCAGCTTCGTGCAGAAATGCAGCGTGCTCGCCCCCAAGTGAAACCTCCAGGTTCGCATTGCTCATCGCAATCAGAAGAGTAGCCGCCCGTGGCGCGGCCTCCTCATAATCTTTTCCCCCCTCGATGGTCACCATGTCCAAGCGAACTTCATCGCTCTCAAAACAAGCGACCATTTGTTCGAACGGCACCTGGTCGTTTTGTTTTGCGCCAGCAGCGCTCTGCGGGCATCCACCCAAGGGACGATCGCCGCTCTTATCCCCAAGATTCCGGGGCGAACCCTGCGGGTGCGCCAGCTCCGCTGTAACGTTATGAAACTGAATGCCTGCATCTGTCCGCGCAATATGCGCAAACCCTCCCGCCGAATAACGCGTCGATCCGTCCTCCAGCGTCAAATGCGCTTCCGGCTTTCCCACCACAGCATTGATAACGTCGGTCGTCCCCACAGTTAAATAGATGTAAGGCAAATCGTGTTGATGAAGCAGCGTGGCATCCAACGGCGGCAACGTAACGTTGTAAACGTGCACGTAGTCGTTCTGAAACAAAAGCACGTGATGCGGCTCCGCTTTCACCGGAACGGCACCCGCCGCCTTGATAGGACTCTGAACCTCTATCTGGATGTCCTTTTTTACGTCCGAAGTACTCGGAGCCGGCGTCTGCGCCACAACTACGGGCGCAAACACCACAGCAAGTGCGGGCAACACGGCAATCTTCATCGCGACAAATCCTCGGATCGCAGGCAGCGTACTGCTAAGTTAAACGCCTCGCAGCGTGGAAACGTTACAGGTAGGACCAACGGGGTGTCAAACGCCCGTCGGACTTCTGACTACAGCCGCTCCAAAATCCCCGCGGCTCCCATCCCCCCGCCGATGCACATAGTCACCATGCCGTAGCGCGCGTTGCGCCGCCGCAATTCGCGCAGAATGGTCGCCGTAAGTTTCGCACCGGTGCACCCCAGCGGATGCCCAAGTGCAATGGCGCCCCCATTTGGATTCACCCGCGCAGGATCAAGCCCGGCCTGCTGAATCACCGCCAGAGACTGCGCCGCAAACGCCTCGTTCAATTCGAACACCGCGATGTCGTTCAAGCCCAGCCCCGCCAGTTTCAGCGCCTTAGGAATCGCCGCCACCGGACCGATCCCAAACTCTTCCGGCAAAACGCCAGCGGTGGCATAAGCCACAAACCGCGCCAGCGGTTTCAACCCCAGCGCTTTCGCACGTTCGTCGCTCATCACCACGGCCGCCGCCGCTCCATCGCTCATCTGCGAACTGTTCCCCGCGGTCACCGTTCCCTTGACATGAAACGCTGGCTTCAGCTTAGCCAAAGCCTCCAGCGAAGTATCCGCCCGCGGCCCCTCGTCAGTTTCAAACGTAAAAGTTTGCGTAGCCGCTTTTGCCGCAGCCTTCGCCGTCCCACTCCCCGAAGCACTCCCGCAAGAACTGCCGTTCCCGTTAGCCACCGCCGTTATCTTCACCTGCACCGGAACGGTTTCTTCCTTGAAATGTCCCGCCGCAATAGCCGCCAGTGCCTTCTTGTGCGACTCGACAGAAAACTGGTCCGCCTGCTCCCGCGTAATCCCAAACTTCCGCGCAATGTTCTCCGTCCCCAAGCCCATATTGATATAAGTATCCGGATTGTGATCCACCAGCCACGGGTTCGGCGAAACTTTGTTGCCTCCCATGGGCACCATGGTCATCGATTCGGTTCCGCCGGCCACAATCACCTGCGCCGCCCCCGCGCGAATGCGCTCCGCCGCAATGGCAATCGCCTGCAACCCCGAAGAACAAAACCGGTTCACCGTCATTGCCGAGGTCTCAATCGGCAGCCCCGCGCGCAGCGCCGCAATGCGCGCCACGTTCATCCCCTGTTCCCCCTCCGGCATCGCGCACCCAAGAATCACATCATCAATTTCCTTCGCGTCTAGTCCTGGCACTCGCGCCAGCGCTTCCCTGATAGCCAACGCGGCCAAATCATCCGGACGCGTCGCGCGCAACGACCCCTTAAACGCTTTTCCAACAGGTGTTCGAACGGAAGAAACAATCACAGGTTCAGCCATGGCAACCTCCGAAACTCGATTTCCTCCTTATTGTTGGGCGACCAGCCGCGAAAAGCAAATCAACCAACCGCTCCTAAGGGGGTCAGTTTCCGATTAGCGCGCCGGCGAGCCAAAAAATGCGCTGCATTCTCAGGGGTTGGCGAGAGGCAGCCGAAGAGGTCGTCCTCGTCATGTCCATTGCATTGTTGAAAATGAAATGCACTTTAGCGAAATGCGGCGGTCAACCCACCGTCGACAATCAACGAGTGACCAGTCACGTAGGAAGCCGCGCTCGAACACAACCAAAGCACCGCGTCAGCGGCTTCTTCCGGCCGTCCGACCCGGCCGAGCGGGACCGCTTGCATTAGGCCTGTTTCCGCAGCCAGGGGATCCTCGGGCGAAACCCGTTCGAAGACGCCTCGTAGCATGGGAGTGTCAAAACCGCCAGGCACCAGCCCGTTGATGCGAATTCCCTGTTTTGCGTATTCCTGGGCGGCGGACTTTGTGAGTCCAAGCACGCCCGCCTTCGAGGCGGCGTATAGCGCGTTTTGAGGCACTCCGCCAAGGCCATTAACCGAGGAGGTGTTCACAATCGCGCCACCGGCACCTTGATCGAGCAGTTGTCTGATCTCATGCTTCATGCACAGCCAAACGCTCTTGAGGTTGATCGCGATGTGCCTATCAAATTCCTCCTCTGAGAAGTCCGCAGAGAGCTTGAAGACTCCGACGTCAACCGCAGCCGCATTATTGAAGGCATAGTCTAGCCGCCCGAATCGCGCGATGGTGCGGCTTATGAGCTGCTCCACCTGCCCGGACTGCGAGACATCGGTCGGAATGAAGTCAGCTTCGGCCCCCAGGGCCTCCAGCTCGCGCCGCACGAACTCGCCCCGCTCCGCACCTCTGCTAGCGATGACCACCATGGCTCCCTCACGTGCAAAGCCGAGCGCTGCAGCTCGCCCGATGCCCGAACTGCCGCCGGTGATTAGAGCCACGGTTCCTGCAAATCGTCTCTCGGTCATGGTACGTTCCCTCCAGGTATGGTCGCCTACTCGGAAAGTATAGTGGACGCGTAGACTGTTAATGCTCCATCACCGGTTGCTTGGAGGTTCGGAGATCATCCATGCGAGTACTACTCTCCTCTCTCTTTCTCGCGGTATCCATTGCTGCGCAGAATCCGCCCGCCCTCGATCCTGCCAAGGTCTTTGCTTACGACGCCAGTAAGCCGCTCAATCTGAAGATGGGCAAGAGCGAAGAGGTCGAGATGATGCAAGTCGCTGAGATCTCCTACGACTCACCAAAAATCGGGCGCGTGCCGGGTTACATGGTTGTCCCACCGGGCGAAGGGCCGTTCGCTGCGATCCTGTACATGCATTGGGGACAGGGAAACAAAGGCGAGTGGCTGGCAGAAGGCGTGGAAATGGCCAAGCGCGGAGCGGTCTGCTTGATGATCGACGCGCCGTACTGGCGTCCAGACGTTCCATCGCCTGCCCCGAGCAACAGGGCCGAAGCCGAACGCGACGGCCACATCCAGTTGGTCGTGGATCTGCGCCGCGCCGTGGACGTGCTGGTGGCGCGCAAAGATGTCGACCCCAAGCGCATTGGATATGTCGGCCATTCCCTGGGCGCGACCTGGGGCGGGCCGCTGGCAGCGGTGGAGAAGCGGATCAAGATGTTCGTTCTGATGGGTGGCCTGCCGTCGCTGACGAGCTACGACGATGACAGCTTTTACGCCGAGCTGCAGCGCGCTTCGACGCCAAGAAATGAGTTCCAGAAATATGCAGCAGTGATCGAGCCTTACAATCCGGAGCACTTCGTTGCGAACACTGGGCCGGCGAAGATCTATTTCCAATGGGCGCAGCACGACATGTACATCAGCGAACATTCTGCGGACGAATACTATCAGGCCGTTGGTGGCCCGAAGGAGCAACACTGGTACTTCACCAGCCACGAGTTCAACGATGCCCGGTCACCTTACGATCGTCGTGAATGGCTGAGGAAAGAACTAAGGTTGCATTAGACCCGAAAATGGCGCTGTTAGGCTGACCTGTGAAGCAGGAACCCGCCGAAGCGACCATGCGAATCTCATGGTTTCGCCGTCGGAATCCTCGCCATCAATGGCGAGGAGGATGTCAACGGGCTACAACCGACGATTCTGGAAGCGACCTGACAGCGTTCTGACTGTACTTGAAGTATTCGCCGAGCTTGTTTGCCTCGCGCCTTCGCACACCTACCGTTCTCTTTCTATTCTGGCGCTTTTGGATCACGCCTAGAAATGCCATTGACAATACTCTGTAATTCAGAGTACTCTGCATACATGAGGTACTCTGGAATGGTTTTCCTCGCAATGGGGCTTCTGTCTCAAGGAGTTCGCCAATGAAAGCCGCGATTTCTAGCTTCACTCTTCCACTCTTTCTTTCCACCACGTTGCTTGCAGCAGCATTCATGATTTCGTTCAGTCTCTCGCTAGCCGCACAGCAGCCCGTTTCGAACAGCGTCGACGCGCAGCGCGAGGCCATGCGCAAGCTTTCGTTTCTGGCCGGTCGCTGGTCGGGGCCGGTCAGCATCGTTCACGGACCGGGCGAAGCGCTTCATCTCACCCAGACGGAAGATGTCGAGTACAAGCTTGACGGCCTCATCCTGCTCATCGAGGGCAAAAGCACCAGCGCCGACGGCAAAGTACTGTTCAGCGCCTTAGCCACGATTGCGTACGACGATGCCTCCCATACCTATCGTTTCCGGGCCTACCATGACGGCCACTACCTCGACACGGAGCTTTCGGTGCCCGCTAACGGCTTTTCGTGGAGCTTTACGGCCGGGCCGGTGCACATGGTAAACACCATGCACCTGACCGCCAAAGGCGAGTGGGACGAAGTCACCGAGGCGACCGTTGGCAGCAATCCTCCGCATCCGAGCATGGAAATGCAGCTTCAACATCAGCCTTGAAGCGTCGTGCGCGCGCGGCCGTGCGGGCAAAGCAAAGAATAATGGGGTAATTCGAGCTTCGTCAAAGGAGAACTGCCATGCAGGACCACACCACCCAGCAGGAACTGAAGGACAGGCTGAGTCTCATCGAGAGCATGATCGCCGAAGGACGCCGGAACACTGAGAGCTGGGGGTGGGCGTTCGTGCTGTGGGGCGTTGTTTATTATCTGGCCATCGCCTGGTCCGCGTGGGGTCACAGCGTGTGGGCTTGGCCAGTCACTATGTTGACCGCGGCTATGGTTACCGTGGTCGTTGCATCTTTAAAGGTCGGCAATCTTCCGGGGACCACCCTGGGCCGGGCCATCGGTTCTATCTGGATGGCCTTAGGAATTTCGATGTTTCTGCTCTTTCTAGGCCTCGGCCTGAGTGGAAGACTGTCCGATCAGCATCTCTTTGTGGCCGTGATATCGGCCATACTGGGCATGGCCAACGGAGCCTCGGCCCTGATTCTTCGCTGGAAGGTTCAGTTCGTGTGCGCTGTCGTGTGGTGGGTGGCGGTTGTGACGGCGTGCTTTGGCAGCGATGCGCAGAGCATGATCGTGTTTCTAGTCGCCATCTTTCTCTGCCAGATCGTGTTCGGCATCTACGGCGTGATCGCCGAAACGCAGGAGCGCAAACGGCGCGGTCCACTCCATGCCTGATTTGCCCGCGCTCAATCCCGTGGTTCACGGCAGGCTGCGACTGGCTCTGCTTTCGCTGCTCAGCGGCGTGGAAGAGGCTGAGTTTACATGGCTCCGCGCCAAGACGGAGGCCACAGACGGCAACCTGGGCGCGCAACTGCTCAAGCTCGAGGAAGCCGGGTACGTGGCTGTCGAAAAGAAATTCGTGTTGCGCAAGCCGCAAACCCTCTATCGCATTACCGAAACCGGCCGCCAAGCCCTCATTGAATACGTCCAGGCATTGAAACAATTGCTCGGCCCAGCTATGGATGCCTAGAGCATGCTTCACAATTGGTCTTTGTGCATTCGGCTTGTCGCCGCATCCCAGACGAGTCCCGGCCATAAGCATTTGGGCCGAGGGGACTGCCTGCTTCTAGCTGGCAGCGGGAATCGGCTTGCCTTCCTTTCCGTTCTCTGCTAACTAGGCATTTTTCTGCGACCTACAAAATAGCTCGCCGCGAACTCGGAAACCGTCTGGCACACGCGCGAGCAATTGGGTTCCGGCCAAAGGAGCTTCCTGCGGAGCATCGAATTCCCGGGGGCTCGAACCATTCGTGGAGGAGTTTGTTGTGCAGGAACATCCCAACCGATTATTCCATTTCGGCTTTGACAAACACGATTAGCCGCCCGTCGGCAGACATGGATGGTTGTCCGCAATTCGCACCGTCACAGTGGCTAACATCGACCGGCTCCTGACTGTTCACCTTCTGGAAGACATCTGTCCATTCTATGGGGCCCGAGATGGCCTGCTTTGTTTCTCGCTTCACGTAAACGCGCTTGTCGCCATAAACCCGATCCCAGCTTTCGAGGTTCTCAACCATCTGGAGGTCCTCACTCGCGGTTGGGTCGTAAGGCTCCGGCGTAACCTTGCCACTGCTTATCGAAAGCAAGCCCACTCGCGGATGCCCGCTTGATCCATCGGACTGCAATACGAGTACCACGTCCGGATCATCAGCGCTGGAGGCGACAAGTTTGGTGATGCTGCTAATCGCATAGAGCTTCTTACCTGGCGAACCTCCTGCCGGAAACCGCCAGATCTCGGATTCCTTGAGCGCCAGGATGTCCTTGCTTGTTGCTAGGAAGATCGGAGAGCGATAGCCGGCACGCTCCGTTATGGCGCGAGTGCTTCGCGGTCCTAGCTCAGCCACCCACAATTGACCGCTTCTTAGCTCGCTGGGACCCTTCAACGTGCCTGGACTGTCGGAGATTCCCAAGAACTTGAGCAGCTTATCTGCAAGCTTTGCTGCTTGCTTTTGCTTGCCCGCAGTACTCGTGTCACTTTTCTGGGTTTGGCCAGTCGCAAAACTGGTTAACAACACAACTAAGACGAAGCTCGCGCTGCATGATCTCTTCATAGTTCCTACCTCGCACACGGGCGGCTGTTTGAATGGTCGGCGCTAAAGAGCACGCAATAGATATCATCATAAGCGATGATCTTTACCTTCCCGTCTTTCCTCGGGATGGTGAGCAGCGTTCGCTTGTCTCCGGAACCGATAATGAAATAGGTAAATGCATCTTTGCTGTCCCACACCACCCAGCCACGCTCTCCATCCAAGAGTCTGTCATCGCCGCCTAATTCGGAGACGCGGGGAAGTAGCTGCGTGGAGATCAGCACGCCGTAGTTGACCGGCAAGAGCAGGAATTCCACCGCAACCAGAAAACCAAGTACAGCCAAGAGCAGCTTGGCCATGGAGGTCGTAGCACTTCCACGGCGCAATACATAGCAAAAGATGCCGCCGGTCAGAAGCGCGCCTGCCACAAGTCCGCTGTAATAAAACGAAAGCCTGCCGTCGCCGGAAAGCAGGACCGAGCTGATCCACTCATCAGGAAGCTGTTTCTGCAAGAGTACATTGCCCAGCGCAAAGCATCTCCGCAAAACGAACTGGATAAACGCAATCGCCAGAATCGTACCCAGAAGCGGCAGTCGGGCTGGCTTTGTCGTCCACCCTGCCGCCCAATGACCGAGCCGATCCCTGACGGCTGTCGGCGTCAGCGCGTAGGGCACATAACCAATTGCCGCCAGCACCAGAACCAGGATTAGTACGTTGGGCACCGACGAAACCAGGTACACCAGAAAACGGCAGCCGGCAAAAAAATACTTCTCATCGAGGAGATCCAGGTTGGTCGCGACGCCATAGGTGCTCAGTTGAAAGCGAAGCGTCAAATATCCAAGCAGGTAAAGCAGGAAGGAGCCAAGTGCTGCGAATGCCGACCACTTAGTAGCGACGCCGCCTAGCTTCTCTACGAAGTTGCTCGATACATCGGCCATTTATTTTCCCGTCATCACAAATGGCGCCCAGAAGAAGGGGTGACTGTACTCTGGGCGCGACTTCACCGCAATCAACGCCTTCCTGGCCGCTTCAGACGGGGGGTCGGTTTGTCCCGCCTTGTAGAAACTCTCCATCCACAACTTCGTGGACTGGGCATTGACCTCCCAGGACGACAGCACCAGACTGCCGGCCCCTGCATAGAGCAACGATCGCACCATGCCCAGAACCTCATTGGCATGTGTGGCTTGGACGCGTCCCGTTTCACAAGCACTCAAGACCACCAGGCTGTTCTTCTGAAGCGGCAATCCAAACATCTCCGCTGCGGTGAGGCGCCCGCTGTCGGGCGGAGTCTCTTTGAACTGCAGATACGAAAGTAGCGGGTCGCTGGCATTAAACGTCCCGTGCACCGAAAGATGAACGACGCTGTAATCACCGACCCATGCCTTGATGTCCGTCTTGTTAACGGCACTCTGTGCCACGACTTTGCTCCGGCCAGGATAGAACTTTCCGATAGCATCCACCTCTTCGCGGGCATCGTGGATCTCCGGATCGGCTACGGCTAGCAGCCGTCCGCTCTTCAAGGGAGACTTGTTCTCGAGGGTCGCAAGTACCGTTGCGCTCGGCGCATAAGAAATCGCGAAGGTCTCGCCCAGGTATTTTCCGGTCGCTGGATTCTCGAGCGCCTGGAACGGTATCGAGTTCAGCTCCTCTTGCGGCACGATGATAAGGTGATTGCTCTTAATGTAGGAGAGAACCGGCTGGATGAGACAAAGAAACAGCTGGCGGGAACTCTCTTCATCAAACTTGGCCTCGGGAGCGTCTCTCCGGGCGACTAGGCTGTCGCGCAATGCCGTTGTCTTTTTGATGAGCTGGACGTGGGGCAAAAATACATCTTTTACCTGCACCTCGTGGCCATTGATGTGCCACAGCACGAGCATAGTGTCCATCACCACGTAATAAAGAACGTCGTAACCTTCCTCAGCGGCGGAGCGCTGCACGTTCTGGAGCGTAACCGGCTGTGCAGCCGTGAGTTGCTTCAGGTTGGGCGCCTGTTTTGTGATGCGGGCCTCGAGCTGGTCATATTGCTGCTGCAGGTCAGCGATCTGACTCTCGAGCTGCACAATCTGTTTCAAACTCTGGTCACGATTCTTACTGCTGGTAAGGTTGAAGAGCTTCTCCTGCTGCGCGGCGATGTTGGTTCTAAGCGTTTGGAGTTGCGAGAAAAGCGTCCGCTCCTGGGCTGTACCCAGAGTCAGCGGACGGCTGGCGAGCAGGTCGGCCATGACCCGCGAACGCGAGCGTTCGAAAAGCGCGAAGGCCTCCGGGTACTGCTTGCGGTCCAGCAACAGCTGCGCGGGCCGGTAATAGCAGTCGATTTTGTCCTCCAGAAAAGCGCTGCGCGCCTGTTCGTCACCCAGCTTCCGCCGGTCCTTTTCCAGCAAATCATCGGCCTGCTTAAATGCCGCCAGGGCAGCCTCATCGTTGCCTTTGTTCTCCTCGAGTTGGCCCTCCATACATAGGTCCCCAGGATTGCGGTCAATCACGAGCGCACCCTGCTGTTGCATTCGAGCTTGGTAGTCCTTCACGTCCTTTACCAAATTTTCGAGGAGCATCGCCGTCTGAGGGTCCAGGGCGCCAGACGCGAAGCGTTCCGTCACCAGAACATCTTTCGGCGCCCGCGGACTGAACATCTTCGTTTCCAGTATCTTCTGATCTCCGCTCTGCATTTTCTGTATCTGCGCCTTCTGTACCTCCAGGTCGTTCACAGTTGTTTGAAACGTCTGCGCGATAAAGTCATAGCCGAGCTCGCGGCTCAGGGCAATCGCCTTACCATAGTCAGCGCGGCACATTTCTAGTACGCGGCTGCAAACATCGGGGTTGTTCTGGTAGTCGCATTTCGTTGCGAGCTGGTAATAGATATCGCCGCGGTCGGCGTAGCCCAGGTAAAGCTGCTTCTTGTCTATCTCCGCACTCATGGCCAGAGCACGATCCAGGTTTTCACTGGCGGCTGCCAGGTTGCCGCGCTTGAGCTCAGCTTGGCTAGCAACATCGAGTGCTTCAAAGTAGAAATTCTTGTTGCCGCAATTCGCTCCCAGCCGCAGCGCTTCACGAAGGTGTCCTTCCGCGGCGTCCGCCTCTCCGATCCTTAGCTCTGAATATGCTAGTCGTGCCAAGGCTTCGGTCTGATAGTCCGTGCGATTGGCACGTTTGGCGAGGTCGATCGCGGATTTGTAGATGGGCACGGCCTGGCCCCATTGGTTCAGGAAACGCTGGATGTCGCCCATCTTGAACGCACTCCACGAGGCTCCCGCGAAATCCTGCCGCTTGAGAAACAGGTCGTAGCTGGCTTTTAGTTCAGACTGCGCCGAAGCGAGTTCGGAGAGCTGGCTCTTGGAGTCGCCCGTGCGACGAACATGATCTGTCCAACGATCGATCCTGGCGATGCCGCTTTTCTGTAGTTGCTGGGGATCGTTGCCCAACTGGGCGAAGCTCTGCTGTGATGGTGCCGCGAGGACGAACAGGCACAACGGCACGAAGCAAGAAAGCCGTCCTACCCGGAATTTCCTTTTTGACCTCGAAATCGGTAGCATTCTGCCCTCATCTCACCTATCCACGATCGACATCGTCAGACAATTTTCCTCCGAACAAGCCCAGGCGTTTCGGCCATCCGCACCGGCACGGCCCGATTATGCTACAAGTAGTTGTGAGCCAAGAGGTGGCCTCGTTTCAAAGCTGGTCCCCTGGCTAAGGTCTCAGCTCAGAGGAGATTGCAGCTTATCGTTCTGGTTGGCATGTGCGGTGCGTTTAACAGGAGATCGCCAAGGATCCTCGGTCAAGTCCTCATCAAGCCCTGCCCGGCAACCCGCCAGCCGAGCCAAAAAACTGGGACCGGCTTCCGCCTGTCTCTTCGTCTCGATCGCCTGAGCCGCAACCCTCTGCCGCATTACTTCTTGATCGCCGCGCCCTTCCTCGGAATGAACAAAGTACCCGGCGCCGCAACCTTATTCACCTGCGAAAAATTCCTCTGATTCAAAGCCAACCCGATCCTGCCGCGCGAGTCAATATACAGCAGCGCCTCCCCCACCGGCACGTCCATAAATGTCTTCTCATAAGGAACGCTTAAAGGCTTCTTGTTCAACTGCACAATGATCTTGTCCCCCAGTCCATAGCCAAGCTTCTTAAACTCCTCGCCCGGTATGTCCGTGATCAGCGATCCGTAAGGATCATCCAGCCCGATAACGTCGCCTTCAATCCCGTTCTCCGTAGTGCGCGACACTTTCGACGTAAGCTGCACAAGTTGCGGAACCACCGGCCCCGCCAAAGTGAAGTCCCATCCTTCCGCCAGATGCGCTGCCGTCGGCGAAAAAATATCCCGCCCATGAAACGTCGAGGAAACCTGCGGCTCGAGCATCCATGCCGTGTTCGTAATTTCCCGCGCCGACTCCAACCCATCCCGCTCGATCACCGGCGTAATCAATCCATTGTCGGGCAGCACGAAATACTGCCCCTTCTTCGATTTCACAATCACAGCCTTCCGTGACGTCCCCACTCCCGGATCCACCACCACAAGAAAAATCGTCCCCGAAGGGTAGTAAGGCGTCACGCCCGCCAAAAATCGCGCCGCCTCTTCTATCTGGAATGGCGTCACCTGGTGGGTGATATCCATTACACGCGCGTCCGGCGCTATCCCCACAATCACCGCCTTGCAAACCGCTACCGCATCATTAGCCACGCCGAAGTCCGTCATAAACACAATCGTCGGCCGCGCCGCTGACCCTCCCTGCCCGGGCCCCCCTCTCTCGGCCGGCGTCTTGCCGCAAGCCCCGCAGAAAACGGCCCCTGCGAATACCAAAATTGCGAAAAGCCGAATGCGTAAAGCCATCAAGCCTCCCAAATGCTTTGAGCGTTTGTAAATTCAGCGAGAGCCGTGCAGGTCTCACCGGATCGGAAAATCGGAACGCAAACACTGGACGCATCACCCTGCCTGGTTACCTCAGGGCCATTGCTAGGCGTCCATCCCCTCGAACGGCAAGGCAGTATACAGGAAGCCGCAAAGCAGAGTCTCCAGGTATCGCTCGGAACGCTCGGAACCTCGGCGCGACCCGTAACGATCCGGATACACAGTATTAGGATTGCTGCTGCACTTCTAATAATATACTCGGGCTTCCGAACGAAGCTACGCAGGACCGAGCAAGCTGCCGCACGAAAAGAAGGCCCTGCCAGATTGCGGACCAAAGTTCGTCAAGAAGGAGAAAGACCGTGCGTCAAACTGTTCTTCTAGGCGGGTTTTTGTGTCTTTACGCCACGGCCGCCGAAGCCGATCAACTAACTCTGAAAAATGGCGACCGGCTAACCGGAACCATCGTCAAGTCCGATGCCAAAACCCTTTTGCTCAAAACCGACTTTGCCGGGGATATCAACCTCCAGTGGGACGCCGTAACTTCCATCGTATCCTCGCAATCGCTCCATCTTGCCCTAAAAGATGGCCAAACCATTGTCGGCACGGTCACCACCACGGACAGCAAATTTGAAGTTGCCACCAAGGAAACCGGACCTGTCGCCGCCGCCAAAGACGCCGTCGTTTCTGTCCGCAACGATGCCGAGCAAAAGGCCTACGACGATCAGATCGACCGCCTCCGCCACCCTCACCTCACCGACTTCTGGAGCGGCCTCCTGGACACCGGCCTCAGCCTCACTCGCGGAAATTCCGAGTCCGTCACCTATTCGCTCTCGGGCAAAGCTGCCCGCGTCACCGACCGCGACAAAATCTCCGTCTACACCACCGCGGTCTACGCCAACAGCACCGTCAACGGCCTGAACTCCACCACCGCCCACGCCATCCGTGGCGGCGTCCGCGGCGATCTCAACGTCAGTGAGCACCTCTTCGTTTTCGGCTTCACGGATTTCGAGTACGACAAATTCCAGGACCTTGACTTGCGCAATGTCGTCGGCGGCGGCCTCGGGTATCACGTCATCAGCACAAAGGCCACCACCTTCGACCTATTTGCTGGCGGCGACTACGACCAGGATTACTTCGGAGCCATCGCCGCTACCGCAACCACTCCCGCCAAGGCGGCCGTTACTCGCAAGAACGGCGAAGTCGACCTCGGCGAAACCTTCAACGCCAAGATCAACAATCGCACCACGCTCACAGAACAGCTTAGCCTGTTCCCTAACGTCTCGGACACGGGCAGTTACCGCTTCCAATTCGACGCCACCGCCGCCACCAAGCTGAAAAACTGGCTCAGTTGGCAAGTCACCTACAGCGATCGCTACCTGAGCGACCCCCTCGCCGGCTTTAAGAAGAACGACGTGATTCTTTCCACCGGCGTGCGCTTGACATTCGGCAAGGGCGCGTTCTAAATAGGGCGGGCCCATACCTGGTACATGCGCATGTAGACAAGGAGGCAGGCATGATCTATTGGCTCGTTGTTGGTCTTATCGCCGGTTGGCTGGCCGGGGTTGTCATGAAGGGCGGCGGTTACGGCATCATCGTGGACATCCTTCTCGGCATCGTCGGCGGCTTCCTGGGTGGCTGGCTTTTCGGCCGTTTGGGAATTTGGCCGGCCGGAGGTATGCTCGGGTCGATCATCGTCGCTTTCGTTGGTGCCGTCATCCTGGTGGGCATCACGCGACTCCTCAAACGAGTCTGACGCTTCGTTTTCAAAGCAGTCCCAAGCATTCAAATCGCGCCGAGGAGGCCAACGGCCCCGAAAGCGCCGTTTTTGTATTTTGGTAACTCCAGGAACCATTCTCCGCACTTTTCCCCTCGCTCAACCCAACCTAATCCTTCGAAGCTTCGACACGAATCGCACAGATTCATCACAATCTATTGGGTCAAATACCCCTGTACCCGGGGTCAGGTTGGCGACGCCTGGTACAGAGAAACAGAGGCGAAAACAGTGGCGAAAATCAATGTCTAGGTAAGACACTGATTTTAAACGGCATAAGCTGTTTCAAATTGGGTTATGGGAGTACCGGGAAACTAGTTTGGGCCCTAAAATGTATCTTCTGTACCATCGCGTTTAGGACAGGTCTGGTGTCAAATGGGACAGGTAAGACGACCTGGACCAAATGGCAGGTCGCATGCATCTAAAAAGGCAAGCCAATCAGTGAGCGAGAAACACTCAGAGGTTGGACGAGCGAGATCCTTACAGAGGAAAGATGAAGAACAAAGACAGCAAGCGGAAATGGATGTGGTGGTTCTTAGCGGTTGTGCTCGCGCTGCAACTCTATTTCGTACGTGAACTGTTAGCAGCCTTTGCGCTTTTCGCGCTGGGATTCGCGGCCATCGCCTTCGTAGTCATGAGCCTGTATATGCTTCAAAAGGCTTGGGAAGTCGGCGTTCAGCGGTTGGCCGACAGCCAGCACCCAGTCGTCGATATCGCCAGGCGTGGAGTTAACGCCGTAGAAGACCTCGCGCGCCGCCCGTTGCGCCGCCCGGGTTCAGCCGCGGCTCGTTAGGCCGCCATTAAGTTTGTGGTTTCTGCCAGCGCACACACGGAGCTGCTCAACCTGCGTCGCTCAGGATGATGAGCATCTTTTGCAGTAAAAGGGAAAAAGGCTAGCCGCCCTGAGAGAACGGCTGGCCTTTTTCCTTTTCCGAAGCACGCGGATGGCCTTTCCTCCCGTCCCTCAATGAGACGTCCCTGGCCCGTATTCCGGGGGGTCGTCACAAACCGGTTGACAGCAAAACCGAGCTGTTGTATTTAACCAGTCGGTTAAATACACGTGGCTCCCAAACACGTTTCGGAAGACTCCCTGGACCCGCTCACCTCCACCTTCGCCGCGCTTGCAGACCCTACGCGTCGAGCGATTCTCGCTCAGTTGATGTCCGGCGAAGCCTCCGTGACCGCACTGGCCGAGCCCTTTGAGATGAGCATGGCGGCCATCTCCAAGCATATCAAAGTGCTTGAAAACGCAGGTCTTATCACCCGCGGCAGGGCCGCCCAGTGGCGCCCGTGCCGAATCCATCCCGCCGCCCTTAAGAACGTCGCCGACTGGGTCGAGAACTATCGCATGGCTTGGGAGAAGAGGCTCGACCGCCTGCACGACTATATGAGTGGGCTACAAGCCAAGGAGAAAAAGCATGGCCGAAACAACCGGTAGCTCTGCCGCAGGACAAGCCAGGGAGGAACTCATCCTCACCCGCATCTTGGGCGCCCCGCGCAGCCTGGTTTTCAGGGCTTGGACCGATCCCAAGCATATGGCCCGTTGGTGGGGCCCCCGCGGCTTTACCACTACCACGCAGCGCGAATTCGCGGCGGAAAAACACGGAGCAATTGAAGGTGGAAAACAGACGCTCGAGCGGCTCGCCGAATCGGTCGGCTCGGGCTCGGTCAAGAACTGAGTGGACTATGTTTCCCGGCCCATCGCTCTCGCACGGAAGCCAGGAGTTGCTGTTTATCGGTTCGCATTTGGCGGACCAGCGCTTGGTCGCCGGTCTCTTCATGCCGGGCGGCCCACAGCACCATTTCCGTAAGGACCGGCGCAAGATCGATTCCCTTGGCCGTCAGCGTGTAAATCTGTCTTCGACCGTCGGCGGGATCGCGTGCGGTCTCAATCATTCCGTGGCATTCCAGGCGGCGCAGGCGGTCCGCCAAAATGTTGGTGGCGATTTTTTCGTCCAAGTGCAGAAATTCCTTGAACGTCTGGTATCCGCGGAGCATCATGTCGCGCAGGATCAAGAGAGACCAGCGGTCCCCCAGCATCTCCACCGAAGCGTTCAAAGGGCATCCGGAACGGCGCCTGGGCGGCGCTTTCTTTTTTTGCATAAGTTTAGCGTAGCAATTTTCACTTGCATCTTGCAAGTGAGATTGCCAGACGGCTCCAGGCGGGAAGAAAAGGAACTTGACATATTCCCATATAGGAATGTATTGTGCGTTCATGGCCCGGGCTGCTACAACTTCCGATGCTTTCAACGCTGTCGCAGAGCCCCGGCGCAGAGAGATACTCAACTACCTGGCGCTCGAGGAGCGGCCGGTGGCGGAGATTGTGGATGCTCTGGAGATGGAGCAGCCTTCCGTTTCGAAGCATTTGCGCGTCTTAAAGGATGTTGGGTTGGTGCTTGCGCGGCGCGACGGGCGGCAGATGTTTTACCGGACGAATGCGGCGGGGATCCGGCCTTTATATGAGTGGGCCGCTACCTTTGAACGATTCTGGCGGCACCAGTTGATCCGCGTGAAGGAACGGGCCGAGGAGAAGAGCGGTCGGTGAAAAAAGACTAACGCGATTCTTCATGAAGCCGCGAAAACACCTGGCGCACCGGATTTCTTCGAGCGTTGCGCCGAGGAGTCAAGGCCTGAACTAACCGGAACCGGTATGCCGGCACTCAAGTTAAAAAGAAAGTCGAAACAAGCGTGGAAACATAAGTTGAGATAAAACGTCATAAGCAACCAAGGAGGGGCAACGTGCAACTGAGTCCGTATCTTTTGTTCAACGGCCAATGTGAGGCCGCATTCAAATTTTACGAGAAATGTCTCGGCGGCAAAATCGAAGCGATCATGACCTTTGCACAATCCCCCATGGCACAACAGGTGCCAGCGGAATGGGGAAGCAAAGTCATGCACGCTAGCATGAACATTGACGGCATGATCCTGCTAGGCTCCGATCCCCCGCATGGTCATTACCGACAGCCACAAGGCTTCTCGGTCTCGCTCTCTGTCAAAGATGCCGCCGAAACCGAACGCATCTTCCATGAGCTGGAGCAGAACGGTACCGTGCAGATGCCCATCCAGAAGACCTTCTGGTCGGTTCGTTTCGGCATGCTGGTCGATCAATTTGGCATTCCTTGGATTCTCAATTGTGAGCAAGCAGCCGAGCAAGCGGCCTGACGTTTTGACCTAAAGGATGCTCGTAACCGCGGATCCCGGTCCGGTGTGAACAGCAAACTTAGCGTGGGGGAAATTCATGAGCTCGGTAACGCAAGGTTCAGCAATGGCTCAATCGGCTGCTTCAGCCGTTCCTACATCAAAAAAGATGGTGTGGATCGGACGGGTCCTGAGCGCCTTACCTGTGCTGTTGATGCTCTTCAGCGCGGTAATGAAACTGGTTAAGGCCGCTCCCGTCATCCAGGGATTCCCGCGATACGGATATCCTGAGAGCCTGATTGTCACCATCGGAGTGCTCGAACTCCTCTCGTGCGTCGTGTATCTGATTCCCAGTACGGCTGTTCTCGGCGCTATTTTGATGACCGCCTATCTTGGCGGTGCGACTGCCACCAACGTTCGCGTCGGCGATCCGTCCTACGTCATGACGGTCCTTCTGGGCGTTTTCGTCTGGGGTGGGCTTTTCTTTCGTGATGCCCGGCTGCGAGCACTTATTCCGTTCCGGCGCTAGCCTGCGCTTGGGGAACGGGCCTTATGTTTTGAAAGAAGGATTAAGGATTAAGGAGATGCACCAATGAATTTCACACCGGGGCTGTTCCTGCAAGACCTGAAAGTTGCCCTGCGCTCGCTGTATCGCGCCAAGGGCCTCGCTATCACGGTGGTCCTCACTCTTGCGCTTGGCATCGGCGCCAACGCAGCCATCTTCAGCTTGGTGCGCGGCGTCCTTCTTCGGCCGCTCGTCAACCGCGATGAGAACCGCCTCATTTACATCCAACAAAGCGCGCCCGGTATGGCGCCCGGGGGCGTCCCATTTTCCGTGCCGGAAATTCAGGACCTGCGCGCAAGCGTCAAAACACTCAACTCCTTCGGCGAGTTCTCTACCATCGGTTTCACTATGATCGGTCTTGGCGAGCCCCGGGAAGTTCGCGCCGGCGTAGTTGACGGCTCCTATTTTGACGTGATGGGTCTCCATCCCGTCCTTGGCCGTCTCATCGGCCCGCAAGACGACGGCCCTAAAGCCGCTGGCGTCGTGGTGCTGACCTATCGATTCTGGTCCACCACTTTCAAGAGCGATCCTTCTGTCATCGATAAAACCGTTCGCCTCGGCAGCTTTGGCGATAGATCCGCCACTATCATCGGCGTCCTCGAACCCTCGATCCCCTATCCCGCGGATACTGAAATTATGGCCAACATTGTCACCAGCCCGCACCATCTCTCCGCTACCATGATCACCGGCCGAGTCCATCGCATGACCGAACTCTTCGGCCGCCTGGCGCCCGGCGCCACTCTTGATCAAGCCCGCGCCGAACTTCGCACCGCCTATGGCGCGATGATCAAAGATCATCCCAAGGACTATTCGCCCCAAGCACATTTTCAAATCGACGCCAAACTCCTCCGTGAGCAGGTCACTTCCGGTGCGCGAACCGTTCTCCTTGTTCTTCTTGCCGCCTCCGGCCTCGTGTTTATCATCGCTTGCTCGAACGTCGCCAATCTTATCCTCGCGCGCACCGTCCGCCGGGAGGGCGAACTGGCCATCCGCGCGGCTCTGGGGGCGAGCGCGGGCGCGCTGCGCCGCACTTTGCTGGCGGAAAGTCTCATTCTTTGCGTCGCCGGCGCCACTCTCGGCGTAATCAGTGCACGACCGCTCCTCGCCGTGCTTGCCCGCTACGCCTCTCGCTTCTCCGTCCGCGCCCTGGACCTCACGGTAGACTTCAGCATGCTTTGGGTGGGAGCCTTACTCGCGGTCGTCGCCGCTGTGCTGCTGGCTTATGTTCCGCATCTTCCAACTGCCAATGCCTCACAGACTCCCGGCCTCACCAGCGGCGGAGTCCGCATCACCGGCAGCACGAGCCGCCGCCTCCGTATCTTTGCCGTCACGCAAATCGCCGCCTCGTTCATGCTCCTGGCCGGCGCCAGCATGTTGCTTAAAACGCTTCTCGCGATACAGGCGGCGCAGACCGGTCTCGACACGCGCCACGTCCTGGCCGTCAATGTCCCCGCTGTTGCCTACGGCAAAACTCCTGAACAAATCGTCGATTTCTACAAGGAATCGATTCGCCGCATTGATGCGCTACCCGGTGTGACCAAGACCGCTTTCGGCATTGTCGTTCCCTGGCGCGATGCCGGGAGCTTTGGCCCCGGCTTTGAGTTTTCTGCGGACGGTCACGTTCGTGCGCCCGGCGAAGAAGATCCGCGCGCCCAGTTGCGCACCATCTCTCCCGGCTTTTTTGCCGCGCTCGGCGTTCCCATCATCGCCGGCCGCGATTTCAATCAGCTCGACGGCCAGAGCAAAGATCCGGTGGTTATCGTCAGTCAAACTCTCGCTCAACGAATGTTTCCCAATCAGGATGCCGTCAATAGGCACGTCTATTGGACGGATCCGGTGATCAAATTCGTCCCCGGGATTAGCGCCGCGCCGCACCGCATCATCGGCGTCACTGCCGATGTTGACGACGAACACGTCGTTCCTGGCCCTAGCCTCACCGTCTACAATCCCTTTGAAGAGGGTCCCATCTTTGGCGGCCGCCTTTTCATTCATACCAGCGCAAATCCGTACTCTCTGGTCACGCCGATCACTCGCATCCTTCGCGGTATGTCCGCCGACCAGCCCGTTGAACGCGCCGCCACGCTCGAGGACGTGCGGGCCGAAGTTCTCACCCCGGATCGTCTCAACACCGTTGTATTCGGCGTCTTCGCCGCCGTCGCCCTAGCCATTGCCTTGGTCGGCGTTGCCGGCGTACTGGCGTTCTCCGTCAGTGCGCGTACCCGCGAATTCGGCATCCGTCTCGCAATTGGCTCGCAACCGCGGCAGCTGCTCGCTGGTGTCATCGCCGAGGGAGCCATAATCGCTGTCGCCGGAATTGTCGTAGGAGCCGCAGGCGGCTACGCGCTGGCCCGTCTGGCAGGCGGCTATTTTCAAGACATGCAAATGCCCGGCGCCATAGTGGCGGTGGTCTCAGCGCTTATTCTGTTGGCCGCCGCCGTCATTGCGTCTGCACTTCCGGCCGCGCGCGCCGCGCGCATCGACGTCATCCAGGCCCTCCGCGCCGAGTGAACCTGGCGTTCCTGGATTGGCTAGGGCCCCTCGGCACACCGCTGCCGGATGGTGGCCGCATATTTTCGTGTCCGTTTGCAAGGCTTGAACTTCGGAAGGTAAGGTCCTAATCGATGTGCAGAAACATCAAGACTCTTTTCAACTTCGAGCCACCCGTTACCTCGGACGAGATTCGGGCATCTTCGCTCCAATTCGTCCGAAAAATCAGTGGAATCCACAAGCCGTCGAAGGTAAACGAACCGCGGTTTTTGGCTGCGGTGGATGAAATAGCAGCTGTCTCGACCCGTCTTCTCCACGCCCTCGAGACCAGCGCGCCGCCCAAGGATCGCGAAGCAGAGGCGGCAAAAGCAAAGGCTCGAGCTGCCACGCGATTCGGAGCTTAAGTTCCGACGGATCCGACGCCGCAGGAAGGAGGGCCCTCTTCTGGCGTCAAGCTGGCCACTTTCGACGCAGACTCTCTCGATCACGCTTGGGGTGTGCCCCTTCTGTGCTACTCTTTGCGGCCGCTAGCGTATAGAACTAAGCCCACTGAGGAGATGGTGATGACCCGGCGAACCAAACTGGCCAAGCTGATGGGCATTGCCGTAGCACTTATGCTCGCGATTTGTTCCGTAAGTCCGGCGCAGGAAAAAGACAAAGTACCGGCTAAGAAGATCGCGATTCGCGCGGGACGTTTGATCGACGGCAGGAGCGATACGCCCATTCCGAACGCCGTGATCCTCATCGAAGGCGACAAAATTGTCTCCGTAACTGCCGGAGGGACGCCGCCCGCGGGCACGGAAGTCATCGATCTCTCGAAAGCTACGGTGCTTCCCGGATTCATCGACGTGCACACGCATGTACTTCTGAACGGAGACATCACAGCGGCAGACTACGACGAGCAACTGCTGAAGGAGTCCATCCCTTACCGCGCGATTCTTGCGGCGCGCAACGCACGCATTGCGCTTGAAAACGGTTTTACTTCGATTCGCGATGTCGAGACGGAAGGCGCGATGTATGCTGATGTCGACGTAAAGACGGCGATCGCTAAAGGTGAAGTTCCCGGCCCGCGCATGCAAGTTGCTACGCGCGCCATGGCTCCGACAGGAATGTATCCGCTGCTCGGGTATTCCTGGGAATTGAAAGTTCCCACGGGGGTGCAGTCTGTTGATGGTGTCGAAGGCGCGCGCAAGGCTGTCCGCGAACAAGTGATGTACGGAGCGGATTGGATCAAATATTACTCCGACCGCCGCTATCACTTTGGGGACGACGGCGTGCTTTACAGCATGGTGAATTTCACTGACGAGGAAGCCAAAGCCATCGTCGACGAAACGCACCGGCTTGGTAAGAAAGTCGCTGCGCACTGCATCGGTTCCGACGGAATTGCCGCCGCGCTTCGCGCGGGGGTCGATACGATCGAGCATGGCGACGGTTTCACCGACGCGCTTCTCGACGAGGCCGTAAAGAAGGGCGTTTATTGGGTCCCCACGATCACCGTGGGGGCATACGTTGCTCCGGGCCGCGGCGGCAATTGGATCAAAATGGTGGACCTCGAAAAAACCGCCTTCCAAAAAGGTCTGAAGAAGAACGTAAAAATTGCGCTCGGAACTGACGCCGGAGGTTTCGACTGGAAAGAACTGAACGAAGCGGAGGAATTTGTTTACTACGCGAACTACGGCATGACCCCCATGCAGGCCATTCGCGCGGGCACGGTGGTTCCAGCGGAGCTTCTCGGCTGGGGCGACAAGGTCGGCGTCATTGAACCAGGCAAGTGGGCGGACATCGTGGCCGTAAGCGGCGACCCGCTACAAGACATCACCGAACTGAAGCGCGTGAAATTCGTAATGAAAGGCGGCATCGTCTACAAAAACGAGGTGCCCAGGTAGAGGCGGATACCGAAAGGGAGCAATTTGGCCGCTCACGCCGAGCGCCAGGGGAAGTCTAACCACTCGGGATTTCGTATTCGGGAGTAGCGGTGATGCACACTCTATGGCAGGACCTGAAATTTGCTTTGCGCATGCTGAGGAAGCACCCAGGATTCACGGTCGTCGCCGTGCTTACACTGGCGCTGGGAATTGGCGCAAGCACGGCGATTTTCAGCGTCGTCAACACCGTCCTGCTCCAGCCGCTTCCGTACAAAGATCCGGGGCGCATCATCAACCTCTCGCAAATCGAGCTCAGAACCCAAGTCAGCGGCGGCTTCATGTCGTACACGAAGTACACACAAATCGTGGAACAGAACAAAACGCTAGCGAGCATCGCTGGCTTCTATCCCCTTACACTTAGTTTGGTTACCGAGAGGGAACCGGAAGCTGTCAACGGAGCCCGCGCGTCCCTCGATTTTTTCCGCGTTTTGGGAATTTCTCCCTTGCAAGGCCGCAGTTTTCTCCCCGAAGAAGAACAACCCGGAGGTGCTGACGTTGCTGTAATCTCCGACGGATTCTGGCACAGCCACTTCGCCGGTGATCCTCGGACGTTGGGGAAGCCGCTCGTTCTTGACGGAAAAAACGTGACCATCGTGGGAATCCTTCCACCAAGTTTCCGTTTTCCGGTCCAATTCCCGGAGCCAGATGTTTGGCTTCCTCGCCCTTCAGAGACAATACTGCTGACTCCCGCGCAGATTCACAGTGGCGCAAGCTACTTCAATGTAATCGCCCGATTGCGCCAGGGCGAGACTCTCCAGCGCGCTAGGGCGGAATTCGACACCATCAATGCGAGCTACAAACAACAGTTCGGGAGCAATGTCGACGCCACAAAGTTCGGAATTTTTGCGCAAACTCTGGAAGACAGTCTCGTGGGCGGTCTCCGCCCTTCGCTGCTCGTGCTGCTGGCTGCCGTTGGTTTCGTTCTTCTGATTGCGTGTGCCAACGTCGCGAATCTTCTTCTTGCGCGCGCCACCGCGCGCGAGCGGGAAATTGCGGTGCGCAAGGCGCTGGGGGCTTCGGGTGGGCGGCTTGTGCGCCAGTTGCTGAGCGAAAGCATTCTGCTTTCTGCGTGTGGCGGCGCTCTCGGCGTTTGTTTTGCTGCTGCGCTGATGCCTGCGTTCCGCACACTTAGCCCCGGGACGGTGCCGCGTCTGGACCAAGCGAAAATAGGCGGTTTTGTTCTGATTTTTTCTCTGCTTCTCTGCGTCATCACCGGAATTGTTTTCGGACTCGTTCCCGCTCTCGAAACTTCCAAAAAAGATCTCCAGGAAACTCTCAAGGAAGGCGGCCGCGGATCCTCCGAGGGAGGCGGCCGCGGGCGTTTCCGTGCTCTTCTTGTCGTGGCGGAGATGGGGATCGCGCTTGTGCTTATGACTGGAGCGGGGCTCTTGATCGAAAGTTTTTCCCGTTTGATGCAGGTCAACCCTGGATTCTCGCCGAAGAATCTCATGGCTTTTCCGTTGACGCTTCCTCCTAGCCGGTACTCCAAGCCTGAATTTCAGGCGCAGTTCTATCGCCAGCTGCTTGAGCACATAAGAGCGATGCCCGAAGTACAATCCACGGGCATCACCAGTTACTTGCCGCTTTCCGGGGCGATTCGTTTTGTGTTCGTTTGTCCTGAAGGGAGGATTTGCGAAGGGATTGGAAGAGATCCGACGAGTGCCGTGCGGCAGGTTAGTGCAGGCTATTTTGAGACAATCCGAACGCCGCTTCTCAGCGGACGAACCATCGAAGAGAAGGACATCGCTGGCGGTTCGCCTGTCGTGGTCATTAACGAGACGGCGGCCAAGCATTTTTTCGGCGGGCTGAATCCCCTCGGGAAACATCTTGCCAATTCGCGCGATATGGTGCAGCGCGAGATCGTCGGCGTTGTCGCCGATGTGAAATTCAGTGCTCTGAGCGCCGCCAATACGGAAGAGATGTATCTGCCGATGGCCCAGGTTCCCTGGCCCAATACGACGCTGCTGGTGCGATCGGGAGCCAGCGTTCAGTCTCTTGTCGTCGCCGTACGCACAAAGATTGCGGAACTCGATCCAAATCTACCGGTCACCGGAATTTCCAGCATGGAAGAAGTCGTCGGCGCTTCGGTCGCACAGCCAAAATTGACGATGCAATTCGTCGGAATTTTCGCGGGATTCGCGCTGTTGCTGGCCGCGATTGGAATTTATGGCGTGATGGCCTACACCGTGACTGCGCGGAAACAGGAGATGGGCATTCGCGTAGCTCTCGGCGCGCAACCAGCCGATATTTTGCGTCTCGTGGTGGGGCAGGGAATGCGCATGACGCTGCTCGGAGTTGCGCTCGGAGTTGCTGTTTCTCTGGCTCTTACACGTCTGCTCGCGAGCTTGCTGTTTGGAGTGCGGGCAACTGATCCGCTGGTTTTCAGCGCGGCCGCGCTCCTGCTCGTGGGAGTGGCCTTCCTGGCTTGCTATCTTCCGGCTCGGCGCGCCACGCGCGTCGACCCGATCATCGTGCTACGCTACGAATAGAAGAGGCCGCCATGCCTGTCGAAACTCTGTGGCAGGACATTAGATTCGCCGTTCGCATGCTGAGGAAGAGTCCGGGATTCATGGCGGTGGCCCTGTTCACCCTGGCGCTGGGAATCGGCGCAAATACCGCCATCTTTAGCCTCGTGCATACGGTTCTCTTACAACCGATTCCTTACCCTGCGGCGGAGCGTTTGATTTCGATTTCACAATGCGACTCGCGCACCAATACCAAAGGACTTTCGCTCTCGTTTCCCAAGTTCGAGCAGATCGCAGAACAAAGCCGCACACTCGAAAGTGTCGCCGTCTATTATTTGCGCGGGATGAGTCTGGCGACTCCGCACGAGCCGGAAGCCTTGAGCGGCGCTCGTGTTTCCGCGGATTTCTTCCGCGTCCTCGGCGTCGCGCCCGCTCGCGGGCGCACTTTTCTTGCCGAAGAGGATCAGCCGGACGCGGCCGACGTCGCGATTGTGACAGACGGATTCTGGCACAGCCACTTTGCGGCCGACGACAATGTGCTCGGTAAGTCTCTGCTTCTTGACGGAAACAGTGTCACCGTCATTGGAGTTCTTCCCGTCAGTTTTCGTTTTCCCTTCGAGACTCCCGAGCCGCAAGTGTGGCTCAGTCGCGTATCGGAACATCCGCTGTTGAAGCCGTTGCAAGTAAATATGGGCGCCGGTTATTTGTCCGGAATTGCGCGTCGGCGTTCGGGCCAGACCATCGCGCAGGCTAAAGCGGAACTGGGTACCATCAACGCTGGCTATGCCCAAAAATTCGCCGCCTATGCGGATGGGCCCAACCACGATCTCGAGGTCGAATCGCTCCAGGAAAACCTTGTCGGCGGTTTGCGCCGCTCGCTGCTCGTGCTGCTTGCCGCTGTCGGGTTCGTTTTGCTCATTGCTTGCGCCAATGTCGCCAATCTGCTGTTGGCGCGCGGCGCGGCCCGCGAAAAGGAACTGGCTCTGCGAAGAGCACTGGGCGCGTCGCACGGCCGGCTCGTTCGACAATTGCTATGCGAAAGTTTCGTGCTGGCTTTTTCAGGTGGCGCGTTGGGAATTATTCTCGCGTTCGCGCTCATGCCTTTGTTGCGCTCCGTAAAGGAAGCAAACATCCCGCGCCTGGCCGAAGTACATCTCGATCCGGCGGTCCTCTTGTTCTCACTGCTCTTGTGCGCAGTGACCGCGATTCTATTCGGCTTGGCGCCGGCGTTCGAGGCCGCCGGCAAGCAGTTGCACGACGCGCTTAAAGAAGGACTGCGCGGATCAACTGTTGGCGGGAGTCGCCGAAGATTTCACGCCGCGCTGGTTGTTGCGGAAATCTCCGTGGCCTTGGTGCTCATGACCGGCGCGGGACTGCTGATCGACAGTTTCGCGCGGTTAACGAAAGTGAATCTGGGGTTTGTGCCGCGCGGAGTTTTGACCTTCCCGATCGCTCTGCCCTCCAGCCGCTACAGCCAAGCGGAACAGCAGGCGGCGTTTTTCCGGCTCGCGTTGCAGCGCGTGAAATCCGTTCCGGTCGTCGAAGCTGCCGGCTTTGTGAGTTTCCTGCCGCTCTCTGGTGGTTACCGGGTAAGTTATTTCTGCGTCGAGGGGCAAATCTGCCAAGGTCTTGGCAAGGATCCTCTCATCGCCATCTGGCAGGTGAGTCCCGGCTACTTTGAAGCGCTAGGGGCTGCTCCGCTTCGCGGACGAGTTTTCGACGAACATGACATTGCCGGCGCGGCGCCGGTGATTATCGTCAACGAAACGGCCGCCAAACATTTCTGGCCGAACGAAAATCCCATTGGCAAACATATTGCGGGCTCGCGCGATGCGTTTCAGCGCGAAGTCGTCGGCGTCGTGGCGGACGCCAAATTCAGCTCCTTGAGCGATGCCAGCGCCGATCAACTCTACGTGCCCTTCGAGCAGTTGCCTTATGCCGCGATGACTTTGCTAGTGCGTTCGTCCGCGAAGCCTGGACCCTTGATAGACGCCATTCGCGGCCAGGTTAGGGAGATCGATCCCACATTACCGATTTCCGGAATTCGCAGCATGGAGAATGTCGTGTCCGAGTCGCTCGCGCAGCCGCGGCTGATCTCGCAAATTACGGGAGTTTTCGCGGGATTCGCGCTGCTGCTTGCTGCGATTGGAATTTACGGCGTGATGGCTTATAGCGTGGCTGCGCGCAAACAAGAGATGGGCATCCGCGTAGCTTTGGGCGCGAGAGCAGCAGATATCTTGTGGCTCGTGGTGGGGCAGGGGATGCGTGTGACGTTGATCGGCATCGCTATCGGCGTGGCCGTCTCGCTCACCCTCACACGTTTACTGGCGAACTTGCTTTACGGCGTGCCGGCAACCGATCCGCTGGTGTTCAGCGCAGCGGCGCTCGTTCTGGTAGGTGCTGCCTTCGTGGCGTGCTACATCCCGGCTCGCCGCGCCACGCGCATCGACCCAATCCTCGTGCTGAAATACGAATAGCCAACGCCTGCAAAATGCAGATGGCGGCAGAATCGCTACGACGGCGCAGGCCGGTTAGCAGGACCCATGTTCAGCGTGAGCATTAGAAAAATGGCTATGAGCAAACTCACGATGACGTAAAGGAATCCTGGAGCAAACGAGTGAGTGCGGTCCAGGAAATAGCCGATCACCGAAGGCGTTACAAAACTTCCGAGATTTCCGATCGAATTAATAAGCCCAATGGAAGCCGCCGCCGCGGATTCGCCGAGGAAAGCTGAAGGCACCGGCCAGAAAGATGGAAGAAAAGCGTTCGCAGTAGAAGCGACCGTAAGACATGCAAACGCAAACCAAAAATGTGATCCGGATACAATCGTCAAGGAGAACGCTACGGCACCCAGCATGAGCGGAATTGCGGTGTGCCAGCGGCGCTCATTGGTGCGGTCGGAATGCCAGCCGTTGAAGAGCATGGCGAACAGTACCGCGACATAGGGAACAATCGACAGCATGGTCACGGCGAAATCAGACATTCCCGAAGCGCGCTTTAGAAATGTCGGAAGCCAAATCGTCAGCGAGTAAATGCTGCTCACTGCGAAGAAATAAATGACCGTCAACTGAATGACCGTCGGCTGCCGCAGCGCTTCCCACACCCCGTAAGACCGGGCCGCTCTTTTCTCCAACCCCTCCCGCTCTAATTCGGCGGTGATCCACTCCCGCTCTTGCGGTGTGAGCCAGCGCGCTTCGCGCGGCAAGTCCGTGAGATAAAACACCGTGATGACGCCAAACACAATCGCAGGAAGTCCCTCGACGATAAACAACCAGCGCCATCCCCCTAAACCGAACCAGTGGACGCCGAGCAACCAGCCTCCGAGAGGGGAACCAACGATGTTGGCGACGGGAATCGCAATCATGAACATCGCGCCTGCTTTCGCGCGGTCTTCGGAGCGAAACCAGTGAGTGAGGTATACCAGAACGCCGGGAAAGAAGCCGGCTTCGGCCGCTCCCAATAGGATTCGAACGAGGTAGAAATGCGTGGGCGTTCGTATGAACGCCATCAGTACGGTGATGAGTCCCCAGGTAACCATGATGCGCGCGAACCATTTGCGGGCGCTCCAGCGCTCGACGATGAGACACCCGGGGATTTCGAAGAGCAGATAGCCAACGAAAAATATTCCGGAACCAAAGCCGAAGACGCGGTTGCTGAAGCTCAGATCGTGCGTCATTTCGAGAGCGGCGTAGCTGACATTCACACGGTCGAGAAACGCGATGACGAAGAGGACGAAGAGAAACGGTAACAAGCGCCGCGCAATGCGACGACGCGCGGCGAGGCCAATCTCCTTTGTGGAAGAGGGCAGAAGCATGCCGCTTGGGCTTCTAACATAACGAAGCGCGGATTGCACGCGAACGGAAGACTTGGTAAATGGTCAGTTTCCGGTTACCGCCTTTACCAGTCGCGATTCAGCTTCCTTTGCTGCATCCGGCACAGCACCTGCGCGAATGAGTCAAATGCAGAGTCATCTTGAACCGCACCCGGGCGTTTAACTGACGACGGGCGAAACGGGTTGTTTTTCGTTCTCTAGTCGATAGCTTAGTCGTTAGCGAGGTGGACGATGCGAAAGGCCTATGTGTTTCTACTACTGCTCGGCACCCTGACGGTGGTGGGAGCGGCAGGTAGTCCTCGGGCAAAGGAGACTCAAGACGAACAGGAACTTCGGCAAATCGAGGCGACCACCGCAAAAGGTGAGCAGCAAAATGATGTATCCATGATGAGGCTGTTTGCCAGCGATTTTGTTTCTGCCGGCAGGAAGGTGATGTCAAAACAGCAGCTTGAGGAAGCCGTGAGAAGTAACCTCGTATCCCACGGAAATGGCCCAAATCCGGTCACCATCGAGAAAAAGAATATGGCGGTTTATTTATTTGGTGACACTGCAGTTGTCACCTACATTAAGGAGTATCGGCAGACGCGTGACACCACGAAGTTCGTCGATGAAGATGATACAGATGTGTTTAAGCGGGGAACCAAGGGTTGGCTTCTGCAGTTCGGGAAATCGTCTCCCGTCGCCAACGCCGCGGTAAGCTGACCTCAACGCAATAGCCCGGGACCTATTCGTCGGGGATGTGCACGAAATGAAAAACTCTGGGCCGCCGCCGCACTCCCATAAGCCCGCTAGCCCATTATAGAAGGAACCGGATCTTGGCCAGTTCCTGCGTAGTCAAACTAATCGTAAATCGACACCACTGAAAAACCGAGCGAACTAATTCTTTGTTTCCGCGCCGGGCATGATGTTTTTCAGAGGCTGCGTGCGCTTGGGCTCGAGTTCGGGGTGCGGGAGCAGCTTGCGCGGGAGCATTTGGTCGCGCATGGCGGCGTTGTAGACAAAGGTGGCTTCGACGAGCGCAGCTTGGGCCAGGTCTTCGGGTTCGAGGCGCTCGTAGGTGTCCATGTTCGAATGGTGTGTTCGTGAGCCGTAGTCGAGCTGATCCTGGATGAACTGGAATCCCGGAAGGCCGACGGCGTCGAACGCTTCGTGATCCGTGCCGCCGGTGTCGCGCATCGTGAGCGTGGTGACGCCCAGATCTTTCAGCGGCTCGATCCATTGCGCGAAAATCGGGGCTACCGCTGAGTTGCCTTGCAAATAAATCCCGCGAACTCTACCGCTTCCGTTGTCCAAATTGAAATACGCCGACAGCTTTTGATGCTCGGGCTTGAGCTGGATGGGGCCCGCAGCATCGCGATCGTACTCGGTGACCACGAGCTGGTCCGGCTCATTCGAACGCGGAACAAAACCAAAATGTTGCTTCACGTAACCGTAGGAGCCGAACTCCCCTTGCTCTTCGCCGGTCCACAGGCCGGCGCGAATGGTGCGGCGGGGCTTCACTTCGAGCGCGTTCAGGATACGCATGACTTCCATGGCCACTACGCTGCCCGCTCCGTTGTCAGTTGCGCCGGTCGCTGAGGCCCAGGAATCGAGGTGGCCGCCGAGCATGACGATTTCGTCTTTCAGCCTGGGGTCGGTGCCGGGGATTTCGGCGATGGTGTCGAAGCCGTGTTCGTGGTCGCCGTTGAACTTTGTGTCGATGTCCAGTTCGATGTTCACGGGAACGCCGGCTTTCAGAAGGCGGTACACGCGCCCAAAATTTTCAATGGCGGTAACTGCGACGGGCAAGGGGTTCGCGTGGTCACGCTGATAGATGAGCCAGCCGAAGCCGGCGCCGGTATCGTCGAAGATCGTGCCGCCCGAGCCTCCATTGTTTTTGCCATCGCGGCTGGGCGTAATCACAGCAACGGCCTGTTCAGAGGCGAGGAAGTGGCCGATCTTTTCGCGGAACGCCAGAGTTTTGAGAAATGTCGCGAAGGAAAAGGAGTTGGCCAGGCTGGTGGGATATTCCTGGATGCGTTTGAGGTCGGCGTCTTCGTTGCGCGTGAAAAGCGGTTTCTCGACGGGCTTCACTTCGCGCATTTCGCCGAGGAAAATAATTTTTCCCGCTAGCTTGCCTTTGTATTTGTCGAAGTCGGCTTCGGTCTTAAGGTCGACCCAAACCGCGGGGGCTGTGACTGGGCCCTTGGTGGCCGGCGACCACGGCGCGGCTTGGGCTATGAAGACGGCCACGTCCGGAGCAGTCATACGCACCCAGGTGTTTAGTTGCTGCCAGCCCATGCCGAACTCGCCCCAGTCCTCGAGATGCGCGTTGCTGCAGCCCATGGCGGTGAATTGATCGCGGGTCCATTCGTTGGCCCGCTTCAGATTCGGAGAACCGGTCAGGCGCGGGCCGATGCCATCCATGAGACCGGAGGCGTACTCCATGATATGCGAGTGCGCGAGAGCTTCCTCGCGGATGTTCTGGTACATGGCAAAATCGAGAGATTCTTTTTCCGGCTGCGGCATTTCATAGGAGGGCCGCGCCGTTTCTTTTGGCGACGTTTCTTTTTTATCTTTGTCCGCGGCGAACAACGAGAATGCCAGGCCGGCAATCGGAATCGCGGCTGGAGCGAAGATTCTCAGTAAGCGCATGAACGTTTCCTTTTTCGAAAAAGAATTCGAGGAGCATAACAAAGGCGGGGAGAATTACCAAGAATCGCCGGAGTCAGAATGCGGAACAGCATGCTTGCCGGCTGGCCCTCAGCCGACTCATGTTTCACACTGCCGTCCTGGCATTGACTGGCCTGGTAGCCGGTCCTAAGATGCATGCCGAAGGACAGGATTTCCAAGCATGATCGGCCAAATCCTCGACCGCTATCTCATCGTTGAAGAGATCGGCGCAGGCGGCATGGGTGTGGGGTATCGCGCCCTTGAGGAACAGCAAGCCCGCAACGTTGCGCTCCAGGCTCTTCCCGCCGTCGATGAGGCTGCTCGCAAACGCTCCCGCGGCAGGCCCTCCAGCTGGCACAAGCGGAAAAGTTCTCTGGAAGCGAACTCGCCGTCCGGACTATCCTGGAGCGTTCGTTGCTCGCCCAGGGGAAACTAGCCCAAGCCGAAAAGGAGATTGCTGACGCGGAGGTCGTGGTGCCACGGAGGGCCGATTGCGGGGTATCGACACGGCCATTACGGACGCCTGTGGGCATGCGGCCAACGGCAAGGGGCCGAAGTTTAAGTTTAGCCCGCGTGCTGGCCGAAGCCACTCGTCTCCGGTTGCTGCCGCTCTCAGTTCGAAGCGCGGCTCGGGATGATTTCGCGCTTCCAGCGCCCGCTGGACGCGGTTACAATTCTTGCGCAGTTGGCGGGGGCATCGGCCCCCAAGCTGCGTCGTGAATGTCCGATCGATTTTTGTTCGTGAGCGGACTGGCCTCAAAATGAGTCGGGGCTTGCTTTCCGAAAGGAGACGATTCCGTGGCCGAAACTACGAATCAACATGCGCTGGGCGACCGCGCAGCATTTCAACTTGCGAATGTCACCAAGACTCCGCCGCAATATGAGGCCATTACGCCGCGGTGGCTGGTGCGATTTCTGGATTGGAAGCCGCTGGAGGCGGGGACGTTGCGCGTCAACCGCGTGGCGGACGACAAAACGATCGACGTGGTGTGCGGTCAGAAAGACGAAAAGGCGCTGCCGGAGACTTACGTCGAATACGAAGAGAAGCCGCGTGAATACACTTTATGCGGGATTTCAGCCGTACTTGATGTTCATACGCGCGTTTCCGATCTCTACAGTAATCCGTATGACCAGGTGCGGGAGCAATTGCGGCTCACGATTGAAAATGTGAAAGAGAATCAGGAGGGTGAACTCGTCAATAATCCTGATTACGGGCTTCTGAAAAATGTTTCGGCAAGTCAGCGGATTTCGACCCGCAAGGGTGCTCCGACCCCAGACGATCTGGATGAACTGCTCACGAAAGTTTGGAAGGAGCCTTCGTTTTTTCTGGCTCACCCGCGTGCGATTGCGGCTTTCGGCCGGGAATGCACACGGCGCGGGGTGCCACCGCCGACGGTCACGTTGTTTGGCACGCCCTTTGTGACCTGGCGAGGGGTTCCGCTGATTCCTACCGACAAGCTTTATATCGATGGGAACAAGAAGGCCAAGGGGCCAGCGGGAAAGACCAGCATTCTTTTGTTGCGCGTCGGAGAAAAAAAGCAGGGAGTGATTGGGCTGTTTCAGCCGGGGTTGCCGGGCGAGCAGACTCCTGGACTGTCGGTGCGGTTCATGGGGATCAGCAACAAGGCGATCGCGTCTTATTTGATTTCACTGTATTGTTCGGCCGCGATTCTTGTTGACGATGCGATCGCTGCGCTCGAAGACGTCGAAGTCGGACACTACCATGAGTACAAGTGATTCAGGGGAGAACGCGCCGCGGTTTCCGGGTGGGGCCTTCGAAACGGTGCTGCCCGGCGAGAGCTTTGGCGTTCCGGCGGGCGTTCCAGATCCCGGGGTTTTGGCGCGCATGGCCAATGAGTTCTTCACGGCTTTGCCGGAATTTTCGCAGGCAGGACAGAGCGCGCCCGCTGTTCCCCAACTGAATGCCGCAGTTCCGGGAGCGGCCGCAGCCTTGCCTGCATCGGGAAATCCGGCGGCGCTTACCTCTTTGCCGACCACTGGTATTCCCACCGAAGCGGAGTTGCGCGCCCTGCCTGCGTCCCTGGCCCCAGCTGCGGCGCCGTCATTGGTTGCGGGGCTTTGGCCTGCAGCTTTGCCGGAAATTCCCGGGGGCCTGGGTGCGATGAATCTTTCCGCACTTCCGTCGTTTTCTTTTCTCCACGAAATCAGGCCGCTGTTTTCTTATCCCATGGCCTCACCGCTCGCGGCCGCTCCGCCAATGCCGGCTGTGAAGATTCCGGGCGAGACCGAACTGCGTGCCCTCGCTAACAATTTTTCTTCTCTGGCGACTCCGCAGATCCTTGATTCAGGCTCGTACCTTGGTGCACCTCAAGTTTCGGCCGCCACGCCGCAGATTGGCGCGCTGGACAAGCTGGTTTCTTTCGCTTTTCTTGATGAGGTTCGGCAACTTGCTCCCGCGGGAACGTTGCCTGCCGCCGAACCGTTGCGCGTCAGTTCTGCGTTGCTGCCGGGATTGAATATCTCTTCCGGGCCGTTTGACGTGCAGTCCATACGCCGCGATTTTCCGATTTTGCAGGAGCGTGTTCACGGCAAGCCTTTGATCTGGCTGGACAACGCTGCTACCACACAGAAACCGCAGAGTGTGATCGACCGTCTGAGCCATTTTTATACCCGCGAGAATTCGAATATTCATCGGGCCGCGCACGAGTTGGCGGCGCGTGCCACGGATGCGTATGAGGCCGCGCGGGACAAAGTGCGACGATTCCTGAATGCCTCGACGGTGCGCGAAATTATTTTTGTTCGTGGAACTACCGAGGCCATCAATCTGGTAGCGCAGAGTTGGGGACGGCAGAACATTCAGAAGGACGACGAGATCGTCATCACCTGGCTGGAACACCACGCCAATATCGTCCCGTGGCAGATGCTTTGCGCGGAGAAGGGCGCGCGGTTGCGCGTGGCGCCTGTGGACAACAGCGGGCAGGTGCTGCTCGACGAATATCAGAAGCTCTTGGGGCCGCGCACCCGGCTTGTCGCGTTTGCGCAAGTTTCAAATGCGCTTGGGACGGTCACTCCGGTGCAAGAGATGATCGAGATGGCGCACCGTTATGGAGCAAAAGTGCTTCTGGATGGCGCGCAGGCTGTTTCGCACATGCGGACCGACGTGCAGCTCTATGATTGCGACTTTTATGTTTTCTCCGGGCACAAGATGTTCGGGCCAACCGGTATCGGAGTGGTCTACGGCAAGCTGGATATTCTGGAGAATACGCAGCCGTGGCACGGCGGCGGGAATATGATTCAGGATGTGACGTTCGAGAAGACAACCTATCAGCCCCCGCCCGGGCGATTCGAAGCCGGTACGGGCAACATCGCGGATGCGGTGGGACTGGGAGCGGCGATTGATTATATCGAGCGGATCGGGATGCATAACATTGCGCGTTACGAGCATGATCTTTTGGTGTATGCGACGGAAGCGCTGCAACGCGTGCCCGGGCTTCGTTTGATCGGAACGGCGAGGGAGAAGGCGGGAGTTCTGTCGTTTGTGCTGGATGGCTTCCGGACCGAGGACGTCGGCGCAGCGCTGAACCGCCAGGGCATCGCGGTGCGCGCGGGACATCATTGTGCGCAGCCGATTCTTCGGCGCTTCGGAGTGGAGAGCACGGTTCGGCCGTCGCTGGCTCTCTACAACACGTGTGAAGAGATCGATGCGCTAGTCAATGCTCTTTGGAACTTGAAACAAGGACACGGCTCCCTCTAGGTCATCCTTAGGAATGGCAAGCGTGATGGGTATCCGGCCTGTCATGTGGCGTGCTAACATCCGCGCCGCAAAATCTAGACTTGAGGTCTTCCTGGTGCGCCACTTTTTGTTTCTAATTGCTGCGGTCGTCAGCTTGTCCACAAGTTTGTTTGCGCAGTGGCCGCCTGCTCCGGGTCACACGACTTTGGAGGTGTGGCCGCATGGGGCTCCGGGCGCGGCGGCAATTCCGGCTCCCGAAGGCGACACGACGACGGCCAAGGACCATCTCGTCGCCGGCCGGGCTGTCGTTCGAATTGGCAATGTCTCTCTACCGACGCTGACGCTTTACAGGCCCACGGGCAAAAGCACGGGCGCAGCGGTGGTAGTTTTTCCCGGAGGCGGGTATCGCATTCTGGCGATCGATCTCGAAGGTACGGAAGTTTGCGACTGGCTGAACTCGGCGGGCATCACGTGTGTGCTGCTCAAGTACCGCGTGCCGGATACCGGGCCGTACCCAAAATCCGCTGCCGCTTTGCAGGACGCGCAGCGCGCGCTCGGGATGGTGCGGTCTCACGCGGCAGAGTGGCATATCGATCCAAAGCGTATTGGTGTTCTGGGCTTCTCCGCGGGGGCACACCTTGCGGCAGCGCTCAGCACTCATTTCGATAAACGCGTTTACGATCCGATCGACGCTGCTGACAAGATCAGTTGCCGGCCGGATTTTGCGGTGATTGTTTATCCGGGCTATCTGGCGATTGAGGAGCAAAACTTTGCGGGTAATGCGGACATCCATCCGACGGAGCAGACTCCACCATCGTTCATCGTGCAAGCGGAGGACGATCCGGTGCACGTCGAAAATTCGACCGTTTATTTTCTGGCTCTGAAGAACGCCAAGGTTCCGGCGGAGATGCATTTGTATGCGCAGGGCGGGCATGGCTATGGACTTCGCCGGACTGAGCTCCCTGTTACCGGGTGGCCTCAATTGGTGGAAACCTGGTTGCGCACCATTCAGATTTTGCCGGCGTCCGCGCGCTGAGAGCATGCGGACGGGCGAGCACCACCCCTCCGGCTCACATTCGAGAAAAAACATCAGAAGAAAGCGGCACCGCCGTCCACGTTGATGGATTGACCGGTGATGGCACTGGATTGGTTGGAGCAGAGAAAGAGGGCGGCGCGGGCGACCTCCTCGGCGGTTTGCCCGCGGCCTTGCAAAATCGTGCTTAGGAAGCCGGCGAGTTGCTCTTTCGGACTCATGCCTAGTTTTGTTGCCAGCGTGTTGCCTAATTCTTTGGACATGCGCGTTTCGGTGACTGGGCCGGGGCAGATGGCGTTGACGCGCACGCCTTTGCGGGCGGCCTCGGCGGCGGTGATGCGCGTGAGGCCCAGCATGCCCGCTTTCGCGGCGGCGTAGGCGGAACCCCAGGGAAATGCTGCTTTGGCGGAGAGGCTCGAGATGTTGAGAATTACTCCGCAGCTTCGCGCGTACATTTCCGGGAGGACGAGTTTGCTCAGCAGGAAGGCGGCGCGCAGGTGCACGGCGATGACCTTGTCGAATTCCGCGAGAGGGTACTCTTCGACGGGAACGACGGGGCCGTAGTGGCCGGCATTGTTGACGAGGATATCGATCTTTCCAAATCTTGCGTGCGCTTCCGAGACAATACGCGTGCAATCCATTTCGAACGCAAGATCGGCGAGAGCATAGTGTGCGCGTCCGCCGCGACCGGATATTTCTTCGGTGGTCGCGACGAGCTCGGCTTGCGTGCGCGCCGTTAGGAATACGGAGGCTCCTTCCCCAGCAAAAAGTTGCGCCATGGCGCGGCCAATGCCTCGGCCAGAGCCGGTGATCAAAGCGACTTGGTCTCTAAGGAGCATAGGAAGAAGAGAATAGAGGCAGCGCGCTGCAGAGGCAAGTTACTTGGCCAGCTCATACTGCGGGTTCAGAGAGGAGCCATGAAACCCTCTGGCCGAGAACTGTCCTTCCGTCCAGGTGCAATTACCCTCGTGGGCGTTTAAGCTTAACGCAAGAGAGCGTGTACGCATTGCTGCGGCATTCCGGCTTAGGCCGGTCCGCCTTTCCAGAAACTGCGGCCTCCACTCAGCCCAGCCGCTGACTTCGACTTTGGGGGTAGCGCCTGTGCGTCGGCCAATTTTCCTAATCCAATCAAGTGCGGTGGCTGCTGCGCTCGCCGTCGCGGGGTGCGCAGGATTGATCTCATCCAATAACTCGAACGGCGGAACGAAGACGATCGAGCCGACGATTGTGGCTCAGCCGGCGAGTCTGACGGTGACCGCGGGGCAAACGGCCACGTTCAGCGTGACGGCGGCGGGAACCGCGCCATTCAGCTATCAGTGGTTGAAAAACAGCGCAAACATTAGTGGTGCGACAGCGGCTAGCTATACGACACCTGCCACCATTGTCGGTGATGGCGGAGCGAAATTTGATGTGGTGGTGAGCAACTCGGCCGGGAGTGCCACGAGCGCGATGGCAACACTGACGGTCGATGCGGGTCCGGTGGCGCCGACGATCACGGCTCAGCCAGCAAGTCAATCCGTGACCCTCGGACAAACGGCGACGTTTAGCGTGACGGCGACGGGGACCGCGCCGCTCACCTACCAGTGGCAGAAGAATGGCGGGAACATCAGTGGCGCGATGGCGGCGAGTTACACGACACTTGCGACGGTTGCTGGCGATAGCGGAGCGAAATTCGATGTGGTGGTCAGTAACACGGTAGGAAGTCAGACGAGTACGATGGCCACCCTGACGGTGAACGCGGCTCCGGTGGGGCCAACAATCACGATGCAGCCGGCGAATCAGACGGTGACTCTGGGACAGACAGCGACGTTCAGCGTGACGGCGACGGGGACCGCGCCGCTCACCTACCAGTGGCAGAAGAACGGCGGGAACATCAGTGGCGCGACGGCGGCGGGTTACGCGACACCCGCGACGGTTGCTGGCGATAGCGGAGCGAACTTCGATGTGGTGGTCAGCAACATGGTAGGGAGCCAGACGAGCACGATGGCCACCTTGACGGTGAACGTGGCTCCCGTGGGGCCAACCATTACGGCTCAGCCGGCGAATCAGACGGTGACGGTGGGACAGACAGCGACATTCAGCGTGACGGCGACGGGGACCGCGCCGCTCGCCTACCAGTGGCAGAAGAACGGCGGGAACATCAGTGGCGCGACGGCCGCGAGTTACACGACACCCGGGACTGTTGCTGGCGATAGCGGAGCGAACTTCGATGCGGTGGTCAGCAATATGGTAGGGAACCAGACGAGCACGATGGCCACCTTGACAGTGAATGCGGTCACTGTTTCCACGATCGATGTCCTCACCTATCACTACGACAATTTGCGCACCGGACAAAATCTGAACGAGACGATTCTCACTCCGGCCAATGTGAACTCGACGAAATTCGGCAAGCTCGGCGCGTTCACCGTGGATGGACTAGTGGACGCGCAGCCGTTGTACCTTTCGGCGGTGGCGATTCCGAGCGTGGGAACGAAAAATGTCTTGTATGTGGCGACCGAGCACGGCAGCGTGTATGCGTTTGACGCGGACTCGGTCAACGGAAATACCAGCGCGTTTCTGTGGAAGGCTTCTGTGCTCGGCAGCGGCGAGACCTCCAGCGACGACCGTGGATGCGGGCAGGTCACGCCGGAGATTGGAGTGACGGCTACGCCGGTGATTGATCGCACACGAGGGGCCCATGGAGCCATCTATGTGGTGGCGATGTCGAAAGACGCCAGTGGAAATTATTTCCATCGCCTGCACGCTTTGGATTTGACCACGGGAGCGGAGCTCTTCGGCGGGCCAATGCTCGTCGTAGCTACCTATCCGGGTACTGGCGACAGCAGTTTGAATGGCAGCGTGGTTTTTGAAGCGAAACAGTACAAGGAACGGCCCGGGCTTTTGCAAATCGGCGGAACGATTTACACGACCTGGTCTTCGCACTGCGACGCGCGTCCGTATACTTCCTGGGTGATGTCCTATGACGCAAACACGCTGGCGCAGACGAGTGTGCTAAACCTCGTGCCGAACGGGAGCGAAGGCGGGATTTGGATGGCGGGGACGGCTCCTGGCGCGGATGCGTCCGGCAACATCTATTTTATGGTAGGGAACGGGGACTTCGATACGACACTGAATGCAAGCGGTTTTCCAGCGAATGCGAATTGCGGACAATGCTACGTGCGGCTGTCTTCCAGCCCACCCATCACACTGCTCGATTACTTCACGCCATCGAACACCGTCTCGGAATCGAGTGGCGACGTGGACTTTGGTTCGGGCGGGCCGCTTCTTTTGCCTGACCTGGTCGACGGCAATGGGACCACGCGCCATCTCGCGGTCGGCTCGGGCAAGGACGCCATCATTTACGTTGTGGACCGCGACAACATGGGAAAGTTCAACAGCGGTGCGGACAATATCTATCAGCAGATCAGCGGGCAGATTGGCGGGGTGTGGTCGAAGCCCAGCTACTTCAATAACACGGTCTACTACGGCGCGGTTGGCGACCAGCTGAAGGCCTTTCCGATCACCAGTGCAAAACTCTCGGCAACACCCGCGACGCAAAGCCCCAACAGTTTCGCTTATCCGGGAACAACGCCCAGTATTTCGGCGAACGGCACGTCGAACGGGATTGTTTGGGCGGTGGAGAACAGTTCGACGGGCGTGCTGCACGCTTACAACGCGGCAAATTTGACGAGCGAGCTTTACAATTCGAATCAGGCGGCAAATAATCGCGACCATTTCAGCGACAACAAGTACGTCACGCCGATGGTGGCAAATGGCAAGGTTTACGTCGGCACGCCGAATAGCGTCGTGGTTTTTGGTCTGCTGCCGTGAGTACCGCCGAGCCAGAAAAAAGAGGGTGACCGGCATTCTTGCCGGTCACCCTCCAATCTCCGGAAGCCAACAAAAAGCGCGCTATTTCTTGCCAGGCTTCAGATCTTTGAGCAAATGATGAACGAGGTCGTTGATATCGCTCTGGGTGAGCGAGAAGGCATCGCGGCGCACCGGTTTTTCGCCAACGGCGCGATAGGCCAAATGCTTGGCTGATTGCTGGACCCAATCGAAGACGATGGTTCCTTCGCGGAAATGAATGTTTTCGTAGCCTAGGTACGCCGGGCCATAACCCCATGATTCCCAGCAGCGAAACGGCCCGCAAACCAGTCCCGGATACGCGCCGGGGTAGCCCACGGGCGCAGTCGCATTGTGCCGATTCACAGCAAATTTATAGTCCACCAAAAATTCCGCGGCGGCGGGATCGCTAACTTGCTTGAAACCCTTCGATGTGAGGGTCTGTTCGATGGCGGTCTTCACGCGCCCGCGAACGATTTCGTCGTTGGCATCGGGGTCGCGCCTCGCGGGCTGAGCACGTTGATCACGCCGGATGTCGTCGCGCGAAATAACGGGGCGGCTGTCGCCCGGGCGAGTCGCTTCTTCCACGGCGGGCCGCCACGCCCACGTGGCGTTTCTCGCGATGCGCACGTCCCGGTCGCGGGTTACTTGAACATATTCATCGCATCCGACGACGAAAATCAAAGAAAGAAAAGCGCCAGCGGTCAAAAGCCGCTTGGGTGTGCTACCTGAATGCAAATTCCGCATTGGACTAGCCTCCAAAGGCATATCTATCCTCTGCCTTGTTGAACCCCGCACGCATTGGATAGTTGCGGCGGGAAAAAGGGTTGCGCGTTGGCCTGTTTTCCCGATCGAAAGCCAATCCCTCAAGTCTTCCGATTTTCCCAATCCTTGGGGGGAAAGACGACAGGCCAGAATTTCGGCGATGCGAGCTCAAACTCGAAGGCTACGGCGAAGTAATCCGGGCTCGGTTGATCGATGCGGACCACATGGCCGCTTTCCTCCATCCCGGTTTGCGGGTTCACCAGAATGATTGGCTGGCCGGCGAGGAGATCCATTTTTAATTTGATCAGGCCGCCATGTGCGTTAACGACGAGCGTGTGTGTGTGTTCCTGGACCTGGACGCGGTCCCGCGTCTCGGCGACAACCGTGATGGGTATCTGCAGCATCACACGCGCACTGCGACGGCGATTGCTGGGATCGGCAGCGGGCACAAGACTCTCCGTTAAGGGGCTCCGTTCGCTGCGAGTCCTTGGAAGAAAATCAGGCTATGGCGCCTGCAGTCTCCGAAGACACCTGTACGGCGGCAGCGCGGTCGGGCCGGCGCACTTGGCACGAGAAGAGCAGCCACTCGATGCCTGTTTATTAGTCTACCGAAGGCAAGTGCGGCTAACCTGCCCGGAGTGACTCTTGACGTGCATTGGTAAATGGCTTCTCCGGGCGGACGGTTCGTGGAGGCATGGGTGTGTTCAGGGAAGCGTCGTGGGATTAGGGAAGCATCATCGATTGAAGGCGGGATTTCACGTCCGGCCATTCCGAATCGAGGATGCTGAAGTAAACGGTGTGCCGGATGCGGCCGCTGGCGGTGATCATGTGATTGCGGAAGGTGCCTTCCTCGCGCGCGCCGGTGCGCAGGATCGCGGCACGCGAACGTTCGTTTAGGGAATCGGTTTTTAATTCCACGCGAATGCAGCCTAGCGTTTCAAACGCATGCCGCAGCAAAAGATACTTTGCTTCTGTGTTCGCGGCGGTGCGTTGCCACGCCGGCGCGACCCAAGTCCAGCCAATCTCCACGCGATGATGGATGCGATCGATGTTGCCGTAGCGTGTGCTGCCAATAGCGCGATTGCTGGGTTTTTCGACGAGGGCGAAGGGCAAGGAAACGCCGCGCGCCTGCTCATCTAGTGCGGTATCAATGTAAGCGAACATCTCGTCTGGCGTGCGCACAGGAACGGGAATCCAGCGCCACAGCTGCTCATCGAGCCCGAAGGAGGTGAGATCGGCGTGATGCGCCTGCGAGAGCGGTTCGAGGCGCACGTGGCGGCCTTCGAGGGTCACCGAAGCGACCATCATTTCTGCGCCTAGTTGTGGGTTCATGCTATGGGCATGGTACCGCCGCACCGGCTGGTTCGAGGAGCACCAATTTGGCCAGGGGCTTTCGGTTGGGGGCCGCATGCGGGTAAACCAAAACAAGCGTGGCAGCGTCTTATTATTCGGACATGTGCGGGAACTTTCTGCCTGAAATGAATGAACTAGTGATTAGAAGCTGCCGGCCGTTGGTGGTTGAGCTCGGAAAATCATGAAGAACTCTTCTCGTCGTCTTGGATCACTGTCTTCAACAAATCCTTCAAGCGCGGAACCCCGCCCGATTCGCCTGCACTTGGGCTTAGCTGCACTTTTATCCTTGATGCTTACGCTTGTGGTCCAGGATTTTCGCGCGCAGGAGAAGCCCCCGGAATCGCCACAAGCGCAATCGCAGCCAGAACTAAAGCGACCGCAGGTGGGCCAGCCAAAGATAGCCGTCGAAGTCAAAACCGTCAGCGTGCTGGCCACGGTGCGGGACAAGCACGGAAAAATTATCCCGAACCTGACCAAAGACGATTTTCAGTTGGATGAAGACGGGCGTCCGCAAACCGTCAACTATTTCGCGCACGAGAGCGACTTGCCATTGCGGCTCGGCCTACTAGTGGATACCAGTCTGAGCCAGAGGCGCTTGATCGATCAGGAACGGAGTGCGAGCTACAGCTTTCTCGATCACCTGCTTCGTCAAGACAAGGATTTGGCATTTGTGATTCATTTCGACAGGGAAGTGGAGTTGCTGCAGGAGTTCACGCCGTCGCGCCCCAAACTACAAGCCTCGCTCCAGGCTCTCGAAACGCCGCAATCCGACAACAACGGGGGTGGAGGTAGAAGCAGCGGAGGCGGGGGTGGAAATGGTGGTGGAGGGGGAGGAGGACGTGGCCGAGGTTCACACGGCGGAGGCACGCTGCTCTACGACGCGGTTTTCTTGGCGTCCGACGAACTCATGAGCAAGCAGCAGGGCCGCAAGGCGCTGATTATCCTTTCGGATGGCGTGGATCACGGCAGCAAGGAGACTTTGGCGGAGGCCATCGCCACCGCACAGCGCGCCGACACCATCATCTATTCCATTTTGTTTGCCGAGGACGAAGGAAACAGCCGCCCCGGCGGGTTCGGGATGGGGCAGCACGGCGGAATGCACGGCGGCGGCGGCAGATTCCCACCACAAGAGCAGCGTCCCGACGGCAAGAAAATCCTCGAGCAACTTTCCAAGGAAACAGGCGGGCGCATGTTCAAAGTCTCCAAAAAGGAGACGGTTGACGCAATCTACGCCGAGATCGAAGAAGATTTGCGCAACCAGTACAGCCTCGCGTACACCCCAGACCAGGGCAACACGGTCGGCTATCACAAGATTCATCTCGTCGCCAAACCGAAAGACCTCGTCGTTCAAGCCCGCGACGGCTATTATTTCGGCCAGTAGCCGAGCGCCGCCGCCATCCCTGTTTCCGGGATCTTACTCTGAAAATCAATTTGCCTGCTTTTCGGGCAATCAGATGTTGCCACCTGGAGGCCCGGTGTTCCGACACCCATGATAGGTCTTTCTCCAGAGGGCAAAAGCTCTCCCTGCGCGATCCTCCTTTTGGTGCCGCAGCCTGATGGGTTGCGCCGTGGCTGCCGTCAGCGGACTGGTCCAGTGAGCGAGTGCTCATGCACCAATAGCGAATCGACGCGTCCGCGGAGGTTGACCATTGCCACCGTCAAATCGGGCCGCCAAGATACGCTGGATGGACTCTCCAGCCAACCCGATCCCTTCCGGAACGGGCGTATCGGCATCTCTCACGACGCCGCCAGCACCTCAACGCAAAAGCGAAGCGATCGCTTTTCTCCTATCTTTCTTCTTCCCTGGCGCAGGTGCGTACTATTGCGGGAAAAAACGTGCTGGGCTTTGGACCTTTGGGCTGACCGTACTTTCCGTGCTGATTCTCTATCTGCTCGCCCGGCCCAAGCCACAGGGGACTCTGTTGTTGGTTACCGGGCCCCTCTTCCGAGTCTCCTTGGTCCTTTGCGCCTTCGCCATTTGGGATGCCCTGGCGACGGCGCGCGCGGTAAACGCGGGCCGCGGCAACGTGGACCGCTTCAATCCCCGGCTTGCCGCGATGCTCAATCTGGCCACTCGCGGATTTGGATACTTCTATCTGCGGGAACGCCGCCTGGGTCTGGCGGCTTTTCTCTATTCCTGCCTCTTCGCCATGGCCGCCACCCACTGGAACAGCATTCTGTTTACGCTACTACTGGAAGGCTCTACCATTTACTTCGCCGTTCACTCCTACTGGCTGGCCCGCAAGAAGAACCCGGCGGTGCCACGTTCTTGGGCCATTCACGCGCGCACCGTAAACGCCTGGGATTATGCCTGCTACGGCTACACCGTGCTGCTAGCAATGATGTGCGTGATTTCCTTGGCAGTCGGATTCCAAATTGAAAATTTCCACCTCGATCAAAGCACGGCCGTCTACGAAGTTGCCGACCGCACCACCACCTATGTCAATCCCCGCGAAGGTGTAAAGCTACGCATCCTTGGCGCCTGGGAAAAAGGGGAAATTAATGCCACCACGTTCGTGCAAATGAAATCTTCCGATCCCTGGATGGTCCTGATTTTCGGAGCGGTTCCGAACCTCCCGCTGATCACCACGGCCGATCGTCTTGGCAACGAAATGGAAAAGGAGTTGGCACGCGAAGGCGGCTCGAAGGCAAGTGACAATCAGTGGATCGTGAAAGGGGAACCCTTGAGGAAAATGGAGTTTTGCGTGCCCGCTCCAACTATGGTGGGGATGCTGGAAACCGGTGACGCATGCGGGCATGCTACCCACAGCACTCTTTGGCTTTGGCGGAAGAAGGACAGATGGTACACGCTGATTTGGATTACGATGGCAACGAACGATCCTAGGAGCATAAGGGGCCGGGCCAATCTCCTTCAGTACCTGCCGGCAGCCGCCTCCGTGCAGTAGCCGCCGCGCCAATCACCGAGAGCCACTTTTTGCCTGACAGCAATTACACCATTCACATTCGATACCAGAGCTGGCTCAGAAAAGAAGAGGTCGAAACTCAACTTAGTTAGGAGCCTGCCAGCAATCTGCTGGGATAAGGTTGGCTGCGCGGCAGTGAAAAATCGCTCCGTGCCTGACCGTCGTACATCCGGTCTTCGACCTCCGCTGGATCCTATTCGTAGCGGAGGGCGGCCATAGGATCAACACGCACGGCGCGGCGTGCGGGGATATATCCGGCGAGAGCGGCCACAACGGCGAGAGAAAATGCCACTGCGGCGAGCGTGGCCGGGTCGTTGGCCGAGACATCGAAGAGCATGTGGCCGACGAGGTGAGAAGCCGCAAGCGCGCAGGGGAGCCCGACGGCCAGGCCGGCGAACGTGAGCGCTAGAGTCTCGCCCAAGATCATGCTCAGAATTGTGTTACGCGACGCGCCGAGCGCGACACGGATGCCGATCTCATTCGTCCGGCGCGAGACCGAATAGGAAATCACACCAAAAATTCCGGTAGCGGCAAGCACCAGCGCCATACCTGCGAAGAGGCCGAGCAAGAACGTGCGAAATCTAGGCTGCGCGACCGAAGCGTCGATAAGGTCGGGCATCTTGGCGACGTCGGTCACGGGGATATCTTTATCCATTTTCTGTACTTCCTGGCGAATCGCGGCGGCCACGCTAGAGGTGCTTAAGGTGCTCTTTACCACCAGATTCGCACCCCAAAAAGGAGCTTGGGCAAATGGCACGTACATCATCGCTCCGGGATTCTGCCCTAAGGCAACGTCGCGCACATTGCCGACGATTCCGACGATTTCGCGCATGGCTTCGCCATTCGGAGGAAAACCAAAGGTGAGCTGCTTTCCGAGCGGGTTTTGATTTGGGAAATAAAGCCGCGCCATTGCTTCGCTGATAATCGAAACGCGCGGCGCGGATGAGATGTCGTGCTGATTGAAGAATCGTCCGGCCAGCAAGGGAATCCCCATGACACGAAAATAATCCGGACTAACAGAAACAAAGCTCGCAGTCCTAGATGCACTCGCAGACGAAGGTGGGTTACCGACGATATCGAACGGCAGATTGACGTTGCGGTCAGCGATCGGCCGGGGAACAACTACTGCCGAATCTTGCAATCCAGGGTCCGATTGGATTCGCGCCAGCAATTCTTCGGAGAAGGCGGCCCACTGCTGCGGCGTGGAATACTGAAATTGCGGAAGCGAGATATCCGCCTTTACGATGTGCTGGGCGTCAAACCCCGGACTGACCGAAGTGAGCCTGGCAAAGCTGCGCAATAGCAAACCCGCTGTCATCAGCAAAACCATGGCGAGCGAGATTTCCACGACAGCCAGGAAACTGCGCGCGCGGCGGCGGTTGCGGCTTTCGCCGGAGCGGGCGCCCTCGCGAAGGGCGTTCTGTATATCGGCATTGGCCGCGAACATAGCGGGAACCAAGCCAAAAGCCAGGCCTGCGATAGCGGAAAGGAGAAGCGCAAAACCCAAGACAAAATAGTCCACGCGAATGGGGTTCATCTGCGGCAAACTCGATGGCAGGAGCGAGCTCAAGGCTTTAACGCCCCAGTAAGCGAGAGCTATTCCTACGGCTCCGCCAAGCAGACCGAGCACCGCGGTCTCGCTGAGTAGCTGGCGGATGATTCGAGCGCGCCCGGCGCCCAGCGCAGTCCGAACAGCAATCTCTTTCGAGCGGGAGGTCGCGCGCGTAAGAAGCAAGTTGGCTATATTGGCGCAAGCGATCAGGAGCACCAACCCTACGGCGCCCAGGAGCACCAGCAGCGCGGTCCTTACGTCTCCCACAATTTCTTTCTGTAGCGGCACCAGCCGGACTGTCCAACCGTTGTTCTCCGCCGGAAATTCCGCTGCCAGCCTCCCGCTGATGGCGTCCATTTCCGCCTGAGCCTGTGCTACAGAAACGCCGGGCTTCAGCCGCCCGATAACTGGTAATAAATGCAATCCGCGGTTAGGCATAAAAGTACTAAAGACAGGGTCCTGAACGAGCGGGATCCACACTTCCTGCTTGGTGAAAAAAGGGGTGCGAAAAGCGCCGGGCATGATTCCAATCACGGTGAACGGACGTTGGTCCAGGTTAATCGAAGTTCCTATGATGTTGGGATCCGCACCGAACCGGCCACGCCACAGATCTTCGCTTACGAGAGCCACGGGCGGCGCACCCTGTTTGCCGTCCTGGGGAAAAAAAATGCGTCCCGCCAGTGGTTTAACATCCACAAGTGCAAAGAACTCCGGGGTCACGACGGACGTGTTCACAACGGTAGGCTCGACGCGGCCCGTCAGCGTGAGCTGGTGCGCTACGATTCCCGCCAGTTCGCTAAAAGCATGATTCTGCGCCCTCCACTCTTCGAAATTCAGATACGAACAGCCCGTCTCTGCTGTTCCCTGTTGCGCGTTCGCCTGAAACGCGGTGAACAACTGTTCGGGATTCGTATAAGGCAGCGGCTTCAGGAGCACGGCATACACCACGCTGAAAATAGCCGTGTTGGCGCCGATACCAAGAGCAAGCGTGAGGACCGCGACGGCCGTGAAGCCGGGATTCTTCCGCAGCATGCGGAACGCGTACCGCGTGTCCTGCAAAAAGGTTTCGATGGCGGGTAAGCCCTGGAGTTCGCGGTTGGTTTCTTTGAGTTGTGTGGGCCCTCCCAATCGGATCCGAGCGGCACGCTTGGCTTCTTCTGGCGACATGCCTCGTCGGACACTTTCTTCCGTTAGCAAATCGAGATGGACCTCAAGCTCCTGGGCGAAATCTTGATCTACCTGGCGGGGCGAAAGCCATACTCGAGTTTGGGAAACCAGACTTCTTACCCAGGCAAACATTGTCTTATCCTCGCTCCGCGATGCGCTGTACGCGGCCCATGACCGTGGAAACGCGCTCTCCATTCCGCACTTCGGCAGACAGCTGCTTACGTCCGGTTTTCGTAATGGAATAGAGTTTCGCTTTTCTGTTGTTGTTTGACGTGCCCCAGGCGCCTGAAATCCAGCCTCTCGCGATGAGAGGAACTAGGGATGCGTAAATAGTGCCCTGATTGACTAGCAAAAATTCTTCACTGATTTGTTCCATGCGGCGGGCAATTCTACAGCCATCGAACGGCCCCATGGCTCCGAGGGTCTTCAAGACCATCAAATCGAGAGGGCCCTGGAGCGTTTCTGACTTGCCACCTGGCATGCGTTCCCCTGTGGTGCGCCCACAGGAGTATCGCGAAAGACCTGTGGGATGTCAACAGGACAAATGCTCGGCAGCGCAGATGGTCGGTTAGCGGACCAACGGTTTCAGTTCGATCTGGGCGTTTCCATTGTTCTTCCGGCTGCCCACATTGCCGCGATATCCAGTATTCCGGACTTGTTACGATTTGCGCGACTCTTGATCCACTCGAGTTACAAAGAAGTCCAGAGCCAGGCATCCTGAGAAAATCAGTCCGGAGAAAATCGCAGCGGGGACAACTGCTCCCGAGTGACCTGCAAGGAAGGTTTCTAGAGTGGCGCTTAGTAGCC
>Ga0210394_10000369_pt1 | contig 100613 bp, 81 predicted proteins | sample IncBWC12MmetaG_FD_160121 | JGI IMG/M metagenome (GOLD analysis project Ga0210394, IMG submission 160121) | Forest soil microbial communities from Barre Woods Harvard Forest LTER site, Petersham, Massachusetts, United States - Inc-BW-C-12-M | ecosystem: Environmental > Terrestrial > Soil >...
AGTGATAGTGGTGCGGGTCGGTGCTGAAGATCCAATAATGTCGTGTCTGAGGAGTCGAATTCGCCATCTTCACCCAAAGCCGGGGAAAATATACACGGTCGAACAAGGAAAACCAAACAAAATGTGCGAGATAGAAGTGATGTGGTGTGCAAAACCCAAAAAAACCCTGACCTTCACTCTTGCCCTGACTGTAAACACCTTATTTTGTTTTGCTTACAGGAAGATTGTTTCCTAGTCCGGTTCTTAAGAGAACTTCAGCCCAAATCAATGTAAATATCGTCTCCTCGCACCTCGGTAGGATAACAATCCACGGCCGCCGCCGGGTTCTGGACAACCTTCCCATTCGTAACGTCATACTGCCAGCCGTGCCATGGACAAGTCACCACTTTGCCCTCCAGCGAGCCCTGCCCCAGCGGTCCCCCGCGATGCAGGCAGGTGTTGTTGATCGCATAAATCTTCCCGCCAACGTTGGCCACCGCCACCGCTTTCCCCTCCACCTGCAACTCCCGTATCGTCCCCGCCGGAAGTTCCGCCACCTTCACCGTCCTCACAAACGCCATGATCTCGCCTCTCGAAATTACGGAATCTACATCAAATTACCCCGCACTACTATTTAAAGATAAGATTGTCATCCCGAATCCCCGCGCCTTTTGCGGGGTGAGGGACCTGCTTTTCGCTTCAGCGGTTCACCACAGCTCGAATCTCCGTTCTTTACTGTTGACTGTAGACTGTCGACTGTCAACCGCCCTCCCTATTTCGGCTCCGCCACCTGCGCAATCATCACACTCTTCTTAAATTCTTCCGCCATCTCCGGCCGCAACCGTACTTCCGTCGGCCTCTTCGCGAGGCTCATATTGTCAATCTTGTCCTGCAATTTCAGCAGCGCGTAAAACAGCGCCTCCGGCCGCGGCGGGCACCCCACCACATACACGTCCACCGGCACCACCCGATCCACTCCCTGCAAAACCGAATAGGTATTGAACGGCCCGCCCACGCTCGAACAAGCCCCCATCGAAATGCTCCACTTCGGGTCCGGCATCTGCTGCCAGATCCTCTGGATCACCTGCGCCATCTTCAGCGTCACCGTCCCCGACACAATCATCAAATCCGCCTGCCGCGGCGACGGCCGGAACACTTCCGCCCCGAACCGCGCCATATCAAACCGTGCCGTCGTCGAAGCAATCATCTCAATCGCGCAGCAAGCCAGCCCAAACGTCAGCGGCCACAGCGAACTCTTCCGCGCCCAGTTGAACACATAGTCCACCGAGCTGATCAGCACATTCTTCTCAAACCTCTGATCAATCACTCCCACTTCCGCGCCCCGCTCTTCCCTCTTCCTTCCCTGTAGCGGCCGCCGTCTGCGGCGGGCGCCTTTTCCTAGTTCCTCAATGTAGCGCTGGTCTTTTAAGCGCGTCTTTTGCGCCCCGAACGAATTTTCGGGGCCAGCCTCTTCTCTGCGCTACTCCGCGCTCTCTGCGTCTCTGCGTTATCTTCGCTCTTTACTCTTTTCGTGTGCTGTGGCCAATCTTCACATCGGCCACCCCTCCATCCGCGCAGTATATTCCCCGCCCCATCGTTCGTCAAAAACCTCCCACCGGCAACCGCCGGGCGCCTCTCACTCATCTCCGAACCTCGATTTCCTCTAATGAACCTCGCCGGCAGGCAACGGCTCACCCAGGCGAAAGGTCATCCCAACAAAATCCAGCGTGAAACTTTCGAAATTTGCCACCACGTCCTGCCCAAGATTCCCATATAGCTCTGCAATGTCTGTTCCGGTACTCGATCGATGAATCGTGACTTTTTTCAGGGTCACAACTTTATCTCCGATCCCGATCTTGCATTCCGGCTGTACGTAAATCTTCAGTTTCACAACCCCACCAGCGCCGGCGGACATTGCCTTGCCCTTCTTCCATGTTTTGGACTCATTGTGGAATCGCTCCAGATAGCGCACGAAAAGATCAGTATCCGAAGCCCCCGTATCCAGGCTGAACGGAAGCTCTTTTCCTTCCACCTCGCACTGGATAATCGGCGTCAGTTCTTTCATAAACATTCGCGCCCCCTTTCCCGTCGCCTGGATCGGATGTCCTGCCTCAAATTTGCCATCGTGACGAAAAGTAACCGTTCCCAAAGCTTGAAACACCGGATACCCGACAATTCCATTGATCTGGTAGCTCTCCTTGCCCAGACTTATCTTCAAGTTCGCATCCTCCAGCACCAGCACCACCACATTGTGCAGTGTGGCGCCGCCCATCTCCAGGGTGGGAAGCAGCGCCACCCGCAACGGATTTTCGATTCCGGTAATCCCGGCTTGCGTCTGCGAGGCCCCCTCCAGCAGTTTCAACCCCAGCCGCTCCGCAAAACTCTTCGTCACCACGGAAAAATTGGCGCCCGTATCCAGCAACCACGGGCCCCGTACTCCATTGACCGTCAGTTCCACATTCAAGGAATTCAGCGGATTTCGCTCCGTCTTCAGGCTCGTAGCCCCGTTCCAGGTGAGCGTCTGCGCGGGCGCGTCTCGCAAAATCCGCGCGAGCTTCGCGTCATCTTCCGTATGCTGCAGTTTTTCTCCCTTCAACTGGTCTGGGAAATGGGCCAATAAATCCTCATACGCTCGTGCCGCGTCCGCATACCGAAAATTTTTCGTGTAGCCGTCCGCCAATGCCTCCAGAGCAATCTCCGCGCGGTCCCGGCGAGATCCGCGCACGGCCGGCAAAACTCCGTTCAGCAGTTGGATGGACTCTTCAATATGACCCGTTCTGTTGGCCAGCACTCCGGCGAAATAGTCTCGTTCCGGTCCCGGCTCCATTGTCCGCAGTCTTGCTTCCAACTCGTCCAGCCGGAACTCTTTTAACTCTATGTCCGGACCATTTTCCGTGGCGTCTCTGTTCCTTTGTGCACCAATCCCGGGAAATGGGATGAACAACAACGCCAGCAGCAGAACTGCCCCACCGCGGACTTCCATTGGCTTTTTCATTCGGGGCCCTTTCTTTCTTTTCCGTTCGGAAGGATGATGGACGCCCGGGATATGCTTTCCAGCGAAACCTCCGGACGCGAATTGCACTTGTTGAATAAAATACAATAAATTCAACGAGCAAGATAGGATTCTACCCCATGACCCCGCGAATTGACAACTGCATCATCCGAAGCAAGCGCCAGATGCGCGCTCTGGCCGCCCCTACCCGGCAGGAAATTGTGGATGTGCTGCCCAGAATGGGCGCGGTTTCCGTTGCTGAACTTGCCTCCGCCTTGGGAAAACCCGCGGATTCCCTTTACTTCCATCTTCGTATCCTCAAAAAGGTGGGTCTGGTCCGCAACGCGGGCTTTCGCCGCGTCCATGGCCGCCGCGAAGTCCTCTTCCGCGCGGTTGCGCCGGAATTAAGCCTCCACTATGCGTTCGGAAAGAAGGGCAATGCTAAGGAGATAAACGCGATCATTGCTTCTATGTTGCGATTGGGTATCCGCGATTTCAGGAATAGTTTTAAGGCTGCCGAAGCATCCATCTCGGGTCCGCATCGCGAATTGTGGGCCCTGCGCAAGACCGCCTGGCTATCGCGCGGCCGGATTGCCGAAGTGAACCGTTCCATCCACAAGCTCAATCGGGAAATGGCCGCGGTGGGTCGTCATGGGCGGCTCTACGCCGTTACCGTCGTCTTGACCCCCTTGCCTCCACCGCGGCCACGTCGGTAGCGCCTACACGCAAATCCCGCGTAGCGGCCGCCTTCGGGTGGCCCCGCCTCATCTCTGCCCCACCCCCGCCGTCCTCACCGTCAACTCCTCCGGCATCCGCGAATGATCCGGAAAATTCCCGTACAATTTCTCCCCTGGCTCGCCCGCCGTCACCGCCAGCACCAAATACCGCCCGCCCACAAAACACCCTTTCCACGATTGCCCCACGCCGCCAAACACCTCTTCCCGGTCTCCGCGCGACTTGATCGAATTCATCCCCACCTTGAAAGCCCGCAACTCCTCCGCCACCCGCCGCGCAATCTTCGCGTCATCGCACGCAATCGAAGACACCAGCGCCCCGTTCGACACGTTCATCTCCGAAATCAATTCCTCGATATGGTCCACCACCACAATCGTATCCAGCGGCCCAAACGGCTCGCTGTGATACAACCGGCAATTCTTCGGAATATTCAGCAGCGCCGCCGGCCCCACGTACGCCGACGTATCCTGATTCGGAAAAATCATGCTCTCCTGCACGCCGCCCTCAAACAAACTGATCGCGCCCTTCCCCAGCGCCTCCACGTACAGCACCCGCAGCTCTTCCACTTTCTTGCTATTGATCAGCGGCCCGAAATCAAGCTTCGGCAGCGGGTCCGTCTCCTTTTCCACCATCACCGGATTCCCATAACGCAATCCGCGCAGCACCGGCAGGTACATCTCCAGAAATTGTGGAAACAGTTCCCGCTGCACCACATAACGCACATACGCCGTGCACCGCTGCTTTCCATAATCAAATCCCCTCTTCAACTGCTGCCCCAGCCCCGCCCAATCCGAAAACTTCCACACCCCGTACGTGTTCACCCCCTCCATCTCCAGCATGTACCTCTTATTCTCGTCGTACAGCGACGAAGCGATCACTCCGCCGTTCGTCTTCCCGCCCACAAACGCAAGGCAATCCACAAACTCATTCCGCACCAGCGCTTCGCTCAACTGCCCGCCCGACCCGCTCACCAGTGAAACCGGCAGCCCGCACTTCCGCGCCACAGCATGCGCCAGCGTCAGCGCGTACAAACTTCCGTCCGTCGGCGTCTTCGAAATCGTCGCGTTCCCCGCCAGCAACTGTACCAGCACCGCATGCATCAGCACCGACATCGGATAGTTCCACGACGCAATGTTCGAAATCAGCCCAAGCGGCGCCCGCTTCCCCAACATGCTCTCGATATTGGCCACATACCATTCCACGCCGCTGATGCACCGCTCAATATCCGTCAACGCCTGCGCGTATGGCTTCCCGATCTCCCACATCAGCAGCAACGCAATCAACTCTTTCTGCTTCTGCAGTCCCGCCAGGCAATCGTTCACCCTTCGCCGGCGCTCATCAAGATCCGTCCTCGCCCAGCCGGCCGCCTCGGCCTTCGCAAACTTCACCGCCGTCCGTGCAGTCTCCAACTCAATCATCGGAATCCGCCCCAGGCTCCGCCCATCAATCGGCGATTCATAGTGCCTCCCGAACCCCGGATCCTTCCACTCCCCTTCAATCAAATTGAGAACGCGCCCCTCGGAATCAAACGCTTCCTGCGTTTCGGACTTGACGCGTGCGGACAGGCCTTCCCATTCGGCAACAGGCGCAACCATCGGCATTTTCGGCCCCTTTCTCTGAACCAGGAGCCATAAGTGTAGCTTTACTTACGCCTGCAGCTTCCTCAGTTTTTCTTATGGACCCTACAAGGAATTATTCTTAATTTTTCGCCGAATCCTACGGTCGCATACGCTCCCGGGCGATACCTGTTCTCCCCCCACCGACCGGGTCTATGGAAATGCCCGCGCCACCGCCTCAATTTATTTTGGAGAACAAACCCAAATGTGCGGATCTCAGAAAGCGCCAGAGGCGCGGCAGAAGTTAGCCCAGTGCGTGAGCACTGGGTACTCCATCCGAACACTCTGCAAGCACCGTAGGTGCGACAGATTCCTTGATGGAAACACATTGACGCCGGCTCGCATCAATTCGCATTTCCAATTAAATCTCACCCACCCCGAACCCCCGCTTCTATCTCCTCGCTTCTGGATCCTGAATCTTCTTCGCAATCGTCTTCCAATACCCCACCGGCCGCAGCCTCTGCAGAATATCTGCCTGCCAGCAATCCCGCCCAATCAGCACCCGCGGCTCGTACTTCTCCACGCCCTTTAATATCCGCGCCGCCGCATCCTCCGCCGTCGTGATCGCCACCCGGTCAAACCGCGAAACGCTGTCCGGATACAAGCTCGCTTTCGCCCGCGCCCCCAGTCGCGCGCGTTTCGCAATCGCCGTCTTGATTCCCCCCGGGTGCACGCTGGTCACAAAAATATTTGTGCCCTCCAGTTCGTGCCGCAGCGATTCCGTAAATCCGCGCACCGCAAATTTGCTAGCGCAGTAAGCCGTTTGCCCGACCACTCCTACCAGCCCGAAAACGCTGGACGTGTTCACAATATGCGCCCGCCGCTCCTTCTTCAGCAGCGGCATAAAATAAAACACGCCGTGAATCACTCCCCAGAAATTAATCTCCATCAACCAATGAATGTCTTCCAGCGACAATTCGTCGAATTTCCCCAACACCGCCACCCCTGCATTGTTAAAAAGGGCCGTCGCCCGCCCGTGCTGCGCCTCCACCTCGTCCGCGAAAGCCTTCACCCGCGCCTCGTCCGCCACATTCACCAGATGCTGCGTCACTTTTCCCTTCGCCGAACCCAGCAACGCCGCCGTCTCCGCCAGCCCCTTCTCATCCACGTCCGAAATCGCCAGCGACGCGCCCATCCCCGCCAACTGTTGCGCCAGGCACCGCCCCATCCCGGACCCCGCTCCGGTAATCACCGCCACTCCCTCGCTCAAAAACCCCATCGGCACACCTTCACGTTTGGATTCACCCACTCGTTGTCCCAAATTGTCCCGTGCACGGAAATTTCTCCCGCACCGCACTACTATCACAATTCGCAGAAAGCGGCCAGCGCCGCACTCACACGGGGGTTGTTAACTTACTCTTGGGGATAGCACACGCGCACGGTATTGCGCCCGCCGCGCTTCGCTTCGTACAGCATCTGATCGGCTTTACGCACCAGCCCGCCAAACTCCGGCGTCTCCTTGCCGGAGCACCCGGTGATGCCAAAACTCGAAGTCACATGCACGCTCTGCCCCTGAAACGGAAACGAAAGCGCCGCAAACTGCTCCCGAAACCGGTTCACCGTCGTTTCGATGTGCCCGGCCTCCACGTGCGTCATCACCAGCAAAAACTCGTCCCCGCCCAGCCGCCCGCAAATATCCGATGACCGCGTGCAGCGTTTCAGGTAGTCCGCAAAAGTCTTGATCACGATGTCCCCTGCGTGATGCCCGAAACTATCATTGATTGTCTTGAACGAATCGATGTCCGCCACCACCACCCAAAGCGAAAATCCGTGCCGCGCCGCTCCGCGCAACTGCTTGAACGCCCACTCCTCGATCGCCCGCCGGTTCGGCAGTCCCGTCAGAGGGTCCGTCCGCGCCGCCTCTTCCAGCTTCATGCTCTTCGCCGCAAGCTCCCGATTCAAATCAATAATCCGCCGGCCCACGCCGATGCGCGCCAGCATCTCTCCCGGATCGAACGGCTTCGCCAGGTAATCGTCCGCCCCTGCCTGCAGCCCCTTCACCACGTTCCCCTTTTCCGTATTGCTGGTCATCAGAATGATGTAGGTGTACGGCCGAGACTGATCCGCTCGAATCCGCTGGCACAATTCCGGCCCCGAAAAATCCGGCATCATCCAGTCCGTAACCACGATCGACGGTGAAAATTCCTCGATCGCCTGCAGCGCCTCTTTCCCGTTCCGGGCAAAGTGCAAGCTGAACGGCTGCGACTCCAGCACCTGTTCGACCAGTTTCCGGTAAACCGGCGAGTCGTCGACCACCAGCACATCGTAGATGGAACCCGGCGCATTCATGCAGTTATGCCGCAGCGGTTCAGCCGCAGCTCTCCGTTGAGTTTCCCTGATTTGGCTGTCTACAACCCAACTTAGCAGAAGGAGAGAAAAAACGACGACTTGCCTGAAGCGGTTCAACCAATAAGCCAATGCCAACTAACGAATCTTTTGGAACTCGTACCTTACCCCTTACTCCCTCGTATCAGCAGCGCCCCCTCGGCTTTAAACGCCCGCAACTGCGCCGCATCGCGGAACCATCGCCCGTTGTAAACCTCAAGTGAAGGAGACGGATCGATAACCCGTTCCGGCACGACGTCCATAAATCCAGCCGCGTGAAAAAATTCCACCCATTCCTCCGCGAACAAAAGATGCGTTGGCACGGCCAGCAACGGTCCCCACTGGTGGCAATGCAAATTGTCCCGGTAATAATTAATCAGGATCCACGCGTGCCCGCCCGGCCGCAGCACCCGGAAAATTTCCCGTATCCCCGCCGCAGGCTCCGGCCAGTAATACGCCGACTCCACTGAAATCGCGTGGTTGAAAAAATTAGCGTCCCAGGGAATTTCCCCCACTTCCCCGGCAGCATAAAGAATATTTTCGAACTCCAGGCTCGTGCGCCGCGCCACGCGGATCATCGCATCCGAAACATCCATCCCCACCACGCGGCCTTCCGGCACCCGCTTCGCCAGCCGCCGCGCCAGCCAACCCGATCCGCACCCAACATCCAGCACATTGTCCGTAGCTGCCAGCCCCATCTTCTCCACCGCCGGCAACGTTATCGGCAGGTGATCCTGCTCCATCCCCTCCCCGCGCCCAGCCTCCGCCCACCTATTAAACTCCTCCCTCAAAATCTTGCTGCAATCAGGCTCCGTCATTTCTCTCTTCATTCTTCCCTCTGACGTGACCGCACTCCTGTCCCAACCCGCCCAAATTGCCAATCGTGCTCCCAAACGCCCCAATCATTGTAGCGCTGGCTTTTATGCCAGCGCGGCCCGGCTCCTGCCGGGCCCTCTTCCTCTTCTTATAACCATACCGTATACTCCACCACTGGTAACCCACCATGCCCTCTGCCCTCGAACCACAACGATTCCACAAACCCATCCGCCTCCCAAAACAACACTATATCGGCCGCCGAGCCTACTTTCTCACTCTCTGCACACGCGATCGCATCCCCTATTTCCGTTCTCCACGCATCGCGCGATGGCTCATGGAAAACCTCCTTCAAATTGCCGCTCAACAATCCTTCACCCTGCGCGCTTACTGCCTGATGCCCGACCACCTGCATCTGTTGCTGCAGGGTGATTCCCCATCTTCGGACCTCCGGGGCTTTGTAAAAACGTTCAAACACAAAACCACGTTCCATTTCCGCGCCAAAACCGGAAACACACTCTGGCAAATCTCCTTTTTTGATCACATTTTGCGGACTGCGGAGGACTTGTCCAAAATTGCCGAATACATCCTGTCAAATCCGGTTCGCGTAGGACTCGTCCGGCGGCCAGAAGACTATCCATACGCTAAATCTTTCCCAGGCAAGGGCTGACGCTACAGACGCGCTGGCATAAAAGCCAGCGCTACATCGAGTGACTGTTATAGCGGCTCCGCTTACGCCCCCGCCCCCTGCACCTTCACCAGCAACTCCGCAAACTTTTGCTTCCGCTCCGCCTGGTCCTTCCCGCTCTCCGCTTCCGCCAACTGCGTAATGTTCATCGAGCAGAACTTCGGCCCGCACATCGAACAGAACTTCGCCTCTTTGTAAAAATCATCGGGGAGATTCTCGTCGTGCATCGCCTTCGCCGTCGCCGGATCCAGTGACAACTCAAACTGCTTGTTCCAATCAAACAAAAAGCGTGCATAGCTCAGCGCATCGTCGCGGTCCCGCGCCCCCGGCCGGTGCCGAGCCACGTCCGCCGCGTGCGCCGCAATCTTGTACGCGATCACTCCCTGCTTCACATCCTCCGGATTCGGCAATCCCAAATGCTCCTTCGGTGTCACGTAACACAGCATCGACGCCCCATGCCACCCGATCATCGCCGCCCCAATCGCGCTCGTAATGTGGTCATAACCCGGCGCAATGTCCGTCACCAGCGGCCCCAGCGTGTAGAACGGCGCCTCGTGACACCATTCCATCTCCTTGTCCACTTGCTCCTTAATCTTGTCCAGCGGAATGTGCCCCGGCCCTTCAATCATCACCTGCACATCGTGCTCCCAGGCCTTCTTCGTCAACTCGCCCAGCACCTTCAACTCCGCAAACTGCGCCTCATCGCTCGCGTCCGCGATGCACCCCGGCCGCAAGCCATCGCCAAACGAAAAGCTCACGTCGTGCTTCTTGAAAATCTTGCAGACCTTCTCAATGTTCTCGTACAGGAAATTCTGCTTCTTGTGGTGCTCCATCCAGTGCGCCATCAGCGATCCGCCGCGCGACACAATCCCCGTAATCCGTTTCCGCACCAGCGGCACATGTTCGCGCAGCACGCCCGCATGGATTGTCATATAATCCACGCCCTGCTCCGCCTGCTCCTCAATCACTTCCAGCATCAAGTCAATGGTGATATCTTCCGGCCGCCGCACCCTCGAAATCGCTTCGTACACCGGCACGGTCCCGATCGGCACCGGCGAATTATTGATAATCGCCTGCCGGATCTCCGGAATATTTCCTCCCGTCGAAAGGTCCATCACCGTATCCGCGCCGTAGTGCACCGCGTGGTGCAGCTTCTTCAACTCTTCCTGAATCTCCGAGGTAGTCGCGGAATTCCCGATGTTCGCGTTGATCTTGCAGTTGAACGCAATCCCGATCCCCATCGGCTCCAGGTTGCGGTGATGAATGTTCGCGGGAATAATCGCGCGCCCCCGCGCTATTTCGCTGCGAACCAGTTCGGGGTCAAGCTTCTCGCGCTTCGCGACGTACTCCATCTCTTCCGTAATCACTCCCAGCCGCGCCAGATGCATCTGCGACATATTCCGCCCGCCGTTCAAACTCGCCTGCGCCGCTTCCCTCTTCTCCACCCAGCTATCGCGCATCGCCATAAATCCCCCTAGAACAGTGCTCCGTGTCCAGCCCCCTGACCTCAGCCAGAATCCCCCGGCGTCTCCGCACTGTAAGAGTGGAATTATCGCACCGCATACGAGGAAGGACAACCATTGGCAATACGGCCAGCCGCTCGATTTTCCGCAAGTGCGTCTTTCAAGCGTTCCGGGCTCGTCCAAAATCAGCCGAACGGACGGAAAGCCATCGGTACGAATTACAGCAGGGAATCCAATGCAATCGTCAAGGGTTGATACCCGCGATCCGTGGATTCTCCTCAGGAGCCACTGTTCTCTTTAGGACAGTTGTCCAAGAATCTTCTTGGTACGGTAAATGTGGCTGCGGAACGCTCGCACTGAACTGGCGTTGCGCCCGGATTCTGAGGCCACTGTGACTCCGCCTCGATCCAAATTCCGGCCCGCTGGCAGCAAGTCGGTGATCGGAACCTGCGCCGCGACTTGCTCATTGAACCTTAGATAGACGCGCCACGGGACCACCATCTGGAGGGAATTCAAGAACATGACTATGATCCAAGCCGCTCCACCCTATCCAAAACCTCGCCGGAGCACACCTCTTCTGCTTTCCTTGCTGTCTTTGCCGCTCCTCTTCGTTGCCTGGCCTCAGAACCTTCCGGCCTCTCAAGAAAACCAGGCTCCCGCGCAATCTTCCCAGGGCGTGCCGTATGCCCCACAATCTCCCGACCAGTTGCAACAGTTGGTTGCCCCGATCGCTCTCTATCCGGACTCGTTGGTCGCGCAGATCTTGGCGGCTTCCGCCTTTCCCGAGCAGATCGTCGAGGCGGATCGCTGGGTGCAATCGCATCCCGATTTGAAGGGCGACGCATTAGGCCAAGAGGTGGACCAGCAACCCTGGGACCCCAGCGTCAAAGCCCTTGCCGCGTTTCCATCTGTCCTCGGCAATATGGACAAGAATCTCTCCTGGACATCCTCTCTCGGCGACGCCTACTACAACCAGGAACAAGATGTGATGGACGCCGTTCAGGTGATGCGGCAGCGAGCGGAACAAGCCGGCACTCTCAAATCCACGCCCCAGCAGACCGTAACCGATCAAGATTCGACCATTTCCGTTCAGCCTGCTGACCCTCAGGTAGTTTACGTACCCGCCTATGATCCCTGGCTGGTTTACGGCGGTCCGATTGTGGCCTGGCCCGGATGGTATCCCTATCCCGGCATCTGGTATGGCGGCCCATACCTCTCATTCGGAGTCGGCTTCGGAATCGGTTTCTATGGTGGCTATGGCTGGGGCTGGAACCGTTGGGGATTCGATTGGCGTAACCATTACGCAACCTACAACCACGGCAGGTACTACTCGCAGAGCAGGACGTTTTATAACCGCAACACCTACTACCGCGGCGGGGGCGGCGGTTCCCGCGGCGGCGGGGGCTTCAACTCTGCCCGCAACGGCGGCGCACGCAGCGGCAGCGGCAACACTCGCGGCTTCAACTCCTCAGCTCGTGGCGGTGTTTATAACCATCCGGGCGCCTCGCCGAAGCCGTTCGAAGGGAACACCCGGGCTGCTCGCGGATACGCTCCGACCGGTGGTCAAAGGGGCGTCCACTCCGGTGCCTACAGCAACTACGACCACGGCGGCGAGACGCGAAGCTATTCCTCACGCGGAAATGCAAGCCTCAATCACGGCGGTTCTCCCGGCGGTGGATCTCGCGGCAGCGGAGGCGGCGGGTCGTCACATGGCGGCGGTGGTGGTGGCGCATCCCATGGTGGCGGTGGCGGCCATCCTCATTGATTGATCTGCGTTTCCTTGGGTCCTCGGTGTTTCGTGAAATTCAGAAATGGAGAAAAGCACTATGCGGCGAGCGGAGCTGAACTTCGGTAAATTTCATGGCATCAATCTTCCTGCATCAGTACTGGGCGTTATCCTCCTGGCCGGTTGGTTTCCAACCCCTTCCCTGGCCCAGCAGCTCGGTCAGAAAACTTTTTCATCCCCCGAGGCCGCAAGCGACGCTCTCCTCGCAGCAACTCAGACTAACGACGAAAAAGCACTGCTCGAAATCTTGGGACCTGACGGAAGGCAAATCGTCTCCTCGGGAGACGATGCCGAGGACGCCCTCAGCCGCGCCAATTTCGTCGAGAAATTTCGGGAAATGCACCGCGTAGTGAAGGAACCCGATGGCACCGTAACCTTGTATATCGGCGCCCACAATTGGCCCACGCCCATCCCCATCGTCAGCAACGGCAATTCCTGGTATTTCAACACCGACGCTGCCAAGAGCGAAATCTTGGCTCGGCGCATCGGCCGAAATGAAATGTCCGCCATTCGCGTTTGCCAGGAACTCGTGGCCGCGCAGAAGGAATATCGTTCCGCGCAGAAAAGCGAGTACGCCGCCAAAATCTTCAGCGACAAGGGACAAAACAACGGCCTTTATTGGGAGGTGCCGGAGGGTGGACCCCAGAGTCCCATCGGCCCGCTGATCGCCTGGGCGGTGGCTGAGGAAAACGCCAGGAGCCGTGGTGAAGCGCCCGTTCCTTTCCGCGGTTACTTTTTCGAAATTCTGACGCGCCAGGGGAAAAGCGCGCCGGGCGGCGCCAGAAGCTATATCACGAGTGGAAAAATGAGCGGGGGATTCGCCTTCGTGGCCTATCCCGCCGAATACCGCTCCTCCGGCGTAATGACTTTTATCGTTGGTGAAGATGGCGTGGTCTTCGAGAACGACCTCGGCAAGAAAACCGAATCCCTCGCCAAATCCATGAGGGAATTCAACCCCACGCCAACCTGGCAGATGACAGACCTCGAGCACGAAGAGGTAGCCGCGCAACAGAAAAGCAACTAACACGCATCGCTTGGGAATCGCCTGCTTTCAACGTGTTTTAGAGATGGTCACTCATTGTCATTTCTTCTCGATTTCGGTCTTGCGCCCTCAGACCGTTTCGATCGCCCGCTTCCGGCCCTGTGAAAAAATTGTCCTTGAACCCGATCAGGCGCATACTGGTGACGGGCTGGGAAGGGAAATACATACACACGCTCACTGTTCTTACGTTCTCGACACAAGCTCTTCCCTCTACCTATAGACGTCCGGTGAAAGACGCATTTCCGCCCTGTTTTTCCCAACGACTACTTTCCCCAGCTCGCAGGCTGTCGTCACGACCAGTCGTGTTTTGGTACCCGATTGGTCATCCGCAGTCTCTCTCGCAGGCCTCGCGCCCGCGAAGCGCATTCGCAGACCGTAGTCCAGCCTGACGGTCAGAAAAAGGACGCCTTCATTGCACACCTACCAGATTCTTCAAGCATGGGGAAAGATCCTCAAGGGTGAACCCCCTGCTCTTTCTATCGAAATCACCCGCGAATGCCCGTTGAAATGTCCCGGATGTTACGCGTATGACGACGCTCACCTCGGCGGCGGCCAAACCTTGCGCGATCTGAACGATCGCAGGGGCCAGGCCCTGGTGGACGGGGTTCTCGAAGTCGTTGACCGCCTGAAGCCGCTGCACTTGTCGATCGTCGGCGGTGATCCGCTGGTCCGCTTTCGCGAATTGGAATTGCTGCTTCCTCTCTTATTGGCCCGCGGGATTCACGTCCAGGTTGTGACCAGCGCCTTTCGGACCATGGGTCCCACCTGGCCAAATCTCGAGCGTCTCAACGTGGTCGTCTCCATTGACGGTCTGCAGCCCGAGCATGATCTCCGCCGCGCGCCGGCCACCTACGACCGCATCCTGAAAAACATCGTCGGCCAGCGGGTCACCGTTCATTGCACCATCACTGCCCAGATGATGCAGCGCACCGGTTACCTCGCCGAATTTCTTGAATTCTGGACCCCGCGCCCCGAAATCAAAAAGGTATGGTTCAGCATGTTCACCCCTCAGGTCGGCGATCGAATGCCGGAAATCCTCTCTCCCGGGGAGCGCGCTCGCGCCATTGCTGACATGATGCAATTGCGAACGCAATTCCCGAAATTGGATATGCCGGCGGTGGTGATTCAGCAGTTTGCCTCGCCGCCGCGAAGTCCCCAGGATTGTGTTTTCGCGCTCACGACTCAAACTTTGTCGGCGGATTTGGAAACTCGCATCACCCCCTGCCAGTTCGGCGGAAATCCCGATTGCGCCTCCTGTGGCTGCGTTGCCTCTATGGGCTTGGCCTCTATCGCCGACCACAAATTGGCCGGAATTCTCTCCGTCGGCGCCATTTTCAATGCATCCATCAAGATCGGCCAGAAAAGAGCGAACTCCAGGGTGAGTGCCGTCGGCCATCCGCAAGCCAAGGACGCTTTGCGAATATTGCAGGTAAAGAAGGATGTCACCGCCGGCAACAAGGAAGGAATTGGTCTGTGAAACTTCTTGCCCCCTCCCGGCGATTGCCGGTTCACGATGAGCAAGCGATCATCTCCCTTCGTGATCTATCCGCTCGCGTCGGCAGCGACCCGCTCCTGGTGCAAGCCAGCAACGGCAATACGTCCATTAAACTTGACGGAATCCTCTGGCTAAAAGCTTCCGGTAAATGGCTGTCTCGCGCTCTGCAAGACGATATGTTCGTGCCTCTCGAACTCGCGGCAGTCAGGGACTCCATCCAGAACGCCACCGGGCTTTTCCCAGCCTACCTGCAGGAGAGCGACTTGCGCCCGTCCATCGAAACTCCGATGCACGCGATCCTGCGCCATCGTGTCGTCATCCATGTCCACTCCATCAACACCATTGCCTGGGCCATACGTCTCGATGGCCCCGCCCAACTGAAGCAACGCCTCGATCCTCTGCACTGGCAATGGATCCCCTATGCCGCTTCCGGTATCCCGCTGGCAAGAGCGATAGAAACCGCCGTGGCCCTCGCTCCAGATACCGATGTCCTCATTCTTGGGAATCACGGACTTGTCGTCTGTGGGGCTGATTGTGATTCGGCCGAAAAGCTGCTCTTCGAGGTCGAACGCCGCCTGGCAATTGCTCCCCGACCATTCCCGAAACCCGATACCGCGGTGCTGGGCACCCTTGCGTATTCCTCAAGTTGGCAATTTCCGGATGTTGATTCCTTGCACTCTCTGGCCACGGATGAGGTTTCTCTTCGGATTCTCAAAGGCGGCGTCCTCTATCCGTGCCAGGCCGTTTTTCTGGGGCACACCATGCCTCTGCTCCCGCTCAACCTTCTCGCGTCGAAAATGCCGGAACCCTTCAACAGCAAGGTCGACTCCCCGCCTTTTGTGGCTGTTGAAAGAAGCGGCGTCATGCTCAACAAGAAAATGACCACCGCCGAGCGCGCCACCCTGCTCGGCCTCGCGCAAGTAACCCAACGCACCGAGGCCTCGGCAGAACTCCGCTACTTGCAAGGCGACGAAATCGCCAACATCCTCAACCTGGACGCCCATGGTTACAAAAATTCCCCTGCCTTAGCCTGATAGTCCCAAAGCGACAGCACCGCCCTCTACTCGCTTTCCTCTGCGTCCTCTGCGCTCTTCCTCTGTGCCCTCTGTGTTAAATCTTTTTTCTCTCTTAGCTCTTCCCTCCCTGTTTTTTCTCCAATTCCCCCCACCGCGCATACATCGTATCAATCGCCTCTTGCGCCGCCTCCAGATCCACTGAAAGCTCCCGCAACCTCACCGCATCGCTCATCACCTGCGGATCCAGCAGCAACTCGTGCTTCCCCTGCAGCTCCTTCTCCGCCTCCGCAATCCGCTCTTCCATCGTTTCCAGTTCGCGCGTTTCCTTGTAACTCAATTTCTTCTTCGATCCCGTCGCGGCGCCCGCCGCCCTGCCCTTCTCAAGTACCCGTTCTTCACCCTTCGCGGCCGCCAACTGCCCGCGCTGCCATATCTCCCACTGCGCATAATCCGCAAACCGCTCCGCGCCACCCAATCCATCCAATCCCAGCACCACCGTCGACACGCGGTCCAGCATGTACCGGTCATGCGTCACCAGCACCAGCGCCCCGCGATACTCCAGCAAACTCTCCTCCAAAATCTCCAGCGTCGGAATATCCAGATCATTCGTCGGCTCGTCCAGCAGCAGCACATCCGCCGGCTGCAGCATCAATTGCGCGATCAGCACCCGCGCCCGCTCTCCGCCCGAAAGCCTCCCCACCTTCTGGTTCAGCGCCTCGCCCGAAAACAAAAACCGCGCCGCCCACGACGCCACATGAATCACCTGCCCCTGGTAAATCACCGCATCGCTGTCCGGCGCCAGCGCCCGCCGCAGAGTCACGTCCGGATCCAGTTCCCGGTTCTGGTCGAAATAAACAACCTTCAAATTCTCCGCCGTCTTGATGCTCCCCTGCTCCGGCCGATTCTCCCCATTCAGCAGCCGCAGCAGCGTAGTCTTCCCGCTCCCGTTCGGCCCCACCAATCCCACGCGCATCCCCGACGTAATCACAAAATGAATGTCGCGAAACAGCGTCCGCCCGCCCATCCCGTGTGTCACCGCGTCCAGCGTCACCAACTGTTTCGTCTTCCGCTCGCTCGCCGTAAAATCGATCTTTGCGCTCGTCGTCCGCGTCCGCGCATTCAACTCCGCCAAATCCCCAATCAACTTGTGCGCCGTATCAATCCGCGCCTTCGATTTCGTCGTCCGCGCTTTCGGCCCGCGCCGCAGCCAGTCAATTTCCGTGTGCACGCGATTTTCCAGCGCCTCCTGCCGGTTCCTCTGCGCGTGCAGGTACGCCTCTTTCCCCTCCAGAAACGTGCTGTAGTTCCCTTCCACCCGAAATGTCCCGTTTTCATAAACGGGATTTATCTCCACAATCGCCGTCGCCACATTCTCCAGAAAATACCGGTCGTGGCTAACCACCACGCACGCAAATGCCGCATTCTGCAGCACGCCCTCCAGCCACTCAATCCCCGCCAGGTCCAGATGGTTCGTCGGCTCGTCCAACAGCAGCACATCCGGATGCTGCACCAACGCCTCCACAATCCCCAGCCGCTTTCTCCAGCCTCCCGATAGCGAATCCGCCCGCGCCTCCATCTCCGTAAATCCCGCGCGCCCCAGAATCTCCGCTTTCCGCCCCGCCCGATCCGCCTCCGCCACCTTCGCCCGGTCCAGCGCCGCATCAATCACCGAACGAACCGTATCCCCCGCCGCATACTCCGACATCTGCTCCACTCCGCTGACCCGCTTCCCCTTCCGCACCGCCACATCGCCGCTGTCCGGCAACACCCGCCCATCCAGCATCGCCAGCAGCGTCGATTTCCCCGACCCGTTCGGCCCCACAATCCCGATCCGGTCGCCCTCCGACACCGTAAACGAAATTTCCCGAAACAGCGGCGTAGCCCCAAACCGCTTCCCCAATTTCTGCGCGCTGATTATCGGTGGCACGGAGTCCTTTCTCCATCTACTGTCAATTCTCGCTTCGACCCAGCGCCGGAGGCGCGGCACAAGTTAGCCCAGTGCGTAAGCACTGGGAAAAACGCCTCAAAAATCAGAGCGCCGTAGGTGCGACAGATATCCGCCTACACGCGTGCCTTGAAACATCTGAACGGCAATCACCGCAAAAAACCACACACCAGAGTACCAGCCACCGCACTTACTCACGAATCGTCCGATTGTGATCGGCGCATCCCCGCAATCTCCATTGACACTCCCCCGCTCAAACGACTAACGTACCCCGACATCAAACGGAGGACCCATGAAAACAATTCTTTTCGCCGCACTCCTGCTCGCTGTTCTGCCCACTTCTCCACAGGAAACTCCTGACGCCGCCGTCGTCCGCAAAGGGATGTCCGTAAAATTCGCCGCCTCCCCCGATGTCCCTGACTGTGCCACGTCCGCCGTCTTGAAAGGCGATCCCGGCAAAGGCCCCTCTGTCATAGAAATCAAATTCGCGCCTGGCTGCATCGTTCCCTGGCATTGGCATAGCATCAACGAAAGCGTGGTCCCTCTCAGCGGACTGCTCGAAATCTCCATGAAGGACGAAAAACCCGCCCTCCTCACCAATGGTGACTACAATTATCTCCCTGCCAAGCACATTCACCAGGACAAGTGTTCCGGCTCCAAACCTTGCGCCGCTATCGTCTCTCTGGACGGCCCCTTCGACATCCACTACGTCGACAAATCCGGCGCCGAAATTCCCGCCGCCCAAGCCCTCGCCGAAGCCGAAAAACTAATGACCAAACCCGGCGCCAAGCCCGCAGCCAAGCCCTGACCGTCCCCAATCTTTGCGCCTTTGTCAGCTCAACCTGCGCCGCGCGATGCACTGGCCGATCTTCAGATCGGCCACTGTGTTTCCTCCCACAAACATCCTCAAGTGCGCTCCACACCAATTCCGTATACAATGTCTGCAATTCTCAGGTCGACGCGCATTCCTCGCCCGTCCACGTTCATACGGAGGCACCTTGGCCACAATCACTGCTCAGCCGCAGCGGCCCGTCCGCCTAATCCCCGGCTCGCCGGGTCGTCGCTACGACCATTACTTCTTCTCCGCCGTCGCCCTTCTCATGCTCGTCTCGGTCTTTATCGGCTTCGCGCGCAGCTATTTTCTCGCCGGTATTTTCAGCGCGCCCTTGCCCAGCCTCACCGTTCACATTCATGGAGCCGCCTTCACCGCCTGGATCCTCTTGCTGGTCACGCAGACTTCCCTCGTCGCCGCCGGACGCACGGATATCCACCGCCGCCTCGGTATCGCAGGCTTCCTCCTCGGTTGTCTCATGGTGATTCTGGGTGTCATGGCGGGCACCGATTCGCTCCTGCGCCACGCCGGTCAACTCGACTCTTTCGCCCGCGATCCCAAAGCCTTCTACCTCGTCCCCCTGACGGATATGCTCCTGTTCGCCGCGTTCATCTTTCTCGCCTTTCGCAACCGTAAGGACTCCCCGGCCCACAAGCGCTACATCTACATTGCCAGCACTACGCTGATGGTCGCCGCCATCGCCCGCTGGCCCCTCGCCTTCAGTGCCCGTAATGTTTCCGTCGCCGGCTTACTATCCGACATTTTTCTTCTTCTCCTCGTCGCCTACGACCTCTGGTCCACTCGTAAAATCCACCGCGCCACCCTCTGGGCCGGCGCCCTCTTAATCTTCATCCAGCAAATCCGTCTTCCCCTCGGCAAAACCGCCCTCTGGCACTCCTTCGCCGACTGGGTCATCGTCCACGCCCGCTGACCAACGCCCCAGTCTTTCCATGTAGCGCTGACTTCCCAGTCAGCCCTTCTTCTCGCCTCTCACTCGTAATGGCGATCTTCAGATCGGCCATCGCCTTTCTCTTCTCAGCGCCCCTCTGCGCTCTCAGCATCTCTGCGTTATCTTTAATTCTCTTCCGCTTTTCTCTTTTCGCTTTTCAAATTTCCCTTTTCTATTTTCCAATTTCCGCATTTACGCGGTGCGCATCAAACCACCCCGCCCACACCAACATCACCACCGTCGCAATCACTCCCGTCCAAGCAATCTCCCTCATACTCTCCGGCGGCCCCCCAAACCGGTCCCCAACATAAAAAATCATCAGCACCGCCACATACCCCCAAAACGCATACCTCCCAATCCAATCCCGCGCCCGCGTAGCTCTCGCATAAATCCACACCCCCACCGCCAACATCGCGATCTCCACCGCCATCGTCCCGGCAACCGAGTTCCACAATCCCAGCCCCATCTTCGGCCCGCCCGGATACACCGGCATGTCCGCCCGATGCGTAATCCAGTCCAGCACCCAGTGGCTCACCACCCCAATCCAGATCGCCGCCGCTCCCATCCATTCCCTCTTCCACAAGAAATACGCCGCCCCCAACACCGTTGCCCACACGACCAGCATCACCAAACTGTGCGACCACGGATAGTCGTACAAATCCAGCGGCGTATAGCGCGTGTCTCCCACCGCAATCCGCGCATGCTCCCACCCCATCAACAAAAACACCGTCCACAATATGTCCGCCAACAACGGCGCCGCCATCAGCGCCCAAAGCGGCGCCCGCGGGGCATACCGCTTCGCCCCATATCCCACCGCAAAATGCCCAATAAACATTCGCCCCTCTCTTAACTCTGGGGTGGCCTACCCTTTGCGGTGTTGGCAAAGGGTGGGTCCTCTCTTCTCCGTCTCGATTCTATCTCCGCTCTTTCCCCTGTAGGGGCTGGGCTTGCCCAGCCCTCTTCGCTGCTCCTCGTGGGGCACGCCGGCCGTGGCGGGCCGCTCTTCTCTCGGCATTCTGCCATCTAGCGCTGGCCATTTAAGCGCGCCTTTTGCGCCCCGAACGAATTTACAGGGCCAGCTCGCCGCCATAAGCCAGAGGTGGCCAGCACTGCTTTTCGGTGCCTAATCCGCTACTTAGAATCTGGACCATTGGTACCATCCGCCTATCGACGCCAGCGGTCGGATACCTCAAATTAGCCCTCACGCACCGACGGAACGCGGCGCCACACCGCGCAGGAGGGCTTCATGCTACGGCCGTTCACGATCTGTCTGCTCTTTTTGACCGCGGCTCTGCCCGCGCTGGCGGAAGAAATTGTCCTGAAAGACGGAACGAAAATTGTCGGCCACATGACCGGCATCACCTCCGACAAGATTGAAGTCGAAACCTCGTATGGCAAGGTGCAATTGAACCGTGGCGACATCGTAACCATCACCTTCGCGGAAAATAGTTCCGGCAAGGCTCCTGACGTGGCCGCCGCCAAGCAAGCTCTTCCGAAGATGGACGAAACCCTGAGCGGCACGCAATACTTGAATCGCACCGCCAAATTCTCACTTACCCTGCCCCCGGAATGGGCGATTGACCCGAACCTCCGCAACACTCCCACCACGCTCGCCGGGCTCAGCTCCAAGGACAAAATGCGTTTCGCCATGGTCATCCAGGAGGAATACCCGGGTTCGATGGATAGTTACCGGGAAGTGACCATGCTGGGTGCCCGCAGAACCCTGTCGAATTTTGAGGAACTCGCGCGCTCGAATGCCACCATCGACGGCAAACCTGCGATTCTGGTTTTCTATCGCGGCGTAATCACAAAAAGCAACAACCTCCCCGTTGAATTCCTGTCCGCCTTCATCCAGTCGGGAAACACGTACACCAAGATCTCGGTGTGGTGCATCGAACCCTTGTTTCACGACATGCAGCCGACCTTCGAAAAAATCGTCACCTCCTACCGCACCTCCGGCCACATCACCGCCGCCGCCGATTCCACCAAGCCCTAAACCATCCGCCACCTCCCCACTGGTTTTGTAGTGGCCGACCTTCAGGTCGGTTCTTTTCTTCTCTTCTCCCCTCAACTGGCCGACCCCCAGGTCGGTTCTTCTCCTTTCCTCTTTATCCACTATTACCAACTATGATATATACATCTGCGCCGTGCCCTATCATCGCAAGAACACCCGGCTGCCTCCCTCGCACTATCTCGGTCAACGCCTCTACTTCATCACCATTTGCTGCGACGCCCGCAAACCCCGGCTGCATCATCCGCCTTTCGCTCAAGATGTTCTGCGGTTCCTCAAACAATATGCCGCCCGCTGCAATTTTCTCCTTCATGCCTTCTGTGTAATGCCCGATCACCTCCATTTTCTCGCCGAAGGCACGCACCCTTTTTCCGATGTCCGTGAATTCGTCCGACTTTTCAAGCAACACACGGCCTTTGAATTTCGCAAGACCTCCTCCAGCCGCTTATGGGAAAAGAGCTACTATGATTATATTCTGCGGCCTTCGGATTCCATCGAATCCGTGGCTTGCTATATCTGGTGGAATCCCGTCCGGAAAAATCTCTGCGTCCGCCCGGAAGCCTTTCCGCTTTCCGGATCGCAAACCATCCCGTGGATGAAGCGCGCAGCCACAGGCACTTCATGGTCGGCCCCCTGGAAAAACCCGGAACGAGCCTAAAGGCTGGCCACTACAAACTCCATCGCCCTCCTCTCTCCATCCCCTGTAGTGGCCGACCTTCAGGTCGGTTCTTCTCTTCTCTTCTCTTCTCTTCTCTTCTCTTCTCTTCTCTTCTCTTCTCTTCTCTTCTCCCACATACCGCTGCTCTTTTAGGCGCGCCTTTTGCGCCCCGATCGAATTTACGGTGCCAGCCCTCTTGCCAGTTGCCATGTGTTGCGCGAAAAACTGCAAACAAGCAAACAATAAGAGAAAAAATCGAAAATGTCGGCGCGCCGACATTTTTGGGGAGGGGGTACCCCCCTGTTTTTGCGTATGTATGGGAACAAGGCGCGCGTAGATGAAGTCGAACATCGAATCTGTCGCCCGCCCCTAGCCACCTGGCCGAAAGGGCAGGAAGTTCGTGAGGTCTGGTACCCAGACCAAAACGCGTCGTCTGACCAGCATCCATGGCGAAGTGATTGCGCTACATATAGAGGGTGGGGCGTTACAGACTGCATCCTAAATCCTGAGAGGAAACTCCATGCCGAGACCGTATATAGCTTGGTGCCAGATCTGCAGGGGCAGGGTCAAGAATTCCTGCAAAAAGTGCAGTGGAAAGGGATTCGTGATCGGCAGAAAATAGCCACGTGGGGATCGCGGCGGGTGGCCCGAGCCCCCCGCCGATTCCCTCAAAAGTCTCCTTAGATGCGCGGCCAGGAGTTAGACGGATGTATAATTCGTGACGTGGGACAGCATTTAGAAATCGTTACTTATTCTCACAGTAGACTTGCGACCTTCACCCAGTGTGCTCTGAAATACAGGTTTAGGTACGTCGACGATATCCCGACACAAAGAGAGAGCATCGAAGCCTTTGCCGGCAAACGAGTGCATAACGTAATTGAAAAGCTATACCGGGATCTCTGGGATGGGAGACTGAACCGGAATGACGAGTTAAGGGATTTCTATGCATTCAGGTGGGAAGAAGAGTGGCATCAACATGTCCACGTCGCACGAGCAGGCGAAACGGTGGATGATCACTTCTCCTACGGGTTAGACTGCATCGACAACTTCTATCGCGAAAATCATCCCTTCAATCAAAGCCGAACGGTGATGCTGGAAGAAAAAGTCGAGTTCAACCTCGATCCTGGCGGATGGCGGCGATTTCAAGGCTACATAGACCGTGTTGCCTCCCGCCCAGATGGAACCTACGAGATACATGACTATAAAACTAGTAGAAGTCGAAGGTCTCCGGGCACATCCGAACTCAGGCAATTGAGCATGTACCAAGTCGGGGTTCAATCCATGCACCCCGAGGTTAGGAATGTTGAGTTGGTTTCACATTTCCTGTGCACCGGAGAAGTATTTCGTCGCCAGCAGGCCCAGACTGATCTCGTAAAGATAGTACAGGACGCACACCAGCTCATCGATGACATCGAATCAGAGAGATGGTTCAGGGCAAATGTCACACCGTTATGCAATTGGTGCGAGTTTCAAGAAGTCTGCCCGGCCTGTAGCTTCTAACTCGAGGCACAGTGCAGTTTGTCCCTCCACCCCTCATCTCCTCATCCGCGGCCGTCCACCCAACTTCCCATTCTTCCTCGCCGCCGCCACTTTCGCCCGGCTCCGCGACGCTCCCCCAACTCTCCCTAGTCCCGACGCCATCCACTTCCGGCTCCCGGTAAACCCCTGCAACAATGCCGGCAGATACAAATCCGCATCCAGCTTCGGGAAATGAATCCCGTATCCCGAAGGCGTGATCTCAATTTCCTCCAATTCCGCCGCGCTCGCCCCTGCGAGCCCTTCCGCCTTCTCAGGCAAAAATCCCACTTCCAGGCCGGAGCTCAGCCCGATCACCACGCGTCCCGTCCTCCGGTCGTACCGCGCCGCCACCGCTCTCGGCACGTTCGCCTGCAGCTCCCGCGCCAGCTCATTCGCCCTCTTAAATTCCTCCTCAAATCCCATGAATCCGTCTCCATTCCTGGCAGAGCTGTGCCACCGCCGCCTGCAACGCCTCCAGGATTCTGCCGTATCTCCCTCCGCGAGAATCCGAAGTTCTCCACAACCTCCACCGGCCCGCTCGGGCAGTGCAACTGAAACTTCGCTTCACATCCGCGTCCCACAACGTGCACGTGCGCCGGCCGGTGATCGTTCGTGTAGATCCGGACATCCAGCCCTTGAAACACCAGAACCGTCGGCATGATTAGTGTATCACTATACCCAATCGCTTGGGTTTTCGATTTGGACAGCCTCTGGCTTCACGAGTAGACTCTCTCCAACCTGCGACCAACCCGATCCGCCGTAGCTTCAGCGAAGGCGGACGGTACTGTAACCAATTTTTGTCCAAATAGATACTTGTCAGTACCTTATCATATGTGCTATACTCTCGATCCGGAGGTAGGGAGTAGTGTCTGTCCAGCCTCCATCCAACCCGATCCAACGTAGCCTTAGCGAAGGCGGACGCACTCTTTAACATTCCTTCTCATTTGCCTCCCTACTGTTTTCAATCACTTCCCCACTCTTTCATTTTCCGTATACCACTCATCTCTTTTCCTTTCTTCCCTTTCCGCACTCTTTGCAAAAAACACCGGGGTACACCCCCTATCTCTTCCATTCGAGGACCAAAATGAAACGCAATCTCGCATCTCCATCTCATACTTCGCTCCCCCGCTGCGCTCACACCTCAGCCTCCGGCCGCCGTTGCCGTTCCTCCGCCTCCAGCCTCGAATCGCAGTTTTGTCCCCGTCACCGGCCACCAGAAGACCCGGCCGCCTCCCTGGTCCGCGATCTCCAGGACTTTCGCTCCGTTAGCGACGTCACCGTTTTTCTTTCCCGCTTGCTCGGTGTGCTCTCGCGCGATGAAATCTCCACCCGCCGCGCCGCCGTCCTCTCTTACGTTGCCATCTCGCTCATGCACGCCCTCCGTTCCCTCCAGCGCGAATACGAAACCACGGCTGGCACAAATAAGTTCGATCCGCTTCCTTGGACGTGGCAAATGCCTCGTCCTGGCTTTTCTGGTTTCGAGGACATTCACGACGCTCGCGCCTTTTACGCCCAGCAATACGCCGATGATATGCGCAAGAAGGCCGAAGAATCCTTGGCCAAGAACGGTATCAAATCGGACCATTATCCTTACCGCTTCGATTCCAAACCCAAAGATAAACCCGACGAAGAAATGCCTCTCACGCCGGCAGCCGCCCTCCTGGCCTTGAATCGCCTTCGCTCATGAACGACTCTGCTATCTGCTCGCTTTCGGCTGCCAATTTCTGGCTTATGGCTTACGGCTGCCGGCTGTCAGTTCTCCACAACATTTCCTCCCCTGTGGATTACCAACTGTGAAATTAACAAAAATGCGCTTGACATTCAGCGAAACTAAAGCGAAACTTCCCCGTGCCCTTCGCCTCCCTTCCCACAGGGACGTGACGCTCCCGGAGTTCCCGATGTCCGACACTGCAACTCTCCCCAGCCCAACCATCGCCGATTCCAGCTTCTTCGACGCCCTTAAGCGCTACTGGGGCTACGATGCCTTCCGCCCCCGCCAGGAGGAAATCGTCCGCGCTCTCGCCTCCGGCCGCGACGTCTGCGTCGTGATGCCCACCGGCGGCGGCAAATCCCTGTGCTACCAGCTTCCCGCCGTGCTCCAGGAAAACCGCACCGCTGTCGTCATCTCCCCGTTGATTGCCCTCATGCAGGACCAGGTCGCGCAACTTCGCCAGATGGGCATCCCCGCCGTCTTCCTCAACAGCGCCGTCGTGGAATCCGACCGCCGCGAACTGAAGCAAAAAGCCATCGCCGGCGAATACCGCCTGATGTACGTCTCCCCCGAGCGCGCCCTGATGGACGGCACCGCCGATTGGCTCCGGCAAGTCCCGCTCTCCTTCTTCGCCATTGATGAAGCCCACTGCATTTCCCAATGGGGCCACGATTTCCGCCCCGAATACCGCCAGCTCGGCAAACTCCGCGCCCTTTTCCCCGATCATCCCATAGCCGCCTTCACCGCCAGCGCCACCCAGCAGGTCCGCCACGACATCGTCGGCCAGCTCCACCTCCGCGACCCCCTGAAATCCGTCTCCAGCTTCCGCCGCGAAAACCTCCGCTACTTCGTCCGGAAGTGCGAGAAGGGCATGCAGGCAAACTATCTGCTGCAACTCCTCAGGGAAAATGTAGAGGGCAGCACTATCGTCTATGTACCGACCGTCAAAAAAGTTGCTGAAGTGGTTGCTCTCCTGAAAGACCACGACATCTCAGCGGTTGGCTACCACGGACAAATGGACAAGCACGAGCGAGAGAATAATCAGAATGCGTGGAGTGAGGGAGAGCCGCGCATTCTGGTGGGCACGATTGCGTTTGGTCTCGGAATCAACAAAGCGAACGTGCGAGCCGTGATCCACCTCGCGCTGCCAAAAAGCATCGAGCACTATTACCAGGAGTCGGGCCGAGCGGGGCGTGACGGCAAGTCCGCCATTTGCGCTCTCCTATGGAGAGGAGCGGACTTGGGGTTGCTGGCCCACTTCATCATGCAATCGCCGGATATAACCGCGAAAGAAAAGGCTTGGGCACAATATGAAGCCATCAAAGATTTTGTGCAGGCTGACGGTTGCCGGCAGCGGCATCTTTGCGAGCACTTCGGCGAGAATCCAAAGTGGGAAAAATGCGGCCAGTGCGATTTTTGCGCAGGCGATTATGTATGGAAAGTATCCAGTATGCAAAAGCATCCGGAATCCGAAGCTGCCAACGAAACTTTGAAATTGATCAAGGCCGGGAAAAGCTTCTCGCAAATCGCAAAATTGCGGGGCGTCCAAATCAGATCTGCCTATTCGATGGTTGGCAAACTTGTCGAAGACGGATGTCTTGAATTTCAACCCCAATGGGTAGACGAAAAACGGCGCAAAGCAATTGAATCCGCAGCTGACAGACTGGGCTTGGACTTATTGAACCCAATCAAGAATGCCTTGCCCGCAGAAATCAGCTATGGCGAAATCCAGCTCGTGTTGGGACATCTTCGAAGACAGAAAGCACTGGCCGAGCAATGTGCTTAGCCGCTCCAATCTTACCCGCAAATCACCACAATTTGCGCAACCTAGCGCCGGAGGCGCGGCAGAAGTTAGCCCAGTGCGTAAGCACTGGGAAAAAGTGGCGGAAAGGACCGAGCGCCGTAGGTGCGACAGATTCTGTTCGTTCCGGTAAGTTCTTCTCTGCGAACCTCCGCGCCTCTGCGTTATCCTTGCTCTTCCTTGCCTTTAAATTCTTCCTCGTCTCAAAAATGCACTTCCACCCCCAACGCAAAACAACTCAGCGCAGCGGCGCTTTGCCGTTGAAGCGGGCGGCCGCTCCCAGCTCTTCCTCAATGCGCAGCAACTGGTTGTACTTGGCGATGCGATCCGTGCGCGAAGCCGAGCCGGTCTTGATCTGCCCCGCAGCCGTCGCCACAGCCAGGTCCGCGATGAACGTGTCTTCCGTTTCTCCGGAGCGGTGCGAAATGATCGAGTTGTATCCCGCCTTGCGCGCCAGCTCGATCGCGTCAATCGTTTCCGTCACGCTGCCGATCTGGTTCAGCTTAATCAAAATCGCGTTGGCGATGCCCTCATTGATCCCGCGGGAGAGCCTTTCCGTGTTGGTCACGAAAAGGTCGTCGCCCACCAATTGGATCTTTTTCTTCGACGTCTTGCTGCCGACACTCTGCGTCAGCGCCTTCCATCCAGCCCAATCGTCCTCGGCCATTCCGTCTTCCAGCGAAACGATTGGATATTTCTCCACCCAACTCGTCCAGTACGCCGCCATCTCCGAAGACGAATGCGCCGACTTGTCCGATTTCTTGAACACGTATTTCCCACTGGCTTTGTCGTAAAACTCGCTCGCCGCGGGATCCAGCGCAATGGCCACTTGTTCGCCGGGTTTGTAACCCGCGGCGCTGATCGCTTCCAGCACGATCTGAATCGCTTCTTCGTTGGATTTGCAGCTCGGTGCAAATCCGCCTTCATCGCCCACCGAAGTGGAGTAACCATGCTTCTTCAGCGCGGCTTTGAGCGCGTGAAAAACTTCCACGCCCCAGCGCAGCGCTTCGCTGAACGACGGAGCGCCGACAGGCATGGCCATGAACTCCTGAAAATCCACGGAGCTGTCCGCATGCGCGCCACCATTCAGAATATTCATCATCGGCACCGGCAGCAGATTCGCGGAAGTATCCGTGGAATACCGAGAAAGATATTTGTAGAGCGGCTGTTTCAGCGCCACCGCCGCCGCCCGTGCCGCCGCCATGGACACCGCCAGAATCGCATTGGCGCCCAACCGCGATTTCGTCGGCGTGCCATCCAGCGTGATCATCTTGTGATCCAGCGCCCGCTGGTCCGCCGCGTCCGAGCCGGTCACCGCCTTGGCTATTTCCGTATTGGCGTTCTGCACCGCTTTCAGTACGCCCTTGCCCAGATATTTCGATTTGTCGCCGTCGCGCAGTTCCAGCGCTTCATGTTCGCCCGTGGACGCGCCAGAGGGCACCGCCGCGCGCCCAAACGCGCCCGACTCGAGAAAAACGTCTGCTTCAACGGTGGGATTCCCGCGCGAATCAATAACCTGCCGTGCGCGGACGCGGGTAATTTTCGTGGACATTTTTATAGAAGCTCCTGTGTGGGATTGGAACTAAAGATTGTAGCAGAGCTTTGAAAGGGAGTTTGTGACTGGTGACTGAGTAAAGCAAGAAGCGCTGGCATAAAAGCCAGCGCTATATGCGGAGGAAATGTTCGATCAGCCGGGGTATGCAGACCCTCACTGCGGCTCGGGCTCTTCAATGAGCGACTCTTGGCGGACGACGACGACGATGCCGGAGGGAGTGACGTGGAAGCGGCGCTTGTCGGCTTCGAGGTCGTAGCCGATCTCGGTGTGTTCCGGGAGGCTCACATGCCGATCGATGATCGCCCGGCAAATCCGCGAATGGCGGCCGATGTTCACGTGGTTGTAAATGAGGGACGCGGTGATTTCGCAATAACTGTTCACGCGCACGTCGTAGCCCAGCAGCGAATTCTGCACCCGCCCGCCGGAAAGGATCGAGCCATGCGCCACAATCGAATCCAGCGCGATGCCCATGCGGTCGGCGTCGGCAAACACAAACTTCGCCGGCGGATACTGGTGCTGCCACGTGCGCAGCGGCCAAGCCTTGTCGTACAGGTTGAACACCGGCGAAACGCTGACCAGATCCATGTTCGCTTCGTAGTAGGCATCAATCGTGCCGACGTCCCGCCAGTACAGCGATTCCTTGGAATTTTCATCCACGAAGTTGTACGCGAACACGCGATGCTTGGAAATGATGCGCGGAATAATATCCTTCCCGAAATCGTGCGAGGATTTCGGATCCTCGGAATCCGCCATCAGAGTCGGAATCAGCAGTTGCGTATTAAAAATGTAAACGCCCATCGAGGCGTTGCAGTGCGTGGTCTTGTGCGGTGAAGTCTTGGGCGCCGCCGGCTTTTCCTCGAACCCGACAATTCGCCAGTTCTTGTCCGTCTCGATCACCCCAAACTGCCGCGCGGCCTCCGCCGCAGGCACCTCGATCGTCGCGACCGAAACCTCGGCGCCGGAATCGATGTGCCGCTGCAGCATCTTGGCGTAATCCATTTTGTAGATGTGGTCGCCGGACAAAATGAAGGTGTACTTGGAGCGCTCGCTGCCGAGCGAATAAATGTTCTGATATACCGCGTCGGCCGTGCCCTGATACCACTGCTGCGACACTCGCATCTGTGGCGGCAGCACCTCGATAAATTCGCCCAGCCCCATCAGCGGCGACCAGCCCGCGCGCACATGCCGCGTAAGGCTGAGCGCTTTGTATTGCGTCAGCACAAAAACGCGGTGCAACCCAGAATTCACGCAATTGGAAAGGGTGATGTCAATGATGCGGTAGAGCGCCCCGAACGGGACTGCGGGCTTCGCCCGGTCACGCGTCAGCGGCCACAATCGCTCGCCCTGACCTCCGGCGAGAAGTACTCCAACTGCATCGCGCATATCGGGCATGGAGGTCGGCTCCCGAAGCAGAAGTTTGAGGCTCCCCAGTGTACCAGCAGTGGCAAGCGGGCGGCAGCCGGGCAGCGGGTTATACAAATAGCATGAGTAACTCCAGCGTTATCTATCCGGCCGCACGGCCCGTTTTACCGAAAGATTGCTTGACTTGCGGGGGTGAATTGACTACAAGAAGCCAACAACCTCGTGCGATAATGTATTCAGGAGCAGTGCGGTACAACAGCGACGGCACTGCATGCAGGCAATCCGAACCGGAATTGGGGTGAAGTACATTGGCAGAAGTAGTCATTCAGGAGAATGAGTCTCTTGAGAATGCCCTGCGCCGTTTTAAGCGCAAAGTGCAGCAAGAGGACATCATCAAGGAAATAAAGAAGCACAGCTTCTACATGAAACCCGGCGAGAAGCGCCGGGCAAAAGAAGCGCTTTCGCGGAAGCGACTGCGCAAAAAGCAGCGTCGCGAGCAGGATTAATCTCCTGCGGGTGACGCGGCTCGGCGCCGCACTTCCGGGATCAGGCCCCTATCAGGCAGAGCAAGTTGGGTATTTGTTCTAATTCTATGCCCGCAGGCCCAAGGGATCCGCGCCCAGCTGTCCCGGACTACAGGTCCAAGCGCTTCATTCGGCCCGACGTGCAAGAGCCCGGCGCCCCGCCCGATACGGGTCCAGGGGGAGCGGGGTCATGGAATTCCACGATAAGGTCCTGAAGTGTTCGGAGTGCGGCGCTGAGTTTGTTTTTACCTCCGGTGAACAGATGTTTTTCGCCGACAAGGGTTTCAAGAACGAACCCAAGCGTTGCAAGGGTTGCAAAGCGAAGCGGGCGGAGGGCGGCGGTGGCGGCGGAGGTTCCGCTCCACGCGCAGAAACAAAGACCACCTGTTCGCAATGCGGGAAGGAAACCACAGTTCCCTTCCGGCCAACACAAGGTCGCCCGGTATTTTGCCGTGAATGCTTCCAGGCCCGTCGTTCGATGGGAGCAGCTTAGTGCGCTAGTCGAGCCGGAATCTTAGAAGGACGAGAAAAGGGCACCCGCCAGCATGGGGTGCCCTTTTCTCTTTTTCAAAATTGTGACTGTAAGTTTTTCCATCTCACGCGGAACGCGCGAAAGCAGCCGACTTCAGATAAGCCTCAAACTGGGCCAGCGATTCCGGCATGTTCTTCCGTCCATAACCAAATCGGATGTGCCGGGGCTCGTCATAGACCGTGCCGGGCAGCAACAGCACACCCGCATCGCGCACCAGATTTTCGCACCAGCCGTGAACATCCTGCTGCGGCTTGAATCGCGCAAACCCGATCGTCGCGGCGTTCGGCGGAGTCCACTCAAAGATGTTGCTGTGGCGCGAGAAGAAAGTGGTGAGCAGAGGAAGATTACGTAACACTATCTGCAGATTGCGCTCTATGAACTTCTGCCGGTGCCGGAACGCCAACGCCGTCAGAAACTCACTCGGCGCGCTGGCGCATATCGTCGTGTAGTGTTTCAGAGAGATGATCTTCTGCAGGAATACCTTGTCGTGCGAAGCGAGCCAGGCGAGGCGAAGTCCCGGCAAGCCGTAGCTCTTGCTCACGGAGGCGAGGCTGATGGCGCGATCGTAAAGATCGCACGCCGCTGGCAGCCGTGTGGCGGGATCGTGCTCGAGCTCCCGGTAGACTTCGTCGGAGAAGACATAGATGTTGTGCTTCGAAGCCAACTCCAGCACGCGGCGGAAGATTTCCGGCGGCATGAGCAACCCGGTCGGATTGTGGGGAGTATTGATGTAGAGCGCGCGAGTGTTCGGCCGAATCAGGGCCTCGAGCGCGGCAAAGTCGTGAGCCCACCCATTTTCCGGCTTGCGGCGCCATTCGCTGACGGATGCGCCGGTGCTCTTGGGCAGCGTCAGCGCGCTTTCGTAGCACGGCGTTTCGACGATGGCGTGATCTTGCGGCGTCAGGAGTGCGTGGTAGAAGAGGAAGATCGCCTCTTCGGCGGCGGAGACAACCACAAGCTGATCGGCATGGATGGTCGTATAAATTCCGGCGAGGACTTCGCGCAGCCACGGCGCTCCGGGCGATTCGGTGTAGCCGCACCAATGCTTCAGGAAAGCGTCGTGCGCGCCGGGTTCAAGCGAGAGAATCTCCTCGATGGTGACGGACTCGGCGTCGGAAGACGAGAGTAGATACCGGGCGGAAAATTCATGCTTGCCCATGTACTCTTCAATCCGAAAGGGCGTAATTTGCATAGGCAAAGTGTCTCAGCATGCGTGCATATACGTCGAGAGCCAATTTGACCAGACAATTGATATAAAATGCGCATGAGCCAGCGGAGATCCCAATGAATCGCCTGCAACGATTTGCCTGGAAGCCAATTCTCTTGTGCGCCGGATTGAGTTGCGGCCTGAGCACGCGCAGCGGAGAACCCCCCGCAAAAGAGTATTGGGTGAAGCTGGTTTGCGAGTCGGCCGACCGGATCGCAACGGTACGATTTGGACCGAGCGGAGCGACAGTCGAGAAAACGACGGAAACGCGAATTCTCCAGAGTGACATCAGCGGGCCGCACGGAATTGCCTTCTCGCCGGACAAGAAGAGTTTCTTTGTCACTATCGGCCACGGCAGGCCCTACGGCACCGCCTTGAAATATGAAACTGCGACGGACCACGTGGTGAAGCAGGTGACGTTAGGATTGTTCCCCGCGACCGCCGACGTGACGCCCGATGGAAACTTTCTTTTCGCGGTGAACTTCAACCTGCACGGCGACGCCGTGCCGAGCAGCGTTTCCGTGGTGGACACCAACGAAATGGTGGAAGTGGCTCGCATACCGACCTGCATCATGCCGCACGGCTCCAGGATTGCGCGCGATGGGCTGCACCAATACTCCGCGTGCATGATGAACGATCTGCTGGTGGAAATTGACACTGAAAAAATGAAGGTTTCCCGCAGTTTTCGCCTGAGCGCCGGCAAAGAGCAGGGCTATACGGGGATCCCACAGGAAAAGATGGAACACCACGAGGGCATGACGATGCCCATGAGCATGGCGGAGATTACCTGCAGCCCCACCTGGGCGCAACCGTCGAGCGACGGCAGCAGCGTCTACGTGGCCTGCAACAAATCGAATGAAATTGTGGAAGTGGAAACCAGGGAATGGAAACTCGTTCGCCGGATTCCGGCGGGGAACGGCGTCTACAACCTCGGTGTCACCTCAGACGGCAAGCTTCTGCTTGCTACAAACAAGCGGGATGCCTCCGTTTCCATTTTCGATACCGCAAGCGGGAAGGAACTTGCCCGGCTGCCGACCAAACGCAAAATCGTCCACGGCGTGGTGGTGTCGCCTGACAATCTCTACGGATTCTTTACGGTGGAGGGCATCGGCGAACAACCCGGCATCGTCGAAGTAGTCGATCTCGCGGCCAAAAAAATTGCGGCGGAGGTTGACACTCCGCCGCAGGCCGCAGGCATTGATTTTTGGAAAATGGAATGAGATGCGTTGTGGCCATTCTCAATTTGGCGACGACGGCGCGATTGAAGATAATCTGTCGCCCCTCTGGGGCTTGATGTTGTCGGGACTGGAAACCCAGCGGTCACGCGCTGGGCTAACGTCTGCCGCGCCGCCGGCGCTTTTCAATCGCTGCAGCGGCATGACAGTCGCGGAGAGAGTTTAACTACTGAAGCGGGGGATCGGTGGTCATCGAATAGGGCTTCGCCTTGCCAAGCTTGATGATCCACATGCCCGCATGAACGTCGTTCACGTAGATCAAGCCCTTGTAGGGAAACGCGCCCCACGCGAAGGGAAGGTTTGGCCGGTAGCCTTGGGGATCGGCGCTCCAGAAATGCGCGATTCCCCTGCCTTGGTTATACAGCTCACCGCGCAGTTCGCCGGAAACATCCAGCACACGCGCTCCGCCGCTGTAATAGCCCATGTACAGCACATCGTCCACAACCCAGATGTTATGCGAACCACCTTCGGGCACGCTGTAGGTCGCCACTTCCCGCGGATGCGAGAGATCGCTGACGTCGAGAACGTGAACGATGCCGCGGACCGGAATCCGATTCTTTGAAGCAATGTCAAAGCTTGCCGGAAACACTTCATCGCCGACGAACAGGTAATTCTTGTAGCGGAAAATCGCGTGCGCGCCCGCAAGCCAGCCCGATCCGTATAGCTCGTCATAATTGAAACGGTAGGTGGAGACGAGTTGCGGGTGCTCGGGACTTCCACCCTTGATGCCGTTCCCGACGTCGAGAATGATCGCGCCATCGCGCCAGTAGGCAAGATACGCCAAGCCGTCAATAATCTGCAGGTCGTGGAGATAGCGGCCCGCCATGGTAAATCCGCCGCCTTCTTCCGCGGGAAGCGGAATCCGGATCTGGCCGGAACTTTCCACCTGCCAGCGCCCCGCTTCCTTGGGATTTTTCACGTCGGCGAAATCGATCACCCGCATGGAGCCCGTGGCGTCGTCGGTGAGATACACATAGTGCGAATTGATGTACGCGCTGTGAACGCCCCCGGTCACCGTGGCCGTATATTCCGAAAGAACCTTGGGATGCATTGGGTCGGAAGTGTCCAGAAAAACGATCCCGTTCTTGCGGCTGGACGCGCCCTCGCGGGTTATCACACCAATTTTGCCGTCGGGTGTAACGCTGACGTCGTTCACGAGCCGCGCGTCAACCTTGAGTGGATCGGCGGTTTGCGGATGCGCGGGATCCGCGATGTCGTACAGGTAGACCTTGTCGCTGATGCCGGAGAGATAAGCGTAGTGGTCCCAGATCCATTCCTCGGCAAACTGTTCATCTTTCGGCATCACGTGGCCGACCACTTCGGTTTCGCGCGCGATATTTCGCGGAACAACCACGACGCTCGCGGAGGCCGCCCGGTCACCGACAGCCGCCTGAATCGTGTATGTTCCAGGGCGCTCGGCGACAAACGAACCATCCGGCAAAATCTCCTCGCCAGGATTCTGCACCGACCACGCGACTTCGGCTGCGATTGCCGCGCCCTTCCTGTCCTTAGCGGCGAAGTGCAAAACATCGCCGGTTTTCGCGCTGGCAGTTGCCGGAGAGATTTCGAGGGTTGAGACGGAATTCTTGACGACGCGGATGGAAGTTTCGCCGGTGACGCCGTCGCCCGCGGCGCGAATCTTCACGTCGCCCGGTTTGAGCGCGTGCACGAGTCCCGCGGCATCCACCGTGGCAATCGAGGGATTTTCCGAAGTCCAGGCCAGAGAAATATCCGTGCGCGGATCGCCATCGGTGTTGCGCGGCGTAGCCGTCAGCCGATGAGTAGCTCCGGAAGCGAGCGGCGCAGATGGTGAAGCCACATCGATGCGAGCGATGTGCGGCCTGCCGACCGTGACATGGGCGTAGCCAATCTTTTTGCCAATCACCGCTTCGACGGTGATTTCGCCCGGCTGCACAAAGGAAACCTCGCCGGTCTCTTCGGCCACGGCGGAATCAAACGGCGCCGCGTACCAGTGCTTGATCGGATTCGGCAGCGGTTGGCCAGTGGCGTCCTTGACTACGGCCTTGAATTGCAGCTTCGTGCCAACCGCGGCGGTGGATTTGGCGGGCGTAACTTCGATGCTTGCCACCTTGGGATCTTCTTCCGTCTTCTTATCGGGTTCCTGCGGCGGCTTGGCGGCAAGCAAACCGGCCAACAGCAAACACACCGTCAACAGCCAAGCGACCGAAACAAAACGCTTCGACAGCAAGAAACGGTTGCTCATCAACACCCTCAATTCCCCACTAAAGATGATTGCATCCGGCAAAATGAACCGACAGCGCGCGAGTCTATGGCAGGCGCCGAACTGTGTCAATGGACCGGCCCTTCGGCCCCGCGAGTACGATGTGATTTTTAGAAGGGTAGGAGTATGATATGGCTCCGAAGTCCCCACTAAAGACCCAGCAGCCGGGAGGGCCACAATGGCTCACCGCTTCACCATCGGTGTCGAAGAGGAATTCCAGATCATTGATCCAGAAACCTTGGAACTTCGCTCGCACGTGGTGCAGCTCCTCTCTTCCGCGGCCGCGCGCGGCGTCGGCGACCTGGTGAAGCAGGAAATGCACCAGTCCATCGTCGAAACCGGAACCAAGATTTGCGAACACGTCAGCGAATTGCGCCTCGAAATGCACCGCACGCGCGGCGAACTGGTGATGGCCGCCGAAAGCACCGGACTACGAGTAGCCGCAGCGGGAACGCATCCGTTTTCCAGTTGGATCGACCAGGTGATCTCTCCCGGCGAACGCTACCAACATATCGTCGAAGAGATGGGGCAGCTCGCAAGGTCGCTGCTGATCTTCGGGATGCACGTGCACATCGCCATGCCGGACAAGCAGACCACCATCGATATGATGAACATGGTGCGCTATTTCCTGCCGCACCTGCTGGCGCTCTCGACCAGCTCGCCCTTCTGGATGGGGCGAAACACCGGCCTGAAATCGTTCCGCACCACGGTTTTCCGCCGTTTCCCGCGCACCGGCATCCCCGAAGTTTTCGAGTCCTGGAGCGAGTACGAGAATTTCATCAATCTGCTGGTCAAGCTGAACTGCATCGACACCGGAAAAAAGATCTGGTGGGACGTTCGCCCGCATCCGACCTACGGCACGCTGGAGTTCCGGATGTTCGATACCGCCACGCGCGTGGAAGAAGCCGTGGCCATCGCGGCATTGACCCAGGCCATTGTCGTCAAGCTGCACCGGTTGTATACGCACAATCAGAGCTGGCGAATTTACCGCCGTGCCCTGATCGAGGAAAACAAGTGGCGTGCGGCCCGCTACGGCATTGAAGGTAAGCTCATCGATTTTGGGCGGGAAGCCGAAGTGCCGATGCGCGAGCTGATGCTGGAACTGATGGAATTGATCGACGACGTGGTGGACGATCTCGGCAGCCGGAGCGCGGTTGAATACATCCACACAATTCTGAACGAGGGAACAAGCGCGGAGCGCCAGTTGCGCGTCTACCAGCATACCGGCGACCTGAAAGACGTGGTGCGCCACCTGGTGATGGAAACCCGCGCCAGCGTGCAAGACGCGAAATCGAATTCCGCGGCGGCCATTAACTGAACCGAGAGATCAAGCTGTGTGGATGAACGAAGCAAGAGGAGGCTCCCATGGTTAAGGTTGGATTGATGTGCGGACGCGAGTTCAGCTTTCCTCCGGCGTTTATCGCGCGCGTGAACGAACTCGGGAAAAAAGAGGGTGTGACGGCCGAGTTTGTGAAGCTTGGCGGCACGAAGATGGGCGAGCCGACCGAGTATCGCGTGATCGTGGACCGAATCTCGCATGAAGTCGAGTATTACCGCGGCTATCTGAAACACGCGGTGCTGCAGGGCACTTACGTAATCAACAATCCCTTCTGGTGGACGGCGGATGACAAGTATTTCAATTATTCGGTGGCGTCCAAGTTGGGTATCGCGATCCCGAAAACCGTGCTGCTGCCGCAGAAGGGCTATCCCGCCGATGTGGACATCAACTCGGAATCGCTGAAAAACCTGACGTATCCGATGGATTGGGAAGGGCTGCTCGATTACGTTGGCCGGCCCGCGATTCTGAAACCGTTTTCAGGCGGCGGGTGGAAACACGTCTACAAAGTGCACAACAAGGAAGAGTTGCTCGAGGCGTACGACAAGACCTCGCCGTATTGCATGACGCTGCAGGAGTTCATCGACTTCGGCCAGTACGTGCGGTGCTTCACGTTTGGCAAGACAGATATCTTGCCAGTGGCCTACGATCCCAAGGAACGCAAATACCTGGTGGAGCACAGTTATTTGTCGAAGGAACTGGGCGCCCGTGTGGTGAAAGACGCGCAAACCATCAACCTGGCGCTGGGCTACGAGATGAACACCATCGAATTCGCGGTCAAAGACGGTGTGCCCTACGCCATCGACTTCCTGAATCCCGCGCCGGATTTTGAGCGCGACCGCATCACCGAATTTTATTTCGAACACGTGGTGGAAAAGATGTCGCGGCTGGTCATCGATCGAGCGCTGCACGGAAACATCGCGAACACCTGGCCGCGTTGGGAAGAAATGCTGGGCATCGGCGCGGCCGCCGGGTTCACCGGGGCGCCGCGCGCGGCACAGGCGGCACAGTCCGCACAGTCGGGAACCACGAAGCGATGATGGCGAGCCTCACTTCGGCCTCGGGCCAGGACCCGGTTGAATCCTGGAATGAACTTCTCCGACCCCTGCTTAGGGAGTCGCCTGATTTTCCGAAAAAGTTTCTCAAAGAATTGCAGGATGCGAAGCTGACCTTCGGCAACCGGGTCCACTGCCCGTTTCTCCGGCCATTTTTTCTTTCGCCGCAGGATGAAGCCCGCGTGCGCCATGCGACGGAGACTCTCGCGAGACTTGGCGAACGCCTGGCAAGCGCGGCGCTGGAAGACCAAACCCTCTTTGCCCAATTTCATTTGCGGCTGGAGGAAGAGCGCCTGGTGCGGCTGCCGGCCGGAAATGGGCCTGCGAGCACCGCCTCGCGCGTAGACGCCTTCCTGTTGCCGGAATCCTTGAAATTCACGGAATACAATGGCGAATCGCCCGCGGGATCCGGCTACACCGAAACGCTCTCGGGAATTTTTCGCGGACTGCCGGTGATGAAGAAATTCGCCGAACAATATGACATTCACAGCTACCCATTGAGCGCGCGGCTGCTGGATGCGCTGATTGGAACTTATCGCGATTGGGGCGGAACTTCACAGCAGCCGCAGATGCTGATTGTGGACTGGAAGGAAGTTCCGACGTGGAGCGAATTCGAGATTTTGAAGGAGCGGTTCGAAGCCCTGCGCGTGCCGGTGGTGCTCGCCGACCCGAGGGAACTCGAATGGGACGGGAAAACGCTGTCGGCGAAGGGAAAGAAGATCGATCTCGTTTACCGCCGCGTCCTGATTAATGACATTGTGGCCCGACCGAAGGAGTGTGCCGCGCTGGTGAAAGCGTACGAAGCGCAAGCGGTTTGCGTGGCGAACAGTTTTCGCTGCAAGATTCCTCACGTGAAAGCCTTCTTCGCGGTGCTGACGGAGGAAAAAAACGCGAAGCTATTTTCTTCGGAAGAGCTGGATGTGATTCGGCGGCATGTACCGTGGACACGGGTTGTCGAGGACGTGAAAACGGACTACCAGGGCCAGCCGATCGCCTTACTCGACTACATCCGGAAAAACCAGAAGGATCTGGTGCTGAAGCCCAGCGACGAGTACGGCGGCACGGGAGTAACGCTGGGATGGGAAGTGGACGCCAGGCACTGGGAAAACTCTATGCAGGAAGCCCTGCCCGGCGGGAAGTCAGCAAAGGAGCACGGCTGCTGGATTGTGCAGGAAAAAATTGCTATGCGGCGCGGCGAGTTCCCCTACATTGGCGCAGACGGAAAAGTGGAGTTCCGCAACATGCTGGTGGACCTGGCGCCGTACATGTTCCGCGGCAAGTTGGCTGGGTTTTTGACCAGGTTGAGTGCCAGCAGTCTGGCGAATGTGACCAGCGGCGGCGGTCAGATTCCGGCCTTCCGCGTCGAACCGAAACAAGCCGAAAAAGTGGCTGGACTAGGCAACTCGTAGTCAGTGCGTTTTTGGCCTGGCGCAAGAATCAGGTAAAATAATGAAGATGTCCTTTGGAAACGCCCCAATCGAATTGATGGCTGGCGCGGAAAACGCCATTGACGTGTGCCTGGATGTACAACCGGGTGAGCACGTAGCGCTGATTGCGGACGAAATCAGCCGCAGTGTGGCCGCCAGCCTCGAAAAAGCCGTGAAAGAGCGCGGCGCCGAATTTACCGGCCTGCTCCTTGAGGATTTTGGTCCGCGCCCGATGAAAGGCGCGCCAGCACCCGTGCTGGAAGCCCTGGAAACGGCCGATGTGGGCGTGTTGTGCATGACTCCGCAACCAGGCGAGCTAAGCGCGCGCATGTCCATCGTGAAAGTGGTGGAGCGCCGGCAGATTCGCTACGCGCACATGGTCGGCGTCACTCCCGAAATCATGCAGGAAGGCATGCGAGCGGATTACCACCTGGTGGATCGCCTGAGCGACAAGCTGCGCGAACGCATGCTTCGCGCGGAGACACTTACCGTGAAGACCGAAGCGGGCACATCCTTTTCCGCGCACTTCGACCGCCACCTCGACTGGGTGAAGACCAGCGGCCTTATCAGCCCGCGCTACTGGTCGAATCTGCCCGCCGGCGAAGTCTTCACGACCCCGGGTACTGTGGATGGCAGATTCGTCTGCGACGCAACCGCGGGCGATTACTTCAACGGAAAATATGGCGACTTGCAGGAGACGCCGCTGGTGCTTGAGATCGTTGGCGGACGCTTGGTGCACGTCGAGTGCGCGCGCAAGGATCTGGAAGACGAATTCTGGCGCTACTGCCACACCGACGAGAACAGCGATCGCGTCGGCGAACTTGCCTTTGGCACCAACCTGGGCCTTACCCGGATGATCGGAATCCTGTTGCAGGACGAAAAATTTCCGGGCGTGCACATCGCATTCGGCGATCCCTACGGCAGCCAGACCCACGCCGACTGGAAATCACGGACTCACGTGGACGTGCTGACCCGCGATTGCGACGTCTGGATCGACCAGGACCAGGTAATCGAAAAAGGCTGCTACCAGATGGACCATCTGGGCCTCGCCTGAAGAATTGCCCTAATACAATTTGCTGACGTATTCGCGCATCTGGTGCTTCCAGTAAGGCCAGTCGTGGCCGCCTTCGGGGCCCCAGTTGTCGACCGAGTGGCGGATGCCTTTGCTCGAAAGCACTTCCGCGAGGCGATACGTCGGGCCGCTGTGTTCCCACGGCCCCGTACCGGTGACCAGGTGAATGTCGCAAGAAGCGAGTTGCTCGTAGTACCAGGAATCGGAAAGATTGGCGAGATAGTCGACGGGATTGTTGAAATAAAAATTGTCGTCGTACATCCCGTCCATGAAATTCCTCAGGTCGTAAACCCCCGACATCGCGAAGCACCGCTTGAAGATGTCGGGATGCTTGAACAACGTGTTCGCCGCATGATACGCGCCGAAGGAAGCGCCCATCGTGGCAATCGCCACGCGCGACTGACAATTCTCCCAGATGAACGGCACGACTTCCTCACGCAGGTAGGAATCGAAAACGGATTGGACGTAGCTCCGGTGAAACGGATGCGCGCTCTTGTTGTAAAAGCTGAGGCCGTTGATGGAATTGACGGTGTAAAACTTGATGCGCCCGGCATCGATAAATTCGGCGAGCGCTCCCACCATGCTCTGCCCTTCCAGCTCCGACTCGTCGCCCGCACTGGTGGGAAAGCCCATCAGCGGTGGCCCCCAGTGGCCATAGACTACAACGCCGAGTTCGAGTCCGAGCCGTGGGGAATGCCATCGATGATATTCGCGTTTCATTGTGCGCAGCTCTCCGTGCTGCGGGAGACGAGTATGCCAGCGCCCAGCGAGCAGGGCAATCAATTTGCGTGTTCTCGCGAGGACGTGCGTTGGGAATCATCCGGACTTGCAAGCCAATAGAATGCAGGTAGGATAGAGAACGGAAGTAGACGGATTTTGGGTGATTTTCGTCGGCGCAAGAGCCAGTTCAGGTGAGGACATGATCCAAATTGAAAATGTCAGCCGTCGCGGTTTTTTGAAAGGGATTGTTGGTGCGGGCGCGTTTGTACTGAGCGCGCGATATTTGCCGGAAAGTCTGATGGGAGCCGGAGAGCCGTCGGCCGCAGATTCTATGGCCGCTGCGGCGCTGCAACCAAACGTCTATCTCGCGATCGCGACGGACGGAACGGTTTATATCGTTTGTCACCGCGCGGAAATGGGCAGCGGCAACCGCACCGGTTTGCCCATGGTCGTAGCCGATGAACTGGACGCCGACTGGAATCGCGTGAAGGTGGTGCAGGGCGGCGGCGACGCGAAATACGGCGACCAGGACACGGACGGCTCACACTCTGTGCGGAGTTTCTTCGACACGCTGCGCGAATCCGGCGCGAGCGGGCGGCTGATGCTGGTGCGTGCCGCGGCGCAGAAGTGGGGCGTGCCAGAAAAGGAATGCTCCACCGAACCCGGCATGGTGGTGCACAAGGCGAGCGGAAAGAAACTCAGCTACGGAGAGCTGGCTTCCGCGGCCGCCAAGTTGCCGGTGCCAAAAAAAGAAGAGTTGCAACTGAAGGCGCGCAGCGATTGGCGCTACATCGGCAAACCCAAACCATCTTACGACCTGAAGAACATGGTATCGGGCCAGGCCATGTACGGCCAGGACGCGCGCCTGGACGGGATGCTCTACGCTTCAGTGATGCACCCGCCGGTGTATGGAAGTTTACCAAAGAGTGTGGACGATTCGGCCACGCTGAAAGTCGCCGGCGTAAAACAGACCGCCGCGCTCGACACCTTCAAGCCGCCGATCCTTTACCAGCCGTTGGGCGGAGTCGCGGTGATTGCGGACAACACCTGGGCGGCATTCCAGGGCAAGAAAAAACTGAAAGTCGAATGGACGAAGAGCGACCACAGCGCGTGGAACTCCGATACCTTCCGCAAGGATTTGGAAGCGACTTCGCTGAAGCCCGGTAAAGTAGTGCGGGAAAACGGAAACGTCGACGCCGAATTCAAGAAGGGCGGCAAGGTTGTCGAAGCGCAATACTACGCGCCGATGCTGGCCCACGCCTCGATGGAGCCGCCTGCCGCGCTGGCCGTTTTCAAGGATGGGAAGGTGGAAGCGTGGGCGCCGTCGCAAAATCCACAAGGCGCGCAGGATGCGATTGCCGCGGCGGTTGGAATTAAGAAGGAAGACGTCACCGTAAATGTGACGCTGCTCGGCGGCGGATTCGGCCGGAAGTCTTTTCCCGATTTCATCGTGGAAGCGGCGGTGCTTTCGAAAAAGACTGGAAAGCCAATCAAAGTAGTCTGGAGCCGCGAAGACGACATCAAATTCGATTCTTTCCACTCAGTGGCGGCAATGTATTTCAAGGCCACGCTCGGTGCCGACGGAAAGCCCACAGCATGGCTGCAACGCAGCGTGTTTCCGCCGATCGCATCCACCTTTGATGCGACGGAGTACGCGGACGCCGGCGAAATCGGACTCGGTTTCAGCGACGTGCCATTCGCGCTGGCGAATCATCGCGCCGAAAACGGCCCCGCGCCGGCACACACCCGCATCGGCTGGCTGCGCTCGGTGGCCAACATTTATCACGCGTTCGGAATTCATTCCTTCGTCGGCGAACTGGCCAACGCCGCAGGAAAAGACCAGGTGGATTATGTCCTGGCCCTCCTCGGACCGGACCGGATCATCCCGAAGACGGAATTGCCCAAGGATTACACCAACTACGACGGCGATTACGAGCAGTATCCGATCGACGTCGCCCGGCTCCGCCGAGTCGTACAGCTGGCGGCGGAAAAATCCGGCTGGGGCAAACAAAAGCTCGGCAACGGAATGGGTATGGGAATCGCCGTGCACCGGAGCTTCCTGACTTACGTCGCAACCGTTGTGCAGGCGGAAGTGAAAGACGGCCAAGTGAAGGTACATCGCGTGGATTCCGCTCTGGATGCCGGAACCATCGTGAACCCGCTGACCGTTCGCCAGCAGTTTGAAGGCGCTGCCACGATGGGCACCAGCCTGGCGTTCTACGGTGAAATCACCGCCACCAACGGGGTGATCAACCAATCCAACTTCGACTCCTACCAGGTGGCCCGCATGAACGTTGCACCGCGCGAAACCAACGTGCACATCGTGGCCAGCGAGGCGCCGCCAGCAGGCATCGGCGAACCTGGATTGCCGCCGTTCGCACCGGCGCTCTACAACGCGCTCTTCGCGGCGACAGGAAAACGGTTGCGGGAGATGCCGCTGTCGAAGCTTGGGTTGGCGTGATAAACGGTAATTAGTTTTCAGTTGTTAGTTCTAAGTTTCCGGGAAGCGCGGCAGCGAAATTCCAGGTAAAAGGGCGCGGCGAGGCTGCGCCCTTTCATTTTGTGACGATGTTACGCGCAACGGAGAGTTGCGAGTTCGAAATTCTCTCCCTAACCGGCAATTCGTCATGCATGTCGAATTGTCGTCACAGGTTTGCACTCGACGATTTGCCGCCTTGTCCCGACCGTGACATTAGAGATAGAATTCCGCTGTTGCACCGATGCGGCACGTTTCGAGTGGGGCGTGTCGAATTTCTGACAGCAGCCTTTCCCAGAACAGGGGCAGTCGCTCCGACCCCGATTCCGCAAGAACATTGATGAGCAAGCGAAGCTGCAATTTTACAGCCGGAGACGAGAGTGCGAATGTGCGGCAGACAAACAGGAAAATGATATCCCGCCGCGAATTTTCCGCATCTATATCGAAGGCCTTCTGGAAGGAGGGCGCATGATCCTTGGAATACCGCGGGAAATTTACCCGAAAGAACGGCGCGTCGCACTTGTGCCGGCAGTAATCCCCAACCTAAAAAAAGCTGGGCTCGAGGTGCTCATAGAGGCCGGCGCAGGCCAGGCCGCGGGCTATCCCGATAAGGACTACGTGGAAAAAGGCGCGAAGCTTGCGGCCGATCGCGCCGAAGTCTTCCGCACGGCGGACATCATTGTTCAGTTCCTTTGCTATGGCGCAAACGACAAGAACGGAAACGTGGACCTTCCGCTGCTCCGCAAAGGCCAGATGCTGATGGGCTTTTTGCGCCCGCTGGGAACGGCGAAAACACTGCAGGAAATTGCCGAGCGCGGCGTGACCTCGTTTGCGGTGGAACTTATGCCCCGCATCACGCGCGCGCAGAGCATGGATGTCCTCTCCTCGATGGCCACGATCTGCGGTTATAAAGCAGTCCTGCTCGCCGCGGATACGCTTCCGCGCATGTGCCCGATGCTAACGACCGCCGCTGGCACGATCGCTCCCGCGCGCGTGCTGATCATCGGCGCGGGCGTTGCGGGGCTGCAGGCTATCGCGACGGCGCGCCGGCTCGGCGCGGTTGCTTCCGCATACGACATGCGTCCGGCTTCCAAGGAACAAGTCCAAAGCCTTGGCGGGCGTTTCGTGGAACTGGCCGTGGAAGCGAAAGATGCGCAGGACGCCAGCGGCTACGCCAAAGCGCAAGACGAAAGCTTCTATCAGAAGCAGCGCGAATTGCTGGGAAACGTCATCGCCGAAAGTGACGTGGTTATCGCTGCCGCGGTGATACCCGGCAAGAAATCGCCCGTTCTGGTAACAAAAGAAATGGTCGAACGCATGGCGCCCGGCTCCGTAATCGTGGATCTGGCCGCCGAACGCGGGGGAAATTGCGAATTGACCCAGCCGGATGAAGTCATCGTCGCGCATGATGTCACCATCATCGGCGAATACAACCTGGCCGGAACCGTGCCGTATCACGCCAGCCAGATGTTCGCCCGGAACATCACCGCTTTCCTGCTGCACCTGGTGAAGGACGGCAAGCTGCAACTGAATCTGCAGGACGAAATCACGCGCGAAACGCTGGTGACACGGGACGGCGAAATAGTGAACGCGCGTGTAAGGGAATTTTTCTCGATGCCGGCGCTGCAGGCCGCGCCAGCCGGAGGAGGGGCCTGATGCAGCTGGACCTGGTGACAAGTCTGTACGTTTTCCTGCTCGCCGCGTTTATCGGCTTCGAAGTAATCCGCCGAGTCTCGCCGCTCCTGCACACGCCCCTGATGTCCCTCACCAACGCGCTGGACGCCATCGCGGTCGTTGGCGCCATCATCCTGGCCGGCGAAGGCAAAAGCAATCTCGCGAAAATCCTGGGAACCATCGCGATCATCGCCGCCACCAGCAACATCGTGGGCGGCTTCATGATTACCGACCGGATGCTCAAAATGTTCAAAGCCAGCGGCCCGAGGAAACCGTAACCATCATGTTCGCGAGCGAAAATATCCTGGAAATTACCTACCTGATTGCCACCGCCCTTTTTGTTCTCTCTTTGAAATGGCTGAGTTCTCCCGTCACCGCGCGCCGCGGCGTCTGGGCCGGCGAAGTGGGCATGCTACTGGCCATCGCCGGAACGCTGCTGCACAAGGGCATCGTTGACTACCGATGGATCGCCATCGGTTTGGTGCTTGGGACAATTATCGGCGTTCCGCTTGGCCGCGTGGCCATGACCGCCGTTCCGCAGCGGACGGCGCTCAGCCATGCGTTCGGTGCACTTTGCGTTACGCTGGTAGGCACAGCTGAATTTTATCTTCGCGCGCCGAACGTTCCGCAATTCATGATGGGCGTGCTTTCACTCGAAGTGATTTTGGGAGCGCTGACCTTCACGGGTAGCTTGATGGCCGCCGGAAAACTTCAGGAAGTGTTGCCGCAACGCCCGATCACCTATAAGGGCCAGAATTTGGTGAACCTGGGACTGCTGGCGATTGCCATCGGCATCGGGGCAACGCTCGTCCTGCATCCCGACAAAACCTTTTTGTTTCCCTTCATGATCGGGATCCCGCTCGCATTCGGCGTAATGATGATTATTCCCATCGGCGGCGCGGACATGCCGACGGTAATCTCGCTGCTGAACTCCTACGCGGGACTTTCCGCAGCCGCGATGGGCTTTGTGCTCGGCAGCAAACTGTTGATCGTCGCAGGAGCTCTCGACGGCGCTTCGGGTTTCATCCTTTCGGTGAACATGTCGAAAGCGATGAACCGCTCCTTTACAAACGTATTATTCGGCGCATTTGGACAGGAGCAAGTTGCGGCCGCCGGCACGAAAGAAGCCCGTCCGGTGCGCAGCGCTTCGCCGGAGGAAGCGGCTGGAATTCTGGCCGCGGCAAGCAAAGTGGTGATCGTCCCCGGTTACGGAATGGCCGTCGCGCAAGCGCAGCACAAAGTGCGCGAACTATATGACGCGCTAACAAAGCGCGGTGTGGACGTGAAGTTCGGCATCCACCCGGTTGCAGGAAGAATGCCGGGGCACATGAACGTGCTACTCGCCGAAGCGGACATTCCCTACGACAAACTACTGGAAATGGACGACATCAACGGCGACTTTCCCCAAACAGACGTGGCGCTGATCATCGGCGCCAACGACGTGACCAATCCCGCCGCCCGCGAAGACCAGACCAGCCCAATCTACGGCATGCCGATTCTCGACGTGGATAAGGCGCGCACCGTCATGGTCATCAAGCGCAGCATGGGCGCGGGCTTTGCCGGCATCGAAAATCCGTTGTACTACATGGACCGCACGCTGATGCTTTTTGGCGACGCAAAAAATTTCGTCGGCTTGATTGTGCGGGAACTCTCCGGAGGCCACGGCTAGGGGATTCTCCGCGGTAAACAACCGCGAGAACTGTCAGTTCAAACATACGTCTCGTCCAGCGCGTGGCGCCCCAGCAAGGCAAAATCCGCTGATGGCAGTTGAGCGCCATTAAGGAATAGGGACTACCCTAAATAGTTACCCAGACGACCTCGTGGTTCGACTTTACCTGCCCAGAAAGTCTGCCCCGTTATATACTTACGCCGTTGGACTCAGGCAGCCACTGCCAAGCTGGCGTTATGGGTGTGCTTGTGTTCCTAAAGTCTCATGGATGATTTGAAGCCCAAGCCAGGTCGCGGCCAGGACACCGGTGGCGGACTACGCGCGCCAGCCAAGGGCGAAAGCTCGTCCAGCGAAGTGCCGCTGGACAATAACGGCGCCACTTTCATCGAGCCTCCACCGCGCAAGCCTCCTGCGGACCCCGGCGCCACGGTTATCCACCCCGATGCGTCTCGCGAAGGCAGCACCTCCGTTCGAACCCCCAGTGGCCCGCGCTCGTACGTAACCTCTTATCAAAATGTCGTCCTGCGAGAGGGAGACGTCCTCGGTGGGCGCTACGAAATACTTGCCCTGCTCGGCGAAGGCGGGATGGGAGCGGTCTATAAGGCAAAGGACCGTGAAGTGGAACGCGTGGTGGCGTTGAAGCTGATTCGTCCGGAAATGGCCAGCAATCCGGCGATACTGGCGCGATTCAAGCAAGAATTAATGACCGCGCACCAGGTGACGCACAAGAACGTCATTCGCATCTACGACCTTTCGGAAGCGGATGGGGTGAAGTTCATCACCATGGAGTTTGTCGAAGGAAGCGACCTTCGGCAACTGTACCGGGATCAGGGGAAACTTCCGCCGGATGAGGCAGTTGATATTATTCGCCAGGTTTGCATGGCGCTCGACGCCGCCCATACGGCGGGCATCATCCATCGCGACCTGAAGCCGCAGAACATCATGCGGGACAAAACCGGGCGGATCCTGGTTATGGACTTTGGCCTCGCGCGTTCCGTCCAGTCCGAAGGCATGACGCAAACCGGCGCCTTGCTGGGGACGATCGAGTACATGTCGCCCGAGCAGGCCATGGGAAAAACCCTCGACCAGCGGTCCGACCTGTTTGCCGTCGGGCTGATTTTCTACGAATTGCTGAGCGGAAAGATGCCCTTCAAGGCTGAAACCGCGATGGCCAGCCTGCTGATGCGCAACCAGGAGCGAGCCGTGCCCCTTGCTGAGATAGACGCGACGGTTCCGGCGGGGCTGAGCGACATCGTCAGCCGCTGCCTGGAACGCGACCTGGATCGCCGCTACCCGAACGCCGCGGAAATCATCGCTGATCTGGACGCCTGGCAGGGCAAGCGTCCCGTGATGGCCTCCATTGTCATGCAGGCGCCAAAGCAGCCTCGCGTGATTCCCTGGAAGTGGGTTGCGCCGGCCGGGGCTACCCTGCTGGCCGTCTTGATACTCCTTGCGATTCCCGGGGCCAGACGGCTAATCTTCCGAGTGCCGGCGGCGGGTGGCGGGGCTTCCATCGTCAATCCGGGCCTGCCCGCGCTGACGCAGGGGAAATACGTGGCCGTGATGCCATTCCGCGTGATCGGCGACGCGTCGAGTATCGGGTACATCGCAGATGGTTTGGGAGAGGCGCTTTCGGCGAAGTTGTTTCCATTAAAGGAAGTGCATCTGACTTCCGCGGACGCGACGCGGAAAATAGATCCGAAGCTGCCGCTCCCCCAAATAGCTAAAAAATTGGGCGCAAACATGGTTGTCCAAGGAACGGTGCAAGGCACTGCGGACCAACTGCGGATTACGGTGAAGCTTGAAAATGTGCCCGAGAACAAAACGGTGTGGAATGAGGAGTTTTCGGGAGTGTCGGGAGACTTGCTGGCTCTGGAAGATCGAATCTCCGGAAAACTTGTAACGGCAATGGGAGCGAATGCCGGAGATTTGGGAGCGACGGACGCTGCCGCGCATCCCACCGATAACGCAGATGCCTACGATCTCTACCTCCGCGGTAAAAACGCCATGCGGGGCCAGTTCGATGCGAAAAATTTTCAGGCGGCCATCGATTACTTCAACCAATCGCTGAAGAAAGACCCAAACTTTGCGCTGGCCTACACAGGACTAGCTAATGCCAGCCTGAGGATGTATTCGGTAAGGAAAGAACCATCCTGGTCGGAGAAGGCCCTGACGGCTGCACGCCGGGCGGCTGAATTGAACGACAATCTGCCCGAAGCGCACATGACGCTGGGAACCGTCTACAGGTCCCTGGGCCAGAACAGCCAGGCCATTGTGGAGCTGAAACGCGGGCTGACCTTGGCGCCCAATTCGGATGAAGCTTACCGCAGACTCGGCAACGCCTACGCGGCCATTGGCCAGAAGGACTTGGCAATTGAAGCATTGGAAAAGGCTGTGGAGATCAATCCCTATTTCTGGATGAACCCGAATTCTTTGGGGCAGGCGTACTTCTCCTTTGGCGACAATGAACGCGCCCTAAAGGCATTTCAGCAAGTGGTGCAACTGGAGCCTGAGAACGCCAGTGGGTACAACAATGTCGGGGCGGCTTACTTTAATTTGGGAAGATATGAGGAAAGCATTTCCCAGTTCAAGAAATCCCTGGAATTGGCGCCTGAGCCGCAGACCTATTCCAGCCTGGCCACGTCGCTGTTTTACCTGAAACGCTATGCCGAAGCCGTGCCGATGTTCGAAAAGGCCGTGGAGATGAGCCCTTCCGATGAGGGCGTGATGGGCAATTTGGCCGACGGCTATCGCTGGGCGGGGCAGCCGGATAAGGCGAACCTTACTTACAAAAAGGCGATCGCTCTGTGCAGCAAGGATCTGCAAGTAAACCCGCGAAATTCGGCAATCCTGGGGCATATGGCGTTGTATTACGCGAAGTCCGGGGATCTTGGCAAAGCACGCGAACTGTTGCAGCGCGCAAAGAGTATCGCTTCGGGTGATTCGGAGCTTTACCGTGCTGGGGCCACCCTGGAGACGATCGCCAACCGGCAGGCAGAAGCAGTGGCGGAACTGAAGCTAGCTCTGGAGAAGGGACAACCGGCATCCGATGTTGACACAGACCCCGAGTTTGCGACACTTCGAACCCGCTCCGACTTTCAGGCGCTTATAAAAGAGTATTCTCGCAAGAAGTAGGATCGTTCGAGGGCCGGACGAAGTGCGTAGAGCATCCGAGCGCCGAGCGCCGCTCCGCCCAGCACGTGCCGCAGTTAGCTGATTACGCTAAAATCGAGCAGGCAGTCCCATCAAGATGCAGCCGCTGAGTGCAGAAGTTACGAATAAGTGCAAAAAACTGGGGGCGAAGCCGAAGCTCGCCCCCAATGGAAACATTCAGGATCCTAAATTGCGCTAGGACAGGGTGCTGCGAAGGGTCTTGAAACTCACCAGTCCGGCCATAAGCCCGAACAGAAGAAGCAGGGCGGAGGATGGCTCCGGAGTGGAGACACTGCCGGTTACCGTCACGCCATTCAAGTTAGGTTCGCCAGTAACTCCTTGCATCCCAATGGTGATGCCGGAACAGGTGTCGTCGGCGTCGCCGTCTGGATTAAAGCTGTACTGACCGGGCTGTCCGGCTATCGGAGATAGATCATTTGAATCCGTCGAGCAGAGGGAGTTGGCTCCCCCCGAGAATGTAAAGCTCAAAGCGCTGTTCTGGGTACAGACGAAGAATCCGCCTGTCTCGCAGGAGAACGTGAGCGGGATGCCCATTACGGAAACGGGGTTAAGCGCGAGGTTGAAAGCGTTTATAGTTGCGCCAGTGAGATTGATGAGGTCCTCGGTGGCAAAACAAGTGCTTGCATCCGCCGTCGGACTGCAGGAAAAGGTGGCCGTAAAATTTGCTGAAAAGTTCCCTGCTGTGCCGGTGATCAAACCGGCATCGCATGCCGGCTGGCCTGACCCGCCGCAGCCTCTGGTAAAGACAATAGGATCGGCGCCGTCGGCAAGGGCGACGGAGGCCGACATCCCGAGGAATGCTACCACCACCAATATATAAATAATCTTCACAGTAAACCCCCGTTACCTATTCTGAGGACACAGTAATCAGACAGCAGCGTGCAATCTCGCTGCCACAGTACCGGGTTCTCAGCCGTCCAAAGCACTTGAAACTGTTGGCTTTACTGAAGGGCGAATTCAATCCAATTTCTGGGTGTGCAACCTTTTTCTCAATTGAGCGGTCGACTTGCTTGAACTGTGCAACCTCCGCAAGGATGCAAACTCAGTGTACAGAATCGAGCGGCAGGGAACAGTGGTGGCTTTTCCTCCCGGCACGGTGGTGTGTTGATCACAAATTGCCAATGGCCAGGGCAAAATTGCATTTAATCACCCGATCGAGTCCCAGGACTCTCAGAACTCGTTCCGCCCAATCCCATCTTCTCGCTCCCACGTAACGTCGGTGCGCGGCGCGAGTAGTTTCAATGTAATGTTGGCCGCCGGTAGAAGGAAAATAATCGTGATGCAAGTCCACATCAGCGCCCCGGCACACTCCTGGTCCTCCAAGGCAGATAAGCCCAACACGTGCGGCGCACTGAGGTACGCCGGATACACCACCCGGTCGCAAAAGGTCAGGTAGGCGGAGAGAATGTCACAGGGCAATGTTGCCGAAAACAGGTAGAGGAGGATAGACCATCTTGGCCAAACTGGAACACTTGGCCACGGCTGGATGACCGGCCACCAGAAAAGAAAGCCCGCCGCGAGAAAGGACGTGTGCTCAACGACGTGCCAACCTTCTGATTGCAACGCCAAGCTGAACAGTGCGGGGATGTGCCATCCCACCAAGGCAGCAGCGGCAGCCAGCCAACAAACCCCGGGATGCGAGAGCACTCGCCCGAGCGACTGCACGATTGGCCAGCGCAAGAAAGGTCCGAGGACGGACTGCACAAATCCCTGCGGCAGGCCGTGAAGCAAAGGCATCACCGGCGCACCGGCCAAAATCAGCGCTGGGGCGATGGTCATCAGCAACAGATGTTGCACCATGTGTACGGTGAGCAACTGCTCGTCCAGCAGGGCAAGCGGCGAGCCAAGCGCCACCCAAATCAGAAATACCCCCACAAGAAAACTTCCGGCGCGCCAGGCGGGGATAGCGTTCTCGGCGGCCGAGCGAAGATGACGCCACCCGCGCAAATAGAGGAGAGCGACGAGAGTGGACACAAAAGTAAGCGGAAGGGGAACGGTCCAGGAAGTTAGAACGTGTTGAGCGGCTCCCGGCATGGCGCTCTAACGTTGGGGAGTCGGAGCCGGCGTCCGGCTTTCCTCAAGCGCCGCGTTACGCGCCGGTGTTTGCCCTGGCGGATGCAGAGTCGCGAGGAACGCAACCAGCGCCGTCGTCTCCGCCGGGCTCAGGTTCTTTCCATAGGCCGGCATGTTGCCGCCGCCCTGAATCACCTGGCGAATCAACTGGTCCGGTGTGAGCCGCACCGCCACGCTGTCCAAAGTGGGGCCGCGCTGCCCGCCCAGTTCACCCAGCGAATGGCAGTTCCGGCACTGCTTCACCTGAAACACCAGCGCGCCCTGGCGCTCCAGGGCAGTCGTGCCTTTCAGAAAGCGCTCCGGCAGGGGAGCGCCGCTCCAGGCATTCATGTGCGGACTCCATGGTGTGTATCCGGAAAGATGCGTCAATGTTCCAAGGCTCACCGCGGTCAACAAGATGCTTAAAACCGCGATGGGCCGCCGGCGCCAGCTTTTTTCACCCTCGCCAAATAAAAATGGCAGGAGGATCAGCGCGAAAATCACCACCACTGGGCCGATGAGCAGCGCCGGTGTCTCCATTGAAGGCGGAAGCAAAGAAAGCAACGCGTAGAGCCACAGGAAAAAGTAGTCTGGCTTCGGAGCGGTTTGAATGATCGTCGGGTCGGGGCGCCCGCTCGGTCCGAACGGCCCGAAATAAGCCGCGCAAGCCGCAACCGCCAGCAAAATGAACGCGGCAAAGAAAAGGTCCTTCCACACGGCGTAAGGAACGAACGGTGCCCCATCTTTTCTTACGAGCTCTTCATATTCCGCTGTGTACGTAGCGCGCTTCACGATGCGCCCCGGCATTGGCCAATCGTTGATGCCAAGTTTCAGCACCATCAACAAGTGCAAGCCCACCAGCATAATCAGCAGCCCAGGTATCACAAAGACGTGGAGCGCGAAGAAGCGAGAAAGTGTTGCCCCGGCAATGATTGGTCCGCCAAGCATTAATTTTACTGTTGCGGGTCCCATGATCGGCACACGGCTGGCGATCGAAGCGCCAATGCCCAGCCCCCAGTAAGCGTCCTGATCAAACCGCAGCACCTGCCCGCTGAACGCCATGCCTAGAGTCATCAGCAGCAGAAAAACGCCGACGATCCACGTCAGTTCCCGCGGAAATTTATAAGCGCCGAAAAGAAATACCTGCACCATGTGGATCAGCACGATCGCCACCATGAAATTCGAACCCCAGCCGTGCAGCGCACGGATGAACCAGCCCAAAGTGATATCGTGATTCAGCACCTGCAAGCTGTTCCACGCCTCGGCCGCCGAGGGAACGTAAATGATCGCCAACAGAATTCCGGTGACAACTTGCAACATAAAAACCACCAGCGCCGCGCTGCCGAACACGTAAAACCAGCTGGCCGTATTTCGCGGGACGCGATGCTCCGATGTCTCGCGAATGGTCGCCGCCAATTGCAATCGCCGGTCGAACCATTCTCCGACTTGAGAAATCAGGCGCATGGAGGTCGCTCCGTGTCTCTCGCGGCGCTCGGCGAACCGGGAGTGGGAAGCTCTCCCGCCTGAATCGTGATCAACCCGTCTTTCACCTTGTATGGGTATTCGAAAAGCCCGCGCTCCGGCGGCCCGGAAGCGCGCGAGCCGTCACGGTAGTATGCGCCGCCGTGGCACGGGCACATGAACAAGCCCGATTGCTGAAACCAGCGCACCGGGCAGCCAAGATGCGCACAATTAATGGCGAATACCTGGAACTCGTCACCTTCGATGCGCCGCACCCAGCAAGCCGTGTCCACCGTCTTGCCGTCCGCCGGCATCACAATCGGATTTCGAAAGGTAGCGAGCCGCGTCTCGCCCTCAGGAAATTCGCTCACAGACCCGAGCGGAACCCACTTGAGATAAGCATTCGCTTGTCCCGGGGCAATGGAGGAAAGAACGTAGCGCAAAATTGGAACCGCCAGCGCCGCAGCCACCAGACCGTTGAACAGGATTCCCAGCTTCATGAAAAGCCCGCGGCGAGAAAGCATATTTTCGTTCTGCATCATCTGACTCCTGGCGTTGGCACGTTCTGCGCGGCGGGATACGGTTGCCCGGGATTCCTCGCTCGCTTCGACGCAAGCCACGCGACCACATCGGTCACTTCCTGCTCTGACATGGGCTTACTCGACACGTTGCCTCGCCAATCCGGTGCATTCAATTCCGGGCGCCCGGCAATCACCGCCGTGCGCAACCCCTGATCGCTCACCAACGCAAGAAACGCTCCATCGGTAATGGCGCTGGCTTTCTGTCCGCCATGCCCTTCGGCGCCGTGGCAAGCTTCACAGTAAGTCTTGTACACGAGTTCGCCGCGCGCAGCGTCACCCGCCAATTTCGCCGTGTACGAAGGCGCCGAGACTCCATCAAGAATTCCCGGGCGGCCCCAACGCGCCCGGATCTGTGTCGTGATCACATCGATCTGCTTGTCGGTCAGCATTCCGCCGGAACTCCGCGCGAACGCAGGCATCGAGGTCCCGTGAACGCCCTGAACAATCACCTTGCGCATCGCCGCTTCATCCGAAATCGCCAGATATACCGGGTTGGCGAGCGCAATGGCCGCTCCGCCACGCCCGTCCGTGCCGTGACAACCGGCGCAGTTCTCCGCATACAGAATCGGGAACTCCAGAATTTCATCTGGCGCCAGCGTCTCCGAATCCTTCCCCGGCCGGCCGTGAGACAAATCGCAACCGCAGAGCAGCAATGCTCCCAGCACCAGGCAAAAGCACGGATGCAAGAATGCCTTCAAGGCCGTTTCTCTCCGTTTTCCTTTTGCCGCATCATCCCCGGCGCTTCGATCCCCGCGCGCACAGCGAACGGCAGATTCTCGCGCGTTGGCACCCGCGACTGGCGGATCACCACCAGCCCGGCAACGACGCCAAACCCTATCTGTGATGCCATGAACCAGAACCAGTTGATGTGGCTCTCCAGCACTGGATTCAGCAAGCCAAGGATCGAGTACAGCAATCCCGACCAAAGCACGGGAGCGATCAGCCCGCCAAGAATAATCGGCTGCCGCGGAAACATGGGCAGCATCGCGCCATAAAGCAAGCCCACCAGCGTGGAAACCAGTCCATGCAAGACTAAGGCCACCAGGAAAGGACCCGCGTGAAACGCATTCAACTGCGCGGGCTCAAGGTTCGCCGACTGCGTGTAAATCCCGGCGGCAAGCAGATTGATCGGATACCAGATGCTTCCCGTCTTCACCAGACCATAAATGCACGCCAGCACGGCCATCGCCACGCTTCCCGCCCAGCCGCCCTTCACCCCGGCCGAAATCGGATAAGTTTCCAGCGGCAGCCACGCGCGCACGATCGCTTCGTCAACGTGAATCCGCTCGACGCGCTCGCGCTCGGTGGCAACCGGAGCCTCCTCTGGCAAAACAGGCACCAACTCTTCCCGCTCGTGCGGAAAAACTTCCCGGAACCAGCCAACACAACCAGCAATCGACAACACCGCGCCCAACACGCTCACGGATACGTCCGTCAGAAGCCCCGCAAACAGCAGCGTGAATCCAAATGCCAGCACGATGGGCCACGCCGTTGGAGCCGGCAACTCGATGCCGGCGCGGCTCCGTGGCTCGTGTCCCAGTTTGTCCGCAGTCAGCGGCTTTGACATCGCGTCTCCTCAGCGCCCCAGAATGTAAACCACCGTAAACACCACGACCCAGACCGCGTCCACAAAATGCCAGTACATCGAAAGCACTCCCACGCGTGCGGATTGCTCCGAACCAACGCGCCCAGCAAGACCAAAGAGAAAAACGATACTCAGCATAATCAAGCCCACGGTGACGTGAAAAGCGTGCAGCCCGACCAGCGAATAGTAGGTAGTCCCAAACAGGTTCGTGGAAATCGTCAGGCCGTGCTCGTAGATCAGCCGATGCCATTCCCGGCCGGTGCCGAAGAGAAATAAGCCGCCCAATAAAATTGTCAGAAACCACAAACCCAGAAAGGCACCGCGGCCCCCACGCTCCAGAAACTTTTCCGCAAAATGGATCGTCAGGCTGCTGGAAAGCAGGCAAATTGTGAAGAAGATCGGCGTCTCCAGCACTTCGCGAGGCGTCGGCCCGGTCATGCTTTTTCCTGCGTAGAAGAGATACGCAACCACAAAAATCGTGAAGATCGCCGACTCCGCAATGATCAGGCAGGCCATCCCGACCTTGCCCCGGTAAGGAAGCCTCCAGGCCCCAGGAGTTTGCGCAAGGGGTGTGGTGATCGCGCTCATCAATCACTCCCTTCATTCATAGCGGCTATCCGGATCTTCAGGATGTTTCTTGTCCCAGAGCGGCCGGCGACTCGCGACGGTCGGAATGGTGGCGAAGTTGTACGCGGGCGGCGGTGAACTCACCGACCACTCAAGCGTCCACGCATCCCAGGGATCGTTCCCCGCCTTGGGTCCCTTGAAATAAGAGAAGATAAGGTTAGCTACAAATATCAACGTTGCGATGCCCTGGATAAATGTGCCGATCGTAACGATTACGTTCCAGGTGTCCCAGCCGCGGCCAGGCTCGTAGGTGTAGATGCGGCGCGGCATGCCGAGCAAGCCGGGAATGTGCATCGCGTCAAACGTCAGGTGAAATCCGATCACGAACAGCCAGAAATGCAGCTTGCCTAATCTTTCGTCCAGCATTCTTCCGGTGGCCTTGGGAAACCAGTAATAAAACCCGCCAAAAATGCAAAAGAGGATCGCCCCAACAATCACATAGTGGAAATGCGCGACCACAAAGTACGACCCGCTAAGCTGCCAGTTGAACGGCGCCGCGCCCAACATAATGCCTGTGAGCCCGGCGATCAGGAACTGAAACAGGAACGCGATGCAGAACAGCATCGGCGTCTTGAATTGGATCTTCCCGCCCCACATGGTGCCTATCCAATTGAAAATCTTGATGCCAGTAGGAACGGAGATCGCCATCGTCGTCAGCACGAAAAAGGTGTTGGCCGTGGAGTTCATCCCGATGGTGAACATGTGATGGGCCCAGACGCTCATGCTGATAAACCCGATGCAGACGGTTGCCGCCACCATGATCGGGTAGCCGAAAATCGGTTTGCGCGAAAATACCGGGATGATCTCCGACGCAATCGCAAAAGCAGGTATCACCAGGATGTACACTTCCGGATGCCCGAAGATCCAGAAAAAATGCATCCACAGTGCCGCGGAGCCTCCAGCCTGCGTATCGAAGAAATGCCCGCCCAGGTAGCGGTCCACGAGCAACATGATCTGCGCCGCTGAAAGTGGGGTAATCGTAATCAGAACCAAGCCGGACATTACCAGAGACAGCCACGCCATCAACGGCATGCGGCCGAGCGTCATTCCGGGACACCGCATTGAGAAGATCGTGGCAATGATATTGGTGGCCGTCCCAATGCTCCCGAAGCCGGACACCAGCACCGCGACGGTCCAGTAGTCCGAGCTGTGGCCAGGGGAAAAGGCGCGCGAAGTCAGGGGAGCATACGCCCACCATCCAACGTCGGGAGCATTGCCGGCGCCATAGAGGCCGCTTCCGCCCACAAAACTGAAGTAGAGAAGGATTCCAGAGAAGGCAGTCAGCCAGAAACTGAAAGCATTGAGGCGCGGAAATGCCATGTCCCTGGCGCCAACCATCAACGGCACCAGGTAGTTGGCAAAACCGAACACGATGGGCATGGCCACGAAGAAAATCATGGTCGTCCCATGCATTGTGAACATGCGGTTGAAAACCTGGGGAGGCACAAAGTCGCTGTGCGGGCGCATCAGCTGGACGCGCATGATGGTCGCTTCGATTCCTCCGATCACCAAAAAGAGCAGCGAAAAGAGGATGTAAAGAATTCCCAGCCGCTTGTGATCAACCGTTGTGATCCAATCGTGCAGCGTCTCCACCCACGGCCGGCCCTCGATTTCCGCAGCTCGAATCGCGATTGCGTCGGATGACATGCCTGCTCTCCCCAAAATATCTTGCTACCGCAGCGTTTCCAGATACCGCACCAGAGCGTCCAAATCGCTATCGCTCAATTTCATCGCCGGCATCAGCGAACCGGGTTTGATCATGTCTGGATCCTGGATCCACATGCCAAGGTTCTCCGCCGTATTTTCGGCCGCGCCGGCGGCGATGGTGCTCCGGCTCATCATGTGGGTGAGGTCGGGACCGAAGCGGCCCGTCGCTGCCGTGCCGGCCACTGCGTGGCAATTAACGCAGGCGGTGGTTTCAAACACCCTGCGGCCGGCGCTCACCGTTTCTTCGTTTTTCGCCGGCTGCTTTTGTGCGTTCGCCCACGCCTCAAAATCTGCCCGGCTATCCACCCTCACTTGCAGCAGCATCTTCGCGTGCTGCGTGCCGCAATATTGTGCGCACTGTCCCAGGAAGGTGCCCGTCCGGTGCGGGTCCATCCACATCGTATTCACGCGGTTTGGAATCAAATCCGTTTTGCCCGCCAGCTGCGGCACCCAAAAACTGTGATCCGTGTCGGCGGAAAGTAATTTCAAATAAGTGGGTGTGGGATTCGCCGGATCACTCACGGGAATATGCAGTTCGTTTGCGGTCACGATCCCAAGCTCCGGATAGCGGAATTCCCACCAGAACTGGTGCCCGATAGCGATCACTTCCACCACATTCGTCGGTTTCGGCGCGTCCTGGATGGCACGGATCACCCGCGTAGTGGCAAGGAATAGCACAACGACAATCAGGATTGGAATTACGGTCCAAGCCAGCTCAATCTGCGTGCTGCCATAAACCTGCGCCGGCTCGTGCGGAGAATCCGTCGTCCGGGCGCGAAATTTCACCAGCACATAAACCAGCAGGACGAACACCACCAGGAAGATCATCCCGGTGATGGTCAGAACAAACCGCGAAAGATGAAAAATCGCATCCGCCGGAGTGGAGTACGGCTCGAAAATATTGGGTACGGGATTCTCGCCCGGCGCACTGGCCGCGCACAAACGCGCGGCAAGCATTAGGCCGAAAACGAGCAGAAGGATTCCCGCCGCTCGCCGCCCAAAACCCTCCCGTTTCACCCCGCGCAAATTCAGTCGCATGCTTCTTTGGTTTCCTCAGGGCCGAGCCTCAAGGCACAGCCCTTCCTTCAGTTCGCCCAGTTCTGATTTTTCGGGCGCCTTCTTGACCAAGTTGTCAGGCTCGTACTTCTGTTCTGGGATGAGATGCCGGCCGGGCCCAATTGGCTAATGAAATTATTTTGTGGACCGGAGAAAAGCAGTGCCTCCCAGCAGCCCACCCTCTTCGTATCCGTCCCTATTTGCCATCCAGGAACTGCCGACAACCGGGAGGATCAATCGCAAAATGTGGTGGTCTTTTCTCGCGCTTCTTCCCCGGCCAGAATTCGTCCGACATGGATCGTGCAAAACGCATGCTGCGGGCCGGAGATACTGGTTTGCCCTTTCTGAACCTAAGTATCTGATTTTGAATAGGATCGCGGGGCTGGCCTAGAACACGGGGAGTTCCGGCGTGCTCGTGTCTGACGAGATTCCCGAATAGTTGAGAGGATTGGACCGCAGACAAATGGTGGGCCCGCCAGGATTTGAACCTGGGACCAACGGATTATGAGTCCGCTGCTCTAACCGCTGAGCTACGAGCCCCCTGTTTCTACAACGTCAACAAAGTGGAACACTTAATTCAATTTCTAACTTCGCGTCAAAACTTCGATTACTTGCTGGTGCTAGTAGTGGTGCTCGAATTGTTCGCTGTACTGCCCTCAGACGCCTCTGTGATGTTGCCTGCCACTAGCTTCTCTACGGCGTCCAATTGGTGCTTAGGCGCTAGATGCGAGTAGCGTACCGTCTGGGAAACAGTCTTATGTCCCATAAGGTCTTGCACGCTTCGCAGCCCCACTTCTTTCATCGTTAATCTTGACGCGAAAGTGTGACGAACGCAATGCCAAGTAAAATCTTTAATGTTCGCCTTCTTGATTGCAGGCTCAAACCAGTAGCGCGGACCTGTCAGACGTTCGTCATTCGCGTTCAGGAACACATACCCCGAACGACTATCCCTGTCCTTGCCCAGAGTCTCGAACGCGGCCATTACAACGCTGTTCATGGGCGCATGGCGCATCTCGCCATTCTTAGAACGGATCACGGCTAGAACGCGGTTAGAAACGTCAACGTCCTGCCATTTCAAGTTAAACATCTCAGAGAGACGCAGCCCAGTATTGAGTGCTATTTCAAACTCTGGCATGTGCTCTGCATAGTGCTCTTGAATGACGGCACGCAACGCAGTCTCTTCCTCAGAGGTCAGAAACCGTATCTTCTCGTTATTCTCTGCCAGACGCTTCACTAGCCTTGCAGGATTCTCTTTAACTTTCTTCTTCCGAATGGCGAGCTTGTAGATCAGTGAAAGCAGCGCCAGATGCCTGTTATATGTTGCTGGCGACCATTCCTGCTCCGTCATGGACTCGCCTAGCTTCTCTTCTATGTTATCTGGCGTGATTGCCTCTGCGGACCAATCACGAAACCAAGAGAGAATGCGTTCCATGCGGATTACATCGTCGCCATAGCTGCGCTTGTGGGTCTTTGAGTAAGCGAGGGCGTCTGCGGCAATCTGGCGAAAGGCGACAGGGACCACGCGCATGGTATCGGGAAACTTCCTATTGTAGAGAATGTCTGCTTTCCTCATCGTGTAGGCGTTCTTTGCCCGATTGAAACTTCCAATCTTCTCGCGGTGTATCCGGCCAGCGCCGTCCGCATAGCGAATCCACCACACGCCAGAGCCAATCTCTTTCTCGTAAAGCCCTCTAGGATTTTTGCGGTCTGTGTACACTTGCACTTCTCTCATGGCTTCCCCTTCTTCCCTTTGGTCTTGCGTGGCCTACCACCTTTAGCGCCATTCCGCCTAGCAGCCTCGGCCTTGGCCTTACTCTTGGCCTTGCCGCCTTGCCGTCCGGTTTTCTGGAAGAACTCTAGGCTGAACTTGTCCATAATCAATGGCAGTAGAAACCAAAGGCCCTTCGGTTGTCAAGGTTATTCTGCCGGAGGACGTTTCTAGTCTAGGAATCGGCGTTTCTAGCTAGAATTTCCATTTCTAGTCAGGATTCGACTGCTTTCTCCCTTCGCAGGTCTATTTTTCGGAAAACAGATTCTAGGATTGCTAATCGTTGCCGTTAGACGGGTATTTCTAGGCATTCAACGACGGTTATCAAGCTAGGGCGAGGTTTGCACACTATGCTCCCGATCTGCTTAATCCCAAGTAATCCAATGAAATTGCATTTCTAGCCATCCTTGCAGCATCTCTGTTCTAGTCTCCGATAGTTTGCAGGCCGGAAGTACCGCCCCATGCCCCCGGCATACCGTGCGGTAAGAGCGATTCATTGACTTTTAAGCTAGGCGGTATTCCGAGGAAGGCACTAGGAAGCCCTTTGAGTTCCGCCCGGTATTCCGCCCGTGTAACAGTCGGCGGACCTACCACAATGTTATCGCCGTGTACTCGCGTTCTGATTCCCCGGTGTACGGGCCACTGGTAGCGTCCAGCGGCTCGCTAGGAGATTATCTTCGCGTCCAGGTCTCCAAGCACCAGACGGAAAAGTCTACTGGTTTTAATTGACTCCCTGGCACTTTGCGGGGGTACGCGTTGAATGGGTTGTCTACTGGTTTATTTAATTCAGTTGACAACATAGTTTTTGTGTGGTATCTTATATATAGTTGAAATAGGTTTAGCGTTGTTCGTGCAACCTCTGTACACCCTTTTTCAGCCGGGAATCCTCGCAGGTCTAACTCACCTCTCGAAAATTCCACTAGAAATCTTAAATCAGAAAGCTGGTAGCAATGGACAACACAACTGTGTCAAGTCCCCCCGCACTTCAATCCGATGACGTGCTGATGGAAACCAATGAAGTTTCTTCGATGCTTCACATAGCCGAAGCGACTGCCATTAAGTGGACAAATCGCAAGAAGAACGCGATACCCTGCATCAAGTTAGGTTGGCGGACCCGGCGTTACAGCCGTGCTGCGGTCTTGGCTTGGATTGCAACGCAGGGCGGGAACGGGAAGAAGTCGTAGTCATGTCCCGCGCAACCCGAAGCCTTAGAGACAGACCGCCACAATCTTCGCGTAACAAGCCTTGCCGGAAAACGCTCTTACTCGACAAGATAAAAAAACGCTTCCCGGAGCTTTCGCTTGTGGGTAGCACAATTCTTCACGACGAGAGTTGCAGTTCCCAACGGTATTTTTGCGGATGTGATTGCGCCGTGACAATCACCCTGCCGGACGGCAGGACGTTCAGCCACAGCAATTGTCAGTAAAAATTCAACGACGAAAGTAGACACACGATGATTGACCCGAACACCCCGAACCACAGACTTTTTGGAAAGAACGCAGACGCTCGACTAGCACAGGAGCTTTACAATACTGACAAACCAGAATATTACCGCCGACGCGCTCAGGTTGAAAAGGATGGCTTGGTCGCTCCTAGACCAGTCTGGGCAGACCCCGATTACAGAAAGCGTTTTGACCCTCCTCAGTTAAGCGAAGAAACCATTCGACTGAGGGCCACTGTGCCTCTGGCGGAAGTGCAATCGTATTACTGCGGAACCTCAGCAGGCGCTACGAACAACCTAAGCAGGCTGGCAACTGAAGACCCGGAGAAGTATAGGCTCATCAAATCAGCCGCAATCGCTTGGGAAATAATTCCGGCGCAACCGATGCCCACAGCCCCAGAGCCGAGGCCCGTGAGTCAGTTCGTTACGGTCAGTGATGCTGATTGTGATGCCGCTGGCTTACCGAGAAATTATCAGACCACTGCCAGCGGACTTGAAACCATTCACCGAGTAATTAAAGAAGTCGCTGAGGCGAAGTCCACGGCTGAACAGGTCGCCGCGACCACTGCGGAGAAACTGGCACGCGATGCGGCTGTCGATGAATCAGTCGCACAGTTCGGGAGACTTCTCGAAATCAACCGCGAGATTGACGCCAATCAACGGGAACGCGAGAGCGAGGTTAAGGCCGCGTGAATCGGCGATCTGCACACTATGCAAATGGGGGACGGGGCGCAGTAAACCCGTCCTTTTGCTGCACCCTCAGCCTGTCCGTAAACTATCCATCGAGACAGTATCGGAGTAGTGGGTCTGACAGCGATTGTGGTGTCGGCGCTGGCATCCAGTATCGTTCGGTGACTGTTTCTCTGCGGGATGGTCTGCCAGTGTGTGGGGGAGTGGGTGGAGAATGAGGGAAATCAATAGGGAGGATACTCTAAATATACTTTCTTTCTTTTTTTGTGTGTCTGTCCTTTCATTCATTTACAGGCACTCTCAAGAATCCGGGAGAGAGAATTTTCGCTTGTGAAAGATTCTCTACCCATCCGTCCCCACACGGGCAGACGGTCTCCCAGAGTCAAGGTGTTGCAATGAAACCGTAGGTGGATACCAGCACTAAGAGCAGAGTCCGCAAAGCAGTAAGCCAAACATAGCAGTCGAAAAGAGAACATTCGTGACGATTCCAACAAACACAGCAGTACCCAAGAAGAAAAAATCCCTATTGATGACCGGGAGAGAATTGATGGCGCTGAAAGTCGTGCCGCAGGAATGGATGGTGGACGGGCTACTCCGCATCGGACGGAAGCGAATCAGTCTACTGGCCGGGAAGCCGGAGAGCGGTAAGAGTTGCATCAGCCGACAACTAGCTGTTGCCGTAGCAAAGGGCATGCCTTTTCTCGGACGGCAAACTGTGCGAGGCGAAGTCATCCTGTGGCAGACGGAAGAGTGCCCGGAAGATGTGCAAGCCTCTCTGCGTTGTCTTGGATACGATGCGGATAAGGACGAAAACATCCTTGTGTTCAGCGGCGACGCCAGCGAAAACAATGTCCATGCGTTGCGCGATGCTCTGGAAGAGCACCCAAACGTCAAGTTGGTGGTAATCGAAACACTTGATGACCTGCTGAAATTTGAGGACATCAAAGAGAACAGCCCCGCCCGAGAAGCGTTCGATGCTTTCGATGTCGCTGTGGTATCGAAGTACTCGCACCGCGCAGCGTTCCTAGCTCTACATCACATCAAGAAGCGAGAAGGCGACCGTGCTGGGGATGGCCTGCTTGGAGCCAGTGTCATTCGCGGACGCACGGACGCGAAGTGGTATGTAACCGTCAAGAGTGATGATGACCCCCGGCGCATCTTTCACACGGAAGTCAGACGCGGCAGAAACATCGAGAGAACGATTCTCGACTTCAACGACAAAACCGAAACCAACACTCTCGGTATGACTCTCGCCGAAGACCGCAAGCTAGGTGCCGGGAAGACCGCCGACAGAATCAAAGAAGACATCATCAAATACTTCACTGCCAACCCCAGCAAGACGTTCGAGCAAGACTGTCTTCGGGTTGTGGAGGGTAACAGCGACGTGAAGCGGAAACTCTTCAAGGAGCTTCTAGCGAGTGGCTGTCTGGTGGAGAGCGGCAAGGGAAGCAAAGGTAGCCCGTTTATTTACAGAGCAGTGTCGTTTCCGATAGAAGGAGCAGCATGAACAACGCAGAGCCAACAAAGACACCCCAGCAAGTACAACGCGCACGCGACATCGAAGCCCTGGCAAAATTGTGGCGGGCGGGGATGTCGTCAATCCCACCGCCTAGCGAGAAGCAGTGGACGCTTTGGTTCGATATTCATCGCGGAAATTTTGGCGTCATCGTTTACGGCATCGAACAGTGTGTCCGGTTGTACTGTCAGCGGCGCGGCATCATGGACCTCGACCACGCCATCAGGCATTCCAGCCGTTGTATGAACTCCTACGCCAAGGACCGGGCACGGCGCAAAAAACTTGACGAGCATTTCCCACTAAACGTGTTGACGAAGGACTTGGCCGATCTGGTTGGGTTGCCTGTTGGAATCGCGCTGACCGCCGAAATGTACTGGCGTTGTCAAAAACGTGCGCTGGCAATCCGCGAAGGACGCATTCAAGCACAGTCCTAGCGCCCGATGAGCCACATTACCTGCCACTTGGGTACTGGAACCGACTTGTCCGGTTACCGCGTTAATCAGGACTCATCGAAGGAGACCCAAGTAGTCTGGCGCTTTAATCGTGGGAGGTAGAATTGGGATGCTGCGGTTTAAATAGAGATACCGCTGGTCGATCCAGATAGTCACGACACTGCACACTACCAGTAAAGCGTTTCAGTATTGCCTCATCTTTGGGGAAGCGAAACAATAGCCATCCATTCAATGCGTGCCCGTGTTCGAGTGGCATAGTAGACGTAGCGTCGACAAGAGAAATCGCCATAGCACCAATCTCAGGGCGATCAGCAATTTGAAAATGTTCGGCATCAAAATGGACCGCTTTGTTTCCTTCTGTGGAGAAACAAACGCTCCAATCTTTGGCGACGCTTGATTCCCCCCTGTTCGTTAGTTCAGCCTCAACAAAAAATTCGACAGATTTTCCGTCGGGCGTTTCTTCATAAATAAATTTTTTTGCCCGGAGTAGAAAGTACGGCTTTTTGAAGTCGGCGCCCCCAGGAAGATCGTGCAACCCTTCAAGTCCGTGCGCAGTAGATTTCCCATTTGAGCAGGGCAACTGCTCCGGCTTTAGTTGAAGCAGCTTGCCGTGCTCCAGAACTACAGGGATTTCTGAACTCACGACGACTCTGAACCGAGTCGGGGGCGATAATACAGAGATACGCGTGGTTCGGTAATACATACGCCCGCAGATTCCTAGCACTGCAAGTACAAGAAGGGCCATAGCCCATCGTTTGGCCCAAACAGATTTTTTCGCCTCTCTTGGCAACGGGCGTTCAAAAGGGTCAAGAATTAGGGGGGAGCGACTTTCTTGCCCGATTGTTTGCGTGCTTGAACGGCTCGAAGGCTTGAACCATAGGCGGTACAAGAAACCAATCAGAGCGATCAGTGCGACTCCGCCAATCCCGTCAAACATCCATTTATAGTTCTGGTAGAGCCAGTTCACGACTGGATTTTATCATCTAATTTCTTTCTTCAGTCTGCGACCACGATCTGACGCCCGGGAAGTCGGCTTACCGGACAAGTGGATACCAGTACCCCACAGCTCCCATTATCGGACCTCAAACGGGCGGGATCGTGGATTACTACCGGGGAGAGGCGGAGCCTGAGATTGCGGTTTCAAACTCTTCCAAAAGTTTTATGTGAACATCTGTTGGCAGAGGTGCATCGGAGAAATACTTGTTCTCTGAAAACGGTGTGTTATCTCGACGTTGAATTGAAAAGCGCCCGAGCGGATGCTTTCGTTCAAGCTGGTCATAGTCAATCATGAGGGCGGTAAGTTCGTATTTTAGACTTTCTCCAGCAAACACAGACGTCGATCTGGCGATGCTGTCGGCCAATTTTTGCAACGCGGGATGGACAGTGGTAAGAGAAAATTTGCTGTAAAAGGTGAGTTGGCTCGCGTAGTGCCATCGAGAGATTGGTCTGCTCACTAAACCAAGTTCTTTGACTCCCCACTGCATAGCCTCTTCGAGCAATCGCTTGGATTCTTGGGTAGAAACTCTAGTCCCGAGTAGTAATCCATGAGTGTAGATTATAAAGTTTTCTATAGCGGTCTCTCCAAGGCGACCCAAGCCGAAAGTAATTCCCTTGGACTCATCAAACTCTTCAATTTTTTGGGGAAATTTTCGGAAGCCATAACGAGCCACAAGAGCTTCAACCAAACTGGGATAGAACACTTTTCCCCGAGGGTTAAGGTCTATCGGTTCCACGAAAGCCAACGCATTAGCTTGGTGAATCGCTGCCAGTTCCATCTATTGCACCCTCTGTCCCTGTCCGGCACCCATCAGCGCCTTAGAAGGGTCGTCCTCAGTCTGTCCCTGTCGCCGCCCTCGCTGGCCCGGTGCTTGAGGAAAGACATTCCTTGCCGCTTCCTCCAACTTTTTTTCGGTATCGACTTCACGCAAGTATTCCTGTTTGGCCTTTGTGCCTTGACGAATCATCAGAAGAACTATTAGACCGAACGCAATCCAAGGGAGTGCAATCATGGCTTAGACTCCATTCTAACGCCCTTCTCAATGAGCAGATAACCTAGACCTGCAAGCAAGACGGCAAGTAGCCAATCCGCCCAGTCTCCACGCACGCCCAAAAACAAAGTGTCCAACGGCGCAAATACTAGGCAAAGAATGCCGATGTCTCTGAGCGACTCAGCCCACAGTGTATATCTTGTCTTATCAGCCACAGAACTAACCTTGTACCTCGGCTTTTAAGGTTTGTAAAGCGCGATGCCTGCGCTCAATGCCGCGCCGCGCTCTTGTGCTCACCCTTCACTGTTGCCGCTCGCTGAGGCTAACCGGACAAGTTGCATTCTGAGTGATTAGTCCAGACGAAGTTAAAAACCGCAAAAAACTTGTGAGCAAGCGACGCGGGAGAATAAAACCGCTAAGTCCCCTACCATCATAATGACGGACGTGTCCGGTGTCAGTTCTGGTGTCAGTTGGGCTTGCAGCGGGGTACCACAGACTGCGACTCAGTACAGCTAGGGGTCAAAGAAAGCCAATGGATATGCGGTGATTGCGACTATCAAACTGTCTAGCGAGGTTAGACAATCTGGTTGTTTCGGATTATGAGTCCGCTGCTCTAACCGCTGAGCTACGAGCCCCTGCCTCCAGTTTATTCTAGTTCACAATCGCCCTCTCTGCAGCCTGCTTTTCTTAGGGCCGAAGCGGTACTGCTGGGCGGCGATCAGGCTCGTTTCGTTTCCTGCAGGATGTTTCCGCCGTCCACCACCAGGATTTGCCCCGTGATGTAGGAAGCCTCTTTCGAAGCCAGAAACGCGACTGCCGCCGCCACTTCTTCCGGCCTGCCCGCGCGCCCAAGCGGCGTGTATGTGGCCGCCACCAACTCTTCCGGCAGGGAAGAACCTGTCTGAATCCAACCAGGCGCCACACCATTGATCGTGATGCCGTCCAATCCATGCTCGATCGCCACGGCGCGCATTAATCCATCCATCGCGCCTTTGGCCGCACCGTAAGCGCCCGAACCGAAGTTGCTCACCAGGGGCCCCGTCACTGACGTGACATTCACGATCCGGCCGTATTTCTGCTTCTTCATGATCGGCAACACTGCCCGCGTCATCAGAAACGCCGTATCGAGCGTCATCGCCAACTGCCGCTGCCAATCCGCATAGCCGATTTTTTCAACCGTTGTGTTCCCTGGCTGTCTCCCGTTCTGCGCCATCCCGGCGTTGTTCACCAGGACATCGATTCGCCCCGTGTGCTTCGCAATCGTTTCCACGACCTCATGGACGCGCGTTTCCTCCGTCAAATCCGCGACGAAGGGAAACACGCGCTCGCCGGTTGGATCGAGTTGTTTGGCAGTTGCATGGATGCGTTCGGAAGTGGCGCCGATCGCGACGAACGCGCCTTCGCGGAAAAGTTGCCTCGCGATGGCGAAGCCGATGCCCGTGGCGCTGCCGGCGCCTGTGACGATTGCTGTTTGACCCTGCAAAGAAGGATTCATCGTGGCTCGGAACTACGCCTTCACGCCGCCGATGCACAGATACTTGATCTCGAGAAATTCCTCGATGCCGTATTTCGAGCCTTCGCGGCCGAGGCCCGACTCTTTCACGCCGCCGAACGGCGCAACTTCCGTGGAAATGATCCCCGTGTTGATGCCGACGATTCCGTATTCCAGCGCTTCAGCCACACGCCAAACGCGGGCCAGATCGCGCCCGTAAAAATACGCGGCCAGCCCAAATTCCGTGTCGTTCGCCAGCGTAATCGCCTCCGCCTCCGTCTTGAAACGGAAGAGTGGCGCAACGGGGCCAAACGTCTCTTCGCGAGCGACCGCCATCTGCGGAGTCGCATTCACCAGAATGGTCGGTTCAAAGAAACGCCCGCCCAATGCGTGCCGATGCCCGCCCGCAATGACCTTGGCTCCCTTGGATACCGCATCCTTAATATGGCTTTCCACTTTCTCCACGGCCGCGTTGTCAATCAGCGGCCCCTGTGAAGACCCCGCTTCCAGCCCCGGCGCCGGCTTCAACTGCTTCACCGCCGTCACCAGTTTTTCGGCAAACGCATCGTAGACCGAATCCTGCACCAGCACGCGGTTGGTGCACACGCACGTCTGCCCGGTGTTGCGATACTTCGAAGCAATTGCCCCTTCCACCGCGGCATCCAGATCCGCATCATCAAAAACAATGAATGGCGCGTTTCCGCCAAGTTCCAGCGAAAGCTTCTTGATCGTTCCCGCACACTGCGCCATCAACACTTTTCCAACTTCGGTCGAACCTGTGAATGAGAGTTTTCGGACGATCGGATTCGACGTCAACTCCGCCCCGATTTCTTTTGCTGAACCGGTGATCACGTTCAACACGCCTTTTGGGACTCCCGCGCGCTCGGCAAGCTCCGCGAGCGCCAGCGCGGAAAATGGTGTCTGCGTCGCGGGTTTGATCACCACCGTGCATCCTGCTGCCAGCGCCGGCCCCGCCTTGCGCGTAATCATCGCCAGCGGAAAGTTCCACGGAGTGATGCAAGCCACCACACCGATGGGCTGCTTCAGTACGACGATGCGCTTATCCGCCTGATGACCCGGAATCGTGTCGCCGTAAACGCGCTTCGCCTCTTCGCCAAACCACTCCAGAAACGCCGCCGCATACGCCACTTCCCCCCGCGATTCCGTCAGCGGCTTTCCCTGCTCCAACGTCATCAGCCGCGCCAAGTCTTCCTGATTTTCCATCATCAGGTCGAACCATTTGCGCAGCACATTCGCGCGTTCCTTCGCGGTCCGCGCACTCCACGACTTGAAGGCTTCGTGCGCCACTTCAATCGCGTGCCGCGTTTCCGCCCCGCTCAGCTTGGGAACTTTGCCGATAATTTCGCCGGTTGCGGGATTGTCAACGCCAACCGTTCCGCCGCCAGCCGCCTGCACCCATTTCCCATCCACATAGCAGGCTTCGCGAAACAATCGCATGTCCTTCAAATCAACCGCGGCGACCGCCGCATTTGTGGCCGTGCTCGACATTAAACACCTCGTTCATTTGTAGCGCTGGAAACCCCTGCGTGCCTTGAACAGCGCCGAATTCTGCGCGAAAAGCTTTATGCGTGTGAAAGGGCAACCTGCTTTTGTTCGGAGACGAGCGCCAGCCCCGCCTCCAGCACGTCAAGCCCTTCGTCAAGCTGCTCGTCCGTAACCACCAGCGGCACCAGGATGCGCACCACGTTTCCATACGTTCCCGCTGTGATGGTGATCAGGCCGTGCTCGTACGCGTACTTCGAAAGCTCTTTCGTTTGCGGGCCCGCAGGCTCGCGCGTCTCCCGGTTGCTGACCAGCTCAATCGCGCACATACCGCCGAGGCCGCGCACATTGCCGACCAGGGGAAACTTCTGCTGCCATGCCCTGGCGCGCTCTTCGAATTTCTTTCCGATCGCCGTCGACCGCGCAAGCAGCCCATCCTTCTCGATCGTTTCGATGGCGGCAAGTCCTGCGACGCAAGAAGTGGGATTGCCGGCAAACGTGCTGCCAAGCCCACCGGGAATCGGTGAGTCCATAATCTCCGCGCGGCCGGTGACCGCGGCAATCGGCAAGCCGCCGCCCAGCGATTTCGCTGTGATGAGCAGGTCCGGCTCGACTCCGTAATGCTCGATCGCAAACATTTTTCCGGTGCGTCCGATGCCGCTTTGCACTTCATCCGCGATGAAAAGGATTCCATACTTGTCGCAGATTTCCCGGATCACCGGGAAAAATTCCTTCGGCGGAACCACGAATCCGCCTTCACCCAGCACCGGCTCGGCGATGATCGCCGCCACCTGATCCGCCGCAACCACGCGCTTGAACGTGTCCTCCAGGTGATGCGCGCAAGTCATCTTGCAGGATGGATAGATTAAACCGTACGAGCAGTGATAGCAGTTGGCGTACGGAATGCGATAAATCTCCGGCGCAAAGGGCCCGAAACCAACCTTATAAGGGTTGGTCTTGCTGGTCAGCGACATCGTCAGCAGCGTGCGCCCGTGAAACGCGTCCTCGAAACAGATCACCGCCGGCCGCTTGGTGTGTGCGCGCGCGATCTTCACCGCGTTCTCCACCGCTTCCGCGCCCGTGTTTACAAAGAACGTCTTCTTCGCACCGCGCATTGGCGCCAGCGAATTCAGTTTTTCCGCAAGGGCGATGTACGACTCATACGGCGTGACGCCAAAGCAGGTGTGCAGGAATTTCTCCAGCTGTTCGCGCACGGCTTTTTCCACCCGCGGCGCGCGGTGCCCGATGTTCAGGCAGCCGATGCCGCCTGCAAAGTCCAGGTAGCGGTTGCCGTCGACGTCCTCAATCCACGCGCCCTCGGCCTTCGCGGTGAAAATAGGCGTCACGAGTTGCGGCCCGCGCGGAATCGCCGCTTCGCGGCGCGCCACCAGCGCTTTGGATTTTGGCCCGGGAACTTCGGTGCGTAATTGAATGGTCTTCATGGCTCTCACTTCCCTCTTTTGAATTCAGAAAATTTTGCCTTCTCAGTACCAGCCGATCGGAGTCTCGTCCAGATTGACATACACCTGCTTGGTTTCCAGGTATTCTTCCAGTCCCCAAGGCCCAAGCTCCCGGCCGAAGCCCGACTGTTTGTAGCCGCCCCACGGCGCTTCCACATAGGTGGGCTGCATATGATTCACCCAGATAATGCCCGCGCGCATCGACTTTACGATGCGAAACGCCTTAAAGATGTCACGCGTCCAGACCGCGCCCGCGAGCCCGTACGGCGTGTCGTTGGCGATCTTGATCGCATCAGCTTCGTTCTCAAACGGAATCACCGTGGCCACGGGGCCAAAAATCTCTTCGCGGGCAATCCGCGCGCTGTTGTCCACGTCGTAGAAAATCGTCGGTTCCACGTAAAATCCCTTGCCGAAGGCCTTGGCCCGTCCGCCGCCGATCGCCGTCTTCGCTTCCTTCTTGCCGATCTCCATGTACGAGGTCACGCGGTCGTACTGCTCCTTGCTGACCAGCGGCCCCATCTTCGTGTCACGGTCCAGCGGCGCGCCCAGCTTGATGCGCTTGGCTTTTTCGGTCATGGCCTCGACAAACTTCGAGTAAATCTTTTTCTCCACGAGAATGCGGCTGCCAGCCGAGCACACTTCGCCCTGATTGATGAATACGCCGAAGAGCGCTCCATCCACGGCCGCTTCCCAGTCGGCATCCGCAAAAAATACGTTGGGAGATTTTCCGCCGAGTTCCAAGGTGACCCGTTTTAGCGTGTCGGCCGCGCTCTTCACAATGATCTTGCCCACCACCGCGCTGCCTGTAAACGCGATCTTGTCCACGCCGGGATGCGCCACCAGCGCAGCCCCAGCAATTTCGCCAACTCCGTTCACCACGTTCACCACGCCCGGCGGCAAGCCGACTTCCTCCAGCCAGCTAGCAAATTCAAGCGCCGTCAGCGGCGTCTGCTCGGCCGGCTTCAAAACGCACGTGCATCCCGCCGCGAGCGCCGGCGCCAGCTTCCACGCCGCCATCAGCAACGGATAGTTCCACGGAATAATCTGCCCCGCGACGCCGACCGGTTCGCGGAGCGTAAAACTCAAAGCGTTGGCCGGAACCGGCATCACGCTGCCGTTCACTTTATTCGCCAGGCCGCCGTAGTATTCGAAACAAGTCGCCACGTCGCCGATGTCGTATTCGGCCTCAACGATTGGCTTCCCGGTGTTACGCGATTCCAATTCCGCCAGCATAGGCTGATTTTGCCGGATCTTTTCCGCCAGCTTGAATAGAATGCGCCCGCGATCCTGCGCCGTCGTCGCCGGCCACGGGCCGGAATCAAACGCCGCCCGCGCCGCTTTCACCGCTTTGTCCACGTCACTCGCGTTCGCCGCCGCAACGTGCGCAATGACTTCTTCTGTGGATGGATCGAAAACAGGAAACGTCCCGCCCGAAGAACTCGAGACCCACTGGCCATTGACGTAGTTCTGGTAGGTTTTCACAGCGGTTTTCGCCGGACTGGACATAAATTTCCTCCCACTTCAAAACTCAGGCTGGCGTCGAGCCCTCGGCCAATTTCCGTGCCGCTTTCCGGCTGCCATAAACAAAAAAGAAAAACGCCGCCAAGCCGATAAACCCGAGCGTGCCGCCAAACATCCAGATCTCGTAGGAAAGGAGCGAAGTGATCTGCTGCGCCGGGAAAAACGCCAGCGCGATACCCAGAATAGTCGTCAGCATGCCGCTAACGCCCGCGAATAGCAGCATCCCGCGGCCGTAGTGTCCGCGGACAAAATTCTGGTCGAAGGCAATCTTTAACAGCGCCCCGAACATATAAAGGAACGGAATCAATTGCAGGACCACCGCCAGCGAAAGCAGCTTCTGAAAAGTTTCCTGAACGCCGGAACCCGTCAGCGTAAAGTTCAGAATCACCAGGATAAGCGAGACACTCGCATGAACGAGCAGCGCGGGATAGGGAGTAGCGTACTTCGGGTGAATCTTGCCGAGCCACGAAGGCAAATAGGAATCGAGTCCGGCGACAAACGGAATCCGCGCCGACCCTCCGAGCCACGCGGAACCAATGCCCGCGATTGACAAGCTCAGCATGAACGCAAACGGCGCCACAATCCACGAAACGCCAACCTGCCCCGCCATGTGGCTGACCGCCTGCACAATTCCCTGCAATACGCTGATGCTGTCTTTGCTCACCGCAATCAGCAGCGTCAAAGTCGCGCCGACATAGAGAAATCCTGAAAACAGGCCGCCCCAGGCCACCGCTCCCGGCAAGGTCTTCCGCGGATTTTCAATCTCGTCGCCCATGATGGAGGCAAGTTCCAGCCCAACCAGGCCAAAACAAATCACGCCAAACGAGTTCAGCACAAAGCGCGGATTCGCGGGTATTCGAAAGTCCGCCCAATGAATCGAGGTCCCAAACCGCAAACACACCACCACGCCAAGCCCCATCAGCAAAAACGCTGCTGCGAACGTCCCGATCCCGCCGAGATTATTGATCCACTTGCCCACGCCAAGTCCCATGATATTCAAAATCACCAGCACGCTGAGCAGCACCACGCTTGCCGCCAGCGCGAACGGCTTGTTGTCCCCCAGTGACGCATGGCTCGGCCCCAGCACAAAAACGGAAACGCCGACGAAATACAGCATGATCGTCGGCACGTACATCATGTTGTTGGTCCAATAACACCAACCGGAAAGAAAACCGTGGAAGTCGCCGAAAACTTCCTTGGCCCAAAGGTAAACCCCGCCTTCGCCTGGATACCGGTGCGCCAGCTCGATCACCGCGATTCCCTGCGGCCAGAAAAACAAAATCAACGAAATGATCCACAGCCAGATGGTGACGCCGCCATTCGCGGCAATCGAAGGCAAAACATTCAGGTTGAAAACAGCGACGACAAACAGGAGGACGAGGTCGCGCTTGCCGAGTACCCGCTTCAGGTGCGTGGTTCCAGTGGAGGAAGGCGAAACGTCAGCTTCCGCGAGCGCGGCCTCGTGACTCAAACTTTTCTCTCCTTAGTGTCCGGCCGCGCCAACGAACTGCGCGCCGCGTTCCTGCTGGGCCTTGGCCAGGCCGGGGGCGACCTCTTCAAAAACAGCGAGGTGCTTGTCGATGTCGGCTTCCGTGTGCTGCACGGAAATCGTCCACTGCTCGTCCCACCAATAGGGCATCGCCAGCACGCCGCGGTTAACCATGCCGAACCAGAATTGCCGCCAGATATCCACGTCAATCTTCAGCCAGTCGCGGTAATTGCGAATCTCCTGCGGGTAGAACATCAGCGCGCCATTCACGCCGGCGCTGGCAACGTAAGCCTGCACGCCGTTTTTCTTGACGATGGCGCGATACCCGTCAGTCAGCTTCTTGCTGAGCTTGCCCACGTGCGCGTAATTCTCGCGCGTCAGCACTTCGCGGAATACCGCAATTCCCGCCGCCATCGCAAAGCGATTTGTGTTGTACGTGCCGCCGTGGAAAACCTTGTGCTGGACGATCAGGTCCATCACTTCCCTGCTCGCGCCGAACGCCGCCAGCGGAACGCCGCCGCCGATGGACTTGGCCAGCGTGATCATGTCCGGCTTCACGCCGAAGTATTCGCTCGCACCGCCCCAGCCGAGCTTCGCGCCGGTCTTCACTTCGTCGAAAATCAGCAGCGCGCCGTTTTTGGTGCAGATCGCGCGCAGGCCTTCGAGGAAGCCGGGCTGTGGCATGCAAAGCCCAACGTTCATCAGGATCGGTTCAATGATGATCGCCGCAATTTGTCCCGGAAACTGCTTGAACCTGTTTTCGACGCTGCCGAGATCGTTAAAGGTGGCCACGGTGACGTTGTCGAGGACCGATTTAATAACGCCGAGGCCGCCGGGCACAGAATTCGGCGCGTGAATGTCGCCGGCATCTTCCAGCTTCGGCTTGACGCTGACGAGCGCCGTGTCATGCAGTCCGTGATAAGCGCCCTCAAAACGCAGAATTTTGTCGCGGCCCGTTGCGGCGCGCGCGATGCGGCAAGCGTGCATGGTGGCTTCCGTGCCGCTGTTGCCGAACCGCACCATCTCCACCGGATACCGCGCGCAAATTTCTTCCGCCAGTTCCAGTTCCATGCCATGCGGCATGCCAAACGTGGTGCCACTGTCAGCCATCAGTTTCACTGCTTTGACCACCGCGGGATGACCGTGCCCGGCCATCAGCGTGCCAAAGCAGAGGTTGTGATCGATGTATTCGTTGCCGTCGATATCTTTGATTTTGCTGCCATGCCCTTCCGCCACAAAAATCGGATAGGGATCGTACGCGCGGTAATTGCTGGCAACGCCAAGCGGAATGCGTTTCTGCGCCTTCTTGTGCGCTTCCGCCGATTTCGGCGTGCGCTTCTCGTACAGGGCGATTTCCTTCTGAAGTATGTCGTGCATTTGCTGCTCCATCCAGGTAGGCCTTCCCAACTTGGTCACCTGTGGCAGGTCTATTCCCTGCGGTCAGTGTAGGGGCGACTCGACGTCGCCTCCGTGAAGGGCCGGCTTTTGCCGACTCTTTGTAGGGGCGGCTTTACGCCGCCTCTCTCAGCGAGGTAAACAGCGCGGTTCCCGCGGCGAACTTCGCTTACTAGTTTACGCCTCTTTCGTAACTTCCTGCAGCCGCGCGGGCAGTCTCCGCGGCCCCGTTTCAACTGTTCGCGCGGAAACGCCCCGGCCTGGATCGGGCGCTTCCGCGCAAAAGTTCTCTCTTCCAGACCTTAGAAGAGAATCTTCAAGGCAAACTGCATCACGCGCGGATCGCGTAACTTCAGGACTTGTCCGAAGGTCGAGTCCGTGAAGTTTCCGTCCGGGTTTTCGAATTCCGTGTGATTCCAGGCGTTATAGAACTCCGCCCGGAATTCGGTGTTGATCTTCTCGGTGATCGGGGTCCTCTTAGCGATCACCAGGTCCGTGTTGCTTAGTGCCGGACCGCAGCAAAGGGCATGGGGGGTGTTGCCGAACGTACCCAGTTGCTGAGGGCAGGTAGACGGCGGAGCCCCAGTAGCAGGGAAGCCAACGACCGGATCGCAGAAGGTCGAGGTATTGAACCAGAGTCCATTATTGGTTCTCGGATTGACGAACTGAGTTGGGCCGGTATGATACGGCGTGTTGGTGTCCTCAAAGAAGAAGCTGCTCTGCAACTCCGCGTCATTCTGGTTCTGAATACGGATGGGGAAGCCGCTCTGATAGGTGACAATGGCGGAAACCTGCCAGCCATTGGCGACCTTTCCGGCAAACCCCTGCTTCTTCGGAATGGGGAGCTCCCACACCGGGCTGAACACGAAGCGGTGTTTGGCGCTCAAGAGAGAAACGCCGCGCGTTGCACGGGGGTCGATGGGATTCAACTCGTTTTCAAACGACGCGCCCTGGTCAATCGCTTTGCTAAAAGTGTAGGAACCCTGGAAGAGCAATCCGTGGGAATAATTTTTCTCGACGGAAACCTGCAGGCCATTGTAGTTGGAGTTGGCGTTGGTATCTTCCGAAAAAATGTTGCTGAAGACGGATGTGCCATCCGCCGGGCAGCCATTTCCGAGATTGGGGCCGACAGGAGTGCAGTTCGGCGAGGAATAGGGACGCAATCCGACCAGTTCCACCGGTGTGCCGCCGGTAGCGCCGACGATCGTGCAGCCCGCGGGGTTATGGGGATTGCCAAACGGACACGGAATGTTGGGGCTGGTCGCAGTCGAGCCCGGCGCATAGGGCAAATGGAAGGTCACGCCGGCCGGCACGGTGAAAGAGTAGAAGTTGTCCGAACCGAAAGTGCCGCAGCCTACGCTGGACCCCGGATTAAAGCTGATGGCCGGATTGTTGAGATCCAGACAAGTCTGCGAGTTCCCGTAGTTCAGGTCGCGGGATGCCAGCAAACGGTGCCCTTGCGTTCCCACGTAGGCGACGCGGAGCAACATGCTGCTATTCAACTGGCGCTCAAGAGTCAAGTTGTACTGATCCGCGTACTGTGTCCGCAAATGGGGCTGGAATTCACCAAAGAGCAGGTCCGTGCGGAACAACGACCAATCCACGCAACCTTTTGGCCCAGCGGGATCGAAACAAGGAGTGCTTGGAGTCTGGTGGATGATGCCTGTGCTGTTGTTCGGAAGCTGCCCGCCATTTTGCAACACGTAAGGCGTATTAAAGAGCGGGCTGGAAGCAAACGCACTGACGCCGAACGGGGGCTCAGCGCTGAACTGTTCCAGAACGAGTTGCTCAATCGGGTTGTAGAACAGACCATAGCCGCCGCGGATGGTGGATTTCCCCGGTCCACCGGTAATTGCTTTCAAGAGCCCGTCCGTCCAGCCGGGACTCCAGGCCAATCCGATTCTTGGCGCAAAGGCCTTGTAGTAAGTCGAGGTCAGACCATTGGGAACGCCCTTGTCCCCGGGAAAGACAAGCCCCGTGGGGAAGTATGCGTACTGCGAAGAGGTGGGGCCGCAATCCCCTCGGGTAGCAGCTGTCGGGCTGCCGGCACCATTGTTAATGGTATTCGCTCCCTGTTGCGAAAGCCAGCAAGGATACTGCGTAGTGTCTTGACCAGGCCGGAAAGTCTCAATGCGGTTTTTCGTATCAACGTAAGGCGTATTCAGTTCCCAACGCAGGCCGTAGTTCAGCGTCAGATTCGATTTAATCTTCCAGCTATCCTGCGCGAACAGGTAGAGGCCCGTGTTGCGGATATTTTCTCCCTGCGCCGCGCCTCCCGAGTAACTTGTCGGTGTGCCCAGGAAGTAGTCAGGGTAGCCGTCGCTGCCGGCCGGTGAATTGGTGGCCCCGGCAGGTTGGAAAGAGAAGTCTCCGTTAATGTTAAAGTACAGAAACTGATCAAAGCGCTGCCGGCGAACATCCACGCCAAACTTCACGCTGTGTGTGCCAATCACTTTGCTGTAGCTGTCCGACCATTGGAAGGTGTTCCCGATTTGCGGCAATTCCCCTTCAAAATTGTTTCCGATTACGAATCCACCGGCAACGCTCACAAAGGGTACGCCTTGCCGTCCAGGAATGTTGGTTGTGATTCCTGCCGTGGGATTGTTCGGATCCGCGAAGCAGTTGGCAGCGGGGACAAACGATCCGCAGGCATCATGCACACTTGCCAGTGTATTTACTGGATGGTTCAGGTTGCCTTGTCCTTCGCGGAAATAGTTAAAGCGGAATTCGTTGACGGCCGAAGAGCCGATCGTGGAGGTGTGGCTGATATTCCACTGTTGCACGCGGGTCTTGAAAATCCCGCCAAAGCCGGGAACGTTTGCACCTGCGGCCTGGAAAAACGAGAAAGGTTCGTTCGTGTCGTCGTCGTTGAAGTAGTAGTACGCGCTAAAATGCTGCGTTGAGCTGAAATTATGATCGAACCGCACGGTAAACTGATTGGAAGTTTCCCGCTGGTCCGGCACCAGGGTTACCTGCCCCGTTCCCACCGGCGCCACATAGTTCTTATAGAGAGCCACGGCCGTGGGATCGAAACACGTCGTAGGGATCTGGTTGTTTGGGAAAAGAATTTGATAATTCTGTGGCGTCGGCGTACCGCCGGCCTGAATATTTGTCAATTCTGTATTTGCCGCAGGACTCAACGATGAGCCGCAGCGCGTCTGGACGATACTCGCGAAGCTGGCATCTGACAAAGTGCCTGCAAATGGTGTTTCGGCGGAGAAGTCTCCCGTTGCCTGCGCGGTTGTCGGCAGAAACACGCTTCCGGAAGAAATACCCTGGGCTAGCCGGTTGCCTTCATAAGTGGCAAAAAGGAATGTTTTGTCTTTCTTGATCGGCCCGCCTAAAGTGGCTCCAAATTGGTTCTGCTTGTAGTCCGGCTTGGGCGACGGGACGAAGGAGAACTGCTTGGAATTGAGAACCTTGTTGCGGAAGAATTCGTAAACGTCGCCGTGGACGCTGTTCGTGCCGGACTTGGTGACCACGTTCACCACCGAACCAGAGTTGCGGCCATATTCCGCGTCGAAGGTGTTGGTGAGCACGCGAAACTCTTCGATGGCGTCGGGAGAAGGCTGAATCGCAGGGCCGTTCACAAAGATGTCGTTGCCGTCGCCGCCGTTCACCATGTAGTTGTTGGAGCGCCCGCGGCCGCCGTTCACCGAAACCACGCCCGGGTTGTTGCTGCCATAAAACAGATCCGCGCCCAACTGCGACTGCACACCAGGCTGCAACTGCAGCAACTGGTAAGCGTTGCGCGAGTTCAAGGGGAGTTCTCGCACCGACTGGTCGGTCATCACCGCGCCGAGCTGCGTCGTCGTCGTGTCAATCACCGGCGGCGCGCCGGTCACTTCGACCGTGTCCACCGCGGAGCCAACGGTCAGGGGAATATCCACTGTCGCAATTTCGCTCAATAGGAGAACGATTCCCTTGCGCGCGTATTTCTTGAATCCCGGCTGATTGACGTCCACCTCATAGCTGCCGACGGGTACTTCGAGGAAAAGATATTCTCCGCTGCTGGAGGTCTGCGCTTCGCGGGCGAGGTTCGTGCCCTCATTGATCAGCGTAACCTTGGCGCCGACAACGGCGCCGCCGCTCGCGTCCGTCACCGTGCCTCGGATGCGGCCGCCGGTGCTTTGTGCATTGGCAAGGGAAACGGTAATAAAGAAGCTGAAGAGTGCGAGGACGGCGGCAAACAAAATATTATGGCAACAGACAGACCGAAGCTGCTGAAGTCGCTTTGCGTCTTTCATTTGGACTCACCCCTGTTTCATCGAAGATCTCCTGCCCCGGCACAAGATTCTTCGTGGTTGCTACTTCCCGCTGAACCTTACTATAATCCAGTAAACTTAGAGAAAGCCGGGACCTGTGTCAAGCAGAAAGAATTTCTCGCCCACATCGAAATCTCCGGGCCGCCAGCCGCTTCTGCGCATCTCCGAAGTGGCCCGCAGGCTCGCGATTTCCTCTTCCGCGTTGCGCGCCTGGGAAGCGCTGGGCCTCGTTTCGCCGCAGCGCACCGAGAGCCGCTACCGCATGTACACCGAAGCCGACGTCCGGCTGCTGCAGCGCGCCATTTTCCTGCGCCGCGCGCGCGGCCTGAACCCCGCCGCCATCGTCCACGTCCTCAAGAAACAGGGCCTCGTCTCCGCTCCCGCCGACGCGCCGCAGCTTCCTGGCCAGCGTTTCCGCCGTCTCCGGATGCGGCGCAAGCTTTCTCTCGCCCAGGTCGCCCGCGCCACCAGCGTCTCCGTTGGATTCCTCAGCGCCCTCGAACGCGGCCAGATGCGCTGCTCCATCGCTACGCTGCGCCGCATCGCCCGTTTTTACAAAACCAACATCATCTCGCTCTTTGAAACCAACGGCGAAGCCCAGCACCTCGTGCGCCCCTCGGAGCGCAAAATCCTCGAAACCAGCCCCAACGTCCGCATGGAACTTCTCGCCTGGGGCAACACTGCCATGGAGCCGCATCTCTTCCGTATAAAACCTGGTGGCGGCAGCGGCGAATCCTACTCGCATGAAGGCGAGGAATTCCTCCATGTCCTGCGCGGTGAATTCGAGCTCTGGTTGCATAACGCCGGCCACTACCATTTGAAAGCCGGCGACAGCCTGTATTTTGAAAGCTCCACGCCGCATCGCTGGAAAAATCCCGGCCGCGCCGAAACATGGGTCTTGTGGGTCAACACGCCGCCCACATTTTAGAATTGCACTCCAGCGTGCGGCGATCCGCGCACCATAGGTGATACAAAGGTGGTGACCACCATCGTGGGAGGCAAGATCGTCTATGAAGCCAACGCAAAATAAACTGCGCTCACTCCGCATGGCAGGCATATTACTTGCGTGCGTGACTCTGCTCGCATCGTGCCAGAAAAAGGAAGAGTCGCTCAGCCTGCTCGTCTGGGAGGGCTACGCCGATCCCACCTTTGTCCACGCGTTCGAAGTGGAGCACCACTGCAAAGTCTCCGCATCCTACATGGGCTCCAGCGACGACCTGGTGGCAAAACTTCGCGGCGGCAGCGCCGCCAACTACGATGTAATCTCGCCGTCCAGCGACGTCGCCGCTTCCATCGCGCGCGCAGGCCTCGCCGAACCTTTGGACTTGAGCAAACTCCCAAGTTATTCCCAGCTGTCACCAAAACTTCGCGAGCTTCCCCTCGTAAAATCGAATGGCAAAACGTTCGGCGTCCCCTTCATGTGGGGCCCGAATCCGCTTCTCTTCGACACCACCGTCTTTGCAAAGCCGCCGGACTCCTGGGCAATTTTCTGGGACCCGAAATTCAAAGGCAAAATTTCCGTCTGGGACGATCTCTCCACTCTGTACATGGCCGCGCAAATGCTCGGCTACGACAAGCCCGACTCGTCGCAACTCTACAATCTTTCCGACGAGCAACTCGCCGCGGTTAAACAGAAACTTCTCGCGCTGAAGCCCAACATCCGGAAAATGTGGGCCGCCGGCGGCGAATTGACGAACCTTTTCGAAAATCACGAAGTAGTCGCCGCGATGGGCTGGCCGCTGATGACCAATCAATTGCACCTGGCGAGTTTTCCCATTGGCGAAACGATTCCCAAGGAAAACACCACAGGCTGGATCGACCACCTGATGATCACCAGCGCCAGCCCGCACAAGGAACTCGCCTACGCCTTCCTCGAATACATGATCCAGGCGCAGACCCAGAAAAAAGTCACCGACGTCACGCATTACACTCCGGCCAATCCCGCATCGGCGCAATCCATGAGCGAGACCGAGAAAAAAGGCCTGCATCTGGATGATCCCGATGCCTACATGCAGCGCATCTATTTCTGGCAGGATGTGCCGCGCCGCGCAAAGTACATCGAAATCTGGAACGAGGTGAAGGCCGCCCCGTGACGCAACCGGTTTCCAGCGCGACTTCGGGAAATGTGCTGCTCGAAGTCCGCAACGTCGCCAAACATTTTGGCCCGCGCGAAGTGCTGAAACACATATCGCTCGAAATTACCTCGGGCGAATTTCTCACCCTGCTCGGTGAAAGCGGCTCCGGTAAAACGACATTGCTGCGCCTGATCGCCGGCTTCGAACAACCAACCAGCGGCGAAATCTGGATGAGCGGCCAGCGCCTGGACACGCTGCCTCCCTACAAGCGCCGCGTGAACACCGTCTTCCAGAACTACGCCCTCTTTCCGCATCTAACCGTGCAGGGAAACGTCGGCTACGGCTTGCAGGTGAGCGGGGTTGCGAGACCGGAAATTCCCAGCCGCGTAAACGAGGCGTTGCAGATGGTGAAGATGCAGGAATTCGCGGCGGCGCGCCCGGCAAAACTCAGCGGCGGCCAGCAGCAGCGCGTCGCCCTCGCCCGCGCGCTCGTGAATCGTCCAGAACTTCTGCTGCTCGATGAACCGCTCTCCGCGCTCGACGCCAATCTCCGCAAACAGATGCAGGGCGAGCTGAAATCGCTGCAGCGCGAACTCGGGATCACCTTCCTCTTCGTAACCCACGATCAGGACGAGGCCATGGCGCTTTCCGACCGCATCGCCCTGTTAAAGGATGGCGGTCTCGAACAGGTTGCCTCGCCCCGCGAAATCTACGCGCACCCCGCCACCAGTTACACCGCCGAATTCATCGGACAGACCAACCTGCTTCGCGCCAACGTAAAAAACGGCGTGGTCGACTGCGGCTCGCTGCAATGGCGCGCAACGCAACCGGCCGGCCCCGCTCTCTTTTCCTTGCGGCCCGAGTCCATACATTTATCGCCGGATGGGCCGGTCCCGGCCGACGCAGTGCGCTTCCGCGCCGCGGTCCGGCAGCAGATTTTCTCCGGTTCCAGCGAGCATCTGGAACTCGACTTATCCGGCCAGCCGCTGCGTGCGCGAATCCCCGCGCGCGGCCCGCTCGCCGGCGAACAGGAATTTTGGTTTTCTCCCGCGGAAGCCGTAGCGGTCCGCCAGTGATCTAAAATGTATTCGCGCGCCTACAAATGGATCGTCTCCGCGCCTCCGCTCCTCTGGGTGGCGGTTTTCCTGTTGCTTCCCTACGCGCTGATGTTCGTCCACAGCTTCTGGCTGGTGCGCGACGGCATGATCGCCCACGAATGGAATTTGCAAAATTACGCCAAGCTTTTCCAGAACCCCGTCTACCTCGAAGTATTGTTCCGGACCATGCGCATCGCCGCCGGTGTCACGCTGCTTTCCCTGCTCCTCGGGTATCCCCTCGCGTATTACATGTCATTTCACGGCGGTGTCCGCAAGGATCTTCTCTATCAGTTGGTGATCGTCCCCCTCTGGGTGAGCTACCTCGTGCGCGGCTACGCCTGGAAAACAATTCTCGGCTCTGAAGGTGTCCTCAATGGCTTTCTGCAGTACATCCACGTCACCAAAGAACCGGTCAGCTTTTTCCTCTACAGTCCATTCGCCGTCGTCCTCATGCTCACGCACATCTACACGCCCTTCGTCTTTCTCCCGCTCTACGCCTCGCTCGAACACATCCCGCGCAATCTCGTCGAAGCTTCGCACGATCTCGGCGCCGGCTCCCGCGCCACTTTCCTGCGCGTCATCCTGCCTCTCTCCCTTCCCGGCCTCCTGGCAGGCGCGACCTTCGCCTTCGTGCTGACCCTCGGCGATTTTCTCGCCCCGCTCCTTGTCGGTGGCCCATCCAGCATCATGATCGCCAACATCGTCCAGAGCCTCTTCGGCACAGCGTACGATTGGCCACTGGGCGCCGCAATTTCCGTCTGCATTCTTCTGCTTACGATCTCACTTCTGTTTCTCACCGAGCGCCTGGAAAAACGGTGGTCCTTCCGATGAGCCGCGCAATCAATACCGCCCGCCGACCGGTGTTACTCGGCATCTACGCGCTGCTCGTCTTCGCGTTTCTCTATCTGCCGATCGTGGTGCTGATCCTTTACTCCTTCAATCGCGATGGCGTCGGTGGCTTTCCCCCCAAACAACTGACCTTCGCCTGGTACCTCCTCCTCTTCAGCGACTCGGCCATCTGGGATTCTGTTCTTAACAGCTTGCTAGTAGCCGCGGGCGCCGTTGCCCTCTCACTCACGCTGGGACTTCTCGCCGCTTTGGCCCTCGACCGCGCCAACTTCCCCGGCAAATCCATCTTCCGCCGGCTGGTCCTTCTGCCGTTGATCCTTCCCGGAATCATCACCGGCCTCTCCCTGCTGATGTTCGCGGTTTTCTCCGGATTGCAACTCAGCCTCGCCACCGTTTTCCTCGGCCATGGCACCGCGCTAATCTCCGTTGCCACCACCGAACTTTTCGCCGGCCTGCAAAAAATGGACCGCGCGCAAGAAGAAGCCTCGCTCGATCTCGGCGCCACGCCCTGGCAAACCTTCTGGCGCGTGACGCTCCCAAACCTGAAACTTTCCCTGATAGCCGCCGGCCTGCTCATCTTCACGCTCTCGATGGACGAAATCGCCGTCACGTTCTTCCTCATCGGCCGCGACAACACGCTCCCCCTCGAAATCTGGGCCCGCCTGCGCCGCGGCATCACCCCGGAAATCAACGCCATCTCCACGCTGATCTTTGCCGTCTCCGTAATTTTAATTTTGATCTGGTACCAGATTCGCGCACGGTCCACCGGCAAAGAAGCACAAGAACTTTTGGAACGCCCCTAGGAGAAAGACCCCATGTCCCAATCACGCCGCGATTTCATCAAGTACGTCGTAGCCGGATCCATCGCTTCCGGATGCCCGCTCGACAAAGCGCTCCTCGAAGAACCGGGCGGGGCAGCCGCAACCCCACTCGTCGAAGGCGAGCACTTCGGCGTCTGCCATCAGGTCCGCGACGGCCACTCGTTTCCCAAACCCGACGCCACCAAAAAGGCGGATGTTGTCATCGTCGGCGGCGGCGTCTCAGGTCTTTCCGCGGCGTATTTCCTGAAAGGCAAGGACTGGCTGCTACTTGAGAAAGAAGATCACTTCGGCGGCAATGCCTACCAGGAAGAATACGAGGGCCAGATCTTCGGCACCGGCGCCGCGTACGGCTATCGCGGCGACGCCGGCGACCAACTGGCGAAAGAGATCGGCCTGGACTTGCCGCTCATAAGCATGCCCGATCCCATCATCGACAACGGCAAATACGCACCAGACATTTGGCGAACGGGAATCAACGATCTTCCTTACTCGAAAGAAGTCGTCGCCAGCTTCAAGAAATATCGCGACGACGTCATGAAAATCGACATCAAGAAAAACATGCTCGAACTCGACCAGGAACCCTTCACCAAGTATCTGGCGCCATACGCGCCGGAAATCACCAAGCTCTGGGATGCCTACGGCCCCTCCAACTGGGGCGCCTTCTCCGAAGACACCTCCGCGCTAATCGGCATAGGCGACACACAATATCTGGTTCAGGGTCTGGACGACCAGCGCGTGATTCTGCCTGGAGGCCTCGGCTGCATCACCCACAAACTGGTGGAAGTCCTCAAGCCACATTACGCAGAGCGCATGCTGAGCGACGCCACGGTGGTTGCGGTTGTCCCCGACAAGGACGAAGTCCGCGTCACCTACGCGCAGGGCGACAAGGTCACAACCGTGGCCGCAAAAGTAGTCCTGATGTGCACGGCGAAATACATCACCTCCCGCCTCGTCGCCGGCCTTCCCAACGAGCAAAAGCAAGCCATGCGCCGCACCCGCTACGCACCCTATCCGATGATCAACATGATTTTTGACAAGCCGATTTATCGCAAGGGCTACGACAACTGGTGCCCGGGAAAAACCTTCACCGACTTCATCGTCGCCGACTGGACCATCCGCAACAATCCCGGCTACAAACCGAAATACAACATCCTCACCTTCTACACCCCGCTGCGCGAATCCGAACGCGCCATTCTCCTCGACGAATCGGGTTGCAAAACGCTGGCGGCAAAAGTCCTCAAAGACTTCCAGGGCCTGCTCCCCGAATTCAACGTCGACCCCGTCGAAATCCGCATCTACCGCCGTGGCCATCCCATGTTCATGGCCGTCCCGGGGCAATACACAAAAAATCGGGTGATCGCCTCCAAACCGATGGATCGCATCTTCTTCGGCAACTCCGACTCCGGCGGCCCCGAATCTCTCACCAGCGAAGCGGTCCGCATCTCCCATGCCGGCGTCGAGTGGGCCAACCTGGTCCTCGCCGGAAAGCCCGGCGCCGCCGATCTCGCCCACAAAGCCCTGACCGAGGTCACCCTCTAGTTTTTCAACTGCGTTTCGCAGGCGATACAATGCAAAAGCGTTCTCGCGGAGGAATCATGGCCAAAGCAGTGGATGACTTTCAGAAATTTCGCGCCGAGCTCAATGAGGAAATCCTCAACTGCGGGCACCTCGGCATCAAGCGCTTCTTTTCCCTGGACCACCAGGCCTATGAAGCCGGCGCGCTCGACGCCCGCACCAAGGAGCTCCTCGGCCTCGTCGCGTCCACGGTTCTGCGCTGCGACGACTGCATCACCTACCACCTCGTCCGTTGCGGCGAAATCGGCTGGAAACGCGGCGAAGTCATTGACGCCCTCAACGTCGCCCTGGTCGTCGGCGGCTCCATCGCCATCCCCCACGTCCGCCGGGCCTTTGCCAGAATGAGGGAGATACAAGGGCTTCAGCCTGATGTAAAATAGACTGCACTCCAGCCATGAGCACGACACCCACAGCCATCGCCGCCGAACAGGCAAAATTCCTGCCCAGGCTGCGCGGCTTTCTGGGCGCAGCCCTCTTCTTCGCGCTGCGGCGTTTCCCGCGCCTGCTACAACTCCACCGCAACAAAAGCTCCTGGGCACTGTTCCGCTTCGCACTCGCGTGCTTAGGCGCCGCGGTTGTGGTTCTGCCGCTGAGTCTGTGGAACGGCTGGATCACCGCGATTTTCGGCCTGGCATTATTCGTTGTGGCAATTCTGCTCCCGCCTGCCGAACCCGAATCCAGCACCGATCGCAAAGCCCGCGAGCTCGGCGCGCAAACCGTTGTCAGCGGCGGCGAATACCAGCCCGGCAATGCGCCCGTTGCCAGCGTCCGTCTGTTCATATCCCCCGAACATATCTGGGCGCTCGACTCCCACTTTCATCCTCTTGTGGTCATTCCCATCACGGAGATCGCCCGGATGCGGCTCGAGCCGGCCGCCAGCGGCTGGCTGCTCCAGCTTCGCTGGGGAGATCACAAAGCGGAATTTTCCTACCACGGCATTTTCGCGGAACGCTTCGCCAGATTGGCGGAGGAAACCATCCTCGCGGCGAACCCATCGACCGCGAGCGTAGTTCGGAAGCAACGCGCGGCGGGTGCCTAGCCCGGGCGACGCCGCAATTTGAAGCATCGAATCCTTTGGCGGAAGTGTGTCAAACTAGAGCCATGGCACGCGGTTGGGAGAGTAAAGATGTCGAGTCCCAAGTGGAAGCGAAAAAAACGATGAGCACCTCTCCGAGCAGAGGACCAAAAACACCCGACGAATTGCGCCGGGAACAGGAATGCCGCGACCTCCAACTTTCCCGCATTCGAATCGTCAACGACCTGCAGGTAGCAACCAATCCCAACCACAGAAAATCCCTCGAAGCCGCCCTCGCACACCTCGACCAGAAAATTGCCAAATTAAGCTGACTTCAGTTTTAGGGAAATTTGCTGCGTCGCCAGATTTTCCCGTCGCCCCAGAAACTAGTCGGTAAACACCACGCCCACCGCCGTCGTCCCCTTCTCCGCCCCTTCTTCAATCCTCACCACGTAACCGCGCAGGACCATTTCCTGCACGCCGTTGGTCCCGGGCGCCTGCATCACCACTTGCACTTCCGATTGCATCCGCGGACTGTGTTTCAATGAAATCAGCGCGCCCTGGATCGAAAGATCTCTCACCAGCGTGTCTTCCTCGAACTTCTGGCCCTCCGCGGTGACCCCGGTAACGCATGCCTGGAACTGCGCTTCCCGCCGCAGCGAGGTACGCGAACCCGGCATGTGCGCCTGCACCGGTTCGCTGGCCGCGCCGAGCGTAATCACCATTCCTTCGCTCGCGGCAAATACCGAATCAAACTCCTCCCGCGCCTGCCGCAGCAGGTGGTCCACGATCCGGTCCGTCGAATCCGGGTCGTGGTGAAACAGCACCAGGGTTTTCACGCCGGTTTCCCGCGCCACTCTCACGCCTTCGCTCCACGATGAGTGGCCCCAGCCTTTGCGGTCGTGCGCAAGCTGCGCCGGCGAATACTGCGCATCATTGATTAAGATGTCCGCGCCCGCCGCCAGTTCGCGCAGGTTCATGTCCAACGCCGGCACCCCGGGCTCGTTGTCCGTGGTATACACAACCGTTCCCGCGGGAGTTTCGATGCGGTATCCCAGGCAGCCCTGCGGATGATTTAGCCAGCGCGTGGTGACTTTATTTTCACCGATCTGGAAGGACTCGCCGCCATCCACTTCGCGAAACTTCCGTTGCGCGGTCATCGCCGAGAAATCCACTGGGAAATACGGCAAAGCCATCTGCGCTTCAAACACCTGCCGCAGTGAATCGGGTCCCAGGAATTTCGAACGGAAACTGTAAAACTGGAATTGATTCTTTTGATCGTAGAGGGGCGCAAAAAACGGCAGTCCCTGGATATGATCCCAGTGATAGTGGGTCACTAAAATGTGGGTTGTGGCTGAACTTGCGGTGCCGTCCGCGCCCCAACGATTTCCCAGCACCCGCAGCCCGGTGCCGCAATCGAGAATGAACTTCGTGCCATCCGGCGCCACAAATTCCAGGCAGGGCGTGTTTCCGCCATAGCGCCACGTGGCCGGATCGACGGTCGGCGTCGAGCCACGGACTCCCCAAAAGCTCAGTTTGGCGATCGGGCTGCTCATCTGTCCTTGCGCGGTACTTGGATGACCCTGCCATGGGCAACGCTGACCCCGCCCATCCGTCCCTCTGTGTGCCCTTGTGTGATAGTGGCAGTCGCGGGTAGGAGCGTCAACGAATTCGCTAGGCTTGTTGTCAAAGTTTCCAATAACAGCTTGAGACTTAAAGATGCACCAGGGAAGGCAAGCTCGTAGAATAGACTTGGCGGCAATGCACACTCATTCCCATGCCCCGGGGCACACCCACTCCCACGAACATGCGGGGGATCATTCTCACGGCCACAGCCACGACCATGCCCATCCGCCGATGAGCCCTTCGGTTCTCGCCTGGGCGATGGTGGCAACGCTCGGCCTCGTCGTCGCGGAAGTCTTCGGCGGTTTCCTCGGCCGCTCCGTCGCGCTGCTCAACGATGCGGTTCACAATCTCAGCGACGTCCCCGCGCTCGGAATTTCCTGGCTGGCCATGCGCTGGGCGCAGCGCCCCGCCGACGCCGAAAAAACTTTCGGATACCACCGCTCCGGCACCCTGGCCGCGTTTACCAACGCAATTGTTCTGGTGATCCTCTCGCTTTGGCTTGGTTACGAGGCCATCGACCGGCTGCGCTCACCCCATCAAGTCGTCGAAAGCTGGATGATCTGGACCTCGATCGCAGCCCTCATCGTGAATGGGGGCATCACGCTGGCACTGGTGCGTGGCCATTCCGACCTGAATTTGCGCAGCATCCTGGTTCACAATTTTGGTGATGCGCTCTCTAACATCGCCATCATCGTCGGCGCGGTCGTCATCCAATACACCCACGCGGCCTGGATCGATCCCCTGCTTGGCCTGGCGATTGGCCTGCTCGTTCTCTATTCCTCGATTGGCATTTTGCGCGATTCGGCGCACATCCTGCTGGAGGGCCGCCCCAAGTGCGCCGGCGTGGAAGAAGTCGCGCGCGCCATACTCACCATCGAAAATGTCTACGAGGTTCATGACATCCACATCTGGTCGCTCGGCGGCTCGCACAACGCGCTCAGTTGCCACGCCCGCGTCCCGGACATGCACATGGATCAGTGCGAAAAAATCATCGCCGCCATTCGAAAGAAACTTGCGGAAGACTTTCAGATCGAACACAGCACCGTGCAGCTCGAACGCGCGGGGCTGCCCGCCTCATCTGGCTACGTCATGCCCGAGCCAATGCGAAAAAACTGAATTGAGTGTGGTGGTGTGAAACGCTTTCCCGCCTCAGGCGGGCAGGCGAATCGAGACGCCGCGCTGTTCGTTGAACTGCTGCGTTGCGGCGAAATCCAGAGTATTCAGGGGAATCGTCCGGCGCAGTCCTTCCGCGGTAACGTACTGCAACCGGTCGTTAATCAGCGAATACGCAACCGCGAAAATCAGGCTGCCATCCTGGCGCACAAAAACATACTCAGTCTGTTCTGGCGGAAGCGGCTCGGAGCGCATCCGGCTGCGCCAATTGCTGTCGCTATCCCGTGAAGCAGTCTGCTCCGGAGGCGCAGGTTGGTTCGCGGCTTCAGCGTCATCAGCCTGCGGCGCAGGAGCGCCCTGGTCCGCGTACATCGGAACCGGCATGTAGAATCCGCCATCAATGAAAGGAATTACGAAGCCCGAATCACGCCGGAAGTGCCGCCCGGCATTCGGGTGAACAGCAAAAAAGTGAGGGTAATCAAACCCAAGCCCGGGCACCGGATTGTCGCCGTTCGAAAATCCCCCGTTCGGGAAAACCGGGTCGGTCGAAAAATTGCTCCGGCGAGCAGTCGTGTGGTTCCAGCCGGTCGGACGCGTCGCTCTTGGCGCGGAGCCCACGCGCGTGTTCACCGGGGCGGTACGGGCCACCGGCCTCGCGGCAACGGCAGAGCGAACCGGCGCGGCATGCGCCACCGCCATTGGCGCGGCGGCAACGAAGGCGTGTGCACCCGACATGGCTGGCATTGCCCCGCCGCCATGCTGCTGCGCCCGCCCGATGAAAGGGATTGTCGAAACAAGAAGGAAAGCTAGGAACGTCCGCCGCATGGTAGCTACCCCGGATAAGGCCCTTGACTGCGTTACATTGTATTAGACGCGCCCATCGGCTTCAACGTTACCCCGATTTGTTTTCCACGATTTCGGGACGGCGACTGGGCTTTCCCGCCAACCGGGACTGTGCTATAACCGAGGGGCCGTGAAACATACCGGTCAGCAGGAAATCGCCCTTGCGGCAGCTAGGGGCGTGGTGGTCGGGGAGTCTGGCCCGTCAGCGCAGTCGGCAAGCGAAACTTCCACTCACCGGCAGGAAGATGCCTCACGGTATTGCCCTGTTTGTTCGCAGCGACTGGAGTCGCGACGCTGCAAGTTGATTTGCAACGTGTGCGGGTATTACATGTCCTGCGCGGACTACTACTAACAATCGCCCGGCGGTCCGGCACCCTGAAAAGACCGCTTTGCGAAATCTATCAAAAGCAGATATGCTTTGCCGTTCCGGGCCGGGTTGCCGCCGGACCTGTACACGGACCAGGAGGAGATTAACGTGGCATTGAAGATGACAGCAAGGGAAGTGGACGGCGTGACCGTCATTGCGATGGACGGCCGGATCGTGCTGGGCGAAGAATCAAACGCGCTGCGCGAAAAAGTGAAATCGCTGATCGCCGAGGGCAAGAAGAAGATCGTGCTCAACATGGACAACATCACGTTCATTGACAGCGCGGGCCTCGGCACGCTGGTATCGGCGCATCACAGCGCCAAGGCCCAGGGCTCGTCTCTGCGGCTGTGCCATCTGGGCACCAAGTTCACCGAAGTTCTGCAAATCACCAAGCTGATGACGATTTTCGACGTCTACAACACCGAAGCCGAAGCGGTCGCCAGCTTCTCCAAGTAATTCTCTCCCGAAGTTGTGGCATAGATTTCTTCCTGTAGGGGCACGATACATCGTGCCCTCTGGCAGGCTCCCGTCTGCCCGTTCCTATTCCCCCGCCCGATACATTGTGATCCCGCTGAGCAACTTCGGATAAAAGTCCGTCGACTTCTGCGGCATCACTTCCCCCGAAGTCGCCACTTTCATCACCATGTCCACGTCCACCGGATTCAACAAAAACGCCACCTGCGCCCCGCGATCCACGGCCTCAATCGCCGCCGCAAATTCCCGCTCATAAGAAAGATTCGCTTCCGACGTCACCGCGTGCGGCGTAACGCCCAGCGCCGGCTCCAAAATTCCCTGGTGCAGCAGCACCACATCCAACTTCCGCTGCAACCGCGATAGCCCCGGCAGGATCTGCGCCATATCCGCCCCAGGATGAAGCGTTAAAAGGTAAAACGCTTTGGAGCCCGTACTCGCCGCGGGATACACGCCGATGGCTCGCTGCGTTTTCGCCTCCGCCAACCGGGTTCGAAACTTTTCGAGAGTCGCGGCCCGCTCCGAATCGCCAGTGAACGAAAAAACCTCCGTCGCAAACCACGGTTCCAGGTAACGCCGCACCGCGCTCCACGAAAAATCCCTCAAATTGTTGACCACTCGGTGCGTCGGCAGAATCGTCAATCCCTCGCTGTGGGTGTTCACAAAGGTCATCATCGAGCGCTCGTAAGGCGCATCCGGAATCACCTTCCCCGCCTTCGTTCGCGACTCGTTCCGGAAGTTCAGCGAAGTCTCATAACGATGGTGGCCGTCCGCAATCACCAGCTTCTGCTCGGCCATCGCTTTCTGAATAGCCGCGACCCGGCCGGGATCCACAATCATCCACAACCGGTGCGTCACTCCGTATTCGTCGAGCAACTCCGTCACCGGCTTTTCCGCCGCTTCCACCTCGCCGAGAATGGCATCCACGCGCTTCTGCGGATCCGAATAAATCATGAACAATTGCCCGGTATGTGTATGCGTGTGCCGCAAAAGTTCCAGGCGGTCGGCCTTGGGTCCGGAAAGCGTGTGCTCGTGGCGGAAAACTACGTTGTTCGCGTAATCCTCCAGCTGGCCCGCGCCAATAAATCCGCGCCGCGTCCTCCGCGTGGAACTTCCCGGTACGGTGAACTCCTGCGTGTACGCATAAAACGCCGGCGCCGCATCCTGCTTCACCGCATTCGCGGCAATCCAGCCCTTCAGCGCCGCGGCCGCCCGCGTGTATACATTATTCTGCGGCGTGTCCTGCGGCGACGAACGCCCCTTCTCCACCGCAATCAGATTGTGCGGGTCCGCGGCGTAATACTTTTCCTGCTGCGCCGGCGAAATCTTGTCATAGGGCTGCGTCAGCACTCGATCAAACGGAGCAACCTCCGGGTTATAACGGTAAGCGCGAAACGGATAAATCAGGGCCATGGCCTCTCCCACCAGAATTTTGTCGCAACGGTAGCCCTTTAGTTTACGCGAATTCCCCGCCATCCGAAAAAAGTTCCAGGTGGCCCTCTTTGTGCCGGATGAATCAAATACAGGCGGCGTATTACAATACAGAGCTATGCCCAACGCAAACTTTGCTACGGTGCGAGCCTTCCTCTTTGATCTGGACGGCACGCTGATCGATTCGAAGCTGGACCTGGTGAACTCCGTCAATTTCATGCTGCGGGAAATGCAGCGGGAAATTCTGCCCCTCGCCACTGTCGCCAGCTACATCGGACACGGCGCGCCGCGTCTAGTCGCCGACGCGCTCGGTCCGGATGCCGCGGAAGCCGACCGCAAGCGAGGCCTGGAGATTTTCCTCGCGCATTACGGCGAACACAACCTGGACGCGACCCGCGCCTACCCCGGCGTCGTCGAAGGCCTCGAAGCCCTTCAGGATCGCCCCATGGCGGTGCTCACCAATAAACCAAAAAAGATGAGCGTCAACATCCTGGAAGCTCTGGACCTCCTGAAATTTTTCCGCGCCGTTTACGGCGGCGACAGTTTCGAAAAGAGAAAGCCCGACCCAGCCGGCGCGCGGGCCATCCTGAAAGATCTCGGCGCCAGCCCCCACGAAGCCGCGATGGTCGGCGATTCCGACGTGGACATAAAGACAGCCCGCAATGCCGGAATGCTGGCCATCGCCGTCAATTACGGCTTCGGCCAGCACGACCGCCAAACCCAGCCCGCCGACCATTACGTCGACAGCCTCCAGGAAATCGCCGCGCTCGCGCTGCCGTCGCGGTAATCCGTCTTTCGATCTAATAACGGTCGATGTTTTGAAATCGGCAGGCTCTTCTATTGAGTGCGGCAGCGTAGCTGTCGCTTTTACGAACCAACCCCTCCTCAAAACCAAACTCAAATTGGGCGAAAACTCTACGCCGCAAAAGCGGGAGCTACGCTCCCGCACTCAAAAATCCCGCAACCCACGCGCAACCAGTTCTTGCCATCCCCAGCCTGGGTTTGTCAGACTCACCGCGTGCTTATTGGCCTCTTCCCCGAGTTGAACGCACCCGGCGGCATCCAACGCGCCGGCCGCCATCTCGCGTTTGTGATGAGCGAGTATGCCGCCTCTCACAAAATGGAATCCCGCTTCCTCAGCCTCAACGACACCCAGGAACTCCATCGCATGCGTGTGGGCGACCGCGAATTCGTCTTCACCGGCGCACACCGCGGCAAGTTGAGATTCGCCGCCAGCGCCATTCGTGCCGCACGCCGCCGCCCGAAACTCGTCCTCGCCGCGCATCCCAATCTCGCCCCGCTGCTCCGCTACATGCGGCTGCTGGCGCCCAGCATGAAAAGTATCGTGTGCACGCATGGAATCGAAGTCTGGGAACCTCTGCCTTCGAATCGGCGCAACGCTCTCTGCCGCGCCACGATCGTGCTCTCCCCCAGCCGCGCCACCGCCGACCACCTTATCAACGTTCAAGGCGTCGCTCACGACCGCATCCGTGTTTTGCCGTGGGCGCTCGATCCCGATTTTGCGACAAAGTATACGGGCGCTCCCCCCTCACCTCTCCCCTCCGATTTTCCGCCCGGCCGCGTGATTCTGAGTGTCGGCCGCTGGCTGGCCACAGAGCGATATAAAGGCATGGACACGCTGATTCTGGCGATGTCGCGCCTGCTCCTCCGCTGGCCGGACTTGCAGCTCGCCATCGTCGGCTCCGGCGACGATCGCGGCTGGCTCGAACACGTCGCCCGCGATAGCGGCGTGCAGCGGCACGTACATTTCCTGACCGACATCTCCTACGGCGAACTTTCCTCCTGCTACGAAGCCGCGGAAATTTTCGCGCTGCCCAGCCGGGGCGAAGGCTTCGGCTTCGTCTATCTCGAGGCCATGGCGCACGGCAAGCCCGTGATCGGCGGCGCGCACGGCGGCGCACCCGAAGTGATCCAGGACGGCGTCACCGGATACGTGGTCCAGCACGGCGATACGGTCCAACTCGCCACCTCCATCGACACCCTGCTCTCCAATCCGGAAAACGCCCGCCAGATGGGGGAAGCCGGCCGCCAACGCGTCGAAAACGAATACCGCTTCAACATCTTTTCCAAGGGCTTCAAGAAAATCCTCCGCGAACTATGCGAATCCTGAACGTCACGCAGAGCTATGCCCCCTTTTTTGAGTTTGGCGGCCCGCCCGAAAAGGTCCGCGCCCTTTCCGAAGGTCTCGCGCAGTTGGGACACGAAGTTACAGTCCTCACCGCCGATTGGGGGCTTGAGCAGCGCATCGCTGATCTTCCCGGCGAACCGCCCGCCGAAAACGGCCCCTTCGGCAAGAGGCGCGAAGTCCGCGGAGTCAAAGCCATCTATCTCGCCAACTGGTTTCATTACCACGCCGTCAGTTGGAACCCCGCCCTGCCTCGTTATCTCCGCGCCCGCCTGCAAAATTTCGACGTGGTCCATGTCTTCGGCCTTTACGATCTCCTCGGCCCGCGCACCGCCGCCGAATCGCAAAAGCGGAAAATTCCCTACGTCGTCGAACCTATCGGCATGTTCGTGCCCATCGTTCGCAACCTGCTCCTGAAACGCGCCTTTCACCGTTTCTTGGGCAATCACATGCTGCAGAATGCCGCGGCCCTCATCGCTACCGCCGAACAGGAAAAATCCGAACTGATCGCCGGCGGAATTCCCGCGGACAAAATTGTTCTGCGCAGAAACGGCGTGGCCGCGCCCGCATCGCTGCCAGAACGCGGCATCTTTCGCAAATCTCTCGGCATCCCCTCGGACGTGAAACTCATTCTCTTCCTCGGCCGCCTCTCGCAAAAAAAAAGCCCCGATCTCCTTTTGCAAGCCTTCGCGCAGCTTCCGCCTTCCTCCACTCCAGTCCATCTCGCCTTCATTGGCCCTGACGAATCCGGGATGCTCGCCCGCCTTCACCAAACGGCTGAGCAACTTAGCGTTGCCCCGCGCGTTCATTTCTCCGGGCCGCTCTCCGGGAATCTCAAATGGGCAGCCTATCGCGACGCCGACATCTTTGTCCTGCCCTCCCAGAACGAAAATTTCGGCAACACCGCCGCCGAATCCGTCGCCGCCGGCACGCCCGTGATCGTCACCGATCAGTGCGGTATCGCCCCTCTGCTCGACGGCGTCGCCGGCCTCGCCGTACCACATTCGGTAAGTTCCCTCTCGCAAACGATGTTCAATCTCCTCGATAATCCAACCCTATACGCCCAACTGAAGAATGGTTGCGCCACCGCAGTGCAGCGATTAGACTGGGGCCTGCCCATCCGCGAAATGGATTCGTTGTACAGAAAGTTGGCGAGTCTCGCCACGTCTCAGGAGAAGCGGGCACTCGGGAGTCAACCTTAATCTGTGGGCAGCCATCGCGTATTCCGTTCTTTCTGGTGGGCGACCAATGCACTCCTTGCGCTCTCGCTCCTCGGAACTCTCTTCACGGGAATCTGGGAACATTCCGTCCGCCAGTACCTTAAGGGCTTCTCCGACGCCATCATTCCCGAGGACTCTTCTCCCCTGCAAAAAGCCGAAGCCATTGTCGCCTGGATGCGCTACGGTCCTCCGCGCCGCGAAGCCCCGGACACTTCCGCGCTGTCCGCTCACGATCCCACCGACACGTTGAATTACCGCCAGCTTCTGGATGTCTGCGGCAGCGCCACCAACGCTTTCCTGAATCTCTCCCGCAGCTCCGGCCTCGAAGCGCGCCGCTTGCTTCTGCTCAGCCCGGATCGCACCGCCAAGCACGTCGTCGCGGAAGTGCATCTCGACGGCCGCTGGATCATCGTCGACGCCACCTATCGCGCAATGATGAAAGACGCTCAGGGAAGACTCTTGACTCGCGCCGATCTCCAGGACCCTCGAGTCTTTCAGGAAGCGGCCGCCCAGATTCCCGGATATATTTCTGTCTACTCCTACGAACGCGTGGCCCACGTACGCGTCGGCGCTTTGCCGCTTCTGGGCCCATTTCTTCGCCGCGTGCTGGACGCCGTCTTGCCTGGATGGGATGAATCCCTGGAGTGGAGCCTGCTCCTCGAGCGCCGCTCCTTCGCTTGCTTTTTCCTGTCGGTTTGGGCGCTGATCTTTTTTCTGCTGCTGCGAATCGCGCTGGCATGGCTGGCCGATCATCGCCTGCGCATTCCGCGCCTCCGCCTGCGCGCCAGCCTCACCCGCGCCACCGCGACTTTCTTTTCGACTCCGGAGATCAAATAGCGCGTGTGTGGTATCTGTGGCTTCGCCTACGCCCCCGCCAGCAACGATGCCGAACGCCGCGTCCGCGCCATGGCGCAGGCCATGCTGCATCGCGGCCCCGATGACGAAGGATTCCTCGTTGAAGACTCCCTCGTCCCCGGCCTCGCCCTCGGCATGCGCCGGCTCAGCATCATCGATCTTCCCGGCGGCCATCAGCCGGTCTGGAACGAAACCCACGACGTCGCGGTCGTCTTCAACGGTGAACTCTACAACTATCGCGAATTGCGCGAGCGCCTGAGCCTCGCCGGCCACCGCTTCCAGACCAAATCCGACACCGAAATTCTCGTTCACGGCTGGGAGGAATGGGGCGAAGACCTCCTCGACGAACTCCGCGGCATGTTTGCGTTTGCTCTGCTCGATCTGCGCAAACATTTCGCCACCGTGCCGCTCGTTTTCCTGGCCCGTGATCCGCTCGGCATCAAGCCGCTCTACTACTCGCAAACCGAGGAAGGCTTCGCGTTTGCCTCCGAACTTCGCGCCCTGCTCGCCTCGGGAGCCGTGCCTCGCACGCTATCTTCCGATGCGCTTACCAGCTATCTGCTCTTCGGCAGCGTCTCCGAACCGCTCACTCTGGTCGACAATGTTTTTTCTTTGCCCCCCGGCCATCGCTTGCTGCTGCATGTTCCGGATCGCCGCCGCACGCCGCGTGCGCGTCCCTGGTGGGATCCCCGCCGCAGCGCCGCTGCTCGCGATCCGCGCCGGCCGCGCAATTTCACCACCGCTGTCCCGCACGTTCGTACGCTGCTCGAAGATGCAGTGCGCGCTCACCTCATCGCCGACGTCCCGGTCGGATTATTCCTTTCCAGTGGCCTCGACTCCAGCGCCATCGCCGCCTTCGCCGCACGCGCGCAAAAAGGCATTCAGAGCTTCACCCTTTCATTTCCAGGCACTCCATATGACGAAGCCCCGCTCGCCCGCCGCGTAGCCGAAGCCACAGGCACGAAGCACATGGAAATTCCGCTGGAAGGCCCAGACATGCTCGCCCGCCTCGACGAAGCCGTCTCCGCGCTCGATCAGCCTACGATGGACGGCGTCAACACCTACTTCGTTTCCTGGGCCGCCCGCCAGGTCGGCCTGAAAGTCGCCCTCTCCGGCCTCGGCGGCGACGAACTTTTCGCCGGCTACTCCACCTTTACGGATACGCCGAAGCTCATGCACCTGGAAACTCTGTCGCGATTCGTGCCAGCCGCCTTCCGCCGCGTAAGTACGCCCCTCATTTGCAATCTTCTGGGGAAACAAAGCTCCCCAGACGCAGCGCGCAAAGCCAGCGACGCCTGGCGCATGCCGAACGCCTTCCCGCATCCTTATTTCTTCACCCGCCTGCTTTTTCCACCCTCGGACTTGCAGCGCCTCACAGAACCGCGCTTCCGCAAAAGCACCGTCGCCGCCGACGGCGTCACGCTTGAGCCTACGTGGCTAGCCTGGCTCGAGCGCATCGCCGACCAGTCCCGCGAATTCGAACCCGTCGCCGCCATCTCCTGGCTCGAGCTCCGCACCTATATGGCCAGCACGCTCCTCCGCGACACCGACTCCGTCAGCATGGCCCGCTCGCTCGAAGTCCGCGTCCCACTCCTCGACACGCCCCTCGTCGAATTCATGTGCGCCCTGCCCGACGAAGCCCGCGTCCGCCCCGAAACTCCCAAAGCTCTCCTCCGGGCAGCACTAGAAGACCTGCTCCCTCCCGAAATCCTCCAACAAAAAAAACGCACCTTCACCCTCCCCTGGGAAAACTGGATGCGCTCCGCCCTCCGCCCCCGCCTCGAAGCCAGTTTCTCCAATCTCGCGCCCGCGTTGGCGCCCCACTTGCATTCAGCAGGAGTCCAAATGGTCTGGGACAATTTCCTCCACTCCCGCACCACCTGGTCCCGCCCATGGTCCCTCTATGTCCTAAACGAATGGTGCCGCCGCCAATTGTCTTGAACCTCTAAGCCCGCTGGCGAGGCCGCTAGTGGTTCAGATTCCGTCTTAGGCTGCGTATATCGGACGTATGGATTACTTCCGAATAGCCCGTGATATTTCCGCAGTGGGCAACGGCAAACAGAGAAAGGCAAGGAGCGCTGACAGAGAGCCGCACGACTGCTGCGGGAGACCCGTTTTACAGAGAATGGCTTTGTGGCGCGGGTCAGGGCTGTAGGGGTCGTATACTGGAGCGCCTTTACATCGATAACTGCTTGCCTCTAACAGTGGAATTATTTCGTCAGCTTGCTTTTTCATTCTGAGCTGCAAGCCCATATCGTATTGCCGCTTCAAGCGTATCGATGTTTATATCCTTTAGAGCTTTAAACCGAATGCAATATCCGGTCACGCTCGCCTTGCCTAGTTTTTTTCCATACGTTTTGGCTAAGTACTTCTTATCTTTGAGACCAAGAATATAGACAGAGATTCCGGTTTTGTTTCCGCTCAC